>Ga0209235_1002519_pt1 | contig 10185 bp, 9 predicted proteins | sample GraSoi013_1_20cm_4_FD_185817 | JGI IMG/M metagenome (GOLD analysis project Ga0209235, IMG submission 185817) | Grasslands soil microbial communities from the Angelo Coastal Reserve, California, USA - Sample 09_25_2013_1_20cm (SPAdes) (version 2) | ecosystem: Environmental > Terrestrial > Soil >...
GTTCATCGCCGCCAACCGCCAGGACACCGCGGCGTGGTCCGACGCCCGTCCCGTCTTCGGCGAGCTGGAGGCGATCCGCCGCATGATCGCCTTCGCCGAGGCCGTGGGCATCGAGCTGCTGATCCCTCACATGGGCGTCGGGCTCGGCTCCGAGTTCCTCCGCCAGAAGGCGTGGGGCCGCGGGCGCGTGGCCACCGAGACGTGCCCCCACTACCTGCTCTTCGACAAGGACACGGACCGCGGCGTGATGGGCAAGGTGAACCCGCCGCTCCGGAGCGTCGAGCACGTGGAGGCGCTCTGGCAACGGCTCGTGGACGGCACGGTCGACGTCCTCGGCTCCGACCACTGCCCGTTCACGAAGGCGGTCAAGGGCACCGACCTCTGGTCGGCGCGCGCCGGCATCACGGCCGGCAGCGCAATGATCCTGCCCGTGCTCCTCACGGAGGGCATGCGGCGCGGCCGGCTCGGGATCCAGCGCGTGGTCGAGCTGACCTCCGCCAACGCCGCGCGGCTCTTCGGGCTCTACCCGAGGAAGGGCGCGCTCGAGGTGGGCTCGGACGCCGACCTCGTCATCGTGGACCTCGACCGCGAGGTGAAGGTGGATCTGCGCACGCTGAACTCCGTCGTCGATTTCAGTCCGTACGAGGGCTGGGTCGCGCGCGGCTGGGCCGACACGACGATCGCGGGCGGGCAGGTCGTATACGAGAAGGGCGAGGTCGTCGCCGAGCGTCCCCGCGGCCGATACCTCGCGCGCGGGGGCTAGAGGGGCGCGATGGTCAGCTTCGGCCTCATGTTCCGGCCCGGGCACTTCCCGCTCCCCCACATGCTCGCGTGCATGAAGGTCGCCGAGGACGTGGGCTTCGATCACGTCTGGTTCGGCGACTCGCACCTGATCTGGCACGAGGTCGGGCCCTACCTCACCGCCGCCGCCATGTCGACGACGCGGATGCGCGTGGGGCCGCTCGTCTCCAACCCGGTGACGCGGCATCCCACCGTGGTGGCGAGCATGCTCGCGACGCTCGGCCAGCTCTTCGACGGGCGCGCGGTGCTGGGTGTCGGCCGCGGCGACAGCGCCGTGCGCACGCTCGCGCTGCCACCGATGAAGCTCGCGGAGTTCCGCGACGCGCTCCGCCTCATGCGCGGGCTCTGCCGCGGCGACGAGGCCGAGGTGAACGGCTCGACGATCCGCTTCGCCTGGCTGACGCGCCCGGTGCCGGTGCTCCTCGCGGCGTACGGCCCCCGGGTGCTCGAGCTGGCAGGGGCGGAGGCCGACGGGCTGATCCTCCAGCTCGCCTCGCCGAGCGTGGTCGAGTGGGCGCTGGGTCACGCGCGCCGGGGCGCCGAAGCAGCGGGCCGTGTGCTCGACGGGTTCGAGGTCGTCGCCGCCGCGCCGACGTACGTCTCCGCCGACCGCGAACGGGCGCTCTCGCGCGTGCGCGGATTTCCCGCGACAGTCTCGAACCACGTCAAGGACCTGCTCCGCCACTACCCGCCGTCGGAGCTGCCAGCGGAGCTGGTGGAGGGCATGGAGCGCGTCGCCGACTACGACTATCTGAAGCACGGCCAGCCCGACGCGCCGCACACGCGGGCCGTCACCGACGCCATGGCCGAGCGCCTCACGCTGATCGGCACCGCCGAGCAGATCCGCGCCAAGATCGGGCGCCTCGCCAAGGCCGGCGTCACGCACGTGTGTCTCTACCTCGGGATCGTGGAGGCGGAGCTGCACGTCTCGACGCTCGAGACCTACGGGCGTAAGATCATTCCCCACTTTCGCTGATCGCCGTTTCGCACCCCGAGTCAAGGAGGAAGTGGGCCATGGCACTCCCGGTGGTCGCAACACTCCTCGTCGCCTTCGCGCTCGCCCTCGCCAGCCCGTCGCCCGCGCAGCAGGAGAACGTCCTGAACGTCGGCAAGTACACGCAGCTGGGCTCCTACGACCCGCACGCGGGCGCGCTCGACACGCTCTGGTGGACGGGCAACAACTTCTACGAGTCGCTGCTCGACCTCAACGAAGACCTCAGCGGGCCGCGCCCGGTGCTGGCCACCTCGTGGACCGCCTCCAAGGACGGCAAGACCTACACGTTCAAGCTGCGTGAGGGCGTCAAGTTCAGCGACGGGACCCCGTTCGACTCCGCCGCCGTGAAGCTCTCCGTCGAGCGGGCCCAGGCGCTGAAAAAGGCGGCGTTCCTCTTCATCAAGCCGATCGCGAGGGTGGAGACGCCGTCGCCGAGCACGGTCGTCTGCCACCTCGAGCAGCCGAGCAACACCTTCCTGCCCGGGCTCCGGTTCCTCCTCGTCGTCAGCCCCAAGGCGCTCAAGGAGCATGACAAGGACGACCAGGCCCAGGGGTGGCTCCGCGAGCACACGGCCGGCACCGGAGCCTACGTGCTCGAGAAGTGGGAGCCCAACATCATCCACGTCGGGAAGAAGAACCCCCACTACTGGCGCGGCTGGCCCGCGAACAAGTTCACCACGATCAACCTGCGGCACATCTACGAGCCGGAGACCCAGCGGCTCATGGTCGAGAAGGGCGAGCTCGACTGGTCGGAGAACGTCACGAAGGACGCGCTGCCCGCGCTCAAGCGGAACCCGAATCTCACCGTGTACGAGAAGCTCGGCACAAGCCTCATGGTGACCTACCTCAACACCAACGTGGCGCCCACGAAGGACCTCCGCGTGCGCCAGGCGCTCCATCACCTCTGGAACCAGGAGGCCTTCAACGCCATCACCGGCAACGCGGCGAACGAGGGCCCCCTCTTCACGCCGCTGCTGGGCAAGGACTGGCGCATGGAGAACCCCTATCCCTACAGCCCGGACAAGGCCAAGAAGCTCCTGGCCGAGGCCGGCTATCCCGACGGCGGGTTCACGCTGCGCTACCAGTCGCAGAAGGGCGACGTCGACAAGCGGGCGATGTTCGAGGTGCTCCAGGCCGAGCTGAACAAGCTGAACATCAAGGTGGAGTTCTTCGACGACACGTGGCCCGCGCTCGTGAAGCGGGCCACCGACTGGGGGCGGGACAAGAGTCCCGACACCGCGATCCACCTCTTCGGCTACTTCCGCCCCATGTTCATCACGACGCCGCACGATTTCCTGTTCCACATGTACCACTCGGACGCCAATCCCATGAAGGGCGGGCGGAACTTCACCTACTACTCGAACCCGGAATACGACAAGCTCGTCAACGAGGCGATGACGACCACCGATCGCGACCGTGACCTCAAGCTCTCGCGCCAGGCCGCGGAGCTCGTGTGGCGCGCCGCGGCCCTCATCGTGAACGGCCGCATCGTCGACAAGTTCGTCGCGCGTAAGGACGTCAAGGGCTTCGTCTACCTCGGCGACCGGGTCTCGTTCCGCTACTACGACATGTACCGGGAGCGCTGAGCGCGCCCCGGCGCGCGATGCGTCTGCCCAGGCTCCTGCGCGGCGGCCCCTCCGTCCTCGGAGCCGCCGCCATCCTGGTGGTCGCCGTCGGCATGACGCTCGCGCCGCAGCTCTTCACGGGCCGCGATCCCAACGCGATCGTGTTCATCGAGCGGCTCCAGCCCCCGAGTCTCGTCCACCCGCTCGGCACGGACGAGAACGGCCGCGACCTCTGGGCGCGCGTCGTCTACGGCGCGCGGCCGACGCTCACCGCCGCCGTGGCGCTCATCCTGATCTCGCTCGCCGTGGGCTCGCTCGCCGGGCTGGTGATCGGCTACGCCGGGCGGCGGGCCGACGAGGTGCTGATGCGGGTGACCGAGTTCTTCCTCGCCTTCCCGCAGATCGTCTGGGCGCTGGCGATCGCGTCGGTCATCGGACGCGGGCTCGTCGTGTGCGTGCTCGCCCTCAGCCTGACCTGGTGGGCCCAGTACGCGCGCCTCATGCGGGCGCAGGTCCTTGTCTACAAGGAGCGCGAGTTCATCCTCGCCTCACGGGCCCTCGGGCAGCGGGCGTGGTGGATCCTCCTGCGGCATCTGCTGCCGAACTGCTTTTCGCCGGTGCTCGTGAAGGCCACCATCGACGTGAGCCTCGCCATCCTGCTGCTGGCGGCGCTGTCGTTCCTCGGCGTGGGGGCGCAGCCGCCGATGCCCGAGTGGGGCGCGATGGTGACGATCGGCCGCAAGTACCTGCTCGACTATCCCTGGTACGCGACCTTCCCCGGCCTCGCGATCTTCGTGGTGGTGCTGGCCTTCAACATCCTGGGCGAGCGCGTGCGCGACGCGCTCGACCCCGCGAGCAGGATCTATGTCCGCTCGTAGTGCGCAGGTGCAGGCGTGCGGCTGATCCTCCAGCGCCTGCCGCTCCTGGCGATTCTTCTGGCGGCGATCTCGCTCGCCGTCTTCATGCTGGCGCAGCAGCTTCCCGGAGATCCGGCGTTCATCGCCGCCGGCGGCGGGGACGCGACTCCCGAGATGATCGCCCACGCGCGCGAGCGCCTGGGCCTCGACCGGCCGGTCTGGGTCCGCTACCTCTACTACATGCGCAACGCGCTCCAGGGCGACTTCGGCCGCTCGATGGTCAACAGCAGGCCGGTGATCGAGGACATCAGGAAGTTCTGGCCAGCGTCGCTCGAGCTCGCGCTGGCCGCCATCGCGATCAGTGCGGTCGTCGGCATCCCGCTCGGTGTCGCCTCCGCCGTGCGCGCGGGCCGGTGGCTCGACCGGCTGATCACGCCCGGCTCGGTGTTCCTCGGCTCGATGCCGATCTTCTGGCTCGGCCTCATGGCGGTGCTCGTCTTCTACCGGCTGCTGGATCTCCTCCCCGCGGGGGGCCGCCTCTCGGTGAGCATAGCGCCGCCGGCGGCGGGGACCGGGCTGTACCTCGCCGATTCATTGCTGGCGCGTGATCTCCCGGTCTTCGGCGACGCGCTCCGCCATCTCGTCCTCCCCGCGTCGATCCTGTCCGTGATCTCGCTGGCGATGATCACGCGCGTCACGCGCGCGGCGATGCTCGACATCCTCCACGAGGACTATCTGCGGACGGCCCGCGCCAAGGGCGTCCCCGAATCACGCGTCGTGCTCAAACACGCGCTCCGGAACGCGTCGGTCCCGATCCTCACCGTCGTCGGCCTCCAGCTCGGCCAGCTCATCGGGGGCGTCGTCATCACCGAGACGATCTTCTCGTGGCCCGGCCTCGGGCTCTATGCCGTCACCGCCGTCGAGAACCAGGACTACCCCGCCCTCATGGCCTTCACGCTCGTCACGACGGTCGTCTACGTTCTCATCAACCTCCTCGTGGACCTGCTCTACCCCCTGCTGAATCCACAAGTCCGCGCCTGAGCCCATGGACCTGATCGTCAGGAGAGCCCGGTGCCGCCACCACGCCGACCTCGTGGACATCGGCATCGCCGAGGGGCGCATCCAGCGGATCGAGCCCCGCCTCGCCGGCGGCGCCACGCGCGAGATCGACGCCGGCGGGTGCCTCACGACGCCATCCTTCGTCGAGCCGCACATCCACCTCGACAAGGCGCTCACCGCCGACCGCGCGCGCGAGAACCCGACGAACCTCTTCGAGGAGTCCATCGCGATCATGCGGGAGGTCAAGCGCGGCTACACGCTGGACGACGTCGCCGACCGCGCCACCCGGGTCATCCACTGGCTCGTCGGCCACGGCGTGACCTTCATCCGCTCGTACGTGGACGTGGACTCGATCGTGGGGCTCACCGCCCTCGAGGGCGTGCTCGCCGCGCGCGAGCGCTGCCGGCGCCTCGCCCACATCGAGCTGATCGCGTTCCCGCAGGAGGGCATCCTCTGCGACCCGGGCACCGACGATCGGCTGGTGAAGGCGATCGAGCGCGGCGCCGACCTCGTGGGCGGCATGCCGTTCGCGGAGATGATCGACGCGGACTGCCGGCGCCACACCGAGCTCGTCTTCCAGATCGCCCGGCGCTTCGACCGCGATATCCAGATGCACGTCGACGAGACCGACGACCCGGGGGCGACGACGCTCCACCACTATGCGGTCACGGCGCTTCGCGAGGGCTGGGCCGGCCGCGTCAGCGCCGACCACGTCACCGCGCTCGCCGCGTACAACGACACCTATGCCGCGCGGGTCATCGGCCTCGTCGCCCGCGCGCGGATGAGCGTGGTGACGCTGCCGAGCAAGCTCATGCGCGGCGGCGTCCGCGACCGGGAGCCCCGGCGCCGCGGCATCACGAGGGTCAAGGAGCTGCTCGCCGCCGGGGTGAACGTGGCCTACGGGCAGGACGTCATCCAGGACGGCTTCATCCCGGTCTTCGGCACCGGCGACCCGCTCCAGGTCGGCTTTCTCCTCGCCTTCGCCGCCCAGCTCTCGACGCGCGCGGACATCGAGACGCTCTACGACATGGCGACCGTCAACGGCGCGCGGTTGATGCGGCTCGAGAGCTACGGGCTCGCGCTGGGCGGGCGCGCCGATCTCGTCGTCGTGGACGCGCCGTCGGTTCAGGAGGCATATCGCACCCAGCCGCCGCGCCTGGCCGTCATCCACGACGGCCGCCTCGTCGCCGAGCGCGGCCGGATCATAGCTGGCTAGTCCGACGCCCTCCTAGACGGCGGCCCGGGTCGGCACGGGCTCGGGCACCCCGGCCGGGTGGACGGCGCCTGCGGGCAGGTCTACCACCGGGCCGTACATCTCGGGCCGGCGGTCGCGGTAGTAGCCCCAGAGCTCGCGGAGCTTCGGGAGGGCCGAGAGGTCCACGTCGGCCACGGTGATGTCGTCCTTCGTGGCCGAGGCCTCCGCGAGGATCTCGCCGCGCGGCGAGACGATCATGCTGTTGCCGTGGTGATTGCGCTTGGAGCCGCCGATGTCCACGCCGACCTTGTTGACGCCGCAGACGTAGTAGACATTCGCGACCGCGTGGGCGCGGAGCTCCAGGTCCCAGAGGTACCTCGTCATGCCTGTCGTCGCAGTGGGTACGAACACGATCTCCGCGCCGCCGAGCCCCAGCACGCGCGCCGCCTCCGGGAAGTGCCGGTCGTAGCAGATGAGGAGGCCGATACACGCGAACGGCGTCGCGAAGGTGGGAAAGCCGAGGTCGCCGGGCGTGAAGTAGAACTTCTCGTTGCCCCGCGGCTCGGCGCTCTGTGCCGTGTCCATGAGCGGGATGCTCGACTTCCGGTACTTGCCGATCAGGTGGCCGTCGGGGCCGATGACCGTGGCGCTGTTGAAGTAGCGCCCGTCCGGCGCGCGCTCGAAGATCGGCGCGATCAGGACCGTGCCGGTCTCCCGCGCGACGTCGCGCAGGCGGTCGATCGTCGGCCCGGGGATCGGCTCGGCCCAGTCGAAGTACTCGCGTCGGGTCTCGACGCAGAAGTACATCGTGCTGAACAGCTCGGGCAGGCAGATGATGCGGGCGCCGCGGTCCGCCGCCTCGCGCACCATGCGGATGGCCGTCCGGATGTTGGTCTCCTTGTCGGCGTTCCCGACGAACTGCACCCCCGCGATCCTGACCATTGCGCCTCCTTATTGATGTCGGGGGAAGCGCGCGCCGCTCCGCCCCGACACCCCCCACCGCTTACCGGCCTCCGGATTCAGCGAAATGCCGGCATCACCTGCTCGGCCCAGTCTCGCATGAAGCGGAGCTTGTCATCGAAGTGGATGCTGATCCAGAACCGGCGCGCCCCGGCCTCGACGGCGCGCTCGAGCGTCTTGATGCACTCGGCGGGCGTGCCGGCGAACGCGAAGCGCTCGGCGAGGTAGTCGACGAGCCCCAGCTCTTCGATGAGCCGGCGGTTCGCGCTGCCCGGCTGCACATGGTCGGCGAACTCGTAGCGCTCGCCGAGGGTCTTGACCTTGCCGAGCAGCTCCGGCGGGATATGCTTGCCCTCCATCGTGAAGCGCGAGAGATGGTTGCCCGCCGCCGCCAGCGACATCTTGATCTCCTCGATCGCCTCGCGCCGGCTCGCCGCGATGCTCGCGTCCGGCCACCACCACATCTCGACTGTGTCGGGATCGCGCCCCGCCTCCCGGGCTCCCTCGTGGACCTGGGCGATCGAGTCGCGGATGATCTCGGGCCGGATTCCGGTCCTCACGACGACGCCGTCGGCAATCTGCCCGGCCAGGCGCAGCGTCTTCGGGCCGGAGGCGGCGAGGAAGAGCGGCACGCGGACCCGCGACCACGTGAAGCGCGCCGTCGCCCCGTGGTAGTCGGCGCGGCCGGTCGTCAGGAGATTGCGGATCACCAGCGCGTAGTCGCGCAGCTCGGTGAGCGGCACGGCCTTGAGCCCGATGTTGTACGCGGCGCTGTCGCCGCTGCCGATGCCGACCATCGTGCGCCCGGGCGCCAGCTCCGCGAGCGTCGCCGCCGCCGACGCGGCGACCGCGGGGTGGCGCGTGACGGGAGTGATCACGCGGGGGCCGAGCCTGATGCGCTCCGTGTTCACCGCGCACAGCCCCAGCGTCACGTACACGTCGCGACAGATCGACTGCGAGTCGGAGAGGCCGAGGATCGCGTAGCCGTGGCCCTCGACCGCGCGAGCCCATTCGACGACCTCGCGGGCCGGCGCCGTCGGCATGAAGTTGATCCCGAACTCGACGCTCACGCTGTCCCTCCCGCCGCCGCCGGCCCGCGCGGAACGTAGCGGCCCCAGCCCGGCTTGCCGACCGTCTCGCCGTCCTCCATCATGACCCGTCCGCGGACGATCGTCGTCGTGGCCATCCCCTTGAACGTCCAGCCCTGGTAGACGCTCACCTCGCAGAGACAATGATAGAAGCGATCGTCGACACGTACCTCGCGCTCGGGATCGATCAGCACGATGTCGGCATCGGCGCCGGGATTCCGGTGCCACGCCGGTGTCCGATTCTGGGCTTTTCGGTCCGTTCTGTCCATTCCGAGAAACGCAACGGCACACTCAGGAACTGCGTGTGAAGATGCAGAAGTTGCAGAAGTTTCGGAGAAATGGTGCGTGGTGGCCCCAACGGGATTCGAACCCGTGTTTGAGCGGGGTCACGTTTCGCCAGTGTATGCAGATAGTTACGCGAGGGGGCCGAGCGAAAAAGCCGACCCAACGAAAACACGAGCTACGAAATAGAATATTTTGTGTGACGTGGACTGCGTGGCGCTCCTTCGGGTGTTCCGGGTCCTTCGCCGCCGCTGCATCACGTCACGTGATCGAAAGCCTGCTCTGACACGGGCCTTTGGACAACCTGCTCCATCGGCGCGGCGGCATTCCGCGGCCCCTGCGCTGGAGGGGGGAGCGCTTTATGGATGGAGCCACGGCAATCTCGCTGATATCGGCAGGAACCGCCCTCGGTGCGGTGCTCCTCGGGCCTCTGGTATCGATATGGGTCGCTCAGAAGCAAGCGCGCGTGACGGTTCTTTCCAACAATCGTCAGGCCTGGATAAACACACTGCGGGACCAGGTGTCGGAATTTATATCAATCTGCGTGCTAATCCATGCAGGCGAGTGGAGTCAGCGCCAGGAGAAGGAGTTCGACGAAAAGTTTGAGCGCCTCGTGCTGGTGGAATCGAAGATTAATCTGTTGATCAACCCGAAGGAAGATGACCACCGTCGCCTAGTCGAGTTACTCGCCGACGCTCGCCGCACTCTTGGGAACCGAGCGAAGGAGCGGGACAATCAGAAGTACGACGAATGGAAGACGCTCTACAAGCAGTTCGTTCCCCTGACTCAATCAATCCTGAAGCGCGAGTGGGAAAGAGTCAAGAAGACGCAGTGACATCACAGGACACTGCGGCGAGTCCGTCTAGCTCGACCTCTGAAGATTCGGCGTGATCAAACGCGCATGCAAAGTTCTTTTCAAAAAGCACACAGGAGTCGCTGGTTCAAACGGAGCACTGAGATTTACAAACACCTATAATTCTAATAAACTTATAAAATGAGATTTATTGGTGGAGGGTAAGGGATTCTACCTCTCCACCTCGCGCAATTCCGCGGATTTCGCAGGTATGGTCTTGCCTCAGGCGGCCTGGGACGGCCCCAGAGGGCGGTTTCGCGTCAATCGGCGTCAACGGTTTCCGACGTAGCGAAGCAACGAGCGATCAGCGCAGCGGCGCTGCGCCGAGGCCTTCGAGCGCCCATGCCCGGCCACCCCTTCCCTCATCCCGCATGCCAGTCTCCCTTTCCCGAAGTAGCCTGATCGCGGGTTCGAAACCCCGGAGGGTTCTGCCAAGAGTTGGGACGGACTACTTCGTCTTCCGAATCGTCGGCGAAGCCCTGGCGGCGTAAAGCGAGTAGCCGCCGGACCGTCGCAACGCAACTCGAATCC
>Ga0209235_1002521_pt1 | contig 10179 bp, 7 predicted proteins | sample GraSoi013_1_20cm_4_FD_185817 | JGI IMG/M metagenome (GOLD analysis project Ga0209235, IMG submission 185817) | Grasslands soil microbial communities from the Angelo Coastal Reserve, California, USA - Sample 09_25_2013_1_20cm (SPAdes) (version 2) | ecosystem: Environmental > Terrestrial > Soil >...
GATTTTCTACAGGGTTCTCTCTTCTGGCAGCGGGACCTCGATAGCTTTTGGGGGCTGTGGGAACACACGTAGCACCCCTTTCCCGTGCGTGGAATTGGCTAACCCGGGCTATGTTCCCGTGACATTGCAAACGGCCAGCTTCGGATTAGTGATGCCAGACTTCTTGGTGTCAGTCTCCGCAGCTTCTCGAAGCGTGCAGGCAGGATTCAGTGTTAACACAACAATTGTTCTCAGCAGCATAGGTGAGTTCAATAATCCAGTCAACCTCTCGGTTGCTCCCGTGGGTCGATGCCCGTCCACGGCATGCCCCTCGGCAACTCTCGGCGAGGAAACAATCATGCTTTCCCCAGACGGGATCAGCCTCACGACGCTCACTTTCACCGCGCCGCCTGAACAGTTTGATGCTCCGACAATAGACCTGAGCATCAATGTCACTGGGACGAGCGGCAGCCTGTCTCATTCAGTCGTAGCTGCATTCACCGTCCTGCCTCCTGACTTGTCCATCGAAGTGGCATCGAATTATCAGGCGGTCCGGTCAGGGTCAACTGGCAACGCCACGATAGTGTTGCGTGGGATTGGGGGGTTCGGCCTAGTCAAGCTTGCGGCCAACCTGACGGACTATCACTCACCCGACTTTAATCCGGTCTGCGCAGCTTCGGCGTGTCCTTCGTGGAGTCTTAGCCCAACTACGCTAGCTGTTTCTCCTGACGCGACGTCTCAGACGACACTCGCCTTCTCGACTCCACCCGCACAACCTAATGCTACAGTAACCTACTGGGGCTTCGGGGTCCGCGCGATAAGCAGTAATCTGTCTCGTTACGCCTTCGTGCAGTTCACTGTCATTCCCCCGGCGGACTTCTCAATCTCCGCCGACCCATCAACACTGACTGTCGAGAGGGGGCAATCGAATGTTGCGAGTATCAGAATCTCAGGAGTTCAAGTCTCCCTTTCAGTGTCAATCAGCCCGAACATCGAGAAGGGCCCAACCATCTCATTACAGTATGAGCGTTACGGCCCAGCGCTGCTCGTGTCAACGGATGGCACAACTTATCGTGGCACATACACTGTTACCGTAACAGGGTCTAATCTTTGGAATACTCACAGCTTTTCAGTGACGGTAGTTGTAGGTGGATTCGGTGGAGGCTGCTCCTCATCCTGTCGGCCTCATGGTCCGATCACGATTAGGGGCAACGCCGATTTCAATTCTGCGAACGGAGTGACGGGGGGCACCGGCACTCCTTCAGACCCGTACCTCATTCAGGGTCTTGACATTGAAATTATTGCGGACACTCCTGCAATCCAGATTCGCAACACTTCCGCTTACTTCGAAATTCGTAACGTGTACATTCACTCGTATTGTTACGAGTGCTCCGGCATTGTTATGACGAACGTTGAGAATGGTGCTCTAGAAGACTCCCAGATTGCTGTCTATTCATCCAGCCTGACACTCGACTCGTCTAGGAACATCATGGTCTCTGGCGACGAGGTCGCTTGGATTAGCATAGACGCGTCCGATAACGTGACTGTCTCTGACTCGGGAGGAAAAGCCTGTTACGATATTTCATGTTACGGTGGTTTCATTGTTACAACCTCATCGGACAATGTAACACTCGTCCGCAACACTTTTTCCAGATTCCAGATTCTCGATTCTACCAGAGTCATAGCGGAGAAATTTCGGGGACGACGCCTGAACACTTCGATTCTCACACGATAACCCCGGACAACACAGTGAACGGGCGGCCATTGTTGTACTACAAAGATTGTTCAGGACTGAACTTGAGTTCGGTCGAATTGGGCGAATTGATAGTGGCCCACTGCACGGGTTTCAAGGTAGACAATCTGGCATTCCGAGGCGATGCACAGATAGAGATGGCCTTCGTTAACGAGGCGATCATAGACAACGTCACTGGATACCCTACGGTACACGTTCTCAATTCCACCTATGTCGAGTTGTCTCGTGCTAATGTATCGAGCATCGATGTCGAGTCAACGACAGGGGTCACTATTTCTGATAGCGCTAGCAACATCTTAGTTTCATCGTCGACCAACGCCTACATATTTGATGATACGGGCACAGTGAGAGTCGTCAACTCCTCTAACGTCACCATCTCGGGGAGCGCTCTTGGGTCTTGCGATTGCAACGCAGTTAGTATCCAAGACTCTTCCTACGTCAGGGTTTCCGCCAACCATCTTGAAGGTGAACCTAGCGTGGTTGTTGCGGATTCAAGCTTTGTTGAAGTATCGGACAATCAAATCACGGGTCCTATTGGGGCTATTGAACTCAGGGCTTGCTCGGACGTTTCCGTACTTAGAAACCGTCTAGCCGCCGGTGATGGCGGAGATACTGTCGCACTCGTGTCTGAGTGCGAGAGAGTAAGTATTTCCGAGAATACCATCTCTCCGTGCTGCCGGTACGATACCTCTTATCTCTTGGATGTTTCGCGTTCTAACAATGTTACAATCACAGGAAACAACCTCTCTAATTCGACCGTCGCTGTCAGAGTCACGGACTCTTCAGACTTAACGATCAACGACAACAATATCCGGTCGAACGCTCAAGGAGTCGTTCTAAACGACACTATGAACATTCGCGTGTTTCACAATAACTTCCTCAACAACACGCTCCGGGCGAGTGACACGTATGCAACGCACAATGTCTGGGACAACGGGTATCCTAGCGGTGGAAACTACTGGTCCGACTATACCGGCGTCGACAACTGCGCCGGGGCGATGCAGAACCTTTGTCCAAGCCCCGACGGCATTGGTGATACCGCGTACTCCTTTAGCTTCGGCAATGACCGGTATCCACTTACGCAACCTTTTGCCCCGAGTGTTACGGGCACTCTCCAGTACAACCCTTCACGAATCGTGTTTCAGCATAAACCAAAGTACCTGACAATCGTTATCAAAATGCCTTCTGGCGCGAACGCGACTAATGTCGTTGCTTCCAGCCTCCGATTGAACGATACCGTGTCGATGGCCTCGGGACCCGCCGCGTTCCAAGTCATAAATGGCGGCCGAGAAGTCATGGTCAGGTTTCCAATGAGCAAGGCGATGGGTCTGATTCCTAGACAGGGGAGCTATGTTCTTCGAGTCAGCGCGAACATTCTCACAGCGACAAATTTCATGCCATTTGTGGCTCTTGGATATGTTCGGTTTGTGGCGGGCGGATAACAAAAATGAAGATACCCAATGCGCCACAATCGGATTGCCCTGCTCTGCGAATTTGAGAACGACCAGACGACGAGCTGGCCGCTAAGAGCTCAGAACTTCTTCTGGGGCAGGGTGGATGTTCCACGATTACTCCTTCTCTATGGCTCGGAAATCCGAAATTTTGGGAATTGGCAGCCAGCGGTAACCGCGCTCCAAGAAGTATACTAATCCTTCTGGTACTTCGCAAAAAGAAGGCTTGGAATCGAGAAGAATCTCGAGAAATACCTCCCTGAACCTAATGAGCACCCCGAGAGACGACTTTGAAATCAGACGGTCTCAAATAAGAGCCTTTCAGGTTGGCAACTTGCAGACCTTTTCCCTTGGCATCGTTAGCAATGAGCCGATGCCGTCGGCCAAGTGCCAGCGAGCGAGCAGCACCGGAACGCTTATCGGCCACCACCCCGTTACATTTCTCATTGGGAAGTCGTGTGAGGAGAACAGTTTGGATTTCAATTGCCGTCATCATAATTCTACCTTCCTATATCTCCTTAAACATAGGACCCGCTAAAGCATCTAATGCGGAAATCCATGCTCCCATCCTCATCGATGGCGACAGTGGCTTTACCGTTGCCAATGGGGTCACGCACGGTGTTGGAACAGCTTCCAACCCTTACGTCATTGAAGGGTGGGAGATAGCTTCTGCCCAGACGTACGCGATACTAATCGAGAACACTAAGGCCCACTTTCTCATTCGCGACGTGTACGTGCATGATGGGCCATCCTGTAACCCCGTGATGCGCCCCTGTTACCCTTACTACGGCGCTGTAAACCTCATGGGGGTGTCTAACGCAATCCTAGAGAACATGACTATTTCACGCGCGAACACCGCTGTAATTGTGGAAGACTCTGCGGGCGTGACAATAGCCAGCAATCTTGTGCGGTCGAATCTCTTCGGGATTGGAGTCGGAGGCTCCGCGAACGTTGCGATTCTTAACAATGATGTCTCGTCAAACTCACTCGGGGGAATTGGCGTTCGATTCACAAGCAATATCCCTATTTCAGGAAACATTGTTGTGGGTAATGGATTCCAATTCAATTCGAGCGTATTGGGTCCCGGTATTGGCGGATTTCGATGCGACTGTTATATTACCGGTAACACTATCTCCAACAATCATTTGGGCGTTTTTCTGAACGGTGCGCCTCCAAGCTTCCATAACAACTTCATCAACAATACAATTCAGGCCGATTCGAGCTGTGAACACGAAGCATGTTCCAGGACTTGGGACGATGGGTATCCAAGCGGGGGCAACTACTGGTCAGACTTTGCAGGCGTCGACAACTGCAGCGGTCCAGGCCAGGACGCATGCCCCAACCCAGATGGAATAGCTGACCACGCCCACATTATGGCTTGTTCCTCGTTCTGTCTTCCGGGCATGGACCGATACCCGCTGATGAAACCCTTTGCTCCAGCGGTGTCAGGAAGGGTCCGGTTCAAGCCTGCCTCCATAACATCCGAAGTGACTGGTGACTACTTGGTTGCCCTCGTCAGGCTCCCCAAGGGGTATGAGACGTCCACTCTAGTACTGTCGAGCATCCGTCTAAACGGCACGATTACACCTGCAAATCCCGCAACCGCGAGTCAGTGCATTAGACGTGGCGAATCGGTGAGCCCCTGTAGTAGTAATGCGGCACTAGTCGTGAGGCTCAATATGACACAGGTTGAGGCTCTCATGCCCAAACCAGGCGACTTCATTCTGACGGTCAGCGGGAACCTTCTCACAAGCACAAACTTCAGGCCGTTTGAAGCCTCCTCGGCCGTCCACTTCACCCTCTCGCGAAATACGAGAGAGCGCCAGGAAACGACACACGATGACAAAACAAATCTGACGGAGCGCGATTCTCGCGCCGATACCCGGACAATCGATCACGCCTCCGCCATTAGAGGAAACTTGGAACATGCCAAACACAGGAATGAAAGCACTCTCCCTGCAAGTCAATCAGCAACCTCTCTTTCGAGGAAGCACAGTGTCCTGAGGCCGGGCAGTTTTCGAATTGTTGAGGGCCGAAATAAAGTGAGTGCTGGTTTCCCTCGGACTTTATAGTCGTCGCTCTAGCGCCCCTTCTAGGCGGACCTATACTTAGACATGATGAGATGGGAGATCTGATACGGGAGAGAGATCTGATACCGAGTGAGGCAGCTCGACAACCCATCGCACCTCAGTAATAGTTTTCAGATTTAGCCGTGGGTGGTAATTAGACGAACTCAGGTGTGATACGAACAATCACTCAGCTACGCTTGAGTTACCCTGAGAAAAAAGAGTGGGTGGTAGTCTTGAGACTACCTAGTCTAACGTCCCGGTCCTAGATTGCACGTGTAGACGCCGTCGGTTGTGGTGATGGACTGAACGTTCAGTGATTGGTCAAGCAGCGCAGTTCTCTGAGACCCACTCGTCACGAGGTGGAAGAGAGTACTAGCGTGATAGACCAGGGTCTTCCAAGTGAAGGTAACTAGAGTCGTTGATGCAGTTGTCGTTACTGGGTTACTACCTATCTCGGTGAAACCGAGAACATAGCTACCAGTCACGTTATGTGCACCCGTGGTTGTTCCCGTCCCTGTGAAGAGTGATCCCATAGTATAGCTCATGGGAGTTACTTGAGAGGACGTGAAGGTTATGTTCAATTGCCATGCCTGGGTGCTGGTAAGCGAGTCTGCTATGACGTCAGTAGTGAAAGTTGTACCCTTAGCTGAGCAAGAACCTGATAGATCCGGTAGACTCAGATTGGTTGAAGTAGCGTGTCCTCCTAGAACCACAGCGAGGACCACCAGGGCTATGATGCCTCCTGCCGCTAGTTTAGAACGTTTTGATGCTAACATGTCTGTCCAAACCAGTTTGCGGCTAGAGAAACGTCTAGAATAGACACAGTTCCATCCTGGGTAATGTCTGCAAGAGGACCAGTGTAGGATTGGTCTCCGACGTTGCGACCAAATTGAAGGGCTACGTTCGCCATGTCGAGTATGTTGATTAGTCCATCTTCATGTCCTGAAAAGCCAGCTACGTCTCCTTTTGAAAACCCGTAGCCTTCTACTGCGATCTCTATGCCCGAGAGGGTGTACCCAGTGCTAGAAGGAATTCCCCACGCATTCATATCGCTAACGGCCTGTGTAGATACTGTGGCCTTAAGGGTAGAGAATTGGTTCGCTGTCACGGAGCCAAGGCCCACCTGTACCCACTGGAATGCACCTCCTCCGGATGCACCCATGATGAAGTTGCATGCACTACCATAGGAACTTACTGGACAAGTATCTTCATGTGTGGCGGCGCCAGCTGGGCTGAAGGCCCCATTGAGGTACTCAACTCTAATTTGTGTATCGAGGCACCGGGACGTATGTCCTCCGGCGGTTACTTGGCTACCAAGCCAGTAGTAGAGTGCTACATCGATATGATAGCGTCCGGTCGTAGGTAGAGTTCCAAGAGGCTCAAAGATAGCACTCACTTGAGAGGTATTGGTTGGGATCAGACCAGCTACGGGCTGTGAATACGGAGCAGTGCAATCAGCGACTCCATTGGGCGTACTAAATGGGAAGGCTCCTCTTTGCGTCACTGCATAGGCATAGTGGTTCCCGTCTCCTCCAACGTTAGTCAGGCCTGACTCGTACGATCCATAGCTATCAATGTTGGAAGTTATCGTGCCTCCCGCAGGGGCGTCCCCCCTGCAGTCCCATCCGGGGTTAGGCGTTGCAGTACAACCTCCGAAATTGCCGTAGACATTAGATGCTTTAGCATCATTCTCGGCATGTGGGAGACAAGGCTGGGAGACAGGACAGAGTTCGTCTACCTACTCGCCTTGCCGGATGAGAAGACAATGCGACACGCCTGGGAACAGTCCAGGGCCAACGAAGAGTGGAAAGAGATCAAGAAAGTCACCAATGCTCGACACGGCGACCTTGTCGGAGAAATCCAGGATCGAGTGCTGATCCCGACAAGCTATAGCCCCACTATTCATGGAGCACGTTAGTCAAGCTACAACCCAGACAACTTGTTTGATTTCTGTGCTTGGAGCTAAACCCCAGTCGAAAGTAGCGCGAGAAATGGAAATGTTGAATCTTGCAGTATACTTTTTTCTGTAAATTTGTGTCTTTTCGCATTTTGGTTTTCCACAAAAGCAACAGATAATAACTCAGCGATCTTGAATCGCGCTCAATGGAGCAATCAATTCCAATATCGTCCGCAAGATTTCAGCATCGAGACCTCGCAATCCTAGTCGGAATTCTCTCAGGAACACTCCTAGTAGTTTTCGCGTCAGAAGATCCACTGTCAAACCTCCAGCCTATCGATCTCGTGATCTTCTTCTCGGTCCCCGCTCTCCCAGGGGCTATCGCCGGATTCGCATCCGCTGGCCGCTCAATGGAGAACGGAGCAGTCGTCGGAGTAATCATAGGACTCGTATACGCCATCCTAAACGGACTCCGACTCGGCACCACAGCAGCCGGCGAACAGGTTCTCTTCCTGATCATTACAGTTCCAATATGGGGATTCCTCGGAGGCTATGGTTCCGTACTGGCCCATCGGACCCTAGAAACTAACCCACTCGAGAATCCTGTTCTGCCATGGCCAGACGCCACTCCCCTGTGAAAACTGTAAGACAGCCAATCCCGCTGACGCTCTATTCTGTAAGAACTGCGGGACGAAACTTGGCTTGGTCTCCTCTCGTGCCTGACTATAGCAAGGTAGAACCAGGATTGTTTCGACCATGGATGCGAAAACAGCTCCAGGTTTCTGACAACATACGCGTCTGAGAAGTTCCTAGGTGTTAGACGGCGATATATCAGAATCAGATATTATCGAATCTCGATAATATTCCCTAGCTGAACATTTCATATAACTCGTGACACACTAGCTCCCTGCCCAGTGATTATCACTGTCTCGACAAGTTATCTCAACACGAACGGTCCTCAAAATCACACTGATCCTAGCCACGATGCTTCTGGGCCCAGCCCCATTCCTGGGACCGACCGCGAGAGCAGCAACACCCTCAGGAAACATGATCACAGACGCTCAGCCAAGCACCTCATGGCAAGGACAGTTCTACACTCTCGCCTTCACAGCGGACCCCGCCCAGTGCCCGGGATCCCTTGACACGCTGAATCTTGTCTGCGACCACTTCTACCTCAACATCAATCTACCCAACACCTTCTGGCAGACCCACACAGGCTCAGTCGCAATCACCATCCAATGGGCCAGCAACGACAACGACTTCGACCTCTACATCTACCGACAGAGCGATGGGCAACAAGTAGGCTCCTCAGCCTCAGGCGGAACTACAAGCGAACAAGTCGCCCTCCAGAGCCCGATGCCAGGAGTCTACGAAGTACGAACAGTACCCTTCCTGGTCGTCGCGTCCGGTTACACCGGCTCAGCCCTCCTCGCCTTCACGACCGGTGGTCCGACACCCAACCCCAGTTTTCCAACCGGCGGGATATCTTTCGGTGCGCACACGATCGTCGATCCACAACGAACCGAAGGCGAACCACTAGTCCACGTTGATCAGGCCGGAAACATCTGGGAGACCGGGCCCTGGGGCTTCTCCACCGCTCAAGGTTTCGTCGCAAGGTCAACTGACAACGGCGATAGCTTCCACATTGTATCGCCAGCAGGCCTTAGGCCCAACCCGGCACCGGCAGGGGGCGGCGATACTGACATTATTACTGATGACCAGGGTAACGCCTACTTTGCTGATCTAGAAGGCCTAGCCCACATAGGGATCGCGGTCTCTAACGACCAAGGCAACAGCTGGAGGGAAAACTTCGTTGCCGCCATGTCTCCGGTAGACGACCGCCAATGGCTTGCTATTGACAACGGTCCAAGCACCGGCGTCTTGGACAACACTGTTTTTCTCACCTACCGTCAAGTACCAGGAGGAAGCCAGGTTCTCTCGTCCCCCGGCTCCACAGGGTCAACAGACATTGTCGGAGGTTTCGCCTACATTAATGCCGCTACAACCACGTTCGTCGGCGCGGGCGCACCATGCGGCCGGCTAATCTTCGACCCAGTACTACGCAACCTCTACCTGCCATGCGTACAAGGAAACCACGTCCACGTTTCGAAAGCCCACGTCAACCCTGCGCAGAGGAACAATCTCGCTTTCAGTTCTACCAACACTCCCTCCAGCCCCGGAGGCTCAGTCGGGAATCTCTTCGCCTCCCTAACCACAGACCATGCCGGCAACGTCTACGTCGCCTGGGTTGACACAGCAAACAACAACGTCTACCTCACCGTCTCCACCAACGCGGGCACAAGCTGGTCAACGCCACTGCAAGTTAACGGCGACCCAGCTAACACGAATGTGATGCCTTGGGCTATCGCGGGCGCAGCAGGGACAGTTGATGTGGTTTTCTATGGCACAGACGCACGCGGCGATCCCAACAACTTCCCTTCATGGTACAACAACCGTGTTGCGGCCACCAGCGTCAAATGGTTCGTCTACTTCACCCAAGTCCAAGCAGCAACTACCGCCACACCTACAATCTACCAAGTTAAGGCTAGCGAGCATCCCACAGACTACGGCCAGATCTGCACAGGAGGGCTAGGTTGCACAACCTCAGGCGGCGACCGGACCCTCGCAGACTTCTTCAGCGTCGCTCTCGATACCAACGGCGCAGCCAGAATCGTCCTCAATGATCTAACAAACCAGCATCATGGAGCAGCACTCTTCGAGCTGAGACAAGTCGCAGGACCCAGCGCCATCGGCACAACACTCTTGCCACCCTTCCCCAACACAGCCACGGGAGTGGCAGACCCAATGGGCGACGCTCAGGTACCACACTACTTCCCAGGAGGCGCTGGCGCGAACCAGCTAGCGTTAGACCTGACTTCCTTGAAGATCTCCCAGCCCGACCGTTCACACCTCAGAGCAACACTCAAACTCCAAAGCCTCACCAACCTTATCCCACCCGGAGGTTCGACAGGTCTACTATGGCTCGTAAGATGGCAGTTCCTCTCCACAGGCGACGCAGGTGAAGAAAGC
>Ga0209235_1002522_pt1 | contig 10179 bp, 8 predicted proteins | sample GraSoi013_1_20cm_4_FD_185817 | JGI IMG/M metagenome (GOLD analysis project Ga0209235, IMG submission 185817) | Grasslands soil microbial communities from the Angelo Coastal Reserve, California, USA - Sample 09_25_2013_1_20cm (SPAdes) (version 2) | ecosystem: Environmental > Terrestrial > Soil >...
GCAGGTCGAGCCGCGCGCCGCTCACCGGATGGGCGAACGCGAGGCGGGCCGCGTGGAGCAGCTGCCGCGGCGCCAGCGCCTCGAGACGCTCGGCCGCCTGCCGTTCGGACGGCGTGACGCGCCGGCTGCCGCCGAAGGCGTACTCTCGGTCGCCCACGACCGGGTGTCCCACATGCGCCAGATGCACGCGAATCTGGTGAGTTCGTCCGGTGCCGAGCGTCACCCGCAGCAGCTCGGTTTGCGCGAACCGCGCGGTCACGCGCACGTGCGTGATCGCGTGGCGGCCCCCCGCCAGGACCGTCATGCGCTTGCGATCCGAGGGATGGCGCGTGATCGGCGCCTCGATGTCCACGGGACTCTTCGCGAAATGGCCCCAGGCGAGCGCGGCGTACACGCGCTCGACCTCGCGCCGCTCGATCATCCGTGTGAGGCGGCGGTGCGCGAGGTCGGTTTTTGCGACGAGCAACAGGCCCGAGGTGTCCCGGTCCAGGCGGTGCACGATGCCGGGCCGTCCTTCGGCGGCACCCTGCGCGAGCGCGGTGCCCCGTTCCACCAGCACGTTGACCAGCGTGTCGTCCCAGTGACCGGGGCCCGGGTGCACGACCAGACCCGCCGGCTTGTCCAGCACGGCGAGGTGCTCGTCTTCGTACACAAAGGTGAGGTCCCGGTGAGCGGGGGCGTAGCTCTGGGGCGGTGGCGCCTCGGGCGGTAGCTCGACGGTGATCACGGCGCCACGCTCGAGCTGGACCGAGGCGCGTAGCGGGCGGCCGTCGCGGGTGACGCGTCGGTCGGCGATGATGCGGGCGGCCACGGTGCGGGACAGCGCGAGCTGGTCGGCGAGGAACCGGTCGAGACGCTCGGTCTCGGGGGCGACGATGCAGAAGGTCACGGCGGCCATCAGTGCTGCGCCGCCCCGGCCTCCTTCGCTCGCTCTTGCGCCCGGCCTTCGAGCCAGAGGGAGACCGCGAGCGCGATCGCCCCGACCGTGATCGCGGAGTCGGCGACGTTGAAGGTCGGCCAGCGCATGCCGCCGATTCCCACGTCCACGAAGTCCACGACGCCTTGGGCGCTGCGAACCCGGTCGATGACGTTGCCGACCGCGCCGGCGCACACCAGCGCCAGGGCGAGCACCCGGAACCGGTCGCCCGACCGCGCGGAGACCACCATGGAGCGCAGGACGAACAAGGCGACGATCGCGAGCCCGAAAAAGATCCAGCGCGAGTAGGCGCCGAGACACAGCCCGAACGCCGCGCATTGGTTGTACACGAGGCGGAGCTGCACGTAGTCGCCGATCACCTGGACCGGCAGGTGGCGCGCCAGCAGCGACTCCGCCAGGAGCTTGGTGGCCAGATCGGCCGCGACCACCGCCCCTGCCGTCGTCCAGAACAGCCGACGGTCAGCGGCGTTTCCCATCTTCCTCCTTGGCTTTGCACTTGATGCACAGCCGGGCGTGAGGCAGCGCGTCGAGCCGCTCGAAACCGATCTCTTCGCCGCACTGCTCGCACCTGCCGAACTTCTCCGGCGACTGGAACAGCCGCCGCAGCGCCTGGTTCACGTGCCAGAGGTAGCGTCCTTCCTGCGAGGCGAACAGGAACGCCTTCTCGCGCTCCATCGCGTCGGTGCCCTGATCGGCCATGTGGAAGGAGTAGCTCGAGAGGTCGCCGTCGGACGCCTGCAGACTCGAGTTGAAGGACTCGTCGTAGTAGCCGAGCTCCTTCATCACCCGGGCGCGCTCTTCGTGGAGACGCTTCTCGAGGTGGGCGAGCTGCTTCTTGTTCAGGCTGCTCTTGGCCGCCTTGACTTTGGCTTTGGTCTTGGATTTCGTCGGCATTATCGCGTACCGCCCTTTCGTCCGTCATGTCGCCGGAGCGCAATCGTCACCCGGCGAGCCTCGATGTCAACTTCCCGAGTCACATCCGCCTCGTCCAGCACCGTGCCGAGCACGAGCCTGCGCGCCAGCGTCTCGCCCTCGACGAACCCCTGGAACGCGGACACGGCGGCGACGATCTCCTCCGCGCCCGCCACGCTGAGCTCGATGCGCGTGGTGTATTCGTAGCCCGCCTCTTTGCGGAGGCGCTGGACGCGATTCACGAGCTCGCGCGCCAGACCCTCCTGAATCAGGTCGTCCGTCAACCGAGGGTCGACCGCTGCGACATACGGGCCGTCGGCCTGCACCGCCCAATCGCTCACCACTTCGCGCGTCACGAGGACGTCTTCGGGCCGGAACTCGAACTCCCCCCCCACTCCACCCGGGCGGACGGGGTCACCACGTTCAAGCGCCTGCAGCTGGGCCGCTGTGAGCTGCGACACGGCCGCGGCGGCGCGGGGGGTGTCCTTCCCGTAGCGCTTGCCCAGGCTCCGGAATTCCGCCTTCCCCTTGAGGCGCACCAGGTCGTGCTCCGACCCCGCCACCTCGATCGCCTTGGCGTTCACTTCGGCGGCCAGGATATCTAACAGGTCTGCCAAGGCCGGGCCGCGCACCGCGGCCGGGACGACCACCTGCACCTTGGCCACGGGCTGGCGGACGGGGAGCTGCCTGGTCTCCCGGGCCGCGCGCGCCAGGGAGGCGAGCTTTCGCACCGCGGCCATCGCCCGGAGCAGCTCCGGCGCCCGGCGGCCCAGGTCGGTCGGGAAGGGTGCCACGTGCACCGACGCCCCCACGAGTGCCCGGTGGATCCAGTCGGACAGGAACGGCGCCGCGGGCGCGAGCAGCCGCGCCGACGTCACGAGCGCCTCGTGCAGCGTCTCCAACGCCACGGCGTCGGTGGCCCGGTCGGGCGCCCAGAACCGCGGGCGGTTCCGCCGGATGTACCAGCGCGACAGGTCCTCGCCGACGAAGTCCATGATCCCCCGGACCCCGGCGGTCACGTCGTGGTCCGACCACGCCCGGCGCACTTCGCCCACCACTTCGTCGAGCCGCGCGAGCAGCCACCGGTCCGCAGGCGGCCGCTTCTCGAAGGGCGTGGCCGCGACCTCCGCGGGCGGCGTCCAGTCTTGGGCGTACCGCCGGAAGAACTCGTAGGTGCTCCGGAGCGCATTGAGGAATCCCCCCGTGATCTCGGGCACCTGCCGGCGATCGAACCGCTTGGTCTGCCATACCTGGCTCTGGCCCAGCAGGTAGAGCCGCACCGCGTCCGCCCCGTATTCCTCGATGACCTCCCAGGGGTTCACCACGTTGCCGCGGCTCTTCGACATCTTCTGGCCCTGCGCGTCGAGCACCAGCTCGTTCACGATCACGTTCTTGTAGACGAGTGCGTCGAACGCGGTGACGCCGATGGCGAGGAGCGAATAGAACCACCCGCGCGTCTGGTCCACCCCTTCGCAGATGAAGTCGGCCGGGAAGTGCGCCTTGAAGTCGGCCTGGTGCTCGAACGGGTAGTGCCACTGGGCGTAGGGCATGGCGCCCGAGTCGAACCAGGCGTCGATCACCTCGGGCACGCGCCGCATCGTGCCGCCGCACGCCCGGCAGCGCCAGGTGTACTGATCGATCGCCGGTTTGTGGGGGTCGAAGTCGTTCGGCAGCCGCTTCCCCCAGCGCTCCGCGAGCTCGGCGTAGGAGCCGATGACCTCGCGGTGCTCCGCTTCCCCATCGCACTCCCACACGTTGAGGGGAGTCCCCCAGTACCGGTCGCGCGACAACGCCCAATCCACGTTGTTCTCGAGCCACTCCCCGAACCGCCCGCTCCCCACTTCCGGCGGGTGCCAGCCGACCTGGGCGTTCACTTCGAGCAGGCGCGATTTCACAGCCGAGGTGCGCACGAACCACGAGCTGCGGGCGTAGTAGATCAGCGCCGAGTCGCAGCGCCAGCAGAAGGGATACTGGTGGGTGTACGGTAGCGTCTCGAGCCAGCGGCCTTCGTGCTTCAGCCGCTCGATGATCAGCCGGTTCGTCTCTTTGTCGGTCACGAGCCGGCCGTTGATCTCCGGCCAGCGGGTGTCCTGGAATGTGCCGTCGGGGGCGACCGGATTCACGAACGCCAGGCCGTACTGCTGCGCCGCGGCGTAGTCGTCCGCGCCGAACGCCGGCGCCATGTGCACGAGGCCGGTCCCCTCCGCGGCGGACACGAACGCCCCGGCCACGACGAGAGCCCGCTGGCCCTCCTGAGGCAACGGCACGACCTCGAGCGGCCGCACGTACTTCTGGCCCACGAGGTCGCGGCCGCGGTAGCCCGCGACCCGCGTCGCCGCGGCCAACGGCTTGCCGCCCACGTGCACGTGGGCCGCCCGCTCGGCAGCCACCACGTAGCGCACCCCGTTGGCCTCGTACTCGCCGTATTCGAGATCCGGGTGCACGGCCACGGCGACATTCGCGAGCAGGGTCCAGGGCGTGGTGGTCCAGATGACCAGCTGGCGCTTCTCGTCGCTCGCGAGCGGGAAGGTGACGAACACGGAGTTCGTCTGAACCTCGTCGTAGCCGAGCGCCAGCTCGTGCGACGAGAGGGCCGTGCCGCAGCGCGGGCAGTACGGCAGCACCTTGTTGCCCCGGTACAGGAGCGCCTTGTCGTACAGCCGCTTGAGCAGCCACCACACGGTTTCGATGTAGTCGTTGGTGTAGGTGATGTAGGGGTGCTCGTAATCCAGCCAGTACGCGATCCGCTCCGACAGCGTTTCCCAATCGGCCTTGTATTTGAAGACGTTCTCGCGGCACAGCCGGTTGAATTTCTCGACGCCATACGCCTCGATCTGCTTCTTCCCCGAGATGCCGAGCATCCGCTCGACCTCGATCTCCACGGGGAGGCCGTGGGTGTCCCACCCGGCGATGCGGGTCACGCCCTGCCCCAGCATCGTGTGGTAGCGGCACACGAGGTCCTTGATGGTGCGTGCGAACACGTGATGGATGCCCGGGCGCCCGTTGGCCGTCGGCGGCCCCTCGTAGAACACGAACGGCGGCCCGTAGCGGGCGGCCTCCTGCGTCGTCTGGAACACGCGCTCGTGCTTCCACGCCGCGAGGAGCTGCTTCTCGAGCGCGTCGGCCGACAGCTTGGGGTCGAAGAGCGGGTAGGCCATCAGTTGAGGCGCTCCAGCACGCCGCCCACCAGCGTCGTGAGCGCCGGCTCCGCGGCCCGCGCCACTGCGATGATTTGCTCGACGGAAGCCGGCGCGAGCGCATCGGGGAGACACTGGTCGGTGATGATCGACACTCCCAGCACCTTCATTCCCAGGTGAATCGCGGTGATGACCTCCGGCACCGTGCTCATCCCGACGACGTCGGCGCCGAGGGCGCGGAGCATCCGGTATTCCGCGCGGGTCTCGAGATTCGGGCCGGTGACGGCGACGTAGACCCCCTCGCGCAACGTGATGCCCCGCTCCAGGGCCACGGCGCGCGCCACCGCGCGGAGCCCGGTGTCGTACGCCTCCGACATGTCCGGGAACCGAGGGCCGAGGCGATCGTCGTTCGGCCCCGCGAGAGGGTTCGAGCCCAGGAGGTTGATGTGATCCGCGATGAGCATGAGGTCGCCGGGACTCCACAAAGGGTGCATGCCGCCGCACGCATTGGAGACCATCAGCGTCCGCGCGCCGAGCCGCGCGAGCACCCGCACGGGCAATCCGATTTGCTGCGGCGTGTAGCCCTCATAGCAGTGAAACCGCCCCCGCATCGCCACCACCCGCCGGCCGGCGAGGGTCCCGAGGAGCAGCTCCCCGGCATGGCTCTCGACGGTGGCGAGGGGAAAGCCCGGGATCTCGCCGTACGGGATCCGCGTTTCCACCGCCAGCTCGTCCGCGAGCCCCCCGAGCCCGGTGCCTAAGATGATCGCGACGTCGGGGGCGACTCTCGTCCGCGCCTGCACGACGCGGAGCGCCGCGTCGATCATCCGCCCCGCTGGCCGTCCAGTGCGCGCAGCTCGGCGAGCTGGCGCTCGAGCAGCGCGCGAAATCCCGCCACGTAGGCCTGGAACTGGCGCTCGACGTCCGCGCTCTGCCGCTGGACCTCGCCCTCAGCGGCGCGCGCCTCTTCGAGGACGCGCCGCGCCTCGGCCTCCGCCTCCCGCACGATGACCTGGGCCTCGCGCTGGGCCGCCGCGCGGGTCTCCTCGCGCAGCTGCTGCGCCGCGACGAGCGCCTCGTTCATCGCGCGCTCGCGCTCTCGATACACGGCCACCTGCTCCCCGAGCGCCGCCAGCCGCTCCTCGAGCACCGACTTCTCTCGCAGGATCCGCTCGAGCTCGTCCGCGACGCGCACGCGGAAGTCCTCGACGCCGAGCGGCTCGTAGCCACGCAGGCTGCGGCGGAACTCCTGCTTGCGCACGTCGTGCGGCGTGAGGTGGAAGGCGTCGCCGCTCACGTCGTCACTGCCCCCCGCGGGCCCAACAGGACGGTACCCAAGCGGATCACCGTCGCCCCCTCCTCCACGGCGATGCCGTAATCGGCGGACATCCCCATCGAGAGCGTCGGCAGCCATAAGCCCTCCTCCCGCATGGCGTCCCGCAGCACGCGCAGTCCGCGGAACGTCCGTCGCTGCACGTCCTGGTCGTCGGTGAACGGCGCGATCGTCATCAATCCCTCGAGCGCGAGATGCGGCAGCGCGGCCACGCGGTGCGCCAATGCCGGCGCGTCCGCCGGCGCACAGCCGCTCTTCTGCGTCTCCCCGGCCACGTTCACCTGCAGCAGCACGCGCTGCTTCGCGCCCTGCCCCGCCGCCCGCTCGTCCAGCTCCTCCGCGAGCGGGTCCGAGTCCACCGAGTGGACCAGCGCGAAGCGCCCGGCCACGTGCTTCGCCTTGTTGCGTTGCAGGTGCCCGACCAGGTGCCAGTTCACCCGCCGGCCGATGGGCGTGTCGAGCTTCTCCAGCGCCTCCTGCACCCGGTTCTCTCCGACGTCGGCGAGGCCGGCGGCGAGCGCCGCTTCCACCGCCTCCAGCCCGAAGCCCTTGGTGACGGCGACGATCGTGACCGGGTCGGTCCGACCGGCCGCCGCCTGCCGCCGAGCGATCTCGGCCCGTACGTGGGCCAGCCGCTCGGGCAGGGCTCCAAAATCCATAACCGCGGAAAGTAGCCCGGAGCCCAGCGTGAAACAATCGGGGGGTCAGCTGGCTGACGCGGTAACTCGTTCGCCGCCTTCGAGGTGCGAGATCGCCCCGGAGAGGAGATCGCGCACCTGCGGCGCGGTCAGATGGCGGTGCAGCAGCCCGTGACTCGCCACGGAGATCGTCGAGGTCTCTTCCGACACCACCAGCACCGTGGCATCGGTCTCTTCGGAGAGACCGAGCGCGGCGCGATGCCGGGTGCCGAGCGACTTGTCGGCGACCTTGAATTGGGTGAGCGGCAGCACGCACCCGGCCCCGATGATACGGTCGCCGCGGACGAGCACCGCTCCGTCGTGCAACGGAGAGTAGGGGGTGAAGATGGTCGTCAGGAGATCAGCGGAGACCTTGGCCTCCATCGGCACCCCCGACGAGATGAATTCCTCGAGCCCGATGTCCCCTTCCACGGCGATGATGGCCCCCGTGCCCGCGCGCGACAGGCGGTCCATGGCTTCGCCGATCTCCTCGGCCACGGATTGGCGCTCGCTCTGCGAGAAGCGGCGCATGAAGCGGGACTGGCCGAGCCGCGCCAGGGCGTTCCGCAGCTCCGGCTGGAACACCACCACGGCCGCGAACGCGCCGAAGGTGAACACGTACGAGAGGAGCGCGCTGATCATGGTGAACTTCGCGAGCAGGGCGCCGAAGTAGGCGACCGACAGAATCATCACGCCGACGACGATCTGCATCGCCCGCGTCCCCACGAGGAACAGGAGGAAACGATAGATCACGAACGCGACGAGGATGATCTCGACCACGTCCGGCCAGAACCGGGGGATGAGGAACTGGTAGGCTTCGAGGTTCAATTTGGGCTCGTCGTCGCACCGGCCACCCGCAGCGCCTCGCGCGCGAGCGCCGCGTCGTGCACCCGGAACAGGCGCGCGCCGCGCTCCCACGCGAGGGCACACGCCACGGCCGTCGCGCGATCGCGGTCCTCGACCGGCCGCCCGGTGGCAGCCCCGAGGAACCGCTTCCGGGACGGTCCCACCGCTACAGGATAGCCCAAGCCGACGACCGTTGCCAGCTCATCGAGCAGCCGGAAGTTCTGCTCGGGGGTCTTCGCGAACCCGAAGCCCGGGTCCACCACGATCCGCTCCCGCGCGACGCCCCCAGCCTCCGCCCGCGCCGCCGCCGCGCCGAGCTCCGCCGCCACGTCCGCCGCCACGTGCCCGTATACGGCGAGCGAGTCCATGGTGTCGGGCGTGCCGCGCATGTGCATGACGATCACCCCAGCCCCTCCCTCCCCCACCACCCGGGCGAGGTCGGGATCGAACGCCAGCCCCGACACGTCGTTGATCACCGCAACGCCGGCGGCGAGCGCGGCGCGCGCCACGGCCGCCTTGCGCGTGTCCACCGAGACGGGGCCCAAACCCCGGCGCACGAGCTCCGCGATCACCGGCGTCACTCGCCCGATCTCCTCCTCGGCCGGCACCGGTGCGGCGCCGGGCCGCGTGGACTCGCCCCCGATATCGAGCAGCTCACACCCGTCGGCCACGAGCCGCTCCGCCTGGGCCACCGCGCGGTCCACCGTCGCGAAGCGCCCGCCGTCCGAGAACGAGTCCGGGGTGACATTCACGATGCCGATGAGGACGGGGTGATCGAGGCTGAGGACGCCGCCCCCGGCGACGGGCCAGCGGCGCGGCGGGTCGGCGTAGCTCGCGAGGAAGCGTCCCAGCTCCGGCGCCAGACGCTCCAGCCCGGGAGGCAGGCGATCGGGGCGCGCGAGCGGCGCGAGCCGGCTGGCGGGCGCACCCACCAGCGCCCACCCCTCTCCGGTGAGCACGTCGGCGCCGGCCTTCGCGCCCCAACGCACCAGGCTTTCGCGCTCCGTCTCCGTAATCTCGTCCAGGAGGATGACGAGGGCCTGCACGCCGGTCGCGGCGAACCAGGCGGGCTGGGCGTCCCAGCCGCGGGCCGCGAGCGCCGCGCGTACGGCTTCGGGAGTGTGCGCGGCGAGCGGGGTGAGCTTCACCGCACGGGCCTTGCCTGCTACGACGCCCGCAACGCGTTGACGATGTTGAGTCGCGCGGCCCGCACGGCCGGGAAGAAGCCGCCGACCACGCCCATTACCACGGCGAAGACCAGGGCACTCGTGATGACGCCGGGCGAGAGTGCGAACCCGAACCCGATCTCCGAGAAACTCTGGAAGTTGACGACCGAAATCCGCTCGAACGACAGGAGCGCGGCGAGCGCGACCCCGAGGGCACCGCCCACGAGCGCGAGCACCACGGACTCGACCAGGAATGCTCCCAGGACGCTGCGTCGCCTGAACCCGAGGGCCCGCAGGGTGCCCACTTCGACCGTACGGCTCGCGACCGCCGCGTACATGGTGATCATCGCCCCGATCATCGCCCCGAAGCTGAAGATCGTGGTTACGACAATTCCGAGCGTCCGGATGAACGTGGCGAGCGTCTTCGATTGTTCCTGGTAGTAATCCCGCTCGTGCTTGAGCTCGACGTACTGCATGCGGGGGTCGGCCTGGAGTCGGGCTTTGAGCTGGTCGAAGCCGCCGGGCTGGGCGAGGCGGAAGGTCAGGGACGAGTACACCGGGCGTCCAAAGGCCTGCATGAACTGGTCGGCGTCACCCCAGATCTCCGAGTCGAAGGCCGTGCCGCCCGCATCGGCGATGCCGACCACGGTCCAGCGATCGCCGCCGAAGGCGAGCTGCGCCCCGAGGGCCACGCCCTTGAATAGCGCCGCGATGCCCTTCCCCACCACCACTTCGTGGGTGCCGAACTGGAAGGGCCGTCCCTGGACGATATGGACCCCGGGCCGGAGCTCCAGCGCCCGGGGCGACACGCCCCGAATCGACACGTTCCCGAGCGCGTTGCTCTTCTTCTTGTAGAGGTCGATGACGAGAATCACTTCCCTCGACAGGATCGCGCGACCCTCGGCCCCCTGCGCCACGCCGCTCTCGGCTTCGAGCACGTCCGCCGTAGCCCGGTCGACCTGGCTCGAGAGCTCGGACGTGGCCGAGCGCCTGAGCACGATCACGTTGTCGGGCGAGCCTGTCTCGACAAGAGTCGCTTCCAGGCCGCGGGCGAGCATGAGCACGCCGGCGAACACGAATACGACGAGCGCCACGCCGCCGACCGTGAGCGCCGTGGTGAGGCGGCGGGCCCAGAGGCTCCGCCAGATATACGAGAACGGGATCCGCATCA
>Ga0209235_1002524_pt1 | contig 10175 bp, 9 predicted proteins | sample GraSoi013_1_20cm_4_FD_185817 | JGI IMG/M metagenome (GOLD analysis project Ga0209235, IMG submission 185817) | Grasslands soil microbial communities from the Angelo Coastal Reserve, California, USA - Sample 09_25_2013_1_20cm (SPAdes) (version 2) | ecosystem: Environmental > Terrestrial > Soil >...
GCCGGGGATCGCTCCGCAGGCGAGCGGAAGTACGTCCCCGCGCTCGCCCGGGCGGCGGTCGCCGTCGGGATCGACGCGCTCTTCATGGAGATGCACGAGGATCCCGACCGGACGCTCCCGGACGGGCAGCCGCTGTCCGACGGGCCGAACATGCTGCGCATCGACGATCTGCCGCGGCTCCTGGACGCGGTCGCGGCGATCGCCGCGGCGCTCGCGCCGGCCGCGCGGGAGGCCGTGGAATGAGGAGCGCCACGAGAAACGGAGCCGGATCGCGCCTCGTCTCGGGCCACCCATGACCCGGCCCGACCTCCGGCGGCTGGCCGAGCGCGTCCTCCGCCTCGAGGCCGAGGCGATCCTCGGGCTGATCCCGAAGCTCGACGAGAGCTTCGATCGCGCCGTCGAGCTGCTCCGCCGCTGCGCCGGCCGCGTGGTCGTGACCGGTATGGGCAAGTCGGGGCTGGTCGGACGGAAGATCGCCGCGACGCTCGCCTCGACGGGGACGCCGGCGTACTTCCTCCACCCTGCCGAGGGCGTCCACGGCGACATCGGCATGGTGGCGCGCGGCGACGTCGTCCTCGCGCTCTCGAACTCGGGTGAGACCGACGAGGTGCTCGCGATCCTGCCGCCGCTCAAGCGGCTCGGTGTTCCGATCGTGCTCCTCACCGGGAACCCGACCTCCCCGCTCGCGCGCCAGTGCGAGGTGGTGCTCGACGTGAGCGTGCCCGAGGAGGCATGCCCGATGAACCTGACGCCGACGTCGAGCACGACCGCGGCGCTGGCCGCCGGCGACGCCCTCGCGATGGTGCTGCTCGATCTGCGCGGCCTCAGACCCGAGGACTACGCGGCGCTCCACCCGCGCGGGACCCTCGGCTGGCGCGCGCTCGTTCGCGTCGCCGACCTGATGCTCACGGGAGACGCCGTACCGGTCGTGGGCCGGGCGACGCCCCTGCGCGACGTCATCGTGGAGATGACGCAGAAGAAGAAGGGCGTGACGACCGTCGTGGACGACGCGGGCCGCCTCGCAGGCGTCATCACGGACGGCGATCTGCGCCGGCTCCACCTGCGCCGCACGCCGATCGACGCCCTCAGCGCGGGTGAAGTCGCGACGCACGAGCCGAAGACGATCCGTGCCGACGATCTCGCCGCCAAGGCGCTCGAAGTGATGGAAACGTGGGAGATCACGAGCCTCGTGATCATTGACGCCGAGCGCCGGCCCGTCGGCCTCATCCACATGCACGACATCCTGCGAGCGAAAATCGTCTAGCGTCCGCGCTTTTCCCTTCTCTCGCCCTACGGGCTGTGATAGGCTGGTACCGAAATTGCATCAGCGCGTCATGTTGTGACTGATGAGCTCCAACACACCCCGGCTGACAGATCCACGGCGCCTCGCGGGCCTGATCCTCGGCGTCGTCGCCGTGTTCGCAGTCGTCGTGGCCGCCACGCTCGTCGCGAAGAGCCGCACGGCGCGCGTGGAGGTCACGGGACCGGCGACCTCGAGCGCCGACCTCCGGATCAAGGAGGTGGAGCTGGAGGAGGTAGCGGGTGGCGTGCGCTGGCGGCTCAAGGCCGAGCAGGCCCTCGTCTTCGAGCAGGAAGGACGCACGGCGCTCAAGAAGATCGCGGTGAGCGTCGTCCAGCGGGACCGGTCGTGGACGATCGTGGGTGAAGAAGGGGACCTGTTCCGGCAGACGAGCAACGTGGAGATCCGGCGGAACGTCGTGCTGACCTCCAGCGACGGGTTGCAGCTCGAGACGAGCGTGCTCCGGTGGCAGGGCGCCGAGGGGCGGCTCTGGACCGACGCGCCCGTCCGCCTCTCCCGCGACGGCGCGGTGGTGAACGGGACCGCGCTCGACGTGCGCGTGGGGGACGAGCGGACGACGGTGGCCGGGCGCGTGCGCGCCACGTTCACGAGGAACCCGGGGCGATGAGGTGCCGGGCCACGCTCGCACTGGCCATCGTGCTCTGGCTCGTGGCCCTCGCGACCCCCGCGGATGTCCCCGCCCAGGCGCCGTCAGCGGGCGGCGCCAAGGCGAAGGACGAGCGGAGCCAACCCCTCACGGTGGACGCGGACCGGATGGAGCGGTTGGGCAAGGAGAGCCTCGTCATCTTCACCGGTAACGTCGTCGCCCGGCAGAACAACTCGGTCCAGTACGCGGACCGGATGGAGGTCTACCTCGACGAGAAGGGCGACCGCGTGCTCCGCACCGTCTCGACGGGCGGCGTCCGCGTCATCACGCGCGACTGCCGCACCGCCACGGCCAAGCGCGCCGAGTACTTCGACCTCGAGCAGCGCGTGGTCCTGCTCGGCAACGCCCGCGTCTGGCAGGACGACAACGTCGTGAGCGGCGACACCATCACGATCGACCTCTCGCAGGACCGCTCGGTGGTGCAGGGCGGGACCCAGGAACGCGTGAAGGCCGTCTTCTATCCCCGCGAAGAGGGCAAGAAGCACGACCAAGGGCGCAAGCCCGGCGAGCCGTGCGCCAACTGACGGGGCGGGACTGAGGGATGGAAGGGCTCGTCGCGCAGGGGCTGGTGAAGTGGTTCAAGAGCCGGAAGGTCGTCGACAACGTGTCGCTCGACATCCAGCGCGGAGAGGTCGTCGGCCTGCTGGGCCCGAACGGCGCGGGCAAGACGACGTCGTTCTACATGATGGTGGGACTCCTGCCGACGGACGGCGGCCGGATCTTCCTCGAGGGGGCGGAGATCTCGCGTCTGCCCATGTACCAGCGCTGCCGCATGGGCATCGGCTACCTGCCGCAGGAGTCGTCGGTCTTCCGCAAGCTCACCGTCGAGGAGAATTTGCTGGCGATCCTCGAGACGCTCGAGCTGTCGAGCGGCGAGCGACGGCAGCGCGCGCGTGAGCTCCTCGCGGAGCTCGACCTGACGGCGCTGGCGCCCTATCCCGCCTACACGCTCTCGGGCGGCGAGCGGCGACGGCTCGAGATCACGCGGGCGCTCGTCACCGCGCCGCAGTACCTGCTGCTCGACGAGCCGTTCACGGGCATCGACCCGATCGCGATCGGCGACATCCAGGAGATCGTCGGCCGGCTGCGCGAGCGTGGCATCGGGATCCTCGTCACGGACCACAACGTGCGCGAGACGCTCGCGATCACCGATCGCGCCTACATCCTCTACGACGGCAGAATTCTCGTCTCCGGCACCGCCGCCGAGATCGTCAACAACCCGGTCGCGCGCGAGATCTACCTCGGCGACCGGTTTGCCCTCTAGGCGCGGGGGAGTGCCCGGCGATGGCCATCGAAGCGCGCCTCTCCCTCCGGCAGAGCCAGCGGCTCGTCATGACCCCGCTGCTCCAGCAGGCGATCCAACTCCTCCAGCTCTCCACGCTCGAGCTTCAGGACGTCGTGCAGAAAGAGCTCCTCGAGAACCCGCTGCTGGAGGAGGTGCCGGCGGACGGCGGCGAGACCCCGGATGGAGGCGAGGTCGCGCCGAGCGCCGAGGCGACGCCGGCGCCGACCGTGGAGCCGATCACCACCGATCCGCCCCCGACCGCCGAACGGCAGACCGACGACCTGCCGTTCGACCCGATCGCCGTGCTGTTCGACGAACCGGAGGAGCGCTCCCTCGTCGCACAGGAGGAGCGCGAGGACGTCCCGTTCGAGAACTTCGTCCGGTCGGTCTCGTCGCTCGCCGATCACCTCGAGGAGCAGCTCCGCTTCGCCACTGAGGATCCAGCGGCCCGGCGGATCGGCGCCGAGATCATCGGCAACCTCGACGAGGACGGGTACCTCCGGGCGGAGCTCGGGGAGATCGCCCCGCGGTGCGCCGCGACGCCCGAGGAGGTCGAGCGCGTCCTGACCGAGGTGGTCCAGAAGTTCGACCCGATCGGCGTCGGAGCGCGCACGATTCAGGAGTGCCTCCTGCTCCAGCTCCGGTCGAACCCGCCCGTCGACCCGGTGTCCGTCGAGATCATCGAGCGGTACTTTGAGGACCTCAGCCGCCGCCGCTATCAGGACATCGCGCGGGCGCTGAAGCTGCCGGCCGACCGGATCATGGAGTCGGTCGAGGAGATCATGGGGCTCGAGCCCAAGCCCGGCCGTCGCTTCGCCGGGAACGACTCGCGCTACATCGTGCCGGATGTCTACGTCATCAAGGTCAGCGGCGACTACACGGTCGTGCTGAACGAGGAGGGCATCCCGCGCCTCCGCGTGAACGCGCTCTACCGCTCGCTGCTCCGGAGCTCGGGCGACGAGGCCCGCCAGTACGTCGAGCAGAAGCTCCGCTCCGCCCTCTGGCTGATCAAGTCCGTCGACCAGCGGCAGCGCACCCTCCGCAAGGTCACCCAGTCCATCGTGAAGTTCCAGCGCGAATTCCTCGACAAGGGGCTGCCGTACCTCAGGCCGCTGTCGCTCCGGGACGTCGGCGAAGACATCAGCATGCACGAATCCACGATCAGCCGCGTGACGACGAACAAGTACGTCGAGACGCCCCAGGGGCTGTTCGAGCTCAAGTTCTTCTTCCACAGCGGCATCGCCTCGGGCGACGGCGAGATGGTCTCCTCGGTCTCCGTGAAGAAGATGATCCAGGACCTCCTCGCGAATGAGGACGCCGTCAAGCCTCTGTCCGACCAGGAGGTGGCCGGGATCCTCAAAGGCCGCGGCCTCACGATCGCCAGGCGCACCGTCGCGAAGTATCGGGAGGAGCTCGGCATCGTGCCCTCGCACCAGCGCAGGCTCCAGCCGCGCAAGCGGTGAGGGAGCCGGCGGGTCCGAGCGTCCGCCCCATGGACGAGCGCCTGTCCTTCGTCTTCATCACCGGGCTCAGCGGTGCCGGCAAGAGCTACGCGATCAAGTGTTTCGAGGACATGGGCTTCTTCTGCGTCGACAATCTGCCCACGACGCTCATCCCGACCTTCGCCGATCTCACCGCCCGGTCGGGGCAGACGATCCGCCGCGTGGCCCTGGGCGTGGATGTCAGAGAAGGGGAGTACCTCTCCCATCTGCTCGACGCGATCCACGAGCTCAAAGCGCGCGGCCATGGAGTTGAGGTCCTCTTCCTCGAGGCGAGCGAGGAGGCGCTCGTCCGGCGCTACCACGAGAGCCGCCGCCGCCACCCGCTGGCGGCCGAGGGCAACGTCCTCGAGGGCATTCGCGCCGAGCGCAAGGCGATGTCGCACCTGCGCGAGATCGCCGACCGGATCGTCGACACCTCGGCGCTCACCGTCCACCAGCTCAAGGAGCTCCTGGTCGAGCACTACGTGACACCGCGGACGCGGGCAGGCCTCGCCACCTCGCTCGTGTCGTTCGGGTTCAAGCACGGCGTCCCGTTCGACGCCGACCTCGTCTTCGACGTGCGCTTCCTGCCGAACCCGCACTTCGTCCCGGGCCTCCGGCCGTTCGACGGACGCGACGCGCGGGTCCGGGAGTTCGTCCTTGGCAACGCGGAGGGCCGGGAGCTCCTCGAGCACCTCAAGGACTTTCTCAAGTTCCTGCTCCCGCGCTACGAGCGCGAGGGCAAGGCCTACCTGACGATCGCAATCGGCTGCACCGGCGGCCGCCACCGCTCGGTGACGCTCACGGAAGAGCTCAAAGGGTTCCTCGACGAGCTCGGCTACGCACCGACCGTCGCGCACCGTGATCTGGAGAAAGAGTAGAGGCCCGTGACGCATGACCGGCTGGCGTTCTGCTTCGGGATCCACAACCATCAGCCGATCGGGAACTTCGACCACGTGTTCGTCGAGGCGACGGAGCGCGCCTACCGTCCGTTTCTCGAGCGGCTGCAGGCGCGGCCGGAGGTCCGGCTTGCCGTCCACTGCACGGGCAGTCTCCTCGAATGGCTGCGCGAGCGCTCGCCCCGCACCTTCGACCTGCTCGCCGCGCTCGCGGAGCGGCGCCAGGTCGAGCTGCTGACGGGCGGGTTCTACGAGCCGATCCTCGCCGTCCTGCCCGACCACGACAAGTTCGGCCAGATCGAGCGTCTCACCGCGTTCCTCAAGACGCACTTCGGAGTGCGCCCGCGCGGGATGTGGCTCGCCGAGCGCGTGTGGGAGCCGCATCTGCCGCGCGTCCTCGCCGAGGCCGGTGTCGAGTACGTGCTCGTGGACGACAGCCACTTCGCCCTGGCCGGCCTCGATCCGGACACCCTCGGGGGCTACTACCTCACCGAGGACCAGGGCGTCCGGCTCCGCGTCTTCCCGATCAGCCAGCGGCTCCGCTATCTGATCCCGTTCGCGGAAGTCGAGGCGAGCCTCGAGTATCTCGCCGCCCGGCGCGGCAGGGTCCCGGCGGTGACGATGGTGGACGATGGCGAGAAGTTCGGCGTCTGGCCGGCCACGCACGCGCACGTCTACGAGAAGGGGTGGCTCGACCGGTTCTTCGACCGCCTGCTCGCGACCGACTGGCTCGCGCTCACGACGCTCTCCGACGTCGTGGATCGGGTGGAGGCGACGGACCGCGTGTACCTCCCGACGGCCTCGTATCGCGAGATGGGGGAGTGGGCGCTCCCCGTGGCCGCTCAGCAAAGGCTCGAGCGTGCCAAGCACGATCTCGAGCGGCTCGGCGGCAGCGCCGACCACGCCGACCTCTTGCGGGGCGGTTTCTGGCGCAACTTCCTCGGGAAGTATCCCGAGATGGCGGACACCCACTGGAAGATGCTCCGCCTGTCGCGCGCCGTCCGCGCGGCCCTGGCGCGGGCGCCTCACGATACGCACCTCGCAGACGCGCAGGTCGCGCTCTGGCGGGGCCAGGCCAACGACGCCTACTGGCACGGCGTGTTCGGCGGCTGCTACCTGCCGCACCTCCGCCGTGCCGTGAAGAGCGCGCTCCTCGAGTGCGAGCGCCGTCTGGCCGAATCGGCCGCCCTCCCCACGCCCGCGTGGACGCGCGAAGACGGCAACGGCGACGGGCGCGAGGAGGTCTACGTGAGGACGCGGGAGCTGGCGGTGACGCTCAACCCCGCGCTCGGCGGCGCGATCACCGAGCTGGGCTACCTCGCGGGCGATCTCGACGTGGCCGACGTGCTGGCGCGCCGGCCGGAGGCATACCATGCCAAGGTCCGCGGGGCGAGCCCCGAGGACGGCGCGCCGGCGGTGAGGACCATCCACGACGCGCCGGCGCCCAAGGAAGCCGGGCTCGACTCGCTGCTCGCCTACGACGACGTCCGCCGCGGCTCGCTGCTGGAAGGCTGGTTCGACGCCGGAACGTCACCGCTCGACCCCGTGTCGCCGTGGGCGCAGGCCGCGCTCACGCTCGCTGCCGAGGCGCTCGCGTCCACGGTGAGCACGGCGAGCGGAGGCGTTGCCGTCACGTTCACGCGAGGGGCCGGCGCGTCTGTGCGGGTCGAGAAGACGGTGACGATCCGCGACGCAACCGTCGAGGTGCGCTACCGGCTCGGCACGCCGGCGGGCATGACCGGGGTCAGCGGGCGGTGGGCGGTACAGTTCAACTTGGCGCTCACGGCGGGCGACGCGCCAGGGCGGTATCTGACGGCGACAGGTCGGCCGTCGCTCGGCAGTACGGGACGCGAGCGGGGCGCGGCGGGCGTGACGCTGGTCGACGAATGGGTCGGCGTCCGGGCGCGCCTCGAGTGGGGGCCCGCCGCCGAGCTCGCGTGGGGCCCGGTCCAGACCGTGTCGGTGTCCGAGGCCGGCTTCGAGCGGATCTACCAGGGGACGGCGCTCCTTATCGTCTGGTCGGTCGCGCTGCGCGCCGGCGAGCCCTGTGAGCTCAGCGCCTCGATCACACTGGAGCGGCCGTGACCCTCGACGACCCGCGCGCGTTCCAGCGGGCCGACCCTCACCGTGTGGCGGAGATCCTCGCCGCCTTTCCGGACCAGTGCCGCGAGGCGCAGGCACTTCGCTGCGAGCCGCCGGTTCCACGAGAGCGTCCGTCGCTGGTCATTATCGCCGGGATGGGTGGCTCGGCGGCGGGGGCCGATCTCCTCGCGGCCTCCTGCCTGGAGCAGCTGGACGTCCCGATCGTCGTCCACCGGGGCTACGGCCTCCCGGCGGCCGCGGGCAAGCACGCCCTCGTCATCACCGCGTCGTACTCGGGCGAGACGGCGGAGGTCTTGTCGGCCGCGGACGCGGCGCTCGGGCGCGAGATCCCCGTCGTGACGCTCAGCGCGGGCGGGCGCCTCGCAGAGCTGGCGAAGTCGCGCCGGCTCCCGCACCTGCGCCTGCCCGGCGGGCTCATGCCGCGCATGGCGCTCGGCTATCTCTTCTTCGCCCTGGCGCGGATCCTCACCGAGGTTGACCTGGTCGTCGCGACGCACGCGGAACTCGCGGAGGCGGTGACTCGCCTCGAGTCCCTGGCGCGCGAGCTTGCGCCGACGCGGGCGACGGCGCAGAACGAGGCCAAGCGCCTCGCGCTGGCGATCGGCGACCGACTGCCGGCGGTCTACGGAGGACCGGCAACGGGAGCGGTCGCGTACCGCTGGAAGACCGACCTGGAGGAGAACGCGAAGCTCCTGGCGCTGGCGGGAACCCTGCCCGAGATGACCCACAACGAGATCGAGGCGTGGCGTGGCCCGGCCGCGCGCGACCGGCACCTCGTGCTCCTTCGCGAAGAGGGCGAGCCGCGCGAGATCGCGCGACGCTTCGCCGTGCTCCACGACCTGATCGGCCCGGCGGCGGGGGGCGTCAGCGAGTGTTGGGGGCGCGGGACGGGGCGGGCGGCGCGGCTCCTGGCCCTCGCGTACGTCGGAATGTGGGTGAGCTACTACGCGGCGATCGCACGGGGGGTGGACCCGTGGCCCGTGCCGCTGCTCGACGAGATGAAGCGGCGGCTCGCGTGAGGCTCGGCGCGCAGTCCTGTTGAGGCGCACGGAGCCGGCGTGTTACAGTGGCACAACGCTCTGACGGTGGAGGATGCGATGGCGCGTGAGGAATACCTGTTCACGTCGGAGTCGGTGACCGAAGGTCACCCCGACAAGATCGCCGACCAGATCTCGGACGCGGTCCTGGACGCAATCATCGGCCAGGACCCGAAAGGCCGGGTGGCGTGCGAGTGCCTGCTGACGACCGGCCTCGTCGTCGTGGCGGGCGAGATCACGACCTCCTGCTACGTGGACATCCCCCGCATCGCACGCGACACGATCCGCGACGTCGGCTACACCCGCGCGAAGTTCGGCTTCGACCACGAGACGTGCGGCGTGATCGCCGCGATCGACGAGCAGTCGTCGGACATCGCGATGGGCGTCGATGCGCTCGGCGCGGGCGACCAGGGGTTGATGTTCGGCTACGCGTGCACCGAGACGCCGGAGTTGATGCCGATGCCGATCATGCTCGCTCACAAGCTGGTGATGCGCCTGAGCGAGGTCAGGAAGAAGGCCCTCCTCGACTACGTGCGGCCCGATGGCAAGTCGCAGGTGACGGTCCGCTACGTCGACGGCAAGCCGCGCGCTGTCGAGACGGTCGTCATCTCGTGCCAGCACAGCCCCGACGTCGCCATCGAGCGGCTCCGCCAGGACGTGGTCGAGCACGTGATCGTTCCCACCATCCCGTCCGAGCTCCTCGACCCGAAGACGTGCGTCTTCCACGTGAACCCGACGGGCCGGTTCGTGACCGGCGGGCCCATGGGTGACACGGGGCTCACCGGGCGGAAGATCATCGTCGACACCTACGGCGGGTCGTGCCCGCACGGCGGCGGCGCGTTCTCGGGGAAGGATCCGACGAAGGTCGACCGGTCGGCGTGCTACATGGCGCGGCACGTGGCCAAGAACATCGTCGCGGCAGGCCTCGCCGAGCGGGCGCAGGTGCAGCTTGCCTACGCGATCGGCGTGGCCGAGCCCGTCTCGATCATGATCGAGACGTTCGGGACGGGTAAGGCGCCGAACGCCATCCTCGAGAAGCTGATCCGCCGCCACTTCGATTTCACCCCGGCCGGGATCATCAAGTACCTGAACCTGCGCCGGCCCATCTACAAGAAGACGGCCGCCTACGGGCATTTCGGGCGGTCGGAGCCCACGTTCACCTGGGAACGGATCGATCGCGTGAAGGACCTGCGCGACGACGCGGGCATTTAAGTCGGAGGGGGCCTCGAATGCCCCCTCCGAGACCTCCCCCAGGATTCGATTGCGCCGGCGAAGCGGGCGCTCGACGGGGTCGATTCGCGGCGACCGCATGATCCCGACGCGGATCCTGGTCGAAAGGACGAAGCACCGTATGGTCGAGCACGACGTCAAGGACCTCTCGCAGGCCGCCGTGGGGCGGCTCA
>Ga0209235_1002525_pt1 | contig 10174 bp, 9 predicted proteins | sample GraSoi013_1_20cm_4_FD_185817 | JGI IMG/M metagenome (GOLD analysis project Ga0209235, IMG submission 185817) | Grasslands soil microbial communities from the Angelo Coastal Reserve, California, USA - Sample 09_25_2013_1_20cm (SPAdes) (version 2) | ecosystem: Environmental > Terrestrial > Soil >...
GTGATCGGGCGTCCGGGGCTCGACCTGAAGCGGCGCGAGCTGTGCACCGTCGCCGCGGTCGCGGTGCTGGGGACGGCGCCGCAGCAGCTGCACTCGCATCTGCGGGGCGCGTTGAACACGGGGGCGAGCGAAGCGGAGGTGGAAGCGGTGCTGGTCCTGATCGACCCGGATCTGGATCCGGAGCACCGGGAGAGGGCACGGGAGCAGTGGGCGGACGTCAAGAAGAGGAAAGTGTGATTGCGGATTTCGGAATGAACGAAATGCGGAATGCGGAATTCGGAATGCGGAATGTAAAGGCAGGGTCGTGGCGCAGGTCGACCTGAAGGATCGCACGCGCGCGTTCGCGCTGGCGATCGTTCGCTTGGTCGAGGATCTGCCACGATCCCGGAGCGCCGATGTGATGGGGAAGCAATTGCTTCGAGCTGGGACTTCGGTTGGCGCGAATTATCGCTCTGCCTGCCGCGCTAGGTCTCGCAAGGAGTTCGTGGCGAAGATGGGGATCGTAGAGGAGGAGGCCCGCATTCCGCATTCAATCGTTCCGCGTTGATGTTCATCGACAGAGCGGTCGTCCAGGTCGTCGGTGGGGCGGGGGGAGCGGGGGCCTCTTCCTTTCGCCGCGAAAAGTTCGTCCCCAAAGGCGGTCCCGACGGCGGCGACGGCGGCGCGGGCGGCAGCGTGTACGTGCGCGCCGACCCGAACCTCGCGACGCTGCTCGACTACCGCTATCGCACCCACTGGAAGGCCGAGCGGGGGCAGCACGGCAAGGGCAAGAACATGACGGGCAGGTCGGGCGCGGATCTCTATCTCCCGGTGCCACCCGGCACGGAGCTGCGCGACGCCGCCACGGGCGAGCTCCTGGGCGAAGTGGTCGACGCGGGCGAGGTGCTGCGCGTGGCGCGGGGCGGCCGCGGCGGGCGCGGCAACGCGCGCTTCGCGACCCCCACGCACCAGAGCCCGCGCGAGTGGGAGCCGGGCGAGTACGGCGAGGAGCGGCGGGTGGAGCTGGTGCTCAAGCTCATCGCCGACGTCGGCCTCCTGGGCGAGCCGAACGCGGGCAAGAGCACACTGCTCTCGGTGATCTCCGCGGCGCGCCCCAAGATCGCCGATTATCCGTTCACCACGCTCGAGCCGCACCTCGGCGTCGTCGGCCTGTCGGACGGCCGCTCCTTCGTGGTCGCCGACATTCCCGGGATCATCGAAGGGGCGCACGCGGGGAAGGGGCTCGGGCTCCGGTTCCTGCAGCACGTGGAGCGCACGCGCCTCGTCGCGCTGCTCGTGCCGGTGGACAGCCCCGATCCCCAGGGGACCTACGAGCTGCTGCGGCGCGAGGCGGCGGCGTACTCGCCCGACCTTGGCGCCAAGCCGCACGTCGTCGTGCTCACCAAGCTCGACCTGCTCCCCGCTCCCCGCTCCCCGCTCCCCGATATCCGCACGCAGGCCGGCGCACCGGTAGTCGCCATCTCCGCCGTCACCGGAGCAGGCGTGCCGGATCTGTTGGAGACCCTGTGGCAGTCGCTGCGGGCCGGAGTCGCGACGAAGTAGCCGCCTATCTGGCCCTGGCGCAGTTGCCGGGGATCGGGGCCGCGCGGCTCGCCACGCTCGTCGCCGCGTTCCAGAGCGCACCGGCGGCGTTCCACGCGCCGCACGGCGCCATCGCCGCGCTGCCGGGCTTCACCCGCGCGGCTGCGACGGCGATCCGCGCGGGGTCGGCGCGCGCCGGGCTCGAGATCCTGGACGCGCTCGACCGGCTGGGCGCGACGGTGCTGCTGCCCGGCGACCCGGCGTTTCCCCCGCTGCTCGCCGAAATCCCGGGGCCCCCGGCGCTGCTCTACGCCTGGGGCGACGTGTCGCTGCTGGCGCGGCGCGCGGTGGGGATCGTCGGCAGCCGCAACCACTCGGCGTACGGCGCGGAGGCGGCGCGCATCCTCGCGGGCGGCGTGGCGCGCGCGGGCGCGGTCGTCGTGAGCGGCATGGCGCGCGGCATCGACGCCATCGCGCACGGCGCGGCGCTCGACGCGGGCGGCACGTCGGTCGGCGTGCTCGGCAACGGGTTCGGCGTCATTTATCCCGCGGCGAACCGCGCGCTGTACGAGCGGATGATCGCGCGCGGGTGTTTGATCACGGAGCTCTCGCCTGGCGAGCGGCCCCACGCGGGCGCCTTCCCGCAACGCAACCGCCTCATCTCCGGCCTCGCAGGCGTCACGGTCATCGTGGAAGCGGCGCCCGGCTCGGGCGCCCTGATCACCGCCGATTGCGCGCTCGATCAGGGGCGCGCGGTGCTCGCCGTGCCGGGGCCCATCACGAGCCCGACGTCGCTCGGCTGCAACAAGCTCATCCAGCAGGGCGCGAAGCCGGCGCTCGGGGCGGGGGATATCCTGGAGGAGCTGGGGCTTCCCGGGGCGGCGGACCCCGCGTCGGCGCCCCGGGGTCACCCGGCCGACTTGAATGAGCTGCAACGCACTCTGTGGGACGCCCTCGCGACGGAGCCGAAGCATGTCGACGCGCTCGTCGCCGCGGCGCGAGTCGAGACCGCCGCCGTCCTCACTGCACTCACGGACCTGGAAATGCGCGGCGTGGTGAAGCAGGAGCCGGGAATGAAATTTGGGCTGGCCTGAACGCGGAACGCGGAACGCGAAAGGCGGAACAGCAGTGCTAGGTCTTTCGCGGTACGGAGCTCGTCTTGCTGTTCCGCGTTCCGCGTTCCCACTTCCGCGTTATCGTTCTCTCCATGCAGCATCTCTACGTTCACGTCCCCTTCTGCCGCCGCCGCTGCTCGTACTGCGACTTCTCCATCGCGGTCCGCAAGCGCATCCCGGCGCGGGAGTACGTGACAGCGGTGCTCAGCGAGCTCGATCTCGTCCGTGCGGCTGACCCCGGGGCGGGGGATCTCGAAACCCTCTACCTCGGCGGCGGCACTCCGTCGCTGCTCCCGCCGGACGCGCTCGCCACGCTTCTCACGTCTCTCCTCGACGCCTTCTCCTCGACGTCTTCCCTCGACGCCGTCGAGGTTAGCCTCGAAGCCAACCCCGAAGACGTGACGCCCGACAACGCTCGGGCCTGGCGCGAGTCCGGCGTCAATCGCGTCTCGCTCGGCGCCCAGTCGTTCGACGACCGCGTCCTGAAATGGATGCACCGCCCCCACGACGCCGCCCGGATCGGCCACGCCGTGCGGGCGCTCCGGGGAGCCGGGATCGACAACATCTCGCTCGACCTGATCTTCGCCCTGCCCGCGGAGCTCGAGCGTGACTGGGCGCGCGACCTCGACCTCGCCTGCTCCCTGCTCCCGGCTCACTTGTCGCTGTACGGGTTGACGGTGGAGGAGCGGACGCCGCTCGCCCGCTGGGTCTCGCGCGGCGCTACCTCGGCCCCGAACGACGACCGCTATGCCGAGGAGTACTTGCTTGCGCACCGGCGCCTCGCGGCTTGTGGCTATGAGTTCTATGAAGTCTCGAACGCCGCCCGCGACGGCCACCGCTCGCGCCACAACTCCGCCTACTGGTCGGGGCGTGCCTACGTCGGGCTCGGTCCGGCGGCGCACTCGTTCGATGGCCGCGCGCGCCGCTGGAACACGGCGGCGTGGGAGGCATACCGGCGCGCCCTGGCCGCGGGTCGGTCGCCGGTGGACTCGGAGGAAGTCCTCACGGACGAGCAGCGGGAACTGGAGCGCGTTTACCTGTCGCTCCGGACCGACACCGGGGTGTCGCTATCCGCCTATCCGGCTAACCGCCTGACCGCCTGGGTGTCGGCGGGGTGGGCGACCATCGCCGGGGGGTACGTCAGGTTGACTCCCGAGGGGTGGTTACGACTCGACGCCCTCGTCGGAGACTTGACCGCCCTGCACGACACGGTCTAAATTGTTAGCCGCTAATAGCTTGGACGACATGGCAGCCTCCCTTACAGAGCGCGAACGTCAGGTTCTCGAAGCGGTCATCGAGACCTACGTGCAGACCGCCGAGCCGGCGGGCAGCCGGACGATCGCCCGGCGGTTCGGCCTGGCGCTTTCGGCCGCCTCGATCCGCAACACGATGAGCGACCTCGAGGAGAAGGGGTACCTCTACCACCCCCACACCTCGGCCGGCCGCATCCCCACGGACCTGGCCTACCGCGTGTACGTGGACTCGCTGATGCACCTGCCGCCGGTGACGGCGTCGGAGTCGCACCACATCCGCGAGGAGCTGGGGGGCGGGGGCGAGCGCAACGCGGTGGACCAGATCCTCGAGCGCGCCGCCCAGGTGCTGGGCGTGCTCACGAACGAGCTCGGGGTTGCGGTGGGCCCGTCGCTTGACGACGCCGTCCTCGAGCGGCTCGAGCTGTTGCAGGTGTCATCGGACCGGCTGCTGCTGGTGCTGACGCTGAAGAGCGGCGTAGTGCGCACGATCTTCGTGGAGGTCTCGTCGCAAATGGCGCGCGAGGCGGTGGCCCAGGTGGCCGTGGTGCTGAACGAGCGGCTCGCGGGGCTCACGCTCAAGCACATCCGCGCCACGCTCCCCGATCGCCTGCGCGACGCGGCGGCCCCCCCCGAGTCGGGCGCGGGCGAGCTGCTCAACATCTTCATTCAGGAGGCGGACGAGCTGTTCGACGTCCGGGGGGCGGGAGCGGGGGCGGGCGTCGCGCCTGGCGGCGTGGTGCTCGGGAGCGCGCAGCTGCTCGCCGGCCAGCCCGAGTTCGCCACCAAGGAGCGGTTGCAGGGGCTGATGGAGGTGACCGAGCGGCGCGACCTGTTGCGCGAGGCGCTCGCCACGCGGCTGGGCCGCGGGCTCACGATCACCATCGGGACCGAGCACCAGGATCCGAAGCTGGCGCCGTTCACGCTCGTCACCGCGTCGTACCGCCTGGGGCCGCTCGCGGGCGTGATCGGCGTGATGGGCCCGACCCGGATGCCGTACGACAAGATCGTGGCGCTCGTGGAGCACACGAGCCGCCTGGTGGGCGAGCTGTTCGAGTGACCGAGGACTTCTACGCCGTTCTGGGAGTGTCGCGGGACGCCGACGAGGCCGAAATCAAGAAGGCCTACCGGCGGCTAGCGATGCAGCACCATCCCGACCGCGTCGGGGGGGGGCCGGACGAGAAGCACGCCGCCGAGGAGCGCTTCAAGGAAATAACGGAAGCGTACGAGGTGCTGCGTGATCCCGAGAAGCGGGCACTGTACGACCGCTACGGCGCGCGCGGGGTGCGGCGCGGCGGGGGCGGGGGGGGTGCGCCGGACTTCGGGTTCGCGCACTTCGACCTGTCCGAGGCGCTCAACATCTTCATGCGCGACTTCGGCGGGCTGGGCGGGTTCGACGCCCTGTTCGGGGGCGGCGAGCGCGCCCGGCGCGAGCATCACCGCGGCCAGGACCTGAAGGTCAGCCTCAAGCTGACGCTCGCCGAGGTGGCGACCGGGACGACCAAGACCGTCAAAGTGCGGACCCTGGAGCGCTGCACCGCGTGCGGCGGCACGGGCGCGGCGCCGGGCTCGCAGCCCACGACGTGCCGCACGTGCGGCGGGACGGGCGAGGTGCGGCGCGCGGCGCGCTCGATGTTCGGGCAGTTTCTCTCCGTGTCGCCCTGCCCGAGCTGCGCGGGCGACGGGACCGTGATCCTCGAGCCCTGCCCCAAGTGCCAGGGCGACGGGCGGGTGCGCGCCGAGAAGACGATCGAGATCAACGTGCCCGCGGGCGTCGCGGATCATCATTACCTCACGATGCGCGGCCAGGGCGTGCCGGGCCCGCGCAACGGCCCGCCGGGCGACCTGATCGCGGTGCTCGACATCGCCGAAGATCCGCGCTTCGAGCGCCACGGCGACGATCTCGTGGTCGATCTCCCGCTCTCGTTCGCCCAGGCGGCGCTCGGCGCCGAGGTCCGCGTGCCGACGCCGTACGGCGAGGCGGCGCTCAAGGTCCAGCCGGGGACGCAGACCGCCACGGTGTATCGGCTGCGCGGCAAGGGCCTGCCGCGCGTGGGCGAGGGCGGCCGCGGCGACCTGCACGTGCGCGTGCACGTGTGGACGCCCACCAAGCTCACGGCCGAGCAGCGTGCCCTGCTGGAGCAGCTCGCGGAGGTCGAGGGGGCGCCGCCGGACGAGCGCGCCGCGAAGAAGCTCTGGGAGCAGCTCAGGCAGGCGTTCGGGAGGGGTTGATGGCCGGTTGCATCTTCTGCAAGATCGCCGCGGGCGAGATCCCGGCCACGGTCGTGAAGCGGGGCGACGGCCTGCTCGCGTTCCGAGACCTGAACCCCCAGGCGCCCACGCACCTGCTCGTGATCCCCACGGACCACGTGGCATCGCTCAACGACGCCGGGGATCCGCGGCTGCTCGGCAAGCTGCTCAGCTTCGCGCGCGACCTGGCGCGCGAGGTGGGGGTCGCCGACCGGGGCTATCGTGTGGTGCTCAACACGAACCCGGACGGCGGGCAGACGGTGTTTCACCTTCATCTGCACCTGTTGGGCGGGCGGCCGATGACATGGCCGCCCGGGTGACCTCACCCCCTGTCCCCCTCTCCGCATGGCGGAGAGGGGGAACGATGTTCGAATGTCGTTCCCCCTCTCCACGAAGTGGAGAGGGGGTCAGGGGGTGAGGTCGCGGGGTTGCAGCCGATCCCGAGCGCAGCTAAGTTTTTGCATTCTTCACAGTTAGCGAGAGCCGATGCCGGAAGTCATCATTCACGATGACGAGAGTTTCGAGCGCGCCCTGAGGCGCTTCAAGAAAAAGTGCGAGAAGGCGGGGATCCTCTCCGACCTGCGCAAACACCGTCATTACGAGAAGCCCAGCGAGCGGCGCAAGCGCAAGATGAACGCCGCGCGTCGCAAGACCCGACGGACGCGTCCGGCCTGACGTGGCGAGCTTGCCCGAGCGGCTGCGCGCCGCGATGAACGAGGCCCGGAAACACCGCGATCAGCCGCGCACCCTCCTTTTCTCCACGACCCTCGCAGACCTCAAGAACCACGAATTCGAGCTGCAGCATCCCCTCTCGGACGACGAGGCGGCCGAGGTGCTGCGCCGCGGGATCAAGCGGCGCCGCGAGGCGGCCGAGCAGTATGCCGCCGGCGGGCGTCGTGATCGTGCCGATCAGGAGCTCGCCGAGGTGAAGCTGCTCGAGGAGTTTCTCCCGGCGGCGGCGGACCCCGAGGAGATCCGGCGCGCGGTGCGCGAAGCGATCGCCGCGGGCGCGAAGGACGTCGGGAAGGTCATGGGACAGGTGATGCCAAAATTCAAAGGTCGGGCGGACGGCAAAACGGTGAACGCCATCGCCCGCGAGGAGCTGGCAGCCGCCGTATGAGCTTCGAAGGAGGGGTCGCCCCCTCCGTGCTGGAGACACTCGAGTTTCCTGCCGCGCTGGAGCGGGTGGCGGCGCACGCCGCCGGTCCGCTCGGCGCCGCCCGGGTGAAGGCCCGCACTCCTGCGACCGATCCCGCCGCGATCCGCGCCGCCCTCGCCCAGGTGGCCGAGCTCGCCGCCTTGCTCCTCACCGACGACACGATCCGCGCCGAACCGGTGCCCGATCTCGCGCCCGCGCTCGAGCTGCTCGAGGTCGCGGGGAGCGCGCTCGAAGGCGCAGCGCTCGCGGGGCTGGGCCGCGGCCTCGCCGCGGCCCGCGTCGTGGCGGCCGACCTGGGCCGGCTGGCGGACCGCGCGCCGCGCACCGCCGCGCTGCGGGTCGATCCCCCGCCCAAGGAGCTGGAGCAACGGCTCGTCAAGTCGCTCGACCCCGAGGGCCGCGTACAGGACGGCGCCTCGCGCGCTCTGGCGCGCGCGCGTCAGGCGGTGCGCGACGCGCGGGACCGGCTCGTCGCGCGGCTCGACGCCATCCTCGGCGGCCTCGACCCGAGCGACCGCGCCCCCGACGCGAGCGTCACGCTGCGGGGCGGCCGCTACGTGATCCCCGTGCGGACCACGGCCCGCGCCAAGATCGGCGGCATCATCCACGACGAGTCGGCGACCCGCTCCACGGTGTTCCTCGAGCCGCCGGAAGTGATCGAGCTCGGCAACGCGCTGCGCGCGGCCGAGGCGGAAGAGCAGCGCGAGGTGTTGCGGGTGCTGCGCGAGCTGACCGAGCTGCTGCGCCCGCACCGCGACGCGATCGCCGCGGCGTGGGACATGTGCCTCGCGTTCGACGACCTGTGCGCCCGGGCGCGCTACGCCGTCGAGGTGAATGGGTTCGCGCCGGCGATCGGGACCGGCCCGCTCGCGATCCGGAATGGACGGCATCCGTTGCTGACCTCACCCCCTGACCCCCTCTCCGCGGTGCGGAGAGGGGGAACGACGAGTCCTCCTTTCGTTCCCCCTCTCCACGAAGTGGAGAGGGGGCCAGGGGGTGAGGTCGACGTCGTGCCGTTCGACCTGGCGCTCGCGCCCGACGAGTTCACGGTGCTCGTCTCCGGCCCGAACACCGGCGGTAAGACCGTGCTGATCAAGGCGGTCGGCCTGCTGTGCCTCATGGCGCAGAGCGGCATCATCCCGCCGATCGGCCCCCAGTCGGCGCTCCCGGTGTTCGACGCCGTGTTCGCCGACATCGGCGACCGCCAGTCCATCGCCGCGAGCCTCTCGACCTTCTCGGCGCACGTCGCCGCGCTGCGCGACATCCTGGCGCGCGCCGGAGCGGAGGGGGGCTCGCTGGTGCTGCTCGACGAGATCGGGAGCGGCACCGACCCGGCGGAGGGCGGAGCGCTCGCGGCTGCGGTCCTGAAGACGCTCACCCGGCGCCGCGCCGTCACGCTCGCGACCACCCATCTCGGCGCCCTGAAGCAGCTCGCGGCCGAGACGGTCGGCATCGTGAACGCGTCGCTCCAGTTCGACGCCCAGACGCTGACGCCCACGTATCGGCTGCTCAAGGGCGTGCCGGGGCGCTCCTACGGCCTCGCGATCGCCCGCCGGCTGGGGATCGCGGGCGACGTGCTGGAGCTGGCCGAGCGCGCGGTGCCGGACGCGGAGCGGGCGCTCGATGCGCTGCTGGCGACCGTCGAGGCGCGGGCGCGCGAGCTCGAAGCCAAAGCGCGGGACCTCGCGGACCGGGAGACGGCGCAGCACGACGCCGCCGCGCGGCTTGAGCGACGGGGGGAGGAGGTCGCCGCGCGCGAGCGCGAGGTGAGCGGCCGCGCCCGCTCGCTCGAGCGCCAGGCGCGCGAGCAGGCCCGGGCCTACCTGCTCGAGGCGCGCAAGAAGGTCGAAGAAGCGCTGGGTCGCGCGCGGGCGGCGGTGGATGAAGCCACGGCGAGGGAAGCCAGACGGCTCGTCGAGGACGCCATCGAAGAAACGGAGCAGGGAGCGGGGAGCAGGGAGCAGGGAGCAGGGTGGATGTCGCTCGAGGAGCTGCGGCAGCAGCGGCAGGAGCCGACGGGCGCTCCCCGACGCGTGCTGAGACCGGCAGGGCCGGCACGCGGAGGAGAGCGCCCGGCTGCGACGGCCGCGACCGAGATCTCGCTCCGTGGGCTCCGAGTCGACGAGGCAGAGGCGGCGCTCGTCAAGGCCCTGGACGACGCCGTCCTGGCCGATCTGCCGTATCTCCGGGTCATCCACGGCAAGGGTACCGGGGCGGTGCGCCAGCGCGTGCACGAGATCCTCGCCGCGGACGGTCGGGTCAACCGCTTCGGGTTCGCGCCGGCGAACCAGGGCGGCCACGGCGTCACCGTCGTCGAGTTCAAGGCGTGAGCCTGATCCCCGACGACGTGATCGAGCAGGTCCGCGAAGCGGCGGACCTGGTGGGGATCATCGGGGAGCACGTCGAGCTCAAGCGCACGGGATCGGATTTCCGCGGGCCCTGCCCGTTCCACGGGGGAACGCATCGCAACTTCGCCGTCATCCCCAAGAAGGGGATGTTCTACTGCTTCGTGTGCCACGAGGCGGGCGACGTCTTCACCTTCTTCATGAAGAAGCTCGGCATGGATTATCCCACCGCGGTGCGCGAGGTGGCGCGGCGCGTCGGGATCACCATCCCGGAGCGCGGTCCAACGGGTCCCGATCCGCGCGAGCCGCTGTTCAGCGCCGTGGCGGCCGCGGCCGACTGGTTTGCGCGCCAGCTGCGGGAGTCGCCCGAGGCCGAGGTCGCCCGGGAGTACCTCGCCTCCCGCCATCTCGAGCTCGACACCGTGCTGCCGCTCGGCCTGGGCTACGCGCCCCGCGGGAAGGCGTTTCTCGATGCAATGAAAGGGTTGGGCCTGCGTGACGAGGTGTTGCTCGAGGCGGGTCTGGTGGTTAAAC
>Ga0209235_1002531_pt1 | contig 10165 bp, 6 predicted proteins | sample GraSoi013_1_20cm_4_FD_185817 | JGI IMG/M metagenome (GOLD analysis project Ga0209235, IMG submission 185817) | Grasslands soil microbial communities from the Angelo Coastal Reserve, California, USA - Sample 09_25_2013_1_20cm (SPAdes) (version 2) | ecosystem: Environmental > Terrestrial > Soil >...
CCGCCCGGTATTGCTCGGTAGCGAGATCGACTGCCAACTGGCTGTGTTGTACCGCTTCGTTGAGCCGATCGCGACGCTCCTGTTCTTGCGAATAGTTCACCAATGCATCTTGGACTTCTTCGAGAGAATTCAGGATGGCTGATTGGTAGCTAATTAGTGCCGAACGCTGGCGCGAGGTCTGCACGGCGATGTTGGAGCGAATGCGTCCCCCGGTGAATAGCGGCAAGCTTATCCCGGGGCCAGCCGAGAAGAAGTTGCCTGCTCCTAGCGTGAGATCATGAAGTTGAGTAGCCTGACGCCCGGCCGTGCCGGTTAGGACGAAGCGAGGAAACAAGTCCGCTTTCGCCTCGCCGATTCGAGCTGTCGCCGCAGCCAACTGTGCTTCGGCGCGGCGGATATCCGGACGCCGCTTCAAGAGGTCCGATGGCAGGCCGACCTCGACATCGGGGCCTGCAGGTGGAATCGGCCCCGTTTTCTCCAGCTCGCCACGCAGCGCGCCGGGCTCTTCTCCCAGAAGAACGCTCAAACGATGAATGGAAACATCGATTCCGCTGATAAGGGTCGGAACCACAGCCTTTGTGGATTCGAGTTGCGCTGCCGCGCGCGATACATCGAGTTCAGTAGCCAACCCCGCCTTCGCTCTGGCGGTAGTTAGATCAAGAGTGTCCTGTTGTGTTTGGATGTTTTTGTTTGCGATCTCCAGCCGACGTTGGAAGCCACGCAGTTGCGCGTAGACGCGGCCAACATCTCCCAACAGAATCACCAGCACGTCGTGGCGATTTTCCTCGGCTGCCGCCACATCCGCAGTGGCTGCCTGGACGCCGCGACGAGTTCCCCCGAAAACATCGAGCTCCCAGGAGGCGCTCAGATTTCCCTGGAAGGAGTTGGTCTCAAACGGAGAGATCAAGCTCGGGCGCGCAGTGGGGTCAGCGGAGGATGGCACCGCGCGGATCACTCCCTGACTGATTCCTCCCCGCAGCCGCGTCGCCGAAGCGTTGGCGCCGACGGAGGGAAAATAACCTGATCGTGCGATGCCTCGTGCTGCGCGGGCTTCCACTACTCGTTCGAGAGCCAGCTTGAGATCCAGGTTTCGACGCACAGCGCGCTCGATCAGTGAGTTGAGCTCCGAGTCTTGAAACGATGCCCACCACTCGTCTGTCTCCGGTGGTTTCGTTGAGGTTCCGCGAGCCGGCGCAGCCGTCCACTGTCCGGGAACCGCAACCTGCGGCCGTTTGTAGCTCGGGCCAACCGCACAACCCGCCAGCAGAAGAAACGAAAAGACGGCCACGACCGAACTTAACCCTTTCACTGCCCACCTACCGCGGGACCGGAATGCTGACGGAATGTGCTCGATGTGAGCGGCGTTTCGATGTACACGTCCATTTGCTGCCCCACATACAGAGGCGCGTCCTGGTCTTTCACGCGATAGATAACCTGCAGAACGCGTGTATCCACGCGTTCAGTGCTATCGCCTGTCAACGACTTTTTAGGGATCACATAGGGCTCAAAACGAACGAACTCCAGAGGGATTTTTAGAGAACCGTTGCCGCGAGGGGACGCCAGGGCGGGGGCACCTTCCCGCACGCGCCAAGCATCGTGCTCATCCACATCCACGCGAACATGCAAAGGAGTGACACTTCCAAGGATCATTAGAGGCTCACTGAGCGGGCCGCATTGCGCGTACTGACCGAGCCGCACTTTGTTCTGCAGAATGACTCCAGCGATCGGGGCGCGCATGCTTAGACGATCAACGTTGGTCTCAACCAGCTTGAGCTGAGCTTCTGCCTGGGCCACCTCGGATTTCGCCACGGCAATATCGGGCGCCCAGGCGCCCGCCTTCAACAAAGCTAGTTGGGCCTGCGCCTCGGCCAAACGCGCCTGTGCCGCTTGGTATGCAAGTCTCCTGCGCTGAACGTCCTCCTCACGGACAGCCCGCTTATCCGTGACGCTTTCGATCAATCTCACTTGTACCTCTGTGTCCGCCAAATTCGCCTGCGCCTCGCGCACGCGTGCCTCTGCCGGTGGGATGTCTTCCGCGCGCGGTTGCTCTTCGAGCTTCGTGCGGCGTGCTCGCGCTGCTTCAAGTGCCGCGCGCTTGACTCGTTGATCCGCCTGTAGGTCGCGGTCATCCAGCGAGAAGAGCTTCTGTCCTGCTTGAACACGGTCGCCCGCTTTCACGTACACCCCTGTGACCATGCCCGAGACGGCGCAACTAAGGTCAATGTTTTCGGTGCTGGCTTCGACCAAGCCAACCGCTCCCACAGCCGATTGAAACTTGGTGGCCGGAGGAGGAGATGGCGGGGGTTCCCCATGACGGACCGGCTTCATGGCAATCACTGCGCCCACAGCAAAAACCAACGCGATGGCCGCGATCAAAGGTATGGTTTTCTTCATGATCCTAGTCTCCTGTCGTCGTGTAAGACCTTGCGTCTGGCTCCGCCAATGACCATGTTGCAGAAGCTGCCACAAGACCGTTCGTCAGAGCCCCGTTCTTTCGGTTTTCCTCTAAGGACACAATCCGGCCGTCGTCCATATGGGCGATTTGGTCGGCGAAATCGAAAATGCGGGCATCATGGGTGACGATGATGACGGCGCGGTCGGGCCGCACTGCTGTCGCACTCAACAGCTCCATGACCGCATGACCGGTCCGTCCGTCAAGGGCTGACGTCGGTTCGTCGCAAACGATCAACCTCGGCTCGTGAACCAGTGCTCGGGCCAAGGCCACCCGCTGCTGCTCCCCGCCCGAGAGCTCAGAGGGCAACGCGTGGGCCCGATGGGCCATGCCCAGAGTAGCCAGGAGCTCTTTGCCTCGCGCGACTGCCTGCTGCCTTTTAACTCCACCGGCCAGCAAGGGCACAGCCACGTTTTCTGCGGCGGTCAAAGCAGGAATCAAGTTGTACTGCTGAAAGACAAAGCCCAGATTCTCTCGTCGAAAGAGAATGAGCTCCTCCGGCGAAAGCGCTGTGGGGCGTTCGCCCAAGACGACGAGCTCGCCTGAAGTGGCGTCGAGCAGGCCTGTGATCACGCTGAGCAGAGTTGTCTTGCCGCTGCCGCTCGGCCCGACCAACATCGTGAGCTCGCCCAGGCGGATTTCAAGGTCAATGCCACGCAGGGCATGGACCTGTGTGTCTCCACGGCCAAAGACTTTTGTTACGTCACGCGAGAAAACCGCAATTCCATCTGCAACCATGTGCTTACCCCCGGAAAACCACTGCGGGTTCGAGGACGATGACGCGGCGGATGCTCATCAGGCTGGCCAGTCCGACCACAAAGAGCACGACCACCGCGATGGCTGCCATGACCTGCCAAGGCAAAACGATTCCGCGCGTCGGCAGATAGTTCAAGAAACTCGCAAAGAAGGCCGCGGCCATGCCCATGCCGAGGGCGTAGCCGGTGGCGCCAACAACCATCGCTTGCAGCAAGATCATCGCGATGATTCGCCGATTGGTTACGCCGATGGCCTTCAGAGCGCCAAACTGTTTCAGGTTCTCGATGGTGAAGATGTAAAAGGTCTGCCCGGGTACCACAGTGCCGACGATCAGAGCAATCATTACCGTAATGCCGAAGTTCACCGGGATGCCTGTGTTCCGCAGGTAGAAACGAAACGCGTCCCAGGAAAACTCTTCATTGCTTCTGGCCTTCAGTCCCGTCGCAGCCTCGATCCGATGGCCCACCTCCCCAGTTGAAAGCCCCGCCACGGGCTTGGCGAGAACAAAGGAGAGCAGATTGCGCTCGCGTCCCACAAACCCAAGCGCCTGGCTGTAGCGCGTGTGGAGGACAGGGAAGCTCTGAAACGGAGCCGATGCGTCACTGATCCCGACAATCAAGACCCGCCTCTCATTCATCTGAAGAGTCTTGCCCACTTGAAGGGGCTCACCAGGGAAGAAATACCGGAATCCCGCCTTGTCAATGATGGCCGCATCCGGCTGACCGAGGTCATAGATCGAACCCACCAGCATCTTCCGAGGAGCACCCACAAGCGTCGCATCGTCCACACCCAAGAGAATCACGTTGCGGAATTTTCCGTCCGGGGCTTTCGCGCGTCCCAGCCCCTTGTAGAGCGGCACCGCCCACTCGACTCCGGGCACGCTGCGGACTCGATAAAGGTCGTAATCCCGCAGGGCGTACACTTCATCGCTATAAAGTGTTTGGGGATCCATCACCCAGATATCGGCGTCCACCACGTCGAGAATCTGGCTGGCGGGCCGTGTCATGATGCCAATGAAAATGGAAATCTGATTGGCCAGCAGGAACGAAGCGAAGGCAATGGCGAAGATCAGGCTGAAATACTTGGCCCGATCGGCTACCAGCATCTTCCAGGCAACGAAGTTCATCTTGGGGCCACCTCACGCAACTTCATTTCCAGAACATACGTACCAGTCGGTATTGAGTTACGCCGCAAACCACCTTCGCCAAGCAAACAAGGATTCCCTCCTGATTAGCTGGAGCCCGGGGTGCGCAAGCCTTTCAAATAGCTCGCCAAGCCTGCCTTGCAGTTATCAAACACGTTTGTGTCCTGAGCGTTCTTCGCCAGGGACAGGCTGCCTTCTAAGGCAGCAATGAAGAAATCGGCGGATTCAAGTGGATCGACGTCAGATCTTACCTGGCCCCTTTCCTGGCCTCGCCGTAACGCTTTCGCGATCCCCTGTCGCCACTCGCGGAAGACACCCTCCAGCCGCTTCCGGAACCCTTCATCCAGAGGTGACATTTCCTGTGCCAGGTTATTCAGGGGACAGCCCAGACGTTGATCAAAGCCAGGGTGCGGCTCTTTCGCGCGAAGAATGGCCAACAGACCATCGATGGGATTCTCAGCCTTCTCCAAGGAACGCACCCATCTATTGAGTACGTGCTCGCGTATCAGCTCATCCACCACTGCGTAGCCCAATTCTTGCTTGCTGCCAAAATGATGATAGAGGGCTCCCTTGGTGACATTCGCGTTAGACAAGATATTGTCGAGGCTTGCGGCTTGGAACCCAGACTTGTACATTTCTCGAAAGGCTGCTCCTAGCAGACTGCGTCGGGTTAAGTCCGGATTTCGGTGTGTCGCCATCTTACTCACCTTCCCTGGTGCCGCCTCTCCATAACGTACCAACCAGTATGCATGTATGGATGCGGTAGTCAAGCGGAAAGTTTCAAAAAGATTTCCTTGGGCACGCAAATCTTCGTCCAGTAGGAGATCGAAGAGAGATTCCTCGCGGAGTTTATCCCGCCCCTGGCGGGGCTCGGAATGACGGAAGGCGCTTTCAGAGATGACAGGCCCACCCTCGCTGCGCGAGGATGGGGCACCCGCCTAGAAGTTGGAGGGTGGAGTGCGCCGGAGAGTTTTTCGGCAGGCTGTTAGGGATTCAGGCCGCGCACGCAAAGCTTATGCTACCAAGCCACGAATCTTCCAATCCACCAGTTCAAAATCTCTCTGGCCGCGCCAGGCCCACCCTCGCTGCGCGAGGATGGGCCACCCGCGGCTCGGGTCTCACAAAGCCGGAAGCGGCGTCACAGCGGAACCGAGGACGTGGCGTTCGGGCTCAGGCTTCTTCGGGGCTTTGCCGGCAGTTGGCATTTCTTCTTCCTCCCGCTCGGGAGGATGGAACTGACCGTTCGGAGATTCAGTGTGGCGGGGGCGCGGATTCGGGCAGGAGCGTGATTTGCGACTGGCTGCGCACGCTGCCGGCGTAGCGCATGCGCGACTCGCCGGCCGCCGTGGACACGGTGACGTCGAGGTCCTGGGTGCCTGACTGCGTCACGCTTACCACCCAGCCCGTGCGCAGCGAGACGTAGCTAAGGCTTTCGCCTGAACCATTCCACTTGCCGGCGGTGCGCAGGCTGTTCTTGCGGTACTCCTCCGGGGTGGGGTCGCGGAGTGGGTGCGGTTGGAGCATGGCATACCGGGTGAGGATGACCGCGCAGGTTTCGTAGGCCAACACGTCGTTGGGGGCTAACGCGCCGGTGGGGATCGTGGGGCGGCACCGCTCATCCCGCAAGTAAGTGGACTCGCTGTGCCAGACGGTGCCAGCAATGGGCGCGGAGGTGGCGGGCTGCTCCGAGGACCACTTCTGCCCCGGCACAATGCCTTCCTTCGGCAGCGCGGCCCCCAGGGCGAGTTGCCCGATCCATTCGCGGGCTGCGTTGGCGGCCCTCTCATCCGAGAGAATTTCCTGCAGGCCTTCGACGTCGATGACGTTCCCATGGGCATCCAGCGTGAACAGGATCGTGCGCCCTGCAAGCTTCCCGTACTGCTCTTCGATGGTGGCGGCTTCGGGATCGAAGGTATCACTGCGAGCGGTGGCCGTGGATTTCTCATACGTTGTGCGCAGCCGTATCCAGCCTGCCCCGGAGGGATTTCTGGAACGTGCGCCGGATGGGTTTCCCGGCTGCCCAGAGGCATCCGGCCCCGACTTTATGGGCGTCGTCTCTCCGCCCAACACCTCGACGCGCACAATAGCGGCCCAAGTCATCTCGAGTTGCGTAGGCGCCTGCGGATCCTCAACTAGCCCCGTGCGCCGGCCCTCCGTTGTGGTGCGGATTTCCATCTGATAGCGCAGCACGCGTCCGGGGACAAACTGCGGAGCGAGCACCACACGCTGCGGCGGCTCGGCCGCGCGACGCACGCGACCCCCACCGGACTGCTGGAGCGGCCACGGACGGGGCCGAGCAGCGCTACTCCCGCTCGCCCAGAGCAGAGCGACCAGGCTTAGGAGATAGGCAAGGCGAGTCATTGCAGGCCTCGATCTGAACCTCAACGGACAATCGTCCCCGAAACTCCGGCTGCTCGCGCAGGCCTTTGACCGGCGCCAGCATCCAGGTGATCTCGCGCGTGGCTGAGCGAGTGGCGGCCATCAGGCGACCATCGCCCAGCGAAACCGTGTTCACCGATTCGGCATGGAAGCGCGCCTGGGCCGTGCCCTCCGGCGGCTTCTCCACGCCCGAAACCACGGTCCCCGAGAGTTGCTGCACGACGTGCAGCCGCGCCGCAGGCTCTGGAAATCCAGTCGTCGCAAGCCATCCGCCGACTTCCGAACCGCGCGCATCGGCCCAGTGCGGGAGTTGCGCCGTGCGTGGCTCCTGCCAAAGTTCTCCAAATCGGATGGGAGCCGCAGGCAGCGCGACCCCCGGCCGCAGCGCCCGCAGCAGCCAGAGCGTCAGCACCGGCGGAGACGCCTCTTCCAGTGGTGGCGCGCCATCCGGGCTGAGGTCAGTCAGTTGGCCCGCGCGGGTTTCGTGGTAGCGCAGCACGCGCATCACACCCCATTTTTCAAATGCATCGCGCACGGCCTTGACCAACTTTTCGGTCTCCTCGTCAGCGCTCGACCCGCTGGCTTGCGCGCTCTCAGCTTCATCCAGCACTTCCTCTATGTCTGCGGTGCCGTCAGCGCTGACGGAGATCACGTGCTGGGTGGCCCGCCAGGAGAGCCGCCCATGGGCCTCGCGCAAGAACGGCTTGACGTAAGTCTTCGCGCCGATCTGGACGGGTTGCTGGCCCTGAATCTCGCTGCGCACAAGGAGTTGGATGCGGTAGCTGGCGCTCATGCCCGCGAGAAAACTGCGTTCCAGCGGCTTCTCCTGCGCGACTACCGGAGGAACCAGCAGGCCCAGCAGGCCCATCACGCTACAGACTAAATCACTCATCAACCGGACGCTAGCACGCCGTTTCCCACCAGACAATTCCAGCGCCCGGAAACGCGCGAAGCGCCACAGTCGAGTCATCAATTGCCGCCGCGCGTTCCGCTGCGAGACTCGACCGGGTTGATCTGCGGCGCGTCAAGGGGACCTATGATGCGAATCGTTTTGCCAGGGGGGTCGCCAGCCGGTTTGTCGTCTGGCCGCACCAGAGCGTGAAGGCGCAAATCGAGCGTGCGCGAGAAATCCACGCTGCCCTCGGCCTCCAGATTGTCTCCGCGGTCCGAGAGCCGGAGACTTTCGACCTGGATCTTACCGGCAGCCAGGGAGAAGCGGGCGTCGGCCGCCGCAAATTGGCTGGCGCCCGGCCGAAACTTCTCGAGCAGGTATGCGGCCCTTATGTCCAGGCCGCGCAGCCTTGGCCCGCGCACACCCATTGTGCCGCGGCCTTCGAGGGAGCGCAGCAAATCCTCTCGGCCAATACCCCGAGCTGTCAGTGTGAGCTGTCCTGCTGCGGCACCGGCAAAGCGATTCTTTAGTGCGGCCGTCGCATCGCTGAGCATCGCCAGATCGACGCCCTCGAATTCGGCCTCGCAATGATAGATCGGCTGAGCCGACAATTCGGCCCGCAGCGAACCTTTTAGGCTCCCTTTGTAAAGTTCAGCCCGAGCCTGCTGCAGGGCGATCTTTCGACCATCAATTTCTGCGTCAGCGTGCACCATGCGCAAGCTAAAGGGTGGGAGCACAAATTCCTCAACATTAAGCCGCCCCTGGCCACGCACGCGCCCTAAGGCTGCGTCCAGCTCGGGATTATTTATGTTTGCTCCGGCGAACGGAAAGAGGCGTTGCAACAGGCTGGGCCGGGCGCGCGGGCCCAGCCAGCGGTCGAGGTCAGCGGCATTCAGGCGGTCAACAGTCAGATCAAACTGCCAGGGTCGGGCGGGATCGTTCCAGCGCAGCGTGCCGTGCCAGCGTCCGCCGAAGGCTGTCGCGGCCGCGAGTGTGACGCGCCGCTCGCTCTTGTCCAGGTCAATGCGGGCATTCACGAAGCTCACCGGCTGATTTAAGTAGCTCGTGCGCAGAAGCAGTCCGCGGAGTTCAATGACACCGATCGTTTGCGCTTGAAACGGGTGAAGATTGCCCTGCCAACGCAGGCGCAGCTCTGCCGGGCCTTCGACGCTCCAACCGCGATTAATTGTATGACCGAGGGCCTGAGCGGCGTCGAGCCAATCCTGGGCGCGGCTGACCAGACCATCGAGTTTCAATTCAAAGGGCCAGCCCCACGCGGTCACCTGAGCGACGGCCCGGCTTGACTCGAGAATACCCTCGATGCGCAGCGAATCGGCCTGCCCCGCAACGGACGATGGAGCGCCCTTCCGGGCCGGCCCCGGCCGGGGTGGCTGGGTTTGACTCTGTGTCCCAGCACCAGCACCAGGCGAAAAGGCAATCGTCGTCGGCTCTAGTTCCAGGCGGCCACGCCGCACAAGCGCGGCGACGCGGCCTAAGCGAATCGGTTCGCGCAACCCTGCGGTTCGCAAGCTTGCCCCTTCGCTTGCCAACTCCCCTTGTTCGAGGCGCGGGGGCCAGCCGCTCAGCGTGAAATCCAAGCTGGCGTTACCCTCGAGATTGAGGTCTGCCGCCACACCCGGACGAAACGCGCGGTACCAAGCCAGGAAGTCCGCTAGACCAAGCCACGCGGAAACAAACCGAAACTGGGGATCGAGTCCTTTCGCCCACTGGATGCGTCCCGCGATACTCACATTTGAGCGAGCCGCCTCCAGCCGGCATTGGCGAAACTCGACCAGAGCCTCGCCGGGTCCCCACTGCGCGCTCAAGATAAGGTTAACCCCAGGGTCGCTCGGACGCCGCGGTAGATCCCAACGATGGACGCCGGCTAGGCGCGCGGTCGCGGTAAACGTCCAGCGGGCTCCACCGGCCTCGCTCTGGGCGGCCAACACAACGTCCAGTCGGCCCCGCATCCCATAATCTTGGCCGCCGCTCAGACGCAGGGCGTCGGCCAGCGAAGCCTCTTGCCACGTCAGCGCAAGGTCGACAGGCTGCAGCCGGGCAGTGGTTCCCGCGATACGCCCGCGCAGGTGGAGGGTACCAGCCTCCTGCAAGGCCACAGCGACGCGCATCGGGCGGGCTTTCAGATCCAAGCGCCAGCGCCCAGGCATTTCCTGTTCCAGGGTGCCGGTTACCTCGATCAGGGCAAACGGGTGCTTATCCGCACCGCGCTTAAAGTTAATGCGGCCTGCGTCCACTTCAATCCGGTAGAGCCGCGCGGGTGGGTTGGTTCCCGCCGGGCCCTGTCCCGATGGCTCCGGTACAGGCGCGGGGATTCCAGCAGATGTGGGAGGCGGGAGCCAACTTTCCACGTTCCAGTGGCCGTCACTGGCGCGCACCAGGTTGAGACTGGGCCGGTTGAAGGAAAGCGTACCGAATTCGAATCGCCCGCGCGCAAGCGACCTCCAGCGCAGGCCTGCCGTCAAGCGCTCAGCGCGGAGGAAGTACTCGTGGCCGAAGCGCGGGTCTTCCCCCACGGTGACAT
>Ga0209235_1002532_pt1 | contig 10165 bp, 10 predicted proteins | sample GraSoi013_1_20cm_4_FD_185817 | JGI IMG/M metagenome (GOLD analysis project Ga0209235, IMG submission 185817) | Grasslands soil microbial communities from the Angelo Coastal Reserve, California, USA - Sample 09_25_2013_1_20cm (SPAdes) (version 2) | ecosystem: Environmental > Terrestrial > Soil >...
CCTAAAGAACTCTCGGGCGGGATGAAGCAGCGTGTTGGGATTGCAAGAGCACTTGCGCTGCAGCCAGAAGTCTTGTTGATGGACGAGCCCTTCTCCAGCCTCGACGCACTCACGGCTGAGAACCTCCGTCGGGAGGTCCTTGAAATCTGGCGCGACCCCATCTATGCAACGAATTGTGTAGTGATGGTGACCCATAACGTACAGGAGGCTGTCTACATGGCGGACCGGGTCATCGTTCTAGGACACAGACCAGCCAAGATTCTAGATGATGTTCCGATAACGTTGGAGCGACCTCGAAGCCAGCGGGACCCGGCCATGTTCGACTATTCCGACAGGATAATCTCGAAGATCAGCTAGCGTCCAGCTTCCCTGGGGAGTAGGCTCTCTGATTGTCCGTCGTATCTGAACAATCCGGTAAACACGCCCCAGCTGATGATCACGTTGACGATTGTCGGGAGATCAGTAGTGTAGCCGTACTTGGAACTTACAAACCGTGCTAGCTCAAACCTGCTCAATTGCTTCTTCTCGTGAGTTATCCGGAGCACGTCAGCGAATGGCTCAAGGCCTACTAACCTATCGTGCACGAGCTTCTTCCTTTCAGGAATCTTGCCGCTGAGCGCCTTCTTGCCCAGGTCTGTGAGCGAGATGTCTCCCTGCTGAACGTCTACGAGACCCATATACTCTGCGGTGTCAATGATTGGCAGCAACTCGTCCAAAGCAATTCTGAGGTCTATCGTCAGGTTGGCCACGTCAGTCTTCCCGTTATACGCCCGCAACAGGTCAAGGAGACCGAACACCCTGTTGACGCCGGCAGTCGGAAGCAATTCGCGAAACGACTGAAGCGTTCCTACTGCAGGTTAAAGAGCTTCCGAAGACTCGTCCAGATTCTATGTTTCTTCGTTGAACCATGTTTGAAAGAGTTCTTTAGAGCGCAACTGTGAAGGTGCCAATAATGGACACTACAACACTTCCAACCATCGAGAATATCAGGGCTGCAGCAGGCAGGATAGCCGGAGTCGCGTCGCGCACTCCATTAGTAGAATCGCCCTCGCTTTCAAAGAGACTCGGACGAGAGGTCTATCTCAAGCTGGAATGTTTCCAGCCGATTAGAGTCTTTAAGATCCGAGGAGCGTACAACAAGATCTGCCAGCTAGCTTCAAGTAAGATCGTCGCCGCATCGTCAGGCAACCACGGACTGGCGGTTGCGTACAGCGCACATCTACTTGGAAAAGAGTCTACTGTCGTGATTCCCGAAACGGCCGTGAGAGAAAAGGCCGACGCGATCGCGGAGTACGGAGCAGAAGTTGTAAGATTTGGAAAGTACCATTCAGACAGAGAGGCGAAAGCGGTTGAGATCTGCAAGAGGACAGGCGCGGCCTTCGTGCATCCTTTCAACGATCCCCATATTATAGCCGGTCAGGGGACGTGCGGGCTCGAGACTGTTGAACAGTTGAGAGACTTCGACTCAGTCATCGTTCCCGTCGGCGGGGGTGGACTCATCTCGGGGATATCCATAGCGGTCAAAGCGTTGAGACCCTCAGCGAGGGTCTACGGTGTAGAACCGGCGGGTGCAACCAAGATGCAAATGTCTCTTAGAGCTGACAAGCTCGTGAAACTTGAGGCTCCCCAGTCTATTGCCGACGGACTGATCCCTTCCTCGGCTGGCGAGCTGACTCTTGAGGCTTGTCGAAAGAATGTTGATGGAATGTTCAATGTATCTGATGATGAGATCTTGTCTGCGATGAGGCTATTGGTTCGCGAGGCTCATATCTTCCCTGAACCATCGGGGTCCGCACCCTTAGCAGCTCTCGTGAGTGAGCGCGACCCGACCAAGTTCGGGAAGCGCGTTGTCCTAGTAATCTCGGGCGGAAATGTTTCGATCGACCTGATGCGCGGCTTGCTGTCACAAGAAGTAACAGTGGGCCACGCTTCCTAGTATGGGTAGCTGGTCACATACTCTCTCGGATCTACGATGTTCTGAGGTCGTAGGCCTTTCAGGAATCTTATCGTGTTCCCGACGGCGAGCTGAACGGGTCGTCCGGTGGCAAGGCCGGACGGTCCCGAGACGTGGGGCGTCCCTATGAAGTTGGGCAGAGAGAGAAACGGATAATCCGTCTTGAGGGTTTCCCGCGACTCTCTGTACCACCAGACATCAGTGGCGTACCTGAAATTCGGGTTGGCAACAAGCTGATCGTAAAGAGCTTTCTCATCAACGAGCTCTCCCCGAGCAATATTGACCAGTACGCAAGTATTCTTCATAACTGACAATCTCTCACGATTGATGATTCTCGTCGTCTGATTGGTCAGAGGCAGAGCCAAGACTACAGCATCAGACTCCCTAAGAACGCTCGATAACCCGTCTTCTCCATCGAATATCTTCACACCCTTAGCAGGCTTTGCTCTTCTAGAGTAGGCGTATACGAGCATGCCGAAACCGCGGGCCGTCCTCGCCACTGAGGTCCCGATTCCTCCAAATCCGAGTATGCCCAGCACCTTGTCTCTGAGAATGGTGACCTCTGTCCCGGCGTCGAGTGTCCGTCTTAGAGTCCACTTCTCCTCCCTGAGGGAGACATGGAGCTCTACTATCCTCTTCGCAGCCGAGAGTAGCAGGGCCAACGCGTACTCTGCAACCTCGTCCGAGTAAGCACCCGCGTTGCTGCTCACGATGACGTTCTTGTTCAGGTTGGCGAAGGGAATGTGGTTGACGCCAGCGAGAATGCTCTGAACGAACTTGAGCCCACTCATCTTCTGAAGATTCTCAGACGTCAACTCCCTGGGCCAGGAAAACACGAGAAGCACATCGACGATAGGCAGGATCCTTTCGAGGTCGTCTCCTGTTGTATTCGCGAGAGTGTAGACCTTGGAATGTTCCGAGAGTCTCTCAATATTCTTTCTATCGACCACATCTGTGCCCACGAGAAGATTGGGCTTAGTGGATGCCATCGTAAAGTACGGTAATGCGTCATCCTAATAACTGATAGAATAGACGAGCTTGACAGATTGGATCTCTCAGAGATTATTCCTGAGAGGCTCTGGGTTGGGGCTGCTCCTTCGAAGAGCGACCTGATAGAACTCAAGCGCCAGTACGGGACCGAGCTCGTGATTATGGATCTAGTCGACATCGCAGATGAGAAAGCATGGTGCCAAGAATTGGGCATAACCTACGATGAAAGAACCCCGAAACTTGAGGAGAATAGACAAGCGATCCCACTGGGCCGGCTGAAAGTAGCATCAGGTGTCATCGGAGACAACGTCGATTCAGGCAAGAAGGTGATTCTCCACTGTCTTAGAGGGATGGGTCGTAGTCCTACGTGTGCTGCTGCCTATCTTATCCAGTCGGGAATGTCCGTTGCAGAAGCAAAGAGCACTATTGCTGGCAAACGCCAGGTCTGGTCCGGCGTTGCTGCGGGCTACGCTAGTACTCTTGAAGAGTTCGGGAAGATCATCGAAATGACAAGATCCACTTTCTAGTTCAGGTTCTAGGCTTTGGACCGCGTAGCCCACAGAAATTTTCTTTGTAATGTCTTCGGGTAGACGCTTGTCCAGTCGAATTCTGCCTTGTTAGACCAGTTCTTGTAGACTCTTGGGTCGATATAGTTCCGCAGTGAAGTGTTCAGGTTATAGTCTCGAGTCCGTTGTTGAAGCTTGACGTCAAGCTCCAGCTTCCTCTTCCTTTCCTCCAAACGCTGCTTCTGTTTCTCAGTCTTGCCTTCGCGCGTCTTCAACTCAGCAAGCCGCTGCTGTTTCTTGTCGAGGCTACTCTGCCACGTCTTCGGTGGGGTCCTCTTGTGGTTGCATCGTATTGCGGCTTCGAGGTTCGCGACTCTCGCATGATACATCTTGACGAAGGCGGGATCGTCAGGCTTGAACCCATTGTGCCGGCCAAGGTAGGTCTGCACCGTCTCGGTGGCATGATGTGTTCTGAAGACCTTAGCCGTCAGCCCCCGCATCGCTTTTCCCAAGAACCGGTTGACCCCCTCAGAGGTTATCCCGTCAAAGACTAGATCTTCGGGCTTCTTTCCGGACGAAAACTCTTGGAGGTTCCGTCTGATTGGACTATCGACGCCGTCCAGTTGAAGGGTCTTTTCCCATCGCACGCTGTCCTTGCCGAGGAAGTCAAACTCGACGCCTTTCGGGAGGAATTTCAGATGCTCGACTCTTAGAGTTGAGGCTCCAACCGTGTCGGCCTCATCCTCCTCCTTCTCGTCACCAACTCTCATCGCCAGGTTGTCGATGAGGTAGCATACCGTCGCCAGCTTGCGGGCTTTGACATCTGGAGAGTCTAGATTCTTCTCAACGAACAGGCGTACGTCTGCGAGCTGCCGACGCAGTTTCTTCGCGTTGTCGTACTTCATCTTGTCTCGTTCTTGTCGAAGATCCGAGATGTCCGAGGGCCAGACGTACTTGCGTACCTGGCTAAGCTTGTCAACCCAGTAGGCGAGCCAGATGGAATCGTGATCATGAGCAATACTCTTCCAGTTTCCTGGAACTGGTGGCTGGGGGACTGGCGTGTCCTCTGAGAGGTTGAGCACAACATCTTCTGGAAAGACTCTTGGTTTCCAGCGGCCACGCATGGGATGGCTACCGCGGCCCATGAAGATGCTTGGTGGCTCGACCATATAGTTCGCAAATTCGGTCCTCGTCCCATCAATGATCGCGTAGCCGTACTTGTCCTTCAGTTGTAGGCGAAGATCTTTTCGCTGGGTGGCCAGCTTCTTTTTCAGGTCCTTGTCGGCCTTGGAGAGTTCCTCTTTCTGCTGGTACTCGTAAACGGGCGTGAAATCGATCTCGGAATACTTCACGTTGGCAAACTTTGAGGGTAGCAGCTTTGAGAAGTCGGAGAGGAAGTTTGTCTGGAATACGGGGTCCTGGACGTAGGGTGTTGTCCGTTTCTTTCCCCACGCGTAGGCCAGTTCTTCAGCATCTGGCGACAATGGGACTGTTTCTCCGCTTATGATGATGTGGAGCCCTTTTGGCGTGTAGGGTGGGGGAAATGCAACCCCGTTGTGTACGAGCTGCTTCCACTTCAATATAGGACCCCCATCGTCACGGACATGTTCACTGCGAGTTTAGGACCAGTATGCCACTTATGCCTTAGAACTTTGTTTTTGCTTAGCTGGTAGATGAAATTCTCTTCGCCGCGGAATCATGCTCGCATGATAAGCGGATAGCTTAAAGAGATTGATAGCGGAAGCAGTGATTTGGAATGCAGCGGGTGGGATCCTTTCTTGGACCCGTGGGCCTCTTCTTCATATCGCTAGGCTACACTGTGTCAGTGACTATCGCCCGGCTCTTCGTAATTCTTGAGTCCGTTTGCACCTTACACTGTCCAGTCCTCAAGGTCGCAGGGTTCAGATTTCACCACATGTACTATGGTCTCATACTTGTAGTCGTCGCCGCAGGGGTCATGCTTTACGCGGCGGATGCGAGAACTCGATGGGACAGCGCTCTGGTTATGGGTATTGGGGTTGGACTCGTAGCTGACGAGGTCGGGTTGCTTTTGTTGAAGCTCTCGTACTGGGACATGATATCGTTCGCCATAGCGGCAGGAGGCGGTCTTGCCCTCTACACTGTAACATTATTCGGGTCTTGGAGAGCTGGTCGCCACGACTTTCGTTTCGTTGATAGGTATCAGTTTCTGGCGCTTCTCGGAATCCTATTCGGGTTAACCGGTTTTCTCTTCTTCGACCGCCCTGTCAGAATGATAGTAGAAGCGGCCTCCGTAGGGTCATGGCTAGTAAGCATTGTTCTAGTGGCGAAGTATGGGCGAAAACATTTCTTCCTGCTACGCCACGCCCCTCTCGACTATGGACCCAAGCCCCGCTAGGCAGACCGGACAGATTCCCTGATGCAAGCGTTGAGCCCAGTGGGCATTGAGCCTAGGGAGTATCAAAGGTCCATTGCCAATTCTGCCCTCGCAGCCAACACGCTCGTGGTTCTGCCGACAGGTCTGGGCAAGACGATGGTAGCTCTTCTCGTCGCAACTGAACGGCTTGCCAAATATCCCGAAAGTAAGGCGCTCATTCTCGCCCCGACAAGACCTCTTGTCCTTCAGCATTCTGGATTCTTCGACAAACACTATCCCGACAGAGTTGCAAAGTCAGTATCTCTGACGGGTGAGACACCGCCAGCTACGCGAGCCTCAGACTTCGACGACGCTCGGCTCATCTTTGCAACCCCCGAAGTAATCAGGAATGATGTTTCAGCGGGGCGGTATGACCTCCGTAACGTGTCGCTCGTCGTATTTGATGAGGCTCACAGATGCGTCCGCGACTATGCTTACACAGACGTCGCTCAAGCGTACAGGTCGCAAGCGGCACAGCCGCTCATACTAGGGCTCACCGCGTCCCCTAGTGCCAAGAAGACACGTGTTGAAGAGATATGTGAGAAACTAGCCATAGCCAATGTAGAGACTCGCACGGAGAAGGACTCTGATGTCGCGGACTATGTGAAAGACGTCGAAGTCAACTGGTTACGCTTGCCACTCCCGGAAAACTACAAGCAGGCGACAAAGGTCTTGCATGCAGCACTCGACGTGAGAGTGAACAAGCTTAGATCAATGCACCAACTACCTGCGAATGTCAGAGTCGGCAAACGAATGCTTCTCGAACTTGGAGAGAGGCTCCATAACAGCCTCAGAAGAGGAAGCGCAGGCGCCCTCTATGGCGCAGTTCAGCTGCAGTCGCAGGCCATGTCTCTCATGCATGCAATTGATCTGCTGGAGACTCAGGGAGCATACAGCGCTACCAGGTTCCTCTCAAGGCTTGAGAGAGCAAAGACAAAATCAGCTCGCGGACTAGCTCGCGATCCCCAGATAATTCAGGCACAAGAGCTCTCCGCGTCCCTAGAGAAGACTCCGCACCCGAAAGAATCCAAGCTTCGAGAACTCGTCTCGAACGACCTGAAGTCAAATCCACTCTCCAAGATCATTGTCTTCACCCAGTTCCGAGACACGGTCGAAACAATTGCAGAGAATCTGAACAGGATCGAGGGTGTCCAAGCCGTGCGGTTCGTGGGTCAGGCCAGCAGAAGTGAGGAGGATCTCGGACTAACCCAGGGCGAACAGATGCAGATCCTTGAAGATTTCAGAGATGGCAAGTACAACGTACTGGTCACGACGAGTATTGGCGAGGAGGGACTTCACGTGCCTGATGTGGATCATGTGATCTTCTACGAGGCGGTGCCTTCGGAGATCCGGATGATACAGCGTCGCGGAAGAACGGGCCGTACGAGGCCGGGGAAGACGACAGTCCTCATGACTGAAGGCACCGTGGACGAAGCCTACTATTGGACGAGCAGACGCAAGGAAGAACAGATGCATCGATACTTGGCAACGGTAAAGAATAGAGGCGTAAAGAAAGGAAAGAAGAAAACCACATTGCTTGACTACTTGAGCCCCTAGACATCGGAGAACTGCTCACTATCGCTTTTAGTTCGCGTTTTGAGCCACAATTCTCAATACTGTCTCTGAGGAGAAAATGCGTTCATGATAGGATTCGCCGAGAGCTTCCTTGCTTGGACTGGAGCGACGCTTATCCCTGCGTTTGCAGGCTTGCTGTTGATAACTGGAGCCAGTAAGCTCGTTGACCGGCTAGTCTTTGCCGGGCACAGGCTTAGCCGCTTGCTTCGCCATAGACCCGCATCGGTGCCGTTAGACAATCGAGGGCGTATTGACGAAAAGTATCTCGCGGCTTTCGCGTTCGGTATCTTCCTCTGGTTTTTTGTCGATACAATTAGCGGTTCTGCGACCCTCGATGTTAATAGCGGATTCGGTGGCGGCTTAGCTCAGGTTACGGTAGTGATCCTTTTCTTGGCTGGAGTATTATTCTTCTTCTCGGTCGATCGGAATCGCAACCTTTTCTCCGCCGAATCTGCCGTTGGAAAATATTGTGTGGTAATACCCCTTCTTGTAGCGGTAGCTGTTGGGATACATGGTCTTGGCGAGGGCTGGGACTATGGCCACACTGTCTATGTCACCTCGAGCACGAATCTTCTCGACGCGTTTGGGGGCATAAAGGCTGGTGTAGCATATGTGCTGCACAAGGCTCTAGAGCCTATGATGATAGGTGCATGCTACGCCTTCTACACTAAGGGCCAAGCGAGAAGTGGAGCAAGATGGATTCGAGATACTTTCTTGTTGAGCATGGTTTTCTCTTTAGCTTCGCTTGTCGGAGCCGCAGCAGGCTACTTCGTATCGTTCGATACAACATACTTCTTTGCACTGGGCACGGGCACATCTATCTACGCGGCGATGAGGCTTTTAGCGCCCTTGTTCACTCCGGGCCAAACCATAAAGTCGAATTACTCAATATCAATTGCAGTCGCTTTACTGCTTGGGTTCATCGCTATCTACATCGCAGCACTGTTTCATTCCGGATGAAGCTCAGGCTAGAGATTGCGCTGGATCGACGTACCGGCCGACCGTCCTACCTCAACGGAGATTGGAGAATCGGATGCCACGCGCGACTTGTTGGAAGCATTCATATCAGTGGGAGGAGCGGATGTCTAGAACGGCCGCTCGAATGCGTATGATTCAGAAACCGTCGAGGCGAGTTCTCGCCGTCATTATTCTTGTCGTTGCCGTAGGAGGGTTTCTTTCTGGAGCTTACGTGTTTCACCTCTTCGGACCCGGTACGAACTGCTGGGTCCGCCCTACGAGCGCTCCCAACACGGCTATCTTCACTGTCGTAATGGCAAACGAAGGCCTGAATGTGGGGTATAATGGCAGCAAGGCTCACGGTGCCTCCGCCTCCAACCCATGGCCAGTCATGAACGTCACTGTCAACGAGACCGTCATCATCCATGTCATAAATAACGACTCACAACCCCACGGTTTCGCGGTAGCTCAATACTTCGACCAAGGAATCGGCGCGCAGGCAGGACTGGCACCGGACAAGTGCTACGATGTCATATTCACAGCCAATATACTGGGTAGCTTCGCCGTGAAATGCAACATATTCTGCACGATACACTTCCCCTATATGCAATTTGGGCAGCTTAACGTCAGTCCCTGAAGGTTCCTGATGACGAGAATTGATCACTCTGTCAACTGACGCAGTTATCCACGTGTTGCTTGTAGCTTTTTCATCGCTAGTTCTCTCGATTTCACTCCTTGCCTATGGCGAACGGAGAAACACCAGATACCTTTCCCTAACTCTAGCCTTCACTTTCCTTACAATGAGCCAGATCGTGGAACTCGTCGAAACGCTATTCCTGTCGAGTCAGCTGGTCTTGATCCCCGATACGGGAATACATCTATCACACTTCTTCGACTTTCTCATGCTGTCAAGCTTCGGCTTCGCACTGTTAACTCGGAGAGGTAACAATCTTGGCGGTTGAAAGCGGCAGGATACGAATCAGGCTTCTGATATCACTGCTACCTGGGCTACACCTCCGAGAGCTTCACCGGCTCATCGGCATGTCGTTCAATTCTACAAGGTATCACGTCGACAGATTGGCGGCCTCGGGCGAGATCCTTCGAGTGGAAGAGGGCGGTTATTCCAGACTCTACCCAGTCGGAACAAGTGAGACGGACAAACGATTGTTCGCTCTCATCCGTCGACCAACTGACCGACAGATTCTTGCCTGCGTCGTCAACACCGGTAAGGTCTCTCAACAGGAACTGTGCAAATTAACAGGTTTAGCAAAGTCGACGATTAGTGAGCATCTCACCGGGCTAGCTAAAGCAGGCGTGCTCGAGGCACACAGAGTCGACGGGACCAGGGTCGAATACGAGCTAACCGACCCTGCCCGGATTCAAGCGCTGATAAGTGTCCAGAATCCAACATTGTTGAGGAAGGCTACTGACAGATTCATAGACCTGTGGGATTTCTAGCAGCAGGGTCGAGGTTTGAGGCCTGCTCTGAGGGCAACACTGGTCCTGCTCGTTGTCTTGATGCTCACTCTCTGCGTCTTCTCGACTCAGAATGGATCCAGTAGAGTCCCTAGCTCCGGCAGTCAAGCCGTATCTCTTGTTTCACGGGCAGACCCAATTCAGCTAGTCACTAACTATCCCATCCCAACTCCGAATTCTGTCCCCAACGCAATCATTGTAGGGTCCAACAACCACACATTCTGGTTTACAGAATTTGGCGCTGGTAAGATCGGCGAGTTCGACTCGCTAACGGCCAACGTCACGAAAGAATACACGATTGGACCTGGTGCA
>Ga0209235_1002535_pt1 | contig 10144 bp, 8 predicted proteins | sample GraSoi013_1_20cm_4_FD_185817 | JGI IMG/M metagenome (GOLD analysis project Ga0209235, IMG submission 185817) | Grasslands soil microbial communities from the Angelo Coastal Reserve, California, USA - Sample 09_25_2013_1_20cm (SPAdes) (version 2) | ecosystem: Environmental > Terrestrial > Soil >...
CCGCCACGACTACTTGGTGAGCACCACTCTGATTCGCGTGCCGCTGAACGACATAATCGCTAGCTCGTATGTGCGATCAGGTATTCCACGTTGACCTTGAGTAACCAGTATGCGTTGTCGCTCACTGGCCCGCCGGCGCCGTGGTGATTGTTCAGCGCGTCGAGAAATGTCGTTAGTGCTCGCTTCACAGTCGAGGTGTCACCGCGGCTTACGGCAGCTGCTGCGTCGTCGAGTGCTAAGCTATAACGCTGACACGCTGCGGCGTCTGGAATCCACCGCAGCGGTCCACACAGTTGCTCGAGATCCGACTGTACGATCGCAACGCTGATGCTCTCCGGCCGAACCGTCGGCGCCACGGTCGACCCTCTGGCCCGAAACTCACCCTGCGCGGGGTACTCACCCGAGCCCGGCTTTGGATGGGCGCAGCACGCTCCCAACGTAGGCTCAGCCGCGAATCTCCGCAGACCGGGCAGGTAAGGACTTCGCAGGCCGAACCCGGCTTTCGCGCCGCCGGGCGGCGCGCTGTCTCCGGTGATCGGTACCGCCAAACCGTCCTTGCCTGAGGCATAACCCAGAAACGGGTACCAGGTGATAATGGCATTCGGCATGACCGCTGATGTCCATCCGTCTGGACTAACGATTCCGACGGGCACATGGTCGGTTACCGGGCCAACCGCGATGGCAGCCCCGTTGATCATTCGACCGCTTGAGGGCAGCAGGATCAAGCCCGTTCCTGCTGGTGCCGAGAGGTTCAGGTTGATTCCCGCGATTCCACTGCGACTCTGCGCGGAATTAACCAGGCGGTAGCGGTATAAGAGATAGGAGCCGCTGTCTGCGATGCTCGTGATCTCGAAGCCCGCTTCTTTGATCAGCGGAGCCTGCGACTGCGCCGGAGCACCGCCGGCCAGCTGGACGACTATCAGGAACGCAAACATGTGTTCCTAGAGGATGTATTTCCTGAGGTCCTCGTCCTCGACGATCCGCAGCAGCCGCTCCCGCACCGCCGGCCCGTCGAACACGACGTGCTTGGTCGGATAATCGGGCAGCTCGAACAGCACCTCTTCGAGCAGGGTCGTGAGTACGGTATGCAGCCGCCGGGCCCCGATGTTCTCCATCCGCTCGTTCACCTTCGCCGCGATCCGCGCGATTTCCTTCACGCCGTCCGCCGTAAACTCGAGCGTCGCGCCATCCGAGGCGCACAACGCCGCGTACTGCTTAGTCAGGGCGTTCTCCGGCTCCGTCATGATGCGCACGAAATCCGCTTCGGTCAGCGACGACAGCTCGACCCGGATCGGGAAGCGGCCCTGCAGCTCGGGAATCAGGTCGCTCGGCTTGGCGATGTGGAAGGCGCCGGCCGCGATGAACAGGATGTGGTCGGTGCGTACGTAGCCGTAGCGCGTCTGGACCGTCGAACCCTCGACGATCGGAAGTAGATCGCGCTGCACCCCTTCGCGCGAGACATCGGGTCCCGTGCTCTGGCCGCGCTGGCCCGTGATCTTGTCGATCTCGTCGATGAAGATGACGCCGTGATTCTCGACGCGGTCGAGCGCCTCGTTCACCACGTCGTCCATATCCACGAGCTTCTTCAGCTCTTCGTCGATCAGGATGCGGCGCGCCTCGTGCAGGTGCACGGTGCGCCGCTTTTTCTTTTTGGGAATCAGCTCCTGAATCATTTCGCCGAAGTTGATGTCCGGTCCTTCCATTCCCTGCGGCGGCTGCATCATCTCCAGCATCGGGAAGCTCTGCTGCTGCACCTCGATCTCGACGTCGCGCTCCTCGAGCTGCCCTTCCTTCAGCTGGGCGCGCAGCTTCTCACGCGTCCGGCGGCGCCGCTCGTTGGCCTCGGTCTCCGCCTCGGGTAGCTTCGACTCAACGTCACCCTTCGAGGATACAACGAAGAGCGGACGTGACCCTGCTCCCTGCTCCGTGCTCCCGGCTCCCTGAGGTGTCGCGCCGGGGGGGGGCGGAGAAGGGAGTGGCGGTAAGAGGAGATCCAGGAGACGCTCCTCCGCTCGCTGTTCAGCCGTCGGGTAAACCTCATCTTCCCGTTCACTCCGCACCATGTTGATGGACATGTCCACGAGCTCGCGAATCATGGACTCGACGTCACGGCCGACGTACCCGACTTCGGTGAACTTCGACGCCTCGACTTTGAGGAACGGTGCGCCCGCGAGCCGCGCCAGCCGGCGCGCGATCTCCGTTTTGCCCACGCCCGTCGGACCGATCATGATGATGTTGTTCGGCATGATCTCGTCCCGGATCTCTTCGGGCGCCTGCGCGCGCCGCCAGCGGTTCCGGACCGCAATGGCGACAGCCTTCTTCGCCGCTTCTTGCCCGACGATGTAGCGGTCCAGCTCGGCCACGATTTTCCGCGGCGCCATTTCTTCGAGCCACGGGAGCGCGTCGGCCTCCGGCGGAGGGTTAGTGGAGGACGGCGAAGGAGCTGGAGGTCGTGGAGGTGAAACCGGTGCCTTTGTCATCTCTATAACTCGAGTACGGTGATGTTCGTGTTGGTGTACACGCAGATCTCGGCGGCGATCTCCAATGACTTCCGTACGATTGCCGCAGGATCGAGTTCCGTAGACGCGAGCAGCGCCCGCGCCGCAGCCAGGGCGAATGACCCGCCCGAGCCAATGGCCAGCACGCCGTCGTCAGGCTCGATCAACTCGCCCGAGCCGCTGACCACGAAGCCGTGCTCCTTGTCCGCGACGACCAGGAGCGCCTCCAGGCGCCGCAGCACGCGGTCGGAGCGCCAGTCCTTCGCGAGCTCGACCGCCGCACGTGGCAGGTTCGACGGGTAGCGCTCGAGCTTCTCCTCGAACTTCTCGAAGAGCGTAAAGGCATCCGCCGCGGCCCCGGCGAAGCCGGCGAGGATCTTCCCGCCGCGCAGCGTGCGCACCTTGTTGGCGTTGGCTTTCATCACGGTCTCGCCGACCGTGACCTGACCGTCGCCGCCGATGGCGACTTTGCCGTCGCGGCGGACGCAGAGAATTGTCGTGCTATGTATGACTGGCAGCATTCGTAACTATGCCCTTGGGTGCGCTTGGTGATAGACCCTTTTTAGCCGTTCGACTGACGTATGAGTATACACTTGCGTGGTCCCTAGCGACGCATGCCCGAGCAACTCCTGCACCGATCTGAGATCGGCGCCCGCGTCGAGCAGATGCGTCGCGAATGAGTGCCGCAACGCGTGCACGTGGAGATTGGTTCCCTGGGCGACCGTCTCGAAGAGCCGCTTCATGGCTAACTGGATGCCACGAGGTGTAATCCTCTTGCCGCGCTGATTTACGAACACCGCACGCGTCGTGCGCTGATTGCCCGGCCCTGCCATGGAATCGCGCCGCTGCCAGTACAGCCGTAATGCCGTATTCGCTCGCGACCCGACCGGAACGATGCGCTCCTTCTTTCCTTTGCCACGCAGCTTCACTTGATCGGACACGAGATCGACGTCGCCGTCATTCAAGCCGGCGAGCTCGGACAGCCGCATCCCCGTCGAATAGAACATCTCCAGCATCGCGAGATCCCGCATCTCGGCGAACCCCCCTGCGCTCGCTCGCTGCTCCGCATTCTGGAACAGCTCGTCGGTCTCCTTGCGATCCAGGTATGCCGGCAGGGTGCGGTCAAACTTTGGCGTGCGCGTCGCTCGCGCCGGATTGACCTCGAGACCGCGGGTGACGTTCAGAAAGCGGTAGAACGAGCGCAAGGCTGACAGAGCCCGCGCCAGGGAACGCTTCCCGAGGCCACGCTGCTGCTCTGCCGCCAGAAACCCGCGCACCGCCAACCGGCCCAGCTCCACGGCCCGCCGTAGTAATCCTGGCAGAAGGCCGCGAACGCGCCGAGGTCGCGCTCGTATGCCTTGACGGTATGAGGCGAATCGTTGCGCTCCTTGGCGAGGAACGTGACAAACTCCGCGATCTCATTCATGCCGAGGCCACCGCTCCCAGTTCCTGAACAAAGAGACCCAACTCTCTCAACGCACGCTCCGCCAGTACCTCCTTCTTCTTGAACTTGTCCCGCACCGGTGGATCGAGCGGCTCCATGAGCCCAAAGTTCGCGTTCATCGGCTGAAACTTGGCCGGCTCTGTATCCCGCAGGTAGCGGTACAGCGCGCCCAGCATCGTCGTGGCCGGCGGCAGCATCGGCGCTTCGCCTGCCAGCAGCCGTGCGAGATTGATCCCGGCCAACATTCCCGTCGCGGCCGACTCCGTGTACCCCTCGACGCCCGTGAGCTGCCCGGCGAACAGCAGCTGCGGATCATCGAGAGCAGAGAGGTGGGGGGTTAGGGCTTGGGGAGCGTTGAGATAGCTGTTGCGATGGATGCTCCCATACCGGAGAAATTCGGCGTTCTCGAGACCCGGAATAGTCCGGAAGATCCGCTGTTGCGCCCCGGTTTTGAGCCGCGTCTGGAAACCAACCAGGTTCCACATCTGCGCGGCTCGATCTTCCTGCCTCAATTGCACCACAGCATAAGAATCGCCAGGCAGACCGATCGGCTTCATCGGTCCAAACCGGAGCGTCTCCGGCCCCCGCTGCGCCATCTCTTCGACGGGAAGACAGCCCTCGAAGTATGGCACCTTGTCGAACTCGTGACCCGGCACGTACTGCTCGCCCGCGATGAGCGCCGCAACGAAGGCCTCGTACTGTTCTCGCGTGAACGGCGCGTTCCAGTAATCGTCGCCCCCGCCCTTGCCGTAGCGCGAGGCTTTGAAGAGACGGCCGTACTCGAGCGAATCGGCGGAGACGATGGGCGCGATGGCATCGTAGAACGCCAGCGACTGCACGCCGAGGCGGCTCGCGATCGCGCCGGCCAGCGCGTCAGACGTCAGCGGTCCCGTGGCGACGACACCGGGCGACGGCAGCGCGCTGATTTCACCGCGCACGAGGGTGATGTTGGGGTGCGCGAGGACTCGGTTCTGGACCCCTGTCGCGAACGCGACCCGATCGACCGCCAGGGCGCTCCCGCCGGGGATCCGTGCCTCGTCCGCCGCCTGCAGCACGATGCTGCCCCCCCCGAGCAGGCGCATCTCGGCCTTGAGCAGGCCGTGCGCGTGCGTGGGTTCGACCGATTTGAATGTGTTGCTGCAGACGAGCTCGGCGAGGCTCTCCGTCTGATGCGCCGGCGTCATCTTGACCGGTCGCATTTCGTGCAGCGTTACATGTATTCCCCGCTCGGCGAGGGCCCAGGCGGCTTCACAGCCCGCAAGGCCACCACCGATCACGTCTACGATGCGACCTCTTCGGCTTCGGGGGCCTCCTCGACCACCATCTGATGCCCGCACTTGAGGCACTTGCGCGTCGTTTCTCCCGTCGTCTTGGACTTGATCTCTTCCATTCCCACGAACCCGCAGCTGGGACAGGGGACGGCGACCGGCTTATTCCACGTCGAATAATCGCAGTCCGGATAGCGCAAGCAACCGTAGAACGTTCGGCCGCGCTTGGTGCGGCGCTCCGCGAGATCGCCCACGCCGCATTTCGGACACGTGATGCCGAGGGGCACCGGCTGCGTGTATTTGCACTTGGGATAGGTCGTGCACGCCAGAAACTCACCGAAGCGTCCCGTCTTGATCACCATCGGTGCGCCGCACTCCTTGCAGATCTCGTCGGAGGGCCGATCGGGGACCTTGTCCTTCTTTATCGACCGCGAGTAGTCGCACTCCTTCGATGCGTAGCGCGCGCACGCGATGTACGGCCCGAACCGGCCGCTCTTCACCTCGAGTGGAGCACCGCACTTTGGGCACCTCTCGGTGTCGAGCCCCGACAGATCGTGCACCTCGTGGATGATCTTGTTGATGTCGATCGCTTCGAGGGCTCGGTTGAACGGCGTCCAGAACTCCCCGAGCACCGCCTTCCAATCGAGGTCGCCCTCTTCGACCTTGTCCAGCTCGTTTTCCATGTTCGCGGTGAACCCGACCTCAAAGACCTCCGGGAACGACCGCTTTAACACCTTCCAGACGGTCTCGCCCTGTGGGGTCGGCTGGAAGCGACGGTCCTTGGCGGTCGCATACCACCGCGTCCGGAGCGTGGATATGATGGCCGCGTAGGTGGATGGCCGCCCAATGCCCAAGCGCTCCAATTCTTTCACCAGGCTCGCTTCGCTGTAGCGAGGCGGCGGTTCGGTAAAGTGCTGGCTGGGCACGACTTGCTTGAGCGTCGCCCGGTCGCCCTCGGCGAGCTTCGGAATGGCGGCGAGGCTGTCGAGCGTCTTGGCGTCCTCGGCCTCGTGGGCCTCGCTGTAGAGCGCGTGGTAGCCGTCGAACAGGACGCGTGAGCCGGTCGCGCGGAACAGGAAGCGACCGTTAGCGAGGTCGAAGTCGACCGTTGTCGCCTCGTAGACTGCCGGCGTCATCTGGGAGGCGAGGAAACGCCGCCAAATCAGCTGGTAGAGCTTAAAGAGGTCGCGCTCCAGGTACTTCTTGAGGTCGTCGGGCTTGAGACCGACTTCAGTCGGCCGGATCGCCTCGTGCGCGTCCTGCACCTTCGAGCCCCGCCCGCCTTTGTACACGTTCGGCTCATCCGGCAGATAGCGCTTGTCGAACTGTGCGTTGATGTACTCGCGCGCCTGCTTGATCGCGGCATCCGACACACGCACAGAGTCGGTGCGCATGTAGGTGATGAGACCGACCGACCCCTGCTCTCCCAGCTCCACACCTTCGTACAGCTTCTGAGCGGCGCGCATCGTGCGTCCGGCCGAGAAGCCAAGCTGTTTGGCCGCTTCCTGTTGCATCGTGCTCGTCGTAAAGGGCGCCGGCGCCTTGCGGCGGCGCTCGCCCGTCGAGACCGACGTCACGACAAACGGCAGCTTTTCGACTTCGGCGACGATGGCGCGCGCCGCCGCTTCAGTTTTGATCTCGGGCTTATGTCCCCCGAGCTTTTGCAGCCGGGCCTGGAACGGCTGGCCGTCCTTCTCGAGGTCGGCGGCGACGGTCCAGTACTCCTGCGGCACGAACTTCCGGATTTCCTCCTCGCGCTCGATGATCAACCGCAGCGCGACGGTTTGCACCCGCCCCGCCGACAGGCCGGTCTTGATGCTCTTCCAAAGCACGGGCGAGGCCTTGTAGCCGACCAGGCGGTCGAGGACGCGCCGCGCCTGCTGGGCGTCGACTTTGCGTTGATCGATGTCGAGGGGATTGGACAGCGCTTCGGCGACAGCGTCTTTCGTGATCTCGTGGAACAGCACTCGCCGGACGTTTCCATTTCCATTTAACTGGGAGGCCACATGCCAGGCTATCGCTTCGCCCTCTCTATCGGGATCCGTCGCGAGTAGCACGCGATCGGCAGCCTTGGCCGCCTTCTTGATCTCGGCCAGGGTCTTTGCCTTTTCCTTAATAGTCACGTACTTCGGTGCGAAGTTGTTCTCGACGTCCACGCCCAGCTCGCGCTTCGGCAGGTCGCGCAAATGGCCGATGGTCGCCTTGACGGTGTAGCCGCGGCCCAGGTACTTGCCGATCGTTTTCGCTTTGGTCGGGGACTCCACAATGACGAGTACGCCGCCCTTTTCAGGAGCGGCGTCGGTCATCTCAGTCTCCGCCGGCGGGGCTTCCGCGGGTTTCTTCCGCGGCGCCCGCTTCTTTTTCGGTTTCACTTCTTCTTCTTTATCAGGCACCTATCAACCTCGAGTCAAAGGCTAGACGTCTAGACGTCCCAGGTCGGCTGCATCTCTACCATCCAGCGTTGATTTGCGCAAGCCGGACGACCTCATCAGCGACTTTTTCCGCAGGCTTTGCCTCGGTCTGCACCGTTGCATCCGCTTTGGCGTAGTACGGATCGCGCGCCGTGAAGAGCTCGCGCATGCGTGCCAGAGGATCATCACCCATTAAAACGGGGCGGGTTCCCGACGGCTCCGCGCGACCGGCTGCCACTTCGGCGCGCGCCTTGAGATAAACGAAGTACCCGCGGGGTCTTGCGTCCTCGAGCGCGCCCGGTTGCGCGGCCCATCCGCCGCCCGGCGCAATTACCGCCGGCTGATTCGCGAGCGCCGCGTCGACTTCCTTTCGCTCCATGTCTCGAAACACCGGCTCGCCCTTCTCGGCGAAGATCATGGAGATCGGTTTGCCTTCTTTGCGATTCAGGATCGTGTCGATGTCGACGAAGCCCGCATGCAGCCGTTCCGCGACGATGCGCCCCACCGTGCTCTTGCCGGCGCCGGGCAGTCCGATGAGCACGATGTGCTTTTTCACGCCTCACCCCCTGGCCCCCTCTCCGCGATGCGGAGAGGGGGAGTCGGCGGGTTGGTTCGAACGCGCACCTGTGCGAGATAGCCGTCCACGTTGCGCTTCAGCTCGCTCAACGCATCGCCGCCGAATTTCTCGAGCAGTGCCTCGGTCAAAACGATCGCCAGCATCGCTTCGGCGATGACCCCCATCGCGGGCACGGCGGTCACATCCGAGCGCTCCGACTGCGCCTGCGCGGGGCCGCCCGTCTTGAGGTCCACCGTCTTGAGCGGCGACATCAGCGTGGATATCGGCTTCATCGCAACGCGGAGGACGAGCGGCTCACCGGTCGTCATCCCGCCCTCGGTGCCGCCGGCACGGTTCGTCGCGCGGGCGAAGCCCGGGAGGATTTCGTCGTGCACTTCCGAGCCTTTGCGGCGCGCCGCCTCGAATCCGAGCCCCAGCTCCACCCCCTTCACGGCGGGAATCGACATCAACGCCTGCGCGAGCCGGCCGTCGAGCTTTCTGTCCCAGGAGACGTGCGATCCGAGCCCGACCGGGACGCCCTGGGCGATCACTTCGACGATGCCGCCGAGGGTGTCGCCAGCAGCCTTCGCGGCGTCTATCCGCGCCACCATCTCCCGCTCGGCGTCTGGATCCAGGCAGCGCACCGGGCTGCGGTCCGCGGTCTCGTTCAAGGGGCTCGGGACTGGGGGCTGGGGCTTGGCGGTGACGCCTCCCAGCTCCGCTACGTGAGAACCAATTTCGATGCTGAATTCGCGCAGCAGCTTCTTGCAGATCGCTCCGCACGCCACCCGAGCGACGGTCTCGCGGGCGCTGGCGCGCTCCAGGATGTCACGGGCGTCCAGCCGATCGTACTTGAGCGAGCCGGCGAGATCGGCGTGGCCCGGACGGGGCCTAGTCACCTGGCGCCGGCGGCCCTGGGGATCGGGCGTCGCGTCGGCTTCCGGGGCCATGACGTCCTGCCAGTGCTCCCAGTCGCGATTCCAGATCAGCATCGCGATGGGGGAGCCGAGGGTTTCGCCGGCGCGCACGCCGGCCAGCCATTCGATGCGATCGGATTCGATTTTCATCCGGGCGCCACGGCCGTAGCCGCCCATGCGCCGCTTCAACTCCACGTCCACGTCGGCGGCAGACACGGGGAGGCCGGCGGGAATACCCTCGAGAATTCCCACCAGACCGCGGCCATGCGACTCGCCCGCCGTCGTGAACCGGAAAGTCATGCGCCCCCCTGTATTCCCTCTATATAACAGCCGAGCCCGACCTTGGTCGGGCTCGGCCCAGCATGTTCTAGACGCCCGTAGGCGTCAGCGCGGCGGCACCGGGAGCGGGTTCACGAACGGCGGCAGCTGCAGGACCAGGAGCCCGGTCGCCGTGACCCCGAACAGTAACTGCGTCCCGCCGACGTCGCGCGCCACCCGCAACGGCCCGATCACCGGATCACGTACGGGAATCGACCCGAGGAAATCTCCGAAGTAGGTGTCGAAGACGTCGATATTGCCGTTCGGGTTCGCCGAGAAGAGGAGGCGCTGATTCTTGTCCGTGCCGCCACCGCAAAATGTGCTGGTCGGCGGGCAGGCGCCCGATGGGGCGAAGTCATGGAAGTAGTTCATGTCCATGCCGGGCGTCAGGGGCGACGGCCCCGGAGGCGCCGCCGAGGTCACCTTGCGGCGCAGGTCTTGATCCAGGTAGTAGATCGAATCGGCGCGCACGGCATTCGTCAGTCCGTTGAAGTTCGTCGCGACCGACACGACCTTCACGCCAGTGTTGGCGATGAAGTCGCTGACGTCCCGCCCCGGCGACATACCGAAGTCCACGTCGTTCTCGCCCTGGTCGGTCGTGGTGGAGCCGGTGGCGCAGGTGGCGAATGTCCCGGCGCCCTGGCTTAGCAGGGCGCGCGCATCGTACGACATGACGCGCGCGAACGCCGCGCTGATGTTGCCGCCTTCGCCAAAGAAGGAATGCGTGAAGTT
>Ga0209235_1002536_pt1 | contig 10143 bp, 8 predicted proteins | sample GraSoi013_1_20cm_4_FD_185817 | JGI IMG/M metagenome (GOLD analysis project Ga0209235, IMG submission 185817) | Grasslands soil microbial communities from the Angelo Coastal Reserve, California, USA - Sample 09_25_2013_1_20cm (SPAdes) (version 2) | ecosystem: Environmental > Terrestrial > Soil >...
GTCCCCGTTCAGATCGGCGCCTGGCATCTTCCCCAGCGGGCGCTCGGCCAGCCTGCCGGCGTACCACGTGTTCGCGGTCGTGAGCCGGCCGATCCGACCGGCGCCGGAGAGTGCCCGCCCGGCGATCGAGACGGTGCCGTCACCCGTCGGCGTGACGGGTGTGAGCCGCACCACTCCCTCTCCGGAGAAATCCCGCACATCGAGCAGCTTGGGCGCGCCGGTGCTGGTGACAATCAGTCCGTTCACGCCGGGGTCCACGCCCGTGTCGAGGATGCCGATCAGGACGCCGCGCCCATCATAGGTAGGGTGCTTGGCGCGGAAGTCATCCACACCCGCACTGTGGAGCGGCATCAGGCCGACGAGCAGCGCGCGCGCCGGCGGCAGGATGGGGAGCCGGGTCGCGACGCCTGTGGCCGTCGGCGGGGGCGCGTTAGGGGCCGCGGGAGGAGGCGTTGGCGCCGTGGAGGCCGGCGTCGGTCGCGTGGCCGGCGGTGGAGCAGAGCTGCCGCAGGCGGCGGCGAGGGCGAGGAGCAGCAACGGGATGCCGCGTGATCTCATGGCTGACTCGGCAGCACGAAGGCCCCGATGTGCGGGCCGGTGAATTCGCCGGTCGCCTCGAGGAGGAAGGCGAGCGTATCGCGGGTTTCCTCTGGGAGGACGAGCGCGTCCACGAAGCCCCGGGCGGCGGCGAATCTGGCGTCGAGCTGGTGCTCGTAGTCCGCGCGCATCGCGTCGACGGCGGCGGCGTTGTCGGGCTTCGCCGCGTCGTTCCCGAAGACCGCCTGGATCGCGGACTCACCCTCCATGACTCCCATCCTTCCGGTCGGCCACGAGACGATGAAGTCGGGATCGAACCCCTGCCCCGCCATGGCATAGTAGCCCGCTCCCGAGGCATGGTTCACGGTGAGCACCAGTTTGGGCACCGTTGCCGTTGCCATTGCTTCGACGAAGCGTGCCCCCGCGCGAATGATCCCGGAGTGCTCCGCGTCCGTGCCGACCATGAACCCCGAGACGTCCTGCACGAAGAGGAGGGGGATCCGCTCGCGGTCGGCGTTCTCGATGAAGTAGGCCACCTTCTCGGCGCTCTCCGTGTAAATGATTCCCCCGATCTTCGGGGCCTCGCCCTTCTTGCCCTTGATGACTCCGCGCGAGTTGGCGATCACGGCCACGGTCCGCCCCTCGATCGCGCCGTGCGCGCAGATCATCTCGGGCGCGAGGTCGGGCTGGAACTCGTCCAGCTTTGCCGCGTCGAGCACGCAGTCGAGCACGGCGCGGACGTCGTAGCTCATGCGGTGGTCGGTCGGCAGCAGGTCGTACAGGTCTTTGGGGCTGCGTTTTGGCTTGCCGCCCGGGGCGGGAGGTCGGAGCGTACGCGGCAGGCGCTCGACGTATTCCCGGATGCGGACCAGACATTCCCGATCGTCCTTCGCGCGATAGTGCGCCACCCCGCTTACCGCCGTATGTGTCGCCGCGCCGCCCAGCGACTCCGCGTCCACCGTCTGCCCGGTCGCGCCCTTCACGAGGTTCGGGCCTCCCAGCCCCATGAACGACGTGCCTTCGACCATGAAGATGACATCCGACAGGGCGGGCAGGTATGCTCCGCCGGCGATGCACGGTCCCATGACCGCGGCGATCTGCGGCACGCGCAGGTAGTGTCGCATGATCGAGTTGTAATAGAAGATCCGCGCCGCGCCGTACTGGCCGGGGAACACGCCGCCTTGGTAGGGCAGGTTCACGCCGGCGGAGTCCACGAGGTAAATGATCGGGATACGCTGGCGCATCGCGATCTCCTGGGCCCGGAGGATCTTCTTGATCGTCTCCGGCCACCACGAGCCTGCCTTCACGGTGGCATCGTTCGCGACCACCACCACCGGCCGGCCCGCGATCCGCCCGAGACCCGTGACCACGCCAGCCCCGGGCGCCTGCCCGTCGTACTGGTCGAACGCGACCAAGAGGCCGATTTCGAACCAGCCCGCGCCCTGATCGAGCAGGGCTTCGATCCGCTCGCGGGCGGTCAGCTTCCCCTGCTCGTGCTGGCGGCGCACCTTGTCGGCCCCGCCGCCCTGCTCGAGGCGCGCTTTGAGCTCGCGGTATTCCGCGGTCAGCGTTTTAAGACGACTCAAGGGAGACGGGGGCGGAGGTGGGGGTCACGCCGAGACATGCTCGGCCGCCCACTCTTCGATGTATTTCACCAGGTCCGCTGTAGGGGTGCCGGGTCCGAACAACCGCCCAATCCCCTGTTGGCGCAGCGTGGCGATGTCCTCTGGAGGAATGATCCCGCCGCCCGTTACCAGCACGTCGTCCCGTCCAGCATCCACCAGCAGCTGCTTGACGCGCGGGAACAGGGTCAGGTGCGCGCCCGAGAGGATCGAGAGGCCCACCACGTCGACGTCCTCCTGGATCGCCGCTTGCGTGATCATCTCCGGGGTCTGATGCAGCCCCGTGTAGATGACCTCCATCCCCGCGTCGCGCAGCGCCGCCGCCACGACCTTGGCGCCGCGGTCGTGCCCGTCCAGGCCGGGCTTGGCGACCAGCACCCGGATGGGGCGCTTCGAGCCGGGCATCAGCGGCGGAACCGCAGCAGGCCGGCGAGCCCGTCCACCACGCGCCGCGCGCGCTCGTCGTAGACGACGTCCACCTGGACGCGCTGGGTGAGGGCCTCCTCCACTGCGTCGTCGATGTGGGAAGCGTCGTCCTGACCGTCGGCGAGCAGCGTGCGCACCTGGCCCCGCTGGAGCGCCTTGAGCGTCGGGTCGATGCCGTTCACCGCCCAGCCCGTGCCGACGCCTTCACGCACCGCCTCGGCGTGCGCGCGCTCCCAGGCGCGCTCTCGCTCCTCGCGCAGCGAGAGGGCCGCTTCGCGAACCTCGGCCGCCGCGACCCGCTTGGGATTCAGGCGTACGACGCCGAGCACGAGGTCGTGGAGGTATGTGTGCAGGTGCGGCAGCAGGGCGGCCGCGTCCACGCCGATGCCGGCGACCACGAGCCCCGCGAGTGGGCGCTGGGTATGGATCTGGAAGATGCGGTCCGCCACGTGTGCGTAGTGTCGCTGCCGCTCGACGCGGATCCGCATGTGGTAGTTGTGCTCGCCGTACCCGCCCGCCAGCATGTTGCCCCGCTTTGCCTGCCGCTCGCCGTGGAACTTCCCCGGCCGCGTGGCCTCCGCGGTCAGGCTGGGCAGCTCGCCGACGTCGTAGGCCGTGACTTCGAAGAACCGCGCGCTGGTGCGGTCGCACGCGGCGACGAGGATGGTGCCGAATTCCTCCTCGAGCGCCACGAGCTCGCGCACCAGGGGCACCGGAGCGACCGCGAGCCGCGAGCGGTGAACGTGGGGCAGCGGGAGCGCCTCGAACAGATCGAGCGCGCCGCACGCAAACAGGGCGATGCCGCGCGCCGGCGGCAGCCGTGTCGGCTCCCCGAAGTAGCCTTGCACGCGCTCCAGGTCGGCCGCCACCTGGGCCCGCAGGGCGCGCTCGAGGTCCTGGCGCTGCAGGGCGGCGAGCGCTTCGCGGATGCGGTTCTTGATCTTGATCAGATACTTGCCGCGAGTCTTGTCCCGCGGCTCGAGCTTCAGGTAACACGACACCACCTGATACGCGCCGGGCGAGACGTGCGACAACCGCTCGACGGCGGCACGCACGGCGCTCTCGCTGGCGGAAATCGGCTGTGCGGACATGGTCTAAAAGAATACCGGTTCGCGGTAGGCGCCGTAGACGCTCTCGAGCGCGTGCCGGATCTCGTACAGGGTGCAGTAGTCGCGAGCACAGTTCAGCATCGGGCCGATCACGTTCTCGTCGGCGCGGGCGGCGCGGCGCAATTCGTCGAGCCGCTCCGCGACGCGCGCGCTGTCGCGTTCGGTCCGGAGACGCCCGAGCCGGCGCCGCTGGCCCTCTTCGGCGTCACCCGACACCTTGAGGATCTCGACGGGGTGATCGTCCGCGCTGAGGTAGTCGTTCACACCGACCAGAATGCGCCCGCCGGCCTCGACCTCGCGCTGGAACCCCTCCGCGGAGCGGGCGATCTGCCGCTGGAACCAGCCGGTTTCGATTCCCTGCACGACGCCGCCCACCGATTGGATCTCGGCGAACAGGCCCTCCGCTTCGCGCTCGAGCCGGTCGGTGAGCGACTCCACGTAATAGGAGCCGCCGAACGGGTCGATCACCTCCGCGACACCCGTCTCGTGCGCGATGATCTGCTGGGTCCGCAGGGCCAGTCGGACGGCCTCCTCGGTCGGGAGCGCCAGCGTTTCGTCCAGTGAGTTGGTATGCAGCGACTGCGTGCCGCCGAGCACCGCCGCGAGCGCCTGGTAGGCCACCCGGACCAGGTTGTTCATGGGCTGCTGCGCGGTGAGCGTGACTCCCGCGGTCTGGGAGTGGAACCGCATCATGGCGGAGCGCGGGTTCTTCGCCCCGTAGCGCTCCTGCATGTGGCGGGCCCAGATCCGGCGGGCGGCCCGGAGCTTCGCGATTTCCTCAAAAAAATCGTTGTGAATGTCCCAGAAGAACGAGAGGCGCGGCGCGAACGCGTCCACGTCTAGCCCGCGGGCGATCCCCCGCTCCACGTAGGTGAATCCGTTGGCCAGGGTGAACGCGAGCTCCTGCGCCGCCGTGGCGCCCGCCTCGCGGATGTGGTAGCCCGAGATCGAAATCGTGTGCGTGGCGCACCACTCGAACATGTCCACGATGATCTTGAGCGCGGGCTCTACGGGATACACCCAGGCGTGCTGGGCCATGTACTCCTTGAGGATGTCGTTCTGCACGGTGCCGCGCAGCGCCGTGCTCGCCACCCCCTGCTTCTCGGCCGCGGCGACGTAGAAACAGAACAGCATCGCCGCCGGCCCGTTGATCGTCATTGAGGTGGAGACCTGATCGAGCGGGATGCCGCGGAACAGGTCTTCCATGTCGGCGAGCGACGAGATCGCGACGCCACACTTGCCCACCTCGCCTTCGGCGCGGGCATGGTCGGAGTCGTACCCCATGAGTGTGGGGAAATCGAACGCCACCGAGAGACCGGTCTGCCCGTGCTCCAGCAGAAACTTGTAGCGGCGGTTCGTGTCTTCGGCGCTTCCGAACCCCGCGAACTGCCGCATCGTCCACAGCTTGCCGCGGTACATCGTGGGATGGATGCCGCGTGTGAAGGGGTAGGCGCCCGGCGCGCCCAACCGGGTGCGCGGGTCGAAGCCGAGCAAGTCGTCCGGCGTATAGACGCGCTTCTTCTCGCTGCCGCTCATCGGGTCGCGCCCCCGCCGGCCTTCACTTGATCGAGGATCTCCGCCGCCACGTCGTACGGGCTCCGCCGGCCGTCGGCCACCTCGTCCAACCGCAACGCCAGCAGCTCCTCGACGCGCGTGCCTTCCAGTAGCCAGCGTCGCACGCTTCGCTCCAGCACGGCGCGCGTCCGCGCGGCCAGGCGCTGCCGCCGCCGGTCGGCGAGCCGGCCGCCCGCTTGAAGATAGGCGTAGTGGCGATCGAGAGCAGCCGCGAGCTCGTCCGCTCCTTCGCCCGTCGACGCGACGGTGCTGAGGACCGGCGTCTCCCAATCGCCGTCTGCTCGGTTCACCGCCTTCGACCGCCCTCCACCGCCCTCCTGTCGAAACTTGTCCGCGCCCGGCCGATCGCTCTTGTTCACCACGTAAATGTCCGCGATCTCCATGACCCCGGCTTTCAGCGCCTGAATCCCGTCGCCCGATTCGGGCACCAGCACCAGCACGGTCGTCTCGGCGCTGCGCGCGATGTCGAGCTCCGTCTGCCCCACGCCTACCGTCTCTATCAGTACGCGCTCGAAGCCGAATGCCTCGAGCAAATCGGCGACTTCCTCCGTGGTGGTGGCGAGCCCGCCTTGCGCCCCCCGGGTCGCCATCGAGCGGATGAACACGCCCGGGTCGAGGCTGACCGATTCCATTCGTATCCGGTCGCCGAGCAGGGCGCCCCCCGTGAACGGGCTGGTCGGATCCACGGCCACGACGCCGACGGACAGGCGCTGGGCGCGGAACCGCTGGATCAGCGCTTCGGTGAGCGTGCTCTTGCCCGCGCCGGGAGGACCGGTGATGCCGACCCGCCGGGTGCCGCTGCGCCCGAGCAACCCGTGCGCGTGGGACAGCACCTGCTCGAACCCGTCGCGCTGGTTTTCGACCAGGGTAATGGCGCGCGCCAAGGCGGCGGGCTCGCGCCGGGCCAGCCCCTCGAGAATCCGCTCCGTCGTCACGCAAGACCCATGCTTCAGATCCGCTCTTCGGCCCGCTCGAGCGGCACGGTGCGCACCGGCCCGGGCCGCACGGCGACGCGCTCCACTCGGGTGGCGGTCGCGGCAAGAATGTCGAACTCCAGGCCGTGCAGCGCGAAGCGCTCACCCGGCCGGGGGATCCGTCCCAGCGCCTGCACGAGCAACCCCGCCACGGTCTGGACCCCCCGCGTCTGCAGCGTGACTCCGAGCTCCTCCTCGAGGCGGCTGGCCGGGGCGCTTCCCTCCAGCTCGACGATCCGCAGCGGGGGCTCGTCGCTGGGAGGTGGGCCGCCCGGTTCGAAGATTTCCGACACCAGGTCGCGGAGCAGGTCCTCGAACGTTACGAGTCCCGCCGTCCCGCCGAACTCGTCCAGCACGACGGCGAGGTGACTCTGGCCCCGCTGCATGTCCAGCATGAGGTCGGCCGCCCGCGTCGTCCCTGGTACGACGAGCGCGGGCAGCACCGGGACGGGCGCGTCGGGTGGCAAACGCAGCAAGTCGAAGGCATGCGTCACGCCGATGACCTCGTCGAGCGATCCCCGGTACACCGGATAACGGCTGTAACCCGATTGAAGGCACACGTGCGCCGCTTCCGCCGCGAGCAGGCCCTCGGGAATCGCCACGATCGAGGTGCGGGGCGTCATCAGCTCGCGTACCGGCCGGTCCGCGAAGGCCAGCACGCCCGACACGACCGCCATTTCGTCCGCGGAGGCGAGTGCCTCCGTGTCGGCGTTCGTGAGCACCGCCGCGAGCGTGGTGCGGGTCGAGGGATCGCGCCAGGGGACGAAAGGCGCGAACGCGCGGCCCAGCTTGTCGAGCCGCGGCGCCGCGTGCGCCACGATTGGCTCCGCCCAGCGCCGGCCCACCACGCGGGGGACGAGGTACGCGGCGCTCACGAGCAGCGGGATACCGAGCACAATGGTAAAGACGCCGAGCACTGTGGGGGTCGTGCGGGCGAGCAGTGCGGGAATCGCGGCGGCGGCGCAGATGATGCCGACGGTGGTCAGGGCGTTGGCCGTCGCGAGCACCCGGCCCGGGTTCTCGAGCACCCCGGCGGCGCCCCCGGCACCGCGCAGCTTGTACGACACCCAGCGGGTGAGCTCGAGCTGGCTCACGGCCGCCGCGGCGACGCCGACGGCGGCGGACGCGGCCGCGAGGATCAACCCCGACACGAGCAGCAAGGCGGGGAGGGTCACCGTTGCCTCTGGAGCAGCACGCTGCTCACCCGGCGTCGGTCCACCCGTTCCACGACGACCTGATAGCCGTCCAGGGTCAGCTCGTCCCCGGCGCGGGGCACGCGCCCCAGCACCGAGTATACCAGCCCGCCCACGGTCGAGACCTCCGGATGCTCGAACGGGCGCCCCAGCGCTTGCGAGAGATCGTCGAGGGTGACTCGTCCGTCCACCCAGTAGCGGTCCCCCTCCTGCCGGATCGACGGCTTTTCGCCCACGTCGTGCTCGTCGTGGATCTCGCCGACGATCTCCTCGAGGATGTCTTCGAGCGTGATGAGCCCCGACGTGCCGCCGAACTCGTCGACCACGATCGCCAGGTGCGCCGGGCCCCGCTGGAAGTCGCGCAGCTGGCTGTCGAGCGTTTTCGTCTCCGGCACAAAGGCCGCCGGCCGCACGAGATCCTGCCAGCGTGCGGCGGCGGCCGTGCCCTCCCCGCCGATGCCCATGGCGAACGGCACGAGGTCCTTCGCGAACACGACGCCGGAGATGTTGTCGGGCGTACCGTCGTACACGGGGAGGCGCGAGTGCTCGCTTTGCCGGAACGCCTCGACCACTTCGTCGCTCGCCGCCGCGAGATCCACGGCAACCATGTCGAGGCGAGGCGTCATGACCTCATCCACACGCGTATCGGCCAGCGTGAAGACGCCAAGCAGCATGTCGCGCTGCGCGGCGCCGAGGTCCGGCTCGAGGGGGCGCGGTGTCGCGACGAGGCCATGGAGGCCCTTGTCCACCCAGGCGAGTAGCCACATGAGGGGGCCGAACGGGGCGAGGGTGCGGCGCGCGAGCGGCAGCGCGCTCGTCGCGAGCTCGGGCGCGACCCGGGCCAGGCTGCGCGGCAGCGCGTCCCCGACGATGAACAGGAACGCCGCCGCCACGGCCCAGCTGCCCAGCGCCTGCGCCCAGGGGCGGTCCCACCAGCCGAGCGCGTGACCCGCGGCCACCGCCCCGAGGACCAGCAACGCGAGCCGGCCGACATGGAGCGCACGGTGCAGCGGCACGCGAGCCCCGACGGTCGTGGGCGGCGCGTCGCCCAGCGTATGGAGCGCCTCGCCCACGGCGGCCTCCTCACCCAGCGCCAGGAGCCCAGCCCAGAGCGCCGCGCCCGCGCCCACGAGGGCACCCCCGAGGGTCAACGCCGCCGCGGTGAGCGTCACCGGTCCGCCCCGCTCGCGAGCAGCCGGCGCACGTAGCGCTCCTGGCGGCCCCACATCGCGGACCGAGCGCGGCCCGGCCCGTCGGGGTGATCGTAGCCCAAGACGTGCAGCGTGCCGTGCACCGCCAGCCGAACCAGCTCCTCGTCCACCCTTCCCTCTTTCGCCTTTTCCGTTGCTCCGTTCTTCACCCAGCGCTCGGCGGCGGCGGGACAAATGTACACGTCCCCGAGGAGGGAACCGTCGGGTTGTGGGAGCGCGAAGGCGAGGACGTCGGTCAGACCGCGCCGGCCGGTGGCGCGGCGATTGAAACGACGCATCGCGTCGGCGTCGAGCAGTGTGAGCTCCACGCGGGCGCGGGCGCGTTCCCAGGCCAGGACTTGCCTGACCGCGCGCTCAAGCCAAGGCCTTAGGCTGCCACGTCGCCGTGATGCCGCCACTGGACTCCGGGTAGTCGATGCGGTTGTGGTACATGCCGCTGATGATCCGCACGAATTCCTGTTTCACCTGGTCGATTTGGCGCAGCGTCATGGGCGCTTCGTCGAGCTGACCGGCGTTCAGCTTGGTGCGCACGATGTGGTTGATCACCTCTTCGATCTTCTGCGGTGTCAGGTCGTCGAGCACGCGCAGCGCCGCCTCGACCGAATCCGCGAGCATCGTGATGGCGGTTTCGGCGGACTGCGGCTTGGGACCGGGGTAGGCGTAGTCTCCCGGGCGCGGGGATCCCCCGTCACCGCTCTTCTTCGCGCGGTCCAGGAAGTAGGTGATTTCGGTCGTGCCGTGGTGCTCCGGAATGAACGCCGCGACGGCTTCGGGAAGCCCCGCCTCCTCGGCCAGGGCGAGCCCGTCCGTAACGTGCGCCTTGATGATCTTTGCCGACTGATGCGCCTTGAGTCGGTCGTGCGGATTGCTGCCGCGCGTCTGGTTCTCGACGAAGTACTGCGGGTTCTTGATCTTCCCGATGTCGTGGTAATAGCACCCCACGCGACCGAGCAGGCCGTCGGCGCCGATCCGGTTGCAGGCCGCTTCCACCAGGTTCGCCATCGCGACCGAGTGGGCGTACGTGCCCGGCGCCTCGAGCGAGAGTCGCCGCAACAGCGGCCGGCTGGGGTCGGACAGCTCGAGCAGGGTAAGGTCGGTGGTGATCCCGGTGACCGATTCGGCGACCGGCAGCAGGAAGAACGTGAGCCCGGCCGACACCAGGCCGGTAGCCGCGCCCCACACGCCGCGCAGCAGGATCTCTCCCGCGCCCCAGCTGCCCATGAGCCCGAGCGCGAGCGCGCCTGCGAGGTACCCGAGCGCGATGATCAACACCGGCACATAAAAGTTGCTGCGGCGCCGCAGCACGCGCACCGTGAGCGCCGCCGTCACGCCGCCGACGACGCACAGAAACAGCGCGGGAAGATCGTGGAACACGGGCTGCTGGCCGATCACGATCGCGAGGATCATGGCGGCGATCATCGAGACGCGACCGTTGAACAGCACCGTCAAGAGCATCGCCATGAACGGCAGGATGATGATCTCGGCGTGGCGCGGGG
>Ga0209235_1002537_pt1 | contig 10140 bp, 7 predicted proteins | sample GraSoi013_1_20cm_4_FD_185817 | JGI IMG/M metagenome (GOLD analysis project Ga0209235, IMG submission 185817) | Grasslands soil microbial communities from the Angelo Coastal Reserve, California, USA - Sample 09_25_2013_1_20cm (SPAdes) (version 2) | ecosystem: Environmental > Terrestrial > Soil >...
TTCGCAGGATTTCTAACTACACGTAATAATTTGGTCTTAGACGTTTTTCCAGTGGCCTTGTTCGTTACGACTGCCCAGTCCGCTTGCGCCAGTTGCACTTTAGCGCTTCCTCCGAAGCCTCTTCTGAATCTTTGTTTTGTCGAGCCTGCCAGGGTTTCTGTTGGAAGTCCGCCCATTTCAAAAGCTCGTTTGCCTCTCCACATCCGTTTTTTTCCTCCAGTGGGTTTCCGTTTCAGCATACTGCCATGCCATTGTGGCATTTCATACATCAAATCCTTAGGGTCTGATTACTCCCTTGCTGTGCGAGCCTTCAACCATATTAATCGTTGCCCAGAGGGACCTGTTCCAACTGTATCCTTGGATTTCGATCCTTGGAGTAACCGAAGGCTTATCTCAGACAAACCGGTTCACTTTCTTTAGAAAGGGAGTCTGACCAGGTAAGAATGCCGAGTTACTGCTTGGAATGTGGGGGCGAGCTGAAGTACGACCCTGCGATCAAGCAGTACAGCTGCAAATCCTGTGGACTAACATTCTCAAGTCAGGATCTCCTCAAGGGGCGAGACCAGATGGTAAGGCCGGAGACAGACGACGATGCCAAGAAGCGCCGCCACAAAGAATACCTGAAATGGTGGCTCAGCGGCGACAAGAGCAAATAGAACCGATTAAGAAGCAAAATAGTTCTGGATTTCTCGCTTTTAGCGAAAGCAAGCGGAAACCTCTCTGAAACTCGTGATCACCATAAACTCGCCGTGTAGAGAGCGTTGGTATTTTAGTTGTAGTAGGTTCTGACAGGTCCAGAAAGAATTTCTTTATGATCTTTCACCGAGGTCACTTGGGCCCCTTTTGGAACTGGTGGTGTGACGATGTTGAGGGAAAGCTTGAAAAGATCAACGGCTGCGCGCTTTTACTAATTTGACTCTCCCGACGCCAGAGCAGTATTTCGAGCGGATACACAAGATCGTGTCACAGCTCGACGAAATGAATGTGAAGATCATTAATGCAATGAAGAAGAATGGACCTAGGAACCTCCAGAAGATTGCTCAGATAGCTGGTCTCAAGTATCCGACAACGTACTCGAGAATTTCTAAGTTGGAGGATGGGGGCTTGTTGGCGACGTGGGCTCAGCCGAACTTTTCGAAGCTCGGGCTGTCTAGGGCGATCGTTTACGTGACTCCGATGGCGGGAATGGACGCTTTGGCTCGTGAGGCTTTGAAGGTCCCGGGTTATTGGCTTAGGGTTACAAGGTGCATGGGTGAGTCGAATGGATACTTTTCTATTCATGCCGTGCCGACGGCGAATCGCCAGGATTTTCAGCAATACCTTGATCATTTGACGGTTTCGGGGATTGCACAGAATTATCGGATCTATTGGACTGGTGAACAGTATACGATGGTTCCCAATTTCGATTATTACGATGCGAAGCTTGGTAAGTGGCGGTTCGAGTGGGACGGTTGGTTGAAGAAACTTGCAGATGCTTCGGAGGGAAAGGCGCACAAGACTAGTGCTAGTTGGTCGATGCCGGTCGAGACCGCTGAGTTTGATGAGCGTGACTTGGTTATTTTGAAGGAGTTGATGAAGAATGGGCGTGTGAAGCTGGCGGAGCTGGCGAAGATTTTCGGTGTTACATTGCCTGCTGCGAAGTATAGGTTTGACAATATCAAGAAGCGGGGGCTCATCCATGAATATGTCTTGGATATACTGCCTTATGCTCCTGATGTTTCGGATTTGTACGAGGTTCGAATGGACTTCAAATCTGAGGCTATCATGAAGAGTAGGGCCGAGATTCTCAGTACGCTTCCCTTTGTCCTGAATTATACACCGTTGCGGGGATCGAACAGTCTCTCAGTCCGGGTCTATTTGCCACGTGGCGAGATGAGCAATCTCATCACGCTACTTTCTACGTTGGCAAGGTTAGGTGTCCTTACGAATTTCACCTGTGTTTGGCTGGACTACACGACGATTCAGGCTCAGACGTTTGCGTACAAGGATTATAGTGAGCGTAATGGGTGGCATTATGATAACCGGGTCTATATGGCTAAGCTGGATGGGATGGTGGAGAACATGGCAAAGGTTCGGGGTGAGGCGGCTGTTTTCCAATCGATGTCTCCAATCACGGCATAGTTATGGATTCAGACAAGCCGACGTAAGCGTGGCTGGTCCGAGCGCGCTCTTTGGTGGGTCTGTGTCTGGAGAAAAATAATGGGGGGTGGGGGCCAATAACAATTCTTAGGGTGAATTTGAAAAGTTCCTGTAAAACTTTTTTCTAGCGAATTCTTTCGTTGGTTCTTTGCTTTGGATGTCGATTTGGTTCGGCAGAGGCAGAGTCGTCGTCTGTCCGAAAGTATTCGGAAAGTGTCTTTCATGTCTTGAATTTTGAGGTGCTACCCGCCCCTATTTTTCCAACTTTATTTTCTATTGCGCCTCAAAATGAGCGAGATCTGGGCCAAATCTCGAATTTTGCTAGAATAGCATTTTGCGGAAATGGGTTTATTCATTTAAACATAGCGGAAATTCGTGAGGAGGACATCGGGGGCCTGAATTAGTGAGCTCCGATTGGCGATCGGGGGGTCGAAATGAGCGAATTAGATTCTAACTGCGATTTCCCTACTAATTTTCTTAAATTAACGAGGTAGAAGGTATTTCCTGAGAGCAACAGCCACTAAAATGGCGAGTGGGTGGGTCCTCGTGAGGAATCGGGGGGTAGTTGATTCGTATCGTTTTAAATAATCGAACCGCTAACCATGCAATAGTTCGAAATTGTATCGAAAAAGCCTCCTAGCATCGTTCGTGATCCTTCTATTCTTCCTGGCTCCGGTTCATGCGGCACCCTCATTGAGCCTTGGAAGCACTGCAAAATACCACGTATCGATAATCCTGCATATTTCGAATGGTTGCACCGCTGATCCTATCGAATACGCTGGTCAGGCGTGTAACCCGATTATCTACTACCGACCGCCGGGGATGATAGGCGGTGGTGGTTATCTTAACGTTACAACTTTCACAGGCAACAGCACAATTTTCCTGCAGCATCCATCTCCAACTATAACGGTATTCGATCATGGAGCTTGCGACTCTGCAAATGACAGTTGTGGATTCTATCCTTCATACGCGATAACCCTGCTCGGAAATGGAGTTAGTTGGAACAATAATGGAACGCTTACCCACAACATTACGTCCATGAATACGACAAGTTCGGGAGTTCCCCTTTTCAACGCAACACTACCCCCTAACCATACTTTCATCCACACATTCACGACGCCCGGGACATACCCTTACTATGACTCGTCGCACCCGTCGATGCATGGGACGGTTTCCGTCATCGCTTATCCGAATCCCCCACCTGTTCCCATCGTCACTTATCCAAATCCCCAACCAACGAATATCCAGGCTGAGATTGACGGAACCGTAAGCTGGACAGTTGTAGGATTAGATAACACAAACGCCGTGTTGAAAGTTGACCATGAACTGGCACTCTCGATCTCACCCATGCCAGGCATCACGATCACTCCAGTGCATGAGTCCGGGAGTTTTGAACAATCAATCGAACTGAACACCCGACTAGAATCTCCTGGAACTGCGAGTAGCATCATAGCTCATGTCGTCGGACAATTTCTCAATGGACTCCCGAGCTTGGGTACAAGTCCCGTCTACGGCACGCCCACCGTGAGCCCAATATTCACACGAGGGATGGATGTATCGCAGAAGATGTATACGATGTGGTGGGTAAACGGTCCACTACTCCTCGGAAGTCCTGTCAAGATACTGACAGGTCTTGCAAGCGTAACCGGCGACGAGAGTGTTACAGTGGATCCATTTGGACCGACGCAGGCATGGCTCGTCACCTCGAACACCACCGAAACGGTAAAGGTCTCGATTCCATACTCTGGCGAGAACCAACTTACCTCATCGCTGAAAATGTCTTGGGCGTTTGACAAATCGAACGATCTACTCTTGAAATCAGAGATCAACGGTCTTTTCGCCTCACACTCTACTATGAAACAGACGATATGGCCAAATCCTTGTCCGTACCCATACCTGACACCCGGGACGACTTGTCCAGTGTGTTATACGTGTCAAAGCCCGGTCTACGTGAACGTATCAAGGGATACTCTGGTCACGCTAGACGTTAGAATGACCCTGACTTCCACGAGTCTAAAGTCAGACAGCACTAGGATGGCCAACTTAGCGCCTAATTCCGATCCTGCCCCGTTAACAACAATGACTTTGCTGTCGATTGGTTCGTTGGGGGCTGTAGCCGCGGCCGGAGTCGGAGGGGGAGTATGGTTCCTACAAAGGCGTAGAGGCAAACAGAGCGAGCTCGGCAGTCCGCTTCCACAGCCAACTCCGTGAATCTAGTCTCTTCTATTGTCTAAGACCACGCAAATACTCGTCCATCAACCACTTCATCTTCCAATTCCTTGTCCAAGGAGGAATAAGATTCGTTGCTGGCTTCTTTTGAGCACGGACGGCTCGAATGCTTTTTTCGAGTTCTCTTAGATATCGAATAGCGATTCTCACATCATCAGGGCTAGCGACTCGGCCGTGTCCAGGAACTATCCTTCGAGGCTTCGTTTTGAGGAACCATTGTAATGCTTGGATCTGGCCCTTGATCCGGGCATCTTCAAGGTTGGGATGATACCTGTTCCAGAAAATGTCGCCTGCGAAAACGGTTCCATCTTCTCTGCAGACAGCTACCGAATCGCCGTTGGTATGTGCCACGGCAACTGGATGAACAATATCGACGGTCGTTTCCTTGTCCAGATGGAGAGTGAGATTGTTGCGCAACGTTATGTTTGGGTAGCTTACCTTGACTCTTCTCAACATTCTTGCCAATCGACTGTTTCTGTTGCGATACTTGTTGAGGAGTACTTCTGACTGGTCCATCATCGAGCGACGACAGTTCTCGTGAGCGATGATGCTTGCGCCGGCTTCAGTGAAGGGAAGGTTTCCGAAGACGTGATCCGAGTGGTAATGCGTATTCAGAACATACAATCGCTTCGGAGAATGCTTCCGGGCAACTGAGAGTAATTGATTAGCCGTTCGATGGTGGAAGCCTGTGTCGACGACGAGGCATGCTTCTCTTCCGATGATTAGTCCCGTATTTGCTCCGTAGGAGTGGTAGACGTCATCTCCCTTGCCGATGAACGCCCAGCAGTGAGGGCTGACCTTGAACAGTTTCAACCTGTCACCGCTAGAATCTACTATTCCTATCAAATGTTTCCTAAGAAGAACACACTGAAAAGTTTGCAAGAGTTGTCAGCAAGAATTAACCTTTCTCGTCAGAACATTCACGGGCTGCCAAGCGAATCCCTAGCCACCAGACTCTGTTGGTCAATAGTGGGTTGCTATTATTCTCGGACCACGCGTGAGAGCGATTTCGATACTGGCCGTACTCTTCAGATGAAACAGGAAGTAGCCATCTTCTGGTTACAGCAACTAGATAGCAGGCCAGTACGAATGGTCGCCTGACAAATATCAACGCGGACTAGCCCAATTATTGTTTCAATTTTCACGAAAATGCAATTCTATTCTCTAAAAGGTTCCAACATAATGATAATAATTTGGCGGTTTGATCCTCGATATATCTCGGTGACCGAGCGACCATTCAAATACAGTGGAAAACCATCGAAGGATCAAAACGGGTGTCTGGCACTTTGATGATCGGTCCGAGCAACTCATATTGGAATGGGAAGCATATTCTCGTCACCGGTGGTGCCAGTTTTATCGGTAGCCATCTTGTCGACAGTCTGGTTGCGATGGGTTCTCGGGTCACTGTGATAGACAATCTGAGCAGTGGCACACTGGAGAATCTCCGGGATAGCATGGCGAAAATACGGTTCCTGAAAATGGACTTGGAGTATTGTGCGCTTCCCGAGATTGTAAATGCCTTTCGGGATAATGAAATTGTCTTCCATCTTGCTGCGACCCATGGTGGCAGAGGCTATATCGACTCGCACCCAGCCGATGTCGCATCCAACTTCTCGATCGACCATCATGTGTTCGAAGCCAGTTCAGAAGCCGGCGTGGAACAAGTCGTATTTGCAAGCAGTGCCTGCGTGTATCCGCCCAAGCTACAGAGCAAGGTCGGCTCGGACTATCTTCTTCGAGAGAGTGACGCGGACATAACAGACCTGAGCAAACCGCTCAGCTCGGATCTAGAATACGGCTGGGCCAAGTTAATGGGAGAGGTCCAGCTAAAGTCGTTCATCAAGCAATACGGGATCAAGGGTTCGAGCGTAAGATTCGTAACAGCATACGGCCCCCGTGAGAATGAAACTCACGCGATTATCGCCCTAATCTACAAAGCTCTCGAAAAGATGAATCCGTTTGTGATCTGGGGAGACGGCAATCAAGAGAGAGACTTTACCTATGTTTCCGACCTTGTAACAGGCTCGATGCTCGCTGCTGAAAAGATCGAGGATGGCTCAGCGATTAACCTAGGGACTGGACGAAGATCCAGTCTCATTGACATCGCCAGGATGATATTTGATATCATGGACTTCCATCCACCCGTGAAGTTCGACCTATCCAAGCCCGTAGGGGTATTGAGCCGGGCACTTGATATCTCCGAGGCCCAAGGGGTCCTTGGTTGGGAACCGGCCGTCAGCTTGAAGGCAGGCTTGAGGCAGACGGTCGAATGGTATCTTGCCACCCACAAGACAAACGGTGGGGTACTTGAGCGATTGCTAGTAGAACGGACCCCCTAGACTTGCAAACGCTACCTCGGCACCAAGAAATGATCGCCGTTGTAATGCCCACCTATAATGAAGCGGAAACCATAAGGTCCACGCTCTCCGAGGCGAGTGAGAAGATCGGGAACGACGGTAACCGTGTAGTCTTCATGGTATCCGAGGATGGAAGCACAGACGGGACCGGCCAAGCCCTTCTCTCACTGGCGAAGACCATGCCCAACCTCAAGGTTTCCACGTGTCCCCTCAGGAAAGGGTATCCTAGAGCCGCTAGGGATGCCATATTGAAAGCCGGAGACGGCGCGGACTATATTCTCTTCATGGACTCGGACGGCCAGTACGACCCCGCTGACTTCCATGCATTATGGAGTAACCTGAAATCCTCATCTTCCGATATCGTCATGGGATTGAGAACGAAGCGGGTGGAGTCACCTCTCAGGATTTTCCTGTCGACCGGCCTTAGGTTGATGGAACGGGCCTTCTTTCATGTGAAGTGCCGTGACGTGACAAGTGCCTTCAGACTAATGAAGGGCGAGACAGCGGTCAGCATTGCAGGGGCGGTCCAGTATTCGAAGTACAACTTCTGGCTGGAGTTCACCGCTCTATCCTACCTCCGAGGGTATAGCACGAAAGAGGTCCCAGTCGTTTACAGAGCGAGACAGGGTAAGAGCAGGGTATACACGGGGAAGAAGATCGTCAGTGCTGCGGTCAACGAGTTCCTAACCCTGGCTCGTGTCTGGCGCGACTTTCACCTGAGGAAAGGAAATGGACAGCGAGGTCAAAGCCTCTCATACTGACCCTGAAGTCGCCATCGTCATACTCCATTATGAGGGCTTTGAAGGACTTTGCAAATGCATTGATTCGGTTCTGCTTTCAAGATACTCTAACCTCCGTGTCTTCCTTGTCGATAACGGCTCTGTAGATGGTTCCGTCGGCCGGGCTGAAGAGCGATATGGGGACAGGATAAACCGACTGAAGCTCCAAGGGAATCTTGGATTCGTCCGAGGATACAATGTTGCACTCAAGCAGATATTCAGCGATTATGTCGTCCTCCTGAATGATGACACGATCGTCGAGCCAGATTGGCTCAATGCACTCGTCTCCGTTGCCGAGTCGGACGATAAGATTGGAGCATGCCAACCCAAGCTTAGATGGCTCTCTCACCCGTCATACTTCGAGTACAACGGGGCCTGTGGCGGAATGCTCGATTCTTGTGCGGTGCCATTCACTCGTGGCAGATTGTTCGACCGGGCAGAACAGGATGTCGGTCAGTACGATACGAGTGTTGATGTCTTTTGGGCTAGTGGCGCTGCTATGTTCCTCAGACGCGATGCGCTTGTAGAGGCCGACTTTCTAGACGAGATGTTCTATGCACACATGGAAGAGATCGATCTAAGCTGGCGTCTGAGATTGAGGGGATACAGGGTTGTTTCCGTCCCATCATCCGTAGTCTATCACCTTGGAGGAGGGACAAGCCTAGGTTCTAAGTCATTTCTCAAACATCGGAACAACCTCTTAATGATGGTGAAAAACTACTCGGCCACGTCATTACTGAAGTATTTGCCCTTGAGGTTCCTTCTCGACATGGCTTCTGTCCTGTATCTCTCAATCCGGAGGCGTGTTGGGCTTGATACCGATCCCATCCGGGCCTATTACTGGCTGCTTGTTAACATGAGGAAGGTTGTTCGTAGGAGAGGCGAGGTACAATCAAGAAGACTCCTATCTGACAAGGCCATAATCAGGAATATGGCCAGACCAAATGTCGCTCTTCAATACTTCTTCCTGAAGAGAGTTAGGTTCAGCGAGCTAACAGGACTTCCGTTGTCCATGCGGAGCTATCTGCGCAACGTCTCGCCGGAACTGGCAGGGAAAACGGCCACCATGACGTTGGAGACCATATTCTAAACACCCCTTGTTGACGGTGTGACGAAATGACATGACAACCAATGAGGCACTTCCTGGTCCAAGCAAGGGTCGCACAAGGGAGTGGCGCTATCTTGCCGGTATCCTAGCGACGAGTTTCCTTATCAGATTGCCCTTCTTAATGAGCACAGGTTTCTTCAGCGACGAGTCAGTCTACACGTACTCTGCGTACGCGGTGCTGAGGGGCTCGGTCCCTTATGAAGGAATAATGTTGCCACATCCACCACTGGGCTATCTTGGAATCGCCGCTCTAGTCTTTGTGTCGAGCGAAAACTTGGTACTCCTTCGGGCATGCTACCTTGTACTGTTCCTCATTATCGGCTTATTGACGTACGTCTTTTTGGCGACTCTTAGGGATGCTGGTTCTTCGCCATTCAACCCGCTTGGTGCGGTGGTGATGCTGACGGTATATCCTATCCCATACTCTTTGACCACGCCGCTTGAATTTATCCTGTTCGAGATTCCAGTGCTTTTGTCCTTAGTTTTCGCGGTGAAAGGAATCGTTACTAAGTCCATCTGGCGACTAATAATTTCTGGCGCCCTGATGGCGGCGGCATTGATGATATGGTATCCGGCGGTATTCGTGGCAATTGCAGTCGTCACCTTCGCACTCATCTACTTCGCTAGGAAAAATTCGTGGCGAGAAAGTGTCAAACTGACATTACCTCTCATAGTTGGTGGTCTAGTCGCAACCGGCATGGCCTTGCTCCTCATAGCGTTGTTCGGGGACCTCTCGAATTTTGTATTGCAGAGCATAAGTCTCCAGTCCAGTCTCCGAGCTGATTTCACCTTGGCGGAGCGTCTTCGACATGTTTGGATCTCAGTACTAGAATTCTTGCCTATGATTATCCTTGGGATCGTTGGGGCTGCAGAAATAATCAGAAGGGCCGTCAGCCGGGGAGATCTATTGTCATTACTGCCAGTCTATCTCTACATCTTGAACTTCACACTGATCTCGACCGTTCCTAGGGTTGTTTTGAGCCACTACTTCGCTTATCTGACTCCTTTCTTGGCATACTTTGCGAGTGGCCCGGTCGAGACCCTGTTCAAGAGATTGTTTCTGGTACGGATCGATGTTAAGGCCCACATCCCGTCGTCGCTCGATTTCTACAAGTCCATAATCGCTGTTTTCATGATAGTACTTGTGCTCTTCGTGCCATTGTATGGTGTTCCGCGAACCACCGGTTTCCTCTCTACAAATCAATACACGGTAGCCGAGCAATCTGTCGCCGCCTCGATCGCCAAGATGACGGGTCCAGGTGATAGGATCTGGACTAGCGAAGGAGCGATTGCGTATTTTGCGTCGAGATTGATCGTGTCTCCCAATTCGTCCAAGTGGCCCATCCAGGCCATGTACAACGACGTGTTCAACGCCACATACATTGATGCCGACGGTGTCAACAAGACCGGTCTCGGGATTGTTTCCCCCTCACAATTCATACAGTCATGGAGCCATGATCGGACAAAGATCTTGGTGTTCATTCTTGGTCCAGGACCTATTCCTTACCCCGATGATTTTCTCTGGAAC
>Ga0209235_1002538_pt1 | contig 10131 bp, 9 predicted proteins | sample GraSoi013_1_20cm_4_FD_185817 | JGI IMG/M metagenome (GOLD analysis project Ga0209235, IMG submission 185817) | Grasslands soil microbial communities from the Angelo Coastal Reserve, California, USA - Sample 09_25_2013_1_20cm (SPAdes) (version 2) | ecosystem: Environmental > Terrestrial > Soil >...
CCGACAACGCGCTGGACATCTTGCGCGACTACGACGTGGTCATCGATGGGACGGACAACTTCCCGACACGGTACCTCGTGAATGATGCGACCGTCCTCCTGAACAAACCGAACGTCTACGGGTCGATTTTCCGGTTTGAAGGTCAGGCGAGCGTCTTCTTCGCGGCGAAGGGGCCGTGCTACCGCTGCCTCTATGCGGAACCACCGCCGCCCGGGCTCGTGCCCTCGTGCGCGGAGGGCGGCGTCCTCGGCGTCCTCCCGGGGATCGTGGGATCGATCCAGGCAAGCGAGGCGATCAAAATCCTCCTCGGCAAAGGCGACACGCTGATCGGCCGCCTCCTCGTGTTCGACGCCCTTCGCATGACGTTCCGCGAGCTGAAGCTGCGGAAGAATCCGGAGTGCCCGATTTGCGGCAGTAACCCCACGATCAAGGAGCTGATCGACTACGAGGAATTCTGTGGCCTCCGGGGCCCGTCGGAGCAGGTCGGGGACGAGTTCCAGATTTCCGCCGACCAGCTCAAGGAGAAACTCGACGCGGGGCAGGCACCCGTCCTCCTCGATGTCCGCGAGCCGACGGAGTGGGAGATCGCGCGCCTCGATAACGCGATCCTCATGCCCGTCGCGCAGGTCCCGACTCGGGTCAACGAGCTGAGCACCGCGGACGAGATCGTGGTCTACTGCAAGACCGGCGCACGTTCCGGCCGGATTACGAACTTCCTCCGAGAGCTCGGCTTCCGCAAAGTGAAGAACCTCGTCGGCGGCATCGACGAATGGGCGGAGCGGATCGAGCCCGAGATGCCGCGGTACTGATGGCCTCGTCGTAACGCATAAGGAGAGCGCGCACGTTTCCCGTCCGATGCCGCTCGATCCCGGGACGGTCCACCGGTTCGCGATGCTCGAACGTGCCGTGAAATCCTTCGCGAAGACGGGCCGGTTCGATGAATCGCTGAAGCTCGTCGAGGAAATGCTCACGATCGCACCGGAGGATGCCGGCCTGTCGAAGCTCAAAGCCCGGCTCGCGGCGGACTTGGTGAACCAGGCCGTGCAGGCCCAGAAGATCGCTGCCGCCGCGCAAATCGTGGAGCTCGTCGAATCGAAAATCCCCGCGGCCCACCTCGGACCGCCGGAGCGGGAGCACCTCGCGAAGGCGAAGGACCGCCTGTCCTCCATGTAGGCACCACAGGCTTATCGCGAACGAACGGCCTCGGTCGCGGCATGCCAGGGCCGCACTCCGACGCCGACTACGTGAAAGAACTCGAGGCCACGCGTCGGGAAAAGGACTATTTCTTCCGGGAGGACCACGAGTCCCCGATTCCCCATGCGATCCGCCATGAATTCAAGGGCCTCGCGTACTTCCCTCCGGATCCGAAGTACCGCGTGCGAGCGAGACTGGTGAGAGACCCGAATCCCCAGCACGTCGTCCTCGCGACCTCGAAAGGCGTACCCCGCAACATGATTCGGTTCGGCGTGTTCGAGTTTGAGATCGACGGGACGAACCAACGACTCGCGGCGTACAAGTCCGTGCCGCAGCCAGGCCACCACCATGAGGACGAGAGCCTCTTCGTCCCGCTGCGTGACGCAACCTCCGGCAAGGAAACGTACGGCGCTGCGCGCTACTTGGACATCGAAGAACGGCCCACGGACGAGTACGTGATCGACTTCAACCTCGCCTACAATCCGTACTGCGCATACAGCGAGGACTACGTCTGCCCCTTCCCTCCGCGGGAAAACTGGCTCTCCGTTCCGATTCGAGCGGGAGAGAAGAACTTCCCATTGCCCCACGAGCCTTGATAGGTTGACCGGCGATCCGAATCCGGATGCGTGGATTGGCTTCGGGAGAGCTCGTCAAAGCCAGGGACCGGCTGCGACCCTTCATCGAGAAAGCGCGGGGCTTCCGGGGATGGAGTCTCGAAGAGGTCGCGCCGACTCGGATTGGGCCCAGGTATCCATGGGACTATCGGCACCGAGCCGCGGACCTGTTCGGACGCGCCTCCTCTGTTCTTGACATGGGAACCGGTGGTGGAGAGCTGTTCGCCGATCTGTGTCGGGGACGAAGGGGACGCGCGGTCGCCACCGAACCGTGGCACGTGAACGCTCCCATCGCAAAGAGCCGCCTGGCCCCCCTTGGCGTCGAGGTGGTCGGTGCCCACAGTCTTCATCTCCCGTTCCGAAACGACGTGTTTGACCTGGTCCTCGATCGTCACGAGGAGATGGACCCGGCAGAAGTCGGTCGCGTCCTTGCCCGGGGCGGGATCGTTCTCACCCAACAGGTGGGGCGGAACGATTGGAAGGAGGTGCGGACCTTCTTCCCGCGAATGCAAGATTCGGGCCCACTGTTCGCGCGGTACGTTTCCGGGTTCGAGGGTGCGGGAATGAAGATCGAGCGGTCCGAATCCCATGACACGCGGGTCGCGTACCACGGACTGGGCGAGGTCGTGTACATCCTGTGCGTGGCACCCTGGATGATTCCGGCGTTCGACCCGTTGGGCCAAGATCTCCGCGCACTGATTCAGCTCGAGAGAAATCTGACGACCCACGAAGGGTTGGTCCTCACGGAAAGCCGATTCTTGATCGAGGCGTCGAAGCCGAGCTAGCGGCGCCTACCACTCGGCCCCTTCGAGCCAGGCGAGACGCCGTTCGCGGTTCGACGCGATTTCGTCCGCACCCTTGAAGTCCCGCTCCACGACCGCGAGGCGCTCGATCAAATCGCGAATCGCGTCCGAGGTGGGCGCGCGGACATCGAGTCCCGCGAGCCCGAGTTGCCGCTTGACGATCGGCATGCCGGTCTCGACCCCGCCCATATAGTAGCAGAAGTCGGTCATGATTTTGTCCGTGACCCGGATCAGGCGGTCCACGGGTTCCTGCGGCGGCGTCACGAGGTCGATCCGTTTGACCGAGTGGCCGGCCGCCCGCAGGATCTGCTCCCCGAGCGCTTTGAACGCGGGTTCGACGTGGTCGCCCGTCTTCGCGCTCGTCAGGATGCCGGGACACGTGTACTTCTGGGACAGGAAGTAGAGGTATTCCTCCGCCCAGACGCGATCCGCCACGAGGTCCGACTTGTTCCCCACGAACACCATCGGGATCCGCCCCGTGAGGCGCCATACGGCCGGGATCCAGTATTCCTCGAGCGCGCGGCGGCTCTCGTCGTTCGTGCCGTCGTACACGAGGAGGACCCCCTGGGCGCCCTTGATCGCGGTCTCCTGAACGCCGCTGTATCCTTTCTGACCGAGGACGTCCCAGATTTGCATGACCATCTCGACTTCCGACAAGGCGGACCCGAGGCTCAGGCTCCGTTTCGAGACCTTCGTGCCGACCGTGGTGATGTAGTCGTCCGAATACTGGTCGACGACGAGGCGACGGACCAGCGATGTCTTCCCGACGCCGCCGTCGCCCAGGAGCACGACCTTCGACTTCATCGGCTCGCGAGGCATCGACCGGGCGGGATGTCCAAGTCCCCCTCTTGAACCGTTCCCCGTGGTTCTCAGGCGGGGGATTCTTTCGAACCGGCGTGCGCTAGGCGGGCACGACCTGCCCCGTCCGCGGGCCTCCCCAACCGGTTCAATCACGCGTCGACTCGACTTCGTGAATCCAATCGCAGCGAATCCCGAGCTTTGCGTGGTGCTTCTCGATCGCCTCCCGGTCGGGGGCATCGAGGACGCAGTACAGCTTGTTCTCCGGCTCGCTGAACAGGATGTCGTGGTGCGTGACGCCGAACTCGTCCGCGGGCGATCGCTGCGCGGCGCGGAGTTGGTCCGTCGTCAAGGGGTTCATCGGATGCTGGTCAATGAACTTCGGCATCGCGCCGGAGAGAGTCCGGCTGGTACAAAGCGATTGCGCAGCCCGCGTTCGGCCCGCCCGGGTCGCATCAGAAATCGTCCGTGGAATATTGGACGAATCTCCCGGACCTCCCTCCGAAGAGTCGAGGGAGGCTGTCGGTGCGCAGTTCGTTCGTCAGCGAAAGGGCCATCGTCGCGTCCGGGACGGGGCCGTCCACGGTGTAACCGAGATGTCGGAAATTGGCGGCGTCTCCGTCCGCTGTGATCCAGTTGACCGTCGCGATCCCGCGCCGCAACCGGGACTCCATCAAGCCGACCGCGGCACGAAAATCTGGTACGCCACGCGCGATCACTTCTTCCATCGTCACCGCGTCGTCCGGCCGTGTCCGGAGGTATCCGACCCGCTGTCCTTCCCGGGTCACGATTCGGTACTTCGAGAGGTAGTTGGGGTCCCGGACCAGCGCCCACTCGAGCTGCTCGGGATCGCGCTCCGTCCATCCGAGCATCCTTCGCGTGTGCGCGCGGTACAGATTGTGCATCGCCGGCAGGTCCGCCTTGGTCGCCTTCCGAAGCCGATACCCGCTCGGCAAGAGGCGTTGCGTCACGCGTCGCATGCCACTCCAGAACGGAGCGAGGTCCACGTAGCCCATCTTTGCGTAGACCCCATACCCTCGGATGTTGCGGCTTGTCGTCAAAGTTGAGATGCGAAACCCGAGCTCGCGAAAGCGATCGTGGACGGCGTCCATGAGACGCCGCGCGTATCCGCGGCCCCACACCGACGGATGGGAACAGACCCCGGCCAGGCCTCCGACCTCCTCGAGGCCGGTCGAGAGCCGGACGGAGAACCGCAAGGGGACGACTTGGGCGAGGACGCGCCCCCGCTCCTCGGCATAGAGCGCGAAGTCGTTGAAGTATCTCCGATCCGTGGCCCTCACCCGCCGGATCTTCGCCGCGTCCCATGCGGACCCGAAGGCGAGCAGGCTGAGCCGGAACGCGTCGAGCGGATCGATCTCGTCGTATGCGCGGACTTTCATGAGACAACCACGCGGGGAGGGGGATTTGAACCCCCGAGCGCAGAGCGCACCGGGTTAGCAACCCGGCGCCCTACCAGGCTAGGCGATCCCCGCAGGGCCGCGTTCATTGGGAACCCGCTATAAACGCTTTCGGGGCACTACGGATTCCAGCGTCTCGGATGGCCGTTCGCGGGACAGAATTATAACGCATGAGGGTGTCGGGTTCCCGAGGACCCTCTCAACCGGATTCAATCCCACCACGCCTTCCGCGCGGTGCGGCTAAGGACCTGAACGTATCACCGATTCGCGGTACCTATGACCCTCCTCCTCGTCTCGAACCGCCTGCCGATCAGCCTGCGGCGGATTGGGAATCGGCTCGACGTTCAGCCGAATCCGGGCGGGGTCGCCGCGGGCCTGGCGGCGTTCTACCGCGAGTACAAGGCGCGTTGGTTCGGCTGGCCAGGTGAGGTCCTGCCTTCGGAGACGGGGGAGGTCGCCGCACGCCTCGAGAAGGAATTCGACTGTCGCCCGGTGTTCCTCCCGCGGAAAATCGCGCGAGCCTACTATGCGGGCTTCTCGAACGGGACGTTGTGGCCGCTGTTCCACTCGTTCGCGACGTACGCGCGATACTCCGCTTCCGAATGGGACGCATATCGCGCGGTCAACGAACGCTTTGCGGACGAAGTCGTGCGCGGAATGAAGCGCGGCGATTCGATCTGGATTCACGACTACCACCTGTTCCTGCTGCCTCGCCTGATTCGAACTCGCGTCCCTGATGCGCGCATCGGATTTTTCCTGCATATCCCGTTCCCGCCGTACGACGTGTTCCGCCTCCTCCCGTGGCATCGGGAGGTCCTCGAAGGCCTCCTCGGGGCGGACCTGATCGGGTTTCACACGTACGACTACGCCCGGGCGTTCCTCGGGAGCGTCTTGCGGGACCTGGGACTCGACAACCGGATCGGCATGATCACCGCGGGCCACCGCGTTGTCCAAGTGGATGTCTTCCCGCTCGGCATCGACGTCGCGAGGTTCCGATCTGCCTCGGTTGCCCCTTCCGTCGAGCGCTCCCTCTCCCGCGTCCAGAAAGGCCCGGGTCCGTCGAAGCTCCTGTTTTCCGTTTCCCGCCTCGACTACACGAAGGGAATCCCGCAGCAGATCGAGGCCTTCGGACGGTTCCTCGAGGCCCACCCCGAATGGCGCCGCAACGTGACGTACCTTCTCGCGGTGGTGCCGTCCCGAGAACGGGTCGCGGAGTACGCGCGGCTGAAGCGGGAGATCGACGAGCGGGTCGGGCGGATCAACAGCCGGTATGGGACGATCGCCTGGACGCCGATCCGATACCTCTACCGGCAGCTCGACTTCGACGAGCTCGTCGCGTTGTATCGGGCGAGCGACGTCGCGCTGATCGCGCCCCTCCGGGACGGCATGAACCTCGTCGCGAAGGAGTACGTCGCCTCGAAGCGAGAGCCGCGCGGGGTGCTGATCCTCAGCGAGATGGCGGGCGCATCGAGGGAGATGCGCGAGGCCTTGACCGTGAATCCGAACGACGTGGAGGAGGTCGTCGCAGCCATCGCTCGCGCGGTCACGATGCCGCCGGAGGAGCAAGCGGTCCGGATTCGGGCGATGCAGGAACGGCTCCGCCGCTACGACGCGCGGACGTGGGCGATGCGTTTCCTCGAACGCCTGGACGAGGCCGTCCGTTTCTCCGAGGACCTCGCAGTCAAGATCCTCTCAGAGGCGGAGCAGAAGGAGATTCGCCTCGCCTACCGGAAGGGCAAACGTCGGCTGCTCCTCCTCGACTACGACGGAACCCTCGTGCCGTTTTCCCCGGACCGCGATGCCGCTTTCCCGAAGGAACGCGTCGTTCGTGTCTTGAAGGACCTCGTCTCGGATTCGGCGAACCATGTCGTCCTCGTTAGCGGCCGGCCGCGGGATGTCTTGGACAAATGGTTCGGGGGTCTGGCTCTCACCCTCATCGCGGAGCACGGCGGGTGGGTTCGCGATCGCGGGGACTCGGAGTGGAAGGCGACGCTCTCGCTCGACGGAAGCTGGAAGGGACGCGTCCGCCCGGTGATCGAGCGGTACCTCGACCGGGTGCCGGGTTCTTCCCTGGAGGAAAAGGAGTTTGCGCTGGCATGGCACTATCGCGCCGCCGATGCGGAGTCCGGGTCGTTAGCGGCCAAAGACCTCGTCGATGTGTTGACGACCCTGGCTGCGAACCTCGATCTCCAGGTCCTGCCGGGCGACAAGGTCGTCGAGATTCGTCGAGCCGGGGCGGACAAAGGCACGCACTTCGTGACGCGCCTGGGCCGCGAGCCCTGGGATTTCATCTTCGCCGCTGGGGACGACTGGACGGATGAAGCGCTCTTCGCAGCCCTCCCGCGGAGCGCATTCTCAATCCGGGTGGGCTTCGCCGCCTCCTCGGCCCGCTTCAACGTGGAAAGCTTCGCCGATGTCCTCGAATTTCTCGAGTCGCTCATTGCCGCGAAGCGATAGTCGGCATGTCGCGTCCGGCCACAGACCTTCTCGGTGGGATTCCTCGCGTGCGCTGAGGCGCTCTTGATCGAAGGGCCGTGAGGTAGGCGCATCGAATTCTCTTTGTACCCGGGCACGTCTCGGGGCGGCCCGGATGGTCTCGGCCCCCCCGGCCCCACCTCCGTTTCGAGTTTCACAGCGCCTGCGGTACCGGGAGCTGCTCGGGCTCGTCGCAATCCAGTCGTTCGGGAATCAGATGGCGGGGAGTTTCTGGATCGTCTACCTCGTGAGCGAGCCGCAGGCCCTTGCCTTCGACGTCGCGGCACTTCTCTGGGTCGTCGCCTATCTGACCGCGGCGGTCGTCGTGGTCGTGATGTCTCGCGGCCGGCCGATCCACGCGAGGTCGAGCATGACGCTCGCCTTGATGATCATGGCCTTCTGCCATTTCGCGTTCGCGGTCCTTCCCGCATCCTGGATTGTGGTGGTGGGAGGCGTGGCGTTCGGTCTCTATCTCCCGCTGTTCTGGCTCCCCATGAATTGTCTCCTTGTCCGGGAGACGAGCCCCGCGAACCGAGCGGGGCGACTCGCCGCGGTGACGGCGACGTTCACGACCGTCGCGATTGTCGCGCCGATCCTCGGCGGTCTCCTGGCGAATCTCGTCGGTTACCCCGTCGTGTTCGGGCTTGGCGGGGTCATCGTGGCCAGCAACCTCTTGCTCATCCGCCGCCGGGTCGCGCCGAGCGAATCCTTCGCGTTCTCGATTGACTTGCGCCGGACGGCCCCTCGGACCACCCTCGCATTTTCCGGACAGGGCGGCGTCGACGGCCTGTTGTCCGCCGCCACGCCCCTCGGTTCGTTCCTCTTCACGACGAATTCGCTCGCCCTCGGGCTCCTGTTCGCGCTTTTCTCTCTGGCCGCTGGCGTCGCCGCACTCCTCCTGGGGCGCGCCTCGGATCGCGTGCGAACCCGCGCGCCCTTCCTGCTGTTGGGCCCGATTCTCTCGGTGCCCGCCTGCATCCTCGCGTTCGCGGTTCGAGATCTCCGAGCCTTCGCGTTCGCGGTCGGGTGGCTCTCGATGACCTCCGCGGTGGCGCCCTCGTTCATCTTCACGATCCTCATCGACCGCACGGAGGACTCGATCCCCACGGTGACCGCGACGCGGGAATTGCTGTTGAACACGAGCCGCACCCTTGCGCTCGTGGCTGGGCTCGTCGTGCTCGCCCTCGGCGGGGACGTGTACGCGCTCTACGTCCTCGTGGGAGGCGTCATCCTGCTCGAAGCGCTCGCGAAATGAACTTCCACAGGCAGGGTTTTCTTTTCTTGGGACATACGGCGGGACGTGGGAACCGCCTCGGAAGTCCGGACCACGAAGCAGCTCCACCTCTCCCCGAGCGACCTCTCGGAGCTCATTGTGAGCATTGGCGGCGTCAAGTTCTGGATTGTCTCCGTGGTGCCACTGTACGTCGGCTGGGTGCTCGCTCAGGCCGCGGCGGCGCGCCATCTGTTCATCGATGACCTTCGCGTCGTCATCGGGATCATCGTCGTCGGCCCCTTGCTCGGGACGTTCACGCTCCTCCTCAACGTCTACTTCGACATGGAGACGACGGACCGCGTGAACCCGCGAAAGAAATACGTCCAGGTCGTCGAGGAGCTGATCGGCGAGGGCCTCATGGAGCGGGACACACTCCTCTTGGCCGCGTTCGGATTTGCCGCGATGGCCGTCGTGATCGCCGCGTACGTTTCCGGGACCCTCGTGCGCTACGGTGCCAGCGAGGCCATCGGCCCCCTCACCGCGACCGTCGGGACACAAGGGTTCCTCCTCCTCACGGTCCTCATGATCCTCCTGTCGTTCGCGTACTCGATCCCGCGGATCCATTGGAAGGGGGTCGCGGGGATGGACCTCGTCACGAACATGCTCGGCTTCGGCGTCCTCTGTCCCCTGTGCGGCTGGTCCCTGATGCGGCCGATCGAGGCCGCCCCGTGGTGGTACATCGGGACGATCGCCCTCTTCCTCGGAGCGCTCTATGCGCCGACGACCGCCTCGGACTACGAGGCAGACCGCGCGTTCGGGATCCGCACGATGGCGGTCCGGCTCGGTGTGGGTCGGACCCTGCTCGTCGGGTTTGGCCTCCAGTTTCTAAGCGTCGCTTTCCTCCTCCTCGGATGGAGCCTCCGATGGTTCCCGTTTGACGGATCCGCGTACGCGGCGATCGGCGAACTCTGGCCGTTCCTCGCCTTGCAAGTCTTGTTCTACGCCGTGTTCATCCGACGCGCAACGGTCGGCCGCATCTGGGCTCTCCTCTTGTTCCTCTCAATCTTGCAGGGCCTCGGGGTACTCCTGATGCTGTGGCGGTTCGTGGGCGGGCGCACCTGGGCGCCGCCTTAGATATCGTGCCTTTCGCGAGGGACGCCGCTCGCGCATTCCACTTCATGGGTCGGAGACCATCGAGAAGCTCGGGTCGAAAGACTCATATAGCCCGCTCCGGTATCTGTTGGAAGACTCGGCAAAGGCGATGAATTAAGGAGAGCCGACATCGTCCGAGTCCGTGGTGGCCGCCTCCGGCGAAGGCCCCGATTCGTGAAGGGCCTCATTCTGATGCGGCCGACACTGTGGAGGTTTGAGAACCCCGCGCTCTCTGGGGCGCGTGCCCTCTCGAACCCGACGTTCGCGATCAAGGCAGAGGTATGTTCGAGCTACCTCGCCAAGATTCCTTGAGATGGCAATAGTGTGCGTCGTGCGAGATCAACTCCGGTTGATCCTGCCGGCGGGCACCGCTATGGGAGTTCGCTTAAGACATGCGAGTCGAGAGGTGCAAGACCTCGGCGGACGGCTCAGTAACACGCGGATAATCTGCCCTCAGGTGGGGA
>Ga0209235_1002539_pt1 | contig 10130 bp, 16 predicted proteins | sample GraSoi013_1_20cm_4_FD_185817 | JGI IMG/M metagenome (GOLD analysis project Ga0209235, IMG submission 185817) | Grasslands soil microbial communities from the Angelo Coastal Reserve, California, USA - Sample 09_25_2013_1_20cm (SPAdes) (version 2) | ecosystem: Environmental > Terrestrial > Soil >...
CAAGTGGAAGTCGTCGGGACTCTGAAGCCGTTCGTTTACGCGTGGAACTTTGGCGACGCCTCCGCAGTTCAGAATTCCAGTAGCCCAACTCACGTCTACAGTCAACCAGGCAATTACACGGCCCAAGCCTTTGTGCAGGACTCGTCTGGGACCGCGGAACTGGCTAGGGTTAACATTGTTGTCTCCGCGAAGGGCTCATCGACGTCACTAGCCACCATTCTAGAAGCAACTGGTCTGGTGGTGGGCGTCGCGGCTATCGTGGGCGTGCTCTACTTACGTAGGCACAGGGCTCAGAGACGAGATGGCTCATCAACTACTGGTGTAAGCGGGAAGAAGATCCGAAAGTAGATCAATCAAGCCTCTCTATTTCTGGACCGAACAGTTTCGCCTCCGCAATTTGGTCAAGCAATCTATGATTGTTCTGCCTGGTATAGCCTAGCTCTTGCTGACTAGGAGGATGAGATAGGATTTGCCAGCTTGCCAGAGGAGACCGGCTCTCGGAGAGAGATGGGTGCTAAGGATGTATTGTTCGCTTTGTGATCCTCCCTTATAGGTTAAGCTCAGGATTTCCGAGGATCCACTGTTGAATGTTATCTTGACCGAGATGGAGGCTTGTATGGTTGGGCCGTTAATTGAGACGCATTGTCCATTCTCGAGATGGGAGACCGATGGGTCGGAGAACGACGCGGTCACGAATTGTACTCCGACAAGTGTAATCTGCTGGTTGACATCAGTGAACGTCACATTCTGAGCCCAGTATTCAGTCCCTTGGAAATTGGCTCCATACGTGTTCGAGGATGTGCTTGGGGGCGCACAGGGGTTGGAGCTTGCAGGATTGTTTTGAAGGGCTAAGCTGTAGGCATATGCAACGAGGCCAACAGCCGATATAGCTACGATCATAACCGCGAGGATTCGTCGTCCGAATATCAATAGTACGTCCTTGGCTAGGGTGGCTGCTTCCTAATTTACTTGACTGGCTAGGCTCTTCCTTCTATATTGACTGGTTGACTGTTGTAACTGGCTGCTTTGGATCCGTTGTCCATCGAGCCCGAAGAGGACGGGGAGAGAGGTTTGGGTTCTGGCTGGAGAAAAATAATGGGGGGTGGGGGCCAAATAAAATTACGAGGTACTTTCGGAAAGTGCCGGTAAAACTTTTTTCTAGGAGAATATGTTTCTGGTGAGAATCAGTGTTTTGTGTCTTGGCTACGATTGTTGTCTTGTTGCACTCTTGAGGTCGGTGCGAAAGTATTCGGAAAGCCTCTTTCACGTCTTGAAACTTCACAATCTACCCCCCCTTTTTTCCAACTTAACTTTCTCAGGCGCCTCATTTTGGAGGAGATCTGCTGTTAATCGTGCATTATGCTAGGAAAAGCACTTTGCGGAAACGGGTTTATTCATTTAAACATAGCGGAAATTCACGAGGAAGACATCGGGGGAGAGAAAACATTTGCGTATTTTCGCAACCAGGGCTCAAAATGAGCGAGTTGCTTGTTACGGGGGTTCGACCCTACTAATTTTCTTAAAGGGGGTGCATTCGTTCAGTCTCGTCTATTCACGTGCAAGCTGGACAATATCGCTCGGCGATTTCCCATTTGTTCCAGCAAAGCCCATTACTCCTCCGGTGACGCTCACAGCCTCTATTCCCATCGTACCGAGGAGTTCCGCGACACGTAAGGATGTGGCGCCGACCATGCAGACCAGAAGGATCTTCTTGTGATCTGGAATCAGGGTTTTCAACGTCTCCGGTAGTTTTTCTGTCATGACCAATGTCTGAACGTCCTGTGCTCTTGCGACCTTGACATTGTCTATTCCTCGCCCGAGTGAGGACGCTATTAGTTGTATGCCTTCATTCTTGGGGGCGTAGGTGGTATGGGTCCATAGGATGCTGTCGTATTGTTCGGTACTGGATCTTGCCTCGTCGATCGAGACCTCATACCTTCTCTCCTCACCAGCTAATTCTCCGAGATACTTTCCGTATTTCTCGATACCGTCGGCTAATACTACTACAAAGCTTTCGCCGACTCCAAAATTCAACATTTGAAGACAAGCGTAGAGTGCCAACGCGCTGCTTTCTCCGATATTGTATCCTTTTCTCGCGAAGAATCGGAATAATGGTTTGGCAGCGTCAAAATCCACTTCGTGCTGACCGGAGTAATCCTTAGGACGATAAAATCTGAGACCTAACGATTTGTCCTTAGTTCGAATTCCTGCGACATCCTGGTTGTTGAGGGGATACACGACGTGTACGCTCTTCTTGCCGTATTTCTTCTGGAGATATTTGCTGAGACCTGTCGAGGTGCCTCCTGTTCCGAAGGTTGTGATTATTCTGAAATCTGCGAGCGAGTATCCCTCGCGGAGAAGTTGTTGATCAATCTCTGGTCCGGTGATCGTTTCATGGGCAATAACATTGTACTCGTTATCATACTGTTCAGGACAGAAGCCATTGTAGATCTTGGCTAGATGTTTTGCCAGTCCGATCACGTCCTGGCGAGCTAGGAGGTGGACTATGCCGGGTAGCGACTTGTCATAGATGGACGTGTCTAGTCCATACTCGGATAATTGTTGCTTGACGTTCTGAGCGATTGTATTGGCCACCAGCGTGTTCTGATCCATCTGTAGACCTGGTGCTGGGCAGATGTCGATGTCAAGATCAACCGTCTTCACGCCCTGCCTTTCTAACTCCTCCGTAACGCCTTCCTGGAGTCTTCTTGAGACGAGTGTTATGACTTGTAAGCCGAGTGATCGCAATAATCCGAGGGCTAGGCCGAAATTACCGGATGTTGCTTCGAAGATAATCTGACCAGAGTGTAAGCTTCCGGTTTTGATTCCGTCCTCAATTATCTGGACCATGGGACGAACCTTGACGGATCCGCCGTAGATCTCGGAGTCCAGTTTTCCAAATACCCTGATCTTACTAGATAATTCAATACCGTACTCTGTCCGGGCGCATTCTATGAAATCGCTGGTGATGTTTGTTAATGGGGTTGGGTTCTGTACGTGGGTGCCTTCAGGTCCCTCTTGCCAATGTGGGACTCTGCTCCTTATCTCAGTGTTGAACTTTGCGAGTAGGTTTTGATCCGGCTTTCCATTGTATGCTGTCTCTTTCTCGGGCGATCTGGCAATCTCCATTGTGGATAGTGTTTTTAATGACGTATGTTATAATCTTGCGTTATGCAACAAGGCTATCGTGCCCCGAACGTTCCGGACAGTAAGGTTACCCCTGAATTTGTAAGGGATGAACTCTTGAACTGTTTCGAGAGTGCCAACCGGGAATTCGGCAGGTTGTTGAATATGCAGATGACTGATGATGCGTTGAAGCAGCAAGTGAAATCGTTTGTGTCTACTGTGTTTCAACAATGTGGTGTTAGCTATACTAGTCCGACTAGGGAGGGCATTGAGATAGCGATCATGACGTGTAAGGATAACGCGGAGAAGATGATGGGAGCCCAGGGAGCAGAGATTATCCGCCATCACTATGCCGAGATGATGAAACTAGTCAATAGGCTACCCTAGTTTTAGTGACAAGAATAGAATCGATTCTGGGGAGCGCGGTCGTACCCCGATATTCTATGCCCGTTGGATGTGTTCGGTCCCTTTGGTCTAGATGCACAGGCCACTAATGCTTATATCGATAGCGAGAGCGTATTACGCTCATGGCGTCGATGCAAACTGTCAAAGTCTCGAAGAAGTATCAAGTGGTAATTCCGGAGGATGTGAGAAGGGAGGCTGGTATCAAGCCGGGAGACAGAATGGTTGCAATAGCGAAAGGTGGAGTGTTGCAGTACGTTCCCGTGCGTCCCATCTCGGAGACCAAGGGAATGATCAAGGGATTGAGCACTAGGAATCTGCGCGACGAGCGAGACCGATCAATCTGATCTGCGTCGACAGCTACGGATGGATTGAACGCCTGACAAATGGTCCGAAAGCTAACCGCTACAACCGGATCATCGACTCCGTAAACCCTGATCGGATAGTTACACCTGTCGTGGTTGTTTACGAGGTTTATCGGAAGACTAGAATGATGAAGGGAGAACAGGACGCCCTCGAGGCGGTTGCTCTCCTCACACAGACGGAGATGGTCGATATTGACCAGACCCTGTCTCTGGAAGCTGCGGACTTTAGTCTCAAACACCATCTCCATTTTTCAGATGCTTTGGTGTACGCGACTGCGAGAAAATATGGTGTTGAGTTGTACACAAGCGATGTGGACCTTAAAGGGCTCATTGGCGTCTCTTTCATCTGAGTGGACAGTTCAAAGGAGAAGAAGAGGGGGCTCAGCGGTTCTGTCTGGATTAATCGTCGTCTTCGTCGTCGCATGAGTTCTGGGCTAAGCCATCGTTTGGGACGACGTTGAAGCATCCTTTGACTGTCTTCCCGTGCCCGAGTATTTCATTATTGTCGAGTACACCGTTGCCGTTGGTGTCGATACCGTACTTGAGGGTGGCGGTGAAACAGTAGTGGCCGTTCTGGTTGGATAGCCGTAGGTTGAAGGATATGTCCTTCCTGTTTTGGCTTGGGTTAAGGAGAAAGCTGGGGCTCGTGAAACTGGATATCGTCCCGTCAGGGTTTGTTACTGTTATGTCGATTCGTGTAAGGAGCGGAATGTTGGCTCGGTTGACTTCTTGCGCGTTGAAGGTTTGTGTTGAGGTAGCGTGGAAAGTGTGGGCGAAGGTTAGCGCTTCGTCGCCATTGAAGCGTGCGCCGAGGACTGTGAAGGTGAACGTCTTTGTACTGGCATTGTCCGGTTTGAAGCTTGGGTCCCCCCTCGTTGCAGATGAGGGACTGTAGTAGATTGTTGCGATGACTGTGTAGCTTCCGGGCATTGGTTTGAACTGGGCGCTGAACCTGGTGTCGTTTCTGCCATTAATCACCTGGTTGGGTGACAACTGTACGACCTGAGTGTACAATACGGGACTTGTCCCACTTGGAGTTTTAATGTTGAATAGTACGTAGACTTTGACTGTGATGTTACCGTCGTTTTTACCCATGGCAAAGAGTGTTTGCGTGGCATCCAATTGGAGGTTTTGAATGCTGAACCCTGGGGCTGCTCTGTATCCAATGAGTTTAGCATGGCCACCCGTGAGTGCGACTTGTGTGATGCTGAGTTGGAATGTTCCACTGCTTGTGAGATGAGTTGTTGCGGGCGCATAGTTCGCGGTGAGCGTGTCGGTTCTCGGTGATGTCCCGCCTGGTGTGTAGGTTACCTGGCAGGTACTGGCGGCACTTGTGCCAGTCAAATTGCATGGTGAACCGATGAATGTGCCTGTTCCACTACTGGATACTGTGACTTGTCCAAGAGGTGGGATGAAGCCTCCGACATCAGTGTCGGTGACCGTTACCGTGCATGTTGTCGGGGTGCCTGTGTTTACTGATGATGGGACACAGGTGATGCTTGTAGTTGTAGAGCGTGCACTGACTGTTAGGTTGACTGTGTTGCTCGTGCTACCAGTGTGGGACGAGTCTCCTGCATAGCTCGCAGTAATAGGCAGTGGGTTGAGGGCGAGGTTGATCGGTGAGACTGTTATGGAGCATGTCGCTGATGGCGCGGTCGCTGCTTGCAATGTGCAGGGTCCGCCAGGTGTGAACGTGACCTGGCCTGTGGGGATGATTGCTCCAGTTATGGATGTGTCTGTGACTGTCGCACTGCATATTGATGCTTGGCCGACTACGACGCTTGTTGGGTTGCAGGATATGGTTGTGGAAGTCGGGCTTAATGGGACAGGGTTGGCTGTAATGTCGAATGTTCCTGCTGTATTGTAGGAGAAAGTGCCACCGACTGGCAAGACAGCCGTGATTGTATGCTTGCCCGTCGCGGAGGGTGTGTACTTCACGGTGCATGTGGCAACCGCTCCGGTGCCGGTAAGTTGGCAGTTGTGATCGAAAGAGCCGGACCCACTTGTCGTCAATGGGAAGTTGCCTGTGGGAGTGACCGCTGGCGCAGGGGACGTGTCCGTGACTGTGACATTGCATGTTGAGGGTATGTTAACGAATACTGGTGTGGTGCAGGTCAGTGTTGTGGTTGAGGATCTGCCAAGTATTCCGAAGCTGAGGACAGTGCTTGTGCTGGTCTGATGAGTCACGTCTCCCCGGTAGGTGGCCTGAATATTGACAATGTCACCGCCTGGTCCTGCGCCTGTGAAGTGTACAGAGCATGATGTCATTCCAGTGGATCCTGCGACGAGAGTGCATGTGTTCGAGTCGAAGCTTCCGGTTCCCTGGCTGCCTGAGGCCAAGACCCAGTTGATGTCTCCGGTTGGAGTTGTTGCGCCTGAGGTGCTGGTGTCCGTGACCGTTGCTGTGCACAGGGATGGTTGTCCGACGACGATCATCGTGTCGCATGAGACGGTCGTGGTCGTAGTATCGAGTGCTGTCGCGCTGACTTGGACGTTGAAGCCTTGGCTGGTGACGCTTCCAGCGTGTGTGCTATCGCCGTCGTAAGCTCCAGTTATGCTAGCAGTGCCCGTAATTGTCGAGCTGAACGTTACAGAGCATGAGGCAGAACTCGGGATCGTCCCAGGTACAAGTGTGCACGGACTGCCTGTGAAAGCCGCCCCTGTAGATATACCGATCTGGCTGAAGGTTACTGTCCCGGTCGGGGTGATTCCTGTGCCGGGTGACGCGTCGGAGTTGATTGTGGCAGTACAGCTGCTGGTCTGGGTGGTGGTTGTTATCGAGTTGGGGGTGCAGGTGACGGTGGTACTGGTGGACCGTTTGTCGACAGTTATCGTAGTTGCTGCGGGCGTTCCTGCTGAGTGGGTCGAGTCGCCGCTGTATGTTGCGGTGACCGTGTCTGTGAACGGGAGAGTTGTGCCTGCTGGCGTGTAGATAACAGTGCATGATGTCTGTACATTGTTCTGGCCGACGATCAGAGTACATTGTAAGGATGTGAATGATCCTGAGCCGCTGGTCGCCCATGAGACTGTTCCTGTTGGGGGAGTTCTGGGATCTGGTTGATGGAATATGGGGAGAATGTCGTCTACGATGGCGTTGCAGTCTGTGCTTGCTCCTGGCACGATTGGAGTGAGACAGGAGACGAGTGTTTGCGTTGGATGAAACGTAACGGTGACAATTGCAGGTGTCGCTGCATTGTCGCTACCGCTGTGTCCATTGTCTCCTGCGTAAGTGGCGGTTATGCTGGCGGTTCCTATGCTGGTCGAGCTGAAATTGACGGAGCACTGCGCAGTCTGGGGAGTTGGATTCCCTGCTACTAGTGTGCAGGGATTACCAGTGAACGAAGCGCCTGAAGCGATACCGGTCTGGGTGAACGTTACAGATCCTGTCGGGGTCGTCGGAGAAGCTGAAGCGTCGACTATTGTCGCGGTGCAAGTTGTTGCAATTTCGTCGGAAATGCCGAAGGGTATAGTGGATGGATTGCACGCGACCGTTGTTGTGGTCGGATGGACAGCGGCGTTGACCGTGACTGTTGTGGATCCTTGGCTTGTTCCATGTGAACCGTCGCCGCCATAGCTTGCGGATATGGATACTGAGGCTCCCGTTGTTGTCGGTGTGATCGTTGCGGTGCATGTTGAGATTGCGCCGGCTCCAGCTGCGAGGTTGCATGTTCCGGCTGGGGTGAATGTGACTGTGCCGGTTGGTGCTACTGCGCCTGTGGTTGCGGTGTCGGTGACTGTGGCTGTGCACCGGGTGGAATCACCGATGGTTATCGTGGATGGAGTGCAGTTGACTGTAGTGCTTGTTGGGTTGGCTCCGACTGTGACCGTTACTGGGGTGCTCGTGCTGACCGTATGGATCGCGCTTCCCTGGTAGCTGGCAGTTATCTCATGCGAGCCGGATGCGGTCGGAGTATAAGTGACATGGCAGGTTGATGGTGACCCACCGTTGAGCGTGCAACTGGTGTTGCTGAATGATCCAGTGTTAGTATGACTCCAGTTGACTGTGCCAGTAGGTGGAACAGGAGATCTTCCTGTGACTGTGTCGTCTACCGTCGCTGTGCATGTTACTGGTTGGTTGAGGGCTGGACCAGTGGGAGTGCAGAGGACTGTTGTGGTCGTTGGATCCTGGGTTACATTGATCGTGGACGGACTTGCAGTGCTACTTCCTGCATGGATCGGATCTCCATTGTAAGTGGCTGAGATTCCATGTGGTCCGGTGGCAGCGGGCGTGTACTGGACCGTGCAGATAGAGGGTGTGCCGCCGTTGAGAGTACAGGTGCCGGTGCTGAAGGTTCCGGCTCCAGTGTTCGACCAAGTAACAGTCCCGGTTGGTGGGACGGGTAATCTGCCCGTGACTGTATCGGCTACGGTTGCGGTGCAGGAGACGACTTGGGTGGGTGCAACGGCGTTGGGAGTGCATGATACTGTTGTAGATGTGGGGTCGAGGGTGACAGTGATCGTTGTCGGGGCTGCAGTGCTGCTCGTTGCATGAATCGCGCTGCCGCCGTAGGAAGCCGTAATGTCATGCCCACCAACAGCAGTAGGCGTGTATTGTACAGTGCACAGTGAGGGAGTGCCACCATTCAATGCGCACGTTCCAACACTGAAGCTTCCAGTGCCGGTATGACTCCAAGTAATAGTTCCGGTCGGTGGGACTGGCGTTCTTCCCGTGACCGTGTCTGCGACTGTTGCTGTGCATGATACGATCTGGTCGGGCGCAATTGCCAGTGGTGTGCAGGTCACGGTCGTTGTGGTCGGGTCCTGTGTGACGGTAATTGTTGTCGGAGTTGTGGTTGCGCTTACGTCATGGGTCGGGTCTCCGCCATAGCTCGCACTAATGTCGTGAGGTCCAGTTGCCGTCGGTGTGTATTGTACAGTACAAATTGATGGTGTGCCACCGTTGAGAGTGCAGGTGCCGACGCTGAATGATCCAGTTCCACTGTGACTCCATGTTATCGTCCCGGTCGGACGTGTTGGAGTGGCCGAGGTGTCAGTTACTGTTGCGGTGCATGAGACGACTTGTGTCGGGGCGACCGCTGATGGAGTGCATGAGACGGCTGTGCTGGTTGCATGAGTCCCCAGCGTCACAGTAAGAGCGAACGTATTCTCGCTTCCCAAGTGTCCCGAGTCCCCACTATAGGTGCCTGTGATAGTGTCGGTCCGCGCAGATGTCCCAGAAGGCGTGAAACTGGCAGAGCATGTAGCAGAAGCTCCACTACCGCTCATAGTGCAGGGAGAGCCGCTGAATGTTCCGGTCCCACTACTACTGAAAGTAACGCTGCCCGCGGGGGTCGTCGGAGTACTGGACGTGTCCATTACCGTCGCGGTACAATTTGTGGAAGCACCAATCGCGACACTCGCAGGAGTACAGGAAACAGTTGTTGTGGTCGCGGCTGCGGTCACAACTGCGTTTACATTCTGGTCAGTGTGGCTCGGCTGAGAGTTTCGTATAACGCCTCCCGAACTATCACGAGCAGCACCAGTCGCTAGGACAGAGTCAACAACACGCAAAGAAGCATCGTACGTACCCGGTCCAATCGCACCATAATCGTGGACCACGACAGCTCCCGTCGCACCCAGATCCTGGGTTCCATCACCAAAGTCCCAGAAGAAATTGGTGGCCGCTATCGTTATGTCTTCAGGATCGCTACTCGCCGAACCGTCAAACCGGATACAGGTTCCAGGCACTCCAGAAGGACAGTTAAGAGGGTCGGAGACCTGAGTAGTGGTAAAGCTGGCAGTTGGTGGGTTGTTATTTATCGTAATAGTATTAGTTACGATTGTACCAGGGCCGAAACCTGGTATGATGGCGGCGTTTCGATCGACAAACTTGAGGTCGGACAATGATATAGTCGTAGTGCCCGACTTGATTATCTCGAACGCAACATTAGCCAAGAGAACATTAGTGTTAATGAATACTGCACCCTTTGGTGCTAGGTAGGTAAACCCGACTAGTGCTTTCCCGGGTACTGGTTGTGTGAATGCGAGAGAGCCGCAGCCGCTCGCACAAGAGTTCCAGTTACAACCACCCGTCACAGCACCTCCTGCAAGATAGACTGGACATACGCTTCCGACGGAGCCCAACAATACCGTACCACCCGGCTGTCCCGGAGCATTAGCACAATCTGGATAACCGGTACAGAGGGCGCTTGGATCGGCCTGTGGTACGAGAAATGCTGGATCGTAATTAATAGCGAATTGCCAGCCGAAGACAGCAGGTGCTATGAGAGAATCTCC
>Ga0209235_1002541_pt1 | contig 10120 bp, 9 predicted proteins | sample GraSoi013_1_20cm_4_FD_185817 | JGI IMG/M metagenome (GOLD analysis project Ga0209235, IMG submission 185817) | Grasslands soil microbial communities from the Angelo Coastal Reserve, California, USA - Sample 09_25_2013_1_20cm (SPAdes) (version 2) | ecosystem: Environmental > Terrestrial > Soil >...
CGCGGCAGCCAGTGCAATTCGAGACGTTACTGGCTCGATCGGGTTGTCGGGGATGGCCGCCTGGACCGACACGGCGCTGTTGGCCGCGGCGGGAATTCCCGGGGTGGTCTTCGGTCCGCGCGGACGCGGGCTGCATGGCGCCGGCGAATACGTCGAGCTGGAATCGGTGCACGATTGCGCAGAGGTGCTTTGCTGTCTCATCGGGCGTCTCTGTGCCGGATAATCGCCATTTGTACGGTCGGTTTCCCATGATTCCCTCGGTTCCAATCCGGCTCGCCTTAGAGCGCTATCTGCTCGCCGTTACATCTTGCCGAGCGTCATCTCAGCGGGACAGATGATTCCAGAAAGGCCACGAAAAGTTACATCGCACCTGGAGGCCGCTAGCTGGGTGTTGTAGCCTTCGCTCTCAAGCTATTTGTTATCAATGAGATGAGAGCGACGCCAGGGTGGATGCCTAACTGCCTGTTAAACTACGTAGTTTAACCTCAGGTCTGCACCCCTTGGCTACCGGCCAGCAGCCCCCTCGCGACCAGAAGGAATTTCAATGAAAGTGAGCAAGATTCGGCTGCGCGGCTTTTCGATGGTCGAGGTGGTCATTGTTGTTACCGTTGTCCTGATCCTAGGGGCGGTAGCGATCCCGAACATTGTCACGGCGACAGCGAACGTGCGGCTGCGGGGAGCGGCTTCCGATCTTTCCGGTCTGATGCAGAGTGCCCGTTTAGTGGCGGTGAAGAATAACGCCACTTATACAGTCCTATTCAACCCCACCAGCACACTCTCTGGCGCCTACGTCGATTTGAACAACAACGGTTCGTTTGACGCCGGTGAACCGATGATTCAGTTTGGCGGGAGCGTCGCTCAAGTCGCGGCGCCCAATGGGTCCGGCAACTCTCCCTCGGCACTGGACGGCGGCAGCGGTCCCTTGGGCTGGACAGCGACCAGCGGAAACCTGTCTTTCAATCCGCGGGGTCTTTCCTGCGATGTTACAAAGACTCCGTGTGGCACCAACGTCGGCTACGTGTTCTATCTCAGCGACAATCGGCCATCGGGCGGGGGTTGGGCAGCAGTTTCCATCACGGCGGCGGGGAGAATCAAAGCGTGGACGTGGTCCGGAAGCGCCTGGATAAATTAGTCTGGTAGGAAGAATATGCGCATCGAACATTCCTTGCCTATCGGAAATATTCACAGCGAGCACGATGAGAGAGGGCTATCTCTGTTGGAGCTGATGTTTGCCAGCCTGGTGATGGTGATCGGGCTGATGGGCGGCATGGTTCTGATCACGACGACGATTGCCAATAACAACCGCAGCAAGTGGGACAGCACCGCCACACTGTTGTCTCAGATGACGCTGGAAAAGATCGCTTCCGTTCCGGCCAATGCCACTGGTGCCCTGACGATCACGGACTGCAACCCCTCTCCTTCCGCTGCAAGTCATTCTCTAAGTGTGGGAGCCGGAGGAGCGCCGCTGTCAAGCAATGGGGACATCGACTTCAGCGCCGCCACGGTTACAGGTTACTCCATGCAGTACTACAACTGTCAGGCCTCCACCGGCGAACGGCAGATGATCTATGACGTGCGGTGGAACATCAAAACGATCAGCCCAAACGCAAAACTTGTGACGGTTTCCACGCAAATAGCGGGTAACGTCAACCGCGGCGGCAACTTTTTCGTCCGGCCTGTTTCGTTGAAAATGATCGTGGGGCTGTAGCCGGGAGAGTGGAGAGTTATGACTCAACGATTGAAAAAAGAAAGCTTCGCACGACTGGGTTTCTCTCTCCTGGAACTAATGATCGTCATGTTGATCCTGTCCGTGATTACGGGAGCCGTCTTCTCGCAAATCAGTATGATGCAGCAGAGGGCACGAACGGAGCAAAGCAAGCTGGATATTTTTCAGGAGTCGCGGGAGTTCATGGACCAGCTCGGGCGCGACTTGCATCAGACCGGCTATCCGAACATCCGCATGTTTGACACCAGTGGCTGGTCTCCGGCTCTCAATGCCACTCCCAGGAACGATTCTCGACTCGCCGCGGGGCTCCTCAAGATTGCTCCCGACGAAATCATCTTTGAAGGAGACGTAGACGGGGATGGGCAGGTGGACGTGCTCGATTACAAACTGATACCGGCCTCAGGCGGCAACAATTGTCCCTGCCTGCAGCGAAGCCAGGTCCTCAAGCCCGCGGGGGGAACAGTCTTCTCCACCGCAGTGCAGAATGTGCAAACCGCGGGCACGACTGCGGACCCGATGTTCGTGGCCTACACGTCCGATGGAACCGCCGTTTCTTCAGCCGATACCACCACCGCCGGTGGCCTGACCACCCTAGCCAACATCAAGACTATACAGATCACACTGAAGGTGAAGTCGAGTATTGTGGACCCAAAAACCCAACAGGCGCCGGAGACAAGTCTCGGAGCCATAGTTACCTTGGGGAATTGTTCGATTGCGGCGACGGGGCAGTCTATGAGCTGTCAGTAGTGGTGGAATCGCAGGCAAGGTTTTCGCAGAGGAGAAGGAGAAGATCTGTGCAGTCGAACTCATCAGGCGAACGTGGCATCGCGCTTTTTATCGCCCTCTTTGCCTTATTGATTGTTACCGCGATTGCTCTGGGGATGGTGTTTCAGACCGGCACTGAAACCAGCCTCAACGGGAATTACCGTGATGCCCAGTCCGCTTTCTACGCCGCCAGAGCTGGCTTGGAGGAGGCTCGCGACCGCATGCGACCCGACGCCGGCACAGGCATCACAATCAACTCCAGTCTTCCCACGGCCCTTCCGGGGGCGGCTAACGGAGTCGTGTACATAACGAATCCGGGGAGCGGCGAGACTGTCGCGCCATGGACGGCGCCCTCCCAGGGCAGTCCGAACAAGTATTTCGACGCCGAAATCTGCACAGAGGTGAACTGCTCGGGAGGCCCGGTGCCATCTACCGCGGGCTGGTACACCACCAACGCTCTGACTGCCAATTCCAACTATGCCGCCAACCCTGTGCTCCCCTATAAATGGGTGCGGATCACCCTGAAGACGAACCAGTCGGCTTCTGGCACGGCTAAGGTGATGTATGTGAATGGCAGCGGCAGCTCGACGTCGGCCAACTATCAGGTGTGCTGGAACGACACAAACGAGTTTGCATCTGCGACGGGATGCATTGCGCCCTACAAGCCGGTGTACATGCTGACCGCGCTTTCCCTGACACCCAGCGGGTCGCGACGCATGCTGCAGTATGAAGTCACTCAGAAGCGAATGATCCTGCCCGACGCTGCAATTCACACACTGCTGTCCGACGTCCTGGGTGATGCCTTGAACGTTATCGGCTACACCGACCCGGTCTGCGCAGCACCCAACACGTACGGTGTCAAGTCTGGCTCAAGCATTACTGTCCCCGGTCAAGGCAACGTGAAAGGATCACCCGGCGACATCCTTCCCAATACACCATTCCCCTACAACCTCTCTGCCCTCATCTCTAGCCTACAACCTAGCTCCAGCCCGATTGACTCGTCCGGAACCGGGGTCACCGGGAGCGGAACCCCGGTCAGTTACAGTGGCCCGCAGGCTGTCCTAGGAGTCACGCCCACAGTAACCTACGACAGCTCGGGAGCCATCACTGCAATCAGCAACCCGGGGACGCCGGCCGTCTATTACTCGCCCGGGAACCTCACCCTGGGTACTTCAACTCTGTCTCTGGGCAGCCCTCCGGTCAGCGGCCAAGGCGTCCTGGTCGTTAATGGTAATTTGACCATTGACATCACCAATGGTTTTAATTATTTCGGGCTCAAAATGCGTGCTTCGTTCAAAACGGGCTTGACCAATCGCTGGCCATTGTTGCGTTTCGCGAGCTAATGTACTGAGCTGCCAGTAGTGCTTGCATTGCAGACAAGGCTTTCGCAGCGGGGAAGGAGAGGATCAATTCAGTTGCATTCATCAGGCGCGCGTGGCATCGCGTTCTTTGTCACCTTCTTTGGCTTGTTGATCGTTACCGCGGCCTCTCTGGGGATAGTGTTTCAGGCCGAAATCAACAGCAATCACGGCGCTGACAAACTCGTTTTCTATGCCTCCAAAGCTGGCTTGGAGGAGGCTCGCGACCGCATGCGAACCAACGCCGGCACGGGCATCACCATCAGCGCGAATCTTCCCACGGCCCTTCCGGGGACCCCCAACGGAGTCCTCTACATTACGAATCCGGCGAGCAGCGAGACTGTGTCGCCCTGGTTGCCAACAGTGAATAACAGCCCGAACAAATATTTTGACAATGAGATTTGCCTTGAGGTGGGCTGTGTGGGAACGCAGGTGCCGGCTACTCCGGGCTGGTACATTACTCCCGCACTGACTGCCCATTCCAACTACGCCGCCAACCCTGTGCTTCCCTACAAGTGGGTAAGAATCAATCTGAAGACGAACCGCTCGGCTTCCGGCACCAGCAACGTTCTATATGTGAATGGAAGCAACAGTCCGACCTCCGCCAATTATCAGGTGTGCTGGAACGGCACGAACGAGTTTGCATCCGCGACGGGATGCGTCGCGCCCAACAAGCCGGTTTACATGCTGACCGCGCTTGCTTTGACGGCCAGCGGCGCACGGCGGATGACGCAATATGAGGTGACGCAAGATCAGCTCAATCTGAGCTTCCCGGCAGCTTTGACATTTGACGGCTACGGCGATGCCCTCTACCCGCCCCACTCGAATGTCTATTACGTGGACGGAAACGATCATGCCGGTTGCAGTGGCGCGGCGGTGCAGCCTCCCAAGCCGGCCATCGGTGTTCCCGATAACGTGGACATCAATACCGTCATAGATGATCTCCCGAACAACCGGCTCAGCCACTACGTTGGTCGCAATCCAGCGCCTGACGTGGAGAACGTCAGCTCGCACATGGCTGCCAGTTTGCAGACCGTAAGTTCGCTCGAAGCTCTGCTTGCGACCATTAAGAACAATGCCACCCATGTGGTCCAGGGGCCGGCCTCTGGTTTGCCCAGTTATGGCAGCCCATGCTTGCCCATTATCGCCTATGTGAACGGCGATCTAACTCTGTCGGGAAGCATCACTGGTTACGGCCTCCTGGTCGTGACCGGGACCTACAACGCCAGCGGCAACGTCGGCTGGCGGGGCATCGTCCTGGTGGTTGGACAGGGCAGAATGGTCGTGAACGGCGGCGGCAACAACCAATATACCGGTGCCGTCCTGATCGCCAGAACCCGCGACACCAATGGGAAGTTACTCCCCTCGCTGGGCGGGACCAACCTGAACTGGTCCACCGGCGGTGGCAACGGCGTGTACTACAGCAGCGGCTGTATTGGCAGCGCCTCAACCTTGCCCACATATCGCGTGTTGGCCTCCCGCGAAACGGCTAGATAGTCCTGGGGCCTGACCAGAAGATGCGCAAACATTTCCCCTTGTTTACGGCCGGCAAATAAACGCCACAAATACATACCCCAGGCTCAAACTTGTCGGGCGCCTTTAGCTTGAACCGTGCAGGCGGCACGGGGAAAATAGCTCCGGTGTGAGAGCCCTTCCGAATTGCTGACCGCGGAGGATCTTGCTGGTAACCATTTGAGCCGACCGAGGTTGGTCTTGTTTCGTTTTTATCCAGCTTCAGTTTCCGCTCCCGGCTCCCCCATCCTTAGCATGCATTAAATGGCTTATCCTCAGTGGTTTATAGGGGTCGTGGCTTGGCTGGGGACGTGCTCATCTCAGGGTAAGTCGCCCCGGCAACCGCCCGGGGCAACACAGGGAAGGAAATCGATGAGCGAGCTACACCGGAGCCGCAATGCAGGTTTCAGTTTGGTCGAATTGCTCATAGTCATTAGTCTCCTGACGATTGTGATTGGAATAGCCGTTCTTAATAGTGGAAGCGCCGTGCCCAACATGCGGGCTAACGCGGCGATGAACCAGGTGGTGGCGCAAGTGCGTACGGGGCGAGAATCGGCCCTTGCCCAGCGACGCAATTTTCAGATCCTCTTCCTTGGTTCGAATCAGATCCAACTCCGCCGATTGGAGGTGGATTCGGCGCCTCCCACGGACTTTCCCCCTGTTACGTTGACCGGCGGGGTTCAGTTCACGCTCTTCTCGGGGCTGCCGGATACTCCCGACGGTTTCGGAAACAGCACCGCAGTTAGCTTCGGCGGATCGCCGACGTTGACCTTCCTGAGCGACGGCACGTTCGTCGATTCCACCGGCGGCCCGCTGAACGGCACGGTCTTCATTGGCATTCCAGGCCGCACGGAAACTGCTCGTGCTATCACCACCCTGGGCACGACCGGACGAGTGGGTCGCTATCGCTGGGACGGGTCCCAGTGGATCAATTAAGCCAAAGGAACTAACCATGCCCGCCAAAGACTTTCGGCAACCGCAATACGGGTTCACACTGATTGAAACGATGATCGCTATCGCTGTGCTGGCGATCGGGGTGTTAAGCCTGGCCGCTGTTCTCTCCGAGGGTATGCTGACGATCTCCAGCTCGCAGTCGGATCTGATCGCCAAACAGAAAGCGGCAGAAGCCATCGAAAGCGTCTTCACTTCGCGTGCGACCGGCGTGCTCACCTGGGCGCAAATCCGCAATGTCAAGGATGGTGGCATTTTCCTGGGAGGTCCGCAGCCCTTGTTGGACCCGGGTCCCGATGGTCTGGTGAATACTGCGGACGACGACCCCACCAAACCCAACGTCATCGTGACGCCCGGACCCGACGGCCTGCTGGGAACTGCCGATGACATCGTCCTCCCGTTGACTAACTTTACGCGCGAGATTCAGATTACCGACATTGCTCCGAACCTGCGCCAGATCAATATCATCATGAGCTACACCGTAGGTCGGCTGACCCGGACGTACACATTGACGACTTACATGTCATCTTTTGCCTAAGGATTCGCTATGGCCAGGAGCAAGGAGCTTTACATGAAGAAACAATCTGGATTCACGTTGGTGGAACTGCTTGTGGCCATGGCTATCACCCTGGTGGTTGTGGCGGCCACGCTGGGGGCGTTCAACGACGCCTTGCGCGCCAACGAAGCCGTGACGCTGTTGGCCGACATGGATCAAAACCTGCGCGCCGGAATGAACCTGGTGATTCGCGACCTGATTCAGACGGGGGAGATGATCCCGACCGGCGGCATCCCCATTCCCTCCGGCGCCGGAGGGAATGGGATCAATCGGCCGAGCCCGGTGGGATCGGCGTATACGTTTGATACCACTTGGACGGCGCTCCCGGCCATCAGTCCGGGCGCTTCGATGGGACCGGTTCTGTTGGGGCAAACCACGGACATGCTCACCGTTCTATATGGCGACAACTTCCTGCCCCTAAACCAGACTCAACTGGCTTCCATTGCGGACAATGGCTCGAGCGCGACGGTGGACCCGGGCACGCCGATCACGGGCATCAACAACGCAATTCGGCCGGGCGACCTGATCATGTTCAGCAATGCCCAGGGCAACGCCATCCAGCAGGTCACCAGCGTCGCTGGCCAGACGATGAACTTCGCCACGACCGATGCTTTCAACCTGAACAAACGCAGTGCAGGGCAGGGCACAATCATGCAGCTCAAGACCGGCTCGGTCTGGCCGCCGACCACTGCCGCGCGCATCTGGATGATTACCTATTATCTCGATCCCACCACGAATCCGCGGCAACCGCGCTTGATGCGGCAAGTCAACTTCAATCCCGCCCGGCCGGTCGCCGAGGTCATTGAAAACTTGCAGGTCAGCTACGACTTGGTGGACAACGTCACCAACCCCACCAACGTCAAGCAGCCCCCATCGGTAAATTCCGCCAACCAGATCAACAAGGTGAATCTTTCTATGTCGGCGCGTTCCAACAACCGGTTCGGTAAGACGGGACAATACCTCCGCAATAGTCTTTCGACTCAGGTTAGTATCCGCAGCCTAGCCTATGTCGACCAATATAAATGAGTGCGCTCAGGAGCAAACGAGTATGAGAAACCTTCGCGAATCAGGCGTGGCACTGCTGACGGCCCTGCTGATCCTGATGCTGATGTCGTCGTTACTGGTGGGCTTCAGCCTCCTGCTGATGACCGACCAGCGGCTCAACGGTATTGACAGAGATCAGACGCAAGCCTTCTACGGTGCCGAAGCCGGCATGGAAAAACTCACTGCCGACCTGGGCACGCTGTTTGACGCCAACTACGCCCCGAGCGGCGCGCAGATCAACGCGTTGACAACCAAGCCTCCCTCAATCCCCGGCGTCACTTACGTCGGCCCGAATAGCACGCCTGGCTATCAGATCACGTTCCAGGCCGATGGCTTGGGAAACCCTGTATCCCAAAACCGCACGATCCTCTCTGGCTCCTTCCAAGGCTTGCTCGGCGAGCTCACCCGTTACACCATGACGGTCACCAGTCACACCCTGAATGGCTCCGAGGTTAAATTGCAGCGCACCGTGCAGACCGTCGGCATTCCGGTTTTCCAATTCGGAATTTTTTCCGAGACCGACCTGAGCTTTTTTGCCGGCCCCGACTTCAATTTTGGCGGGCGCGTGCACACGAATGGGAATCTTTTCCTCGCCGAAGGAAGCGGGAAAACTCTTACGATGCAGGATCGCGTCACCGCGCTGAAAGAGGTGGTCCGCACCAACCTCTCGAACGGCTGGCCAACCAACACCAATTACACCGGTACGGTAAATGCCATTACTGCGCCGGGAAACTATCGCAGCCTGGCCAGCAGCGAGGGCAGCCTGGTCGGGACATTGGGTACGGCGTTGAACGACCCGACCTGGCACAACCTGTCCATCGGCACCTACAACGGCAATGTTCGCAATGGCCGCACTGGCGCGAAGCAACTCAAGATGCCCCTGGTCATTTTGGGTGGACAGACGATTGACCTGATCCGCCGCCCAGTCCAGAACGAGGATACGAACAACCCGGGGGTGCTTGGAGAGCGGTATTACTCCCAGGCCAGCATGAAAATCTTGCTCTCCGATGACAAGAATGACATCAAGAACCTGCCCTGCATCGACACCACTGTTGATCCTGTGGACTTGAGCACGCTGGCGGTGCCGGTAGCCAGCCTGCCCGCTTGGTACACAGCCGCACCCAAGATCCCGCTGGCGGCCTCCGGTGCCGCAAGCGCCACGTCGCCGTACAACTCCTCAGACGGGTATTGGATCAAAAAGGATCAGCCCATCATTGCGGGCTTCATTAGAATCGAAATTCAAACCAATTACGGTGTTCCTTGTGGCACCTCGAAAGACGTTACGAAAGAAGTTCTTAATCTGGGGATTGCCGGGCGCAACCTGTATCCGTTGCCGGCCTCTCTTGGGCTCCCCCCATTGCCGGTCTCGCAGGTACCGCCCTCAACCTGCCCGGATCCTAGCCCCAATGCCGTCATTCGCCTGGAGCGCGTCCGCGATAACCCTTCAAACGCGGGACCGGGTGGCTGCGGCCCCGTTCCTACATCACCCACAGACTATTGGCCCAACGTGCTGTTTGACCCGCGCGAAGGGAATCCGCGCGACACGGTGCCCGCGGCCCCCAACAATGTGAGGCCCACGCTTGGCGGCGTGATGCACTACGTCGAGTTGGATCTGAACAACTTGGGACGCTGGTTGACCGGCGCGATTGGCACAAGCGGAACTCAAGCCAAGGATGTGACGAATGCGACGCACGACTTTCTGATCTACTTCTCTGACCGGCGGACCAACTACACCGCGGCTGCGCTGCCAACCTGGCCGCCAGCTTCACCTACGGCGAAGGAGACTGGTGAGTACGGCTTCCAGGATTTCGTGAATCCGGCCAGCCAGTTCGCCTGCCCAAACGGCAGCCTCGACGCTGGCGAAGACTTGGACGGTCTCGGCACCTCGGTTCCGTTACAGACTTACGGCCAAGCTCCGGTGTTGTCGGTGCCACCGGCGCCAGGGAGCACCACCAGCTCACCGAACAACTACTTGTTTTCGGACCTAACAGGTGCGCTCACGCCCAACCCCAATTGCGCTGTCACGGCCCCGTCTTCGATCTGGCCGGGCACGTTTGTGACCCAAGCGCAGGACGCGCGCGAAAACCCGCCGCTGTTTTTCCGGCGCGCTCTGAAACTGGTGAATGGTAGCAGCATCAGTCTCGGCACCTGCCCAGGCAGCGTACCCTGCGGCCTCAACATCACTTCCGAGAACCCTGTCTACGCGCA
>Ga0209235_1002544_pt1 | contig 10111 bp, 6 predicted proteins | sample GraSoi013_1_20cm_4_FD_185817 | JGI IMG/M metagenome (GOLD analysis project Ga0209235, IMG submission 185817) | Grasslands soil microbial communities from the Angelo Coastal Reserve, California, USA - Sample 09_25_2013_1_20cm (SPAdes) (version 2) | ecosystem: Environmental > Terrestrial > Soil >...
AGCGTAGAGCAAATCATTGAAGCGATCAAACGCGGAACGTGGAACGCGGAATGCGGAACAGAGATGGAAAGTTCGCTCGCATGTTCCGCGTTCGGCCTTCCGCGTTCCGCGTTTCGGGTTGGGTGGGGCAAGGGGAAATTCGTCTCCTGGGTAGCGGCCACACGCGCGCGACCGGGGGCGGCCCTGATCGTGCGGCCCGGGGAGGAGCTGAAGTTCCTCGCCTCCCAGCGGCTCGCCGTTCTCCCGCTCGACCCCGACACGCATCGCCGGCTGCTGCAGCTCGGTGTCAAGACGCTGGGCGCGCTCGTCGCGCTTCCGGAGGAAGCCGTCGTGTCGCAGTTCGGCCGTGCCGGCCGGCGTCTGTGGCGGCTCGCGGCGGGACTCGTGCCCGAGCCGATCGTGGCCTCCCTCACGTTTTTCACTCCGGTCGGCGAGCGGGACTTGCTCGCCCACGCTCTGGACAAGCTCGTCGACCGCGCGCTCGGGGATCCGCGTCGCAGCGGATGGCGCGTGCAGGTGGTGCGCGTGCACGCCGAGCTCGAGCACGGGGCCTCCTGGCTCGTGGAAGCAACCCTCAAGGACCCGTCCGCGACGCGAGAGCGCATCGCGGCGCCGCTCAAGACGCAGCTCGAGCGGTCGCCGCCCGCCGGAGCGGTGGAGCGGCTCGTCGTCGAGTTCACCGCCTTCGCTCCGGGCACCGCGGAGCTGCAGCTGTTCGCGCGGGATGCGGGCGCCGCGGCTCGCGCCGGGCGGCGGCGTGCGCTCCAGAGCGCCGCCCGGGAGATCGCGCTCCGGATCAGACGGCCGATGCTGTATCACGTCATCGAGGTGCAACCATGGTCCCGCCTGCCCGAGCGGCGGTACGCGTTGATCGATTATGAACCGTGAACAAACGCGGAACAAGACCGATAGGCTTCGAGCCCTGAATGCGCCACATCGAGTGGAAGTAGAGCTCGATACGAACGGACTGCCAATCGGGATGCGGGATGCGGGATGCGAGTTGCGTCGGTCCGTCGAGGCTGTCGGTGAAGTCTGGCGCATCGATGACGAATGGTGGCGCGTGCCGATCAACCGGCGGTATGTGGAAGTAATCCTCGAGGGTGGGAAGAGAGTGGTGTTGTTCGAGGACCTGACGACGGGCATGTGGTGGATACAGAAGCCCGCTTGAATGTTCCACGTTCCGCCTTCCGCGTTCCGACTTTTATGTACATAGAGCTCCACTGCCACTCGGCGTTTTCTTTTCTCGACGGCGCCTCTCTCCCCGAGCAGCTCGCGCTCACCGCGTCGCAGCTCGGCTACCCCGCGCTCGCGCTCACCGACCACAACGGGCTGTACGGCTCGATGGCGTTCGCGCAAGAATCGAAACAGCTCGGCCTCCAGGCGATCACCGGCGCGGAGCTGACGTTGCTCGACGGTTCTCACGTGACGCTGCTCGCCGAGACGGCCGAAGGGTACGCGAACCTATGCCGCTTGATCACCGAAGCGCATTTAGGGAGTGAAGACCGGCACGATCCGCGACTCGACTTCGCCTCGCTCGAGGTCCGGCACGCGGGGCTCATCGTGCTTTCGGGGTGCCGGAACGGGCTGCTACCTCAGGTGCTGCGTCGCGACGGCCCGGCCGCTGCCCGTCGCTTCGCCGAGCAGTGTCGTGCGGTGTTCGGGAAGGAGAACTTTGTCGTCGAGCTGCAGAGGAACTACGTCCGGGGAGACCTCGCTCTCACGCGAGCGCTAAAAGACGTCGCCGATTCCGTACGACTGAGCGTCGTAGCGTCGGGCAACGTGCACTACCACAAGCGCGAGCGGCATCGGCTGCACGACGTGCTGGTGGCGATCCGGCACCGCACGACGCTCGACGGCTCGCACGACGTGCGGCACGCGAACAGCGAGTTCTTCCTGCGCCCGCCGGAAGAGGTCGAAGCGCTGTTTCGTGACTGTCCAGATGCTGTCGCTAATAGTCTGGCCCTGGCGGAGCGGTGCCGTGGGTTCGATCTCACGCGGGATCTGGGATATCGGTTTCCCGACTTCCACGGCGCCGAGCGCGCGCCCGCCCCGCGGGCGCTCGCCGAGCTGTGCCGCGCGCGGCTCGAGGAGCGCTACCCGGCCGGCTCCCTGCACCGCGTCGAGGCGGAGCGGCGGGTCGCCGAGGAGCTGCGGCTCGTCGAGCACCACGGACTCAGCGGGTTCTTCCTCGTCTATCACGATCTGTTCGACCTCGCGCGCGAGGTCGCCGCCGACGTGCGGCGCGGCTCGCGCCGCGCCCATGGTGACCTTCTCCCCGGGCGAGGGCGCGGCTCGTCGGTCTCCTCCGTCGTGTGCTACCTGCTCGGCCTCTCGCACATCGACCCGGTCGCGACCCGGCTCTTCATCGGGCGGTTCCTGAACGAGACCCTCGCGTCGGTGCCGGACATCGACCTCGATTTCCCGCGCGAGATCCGCGAGGAGCTGATCCGGCGGGTGTACAAACGGTACGGCGACGAGCACGTGGGGCTCGTCTGCTCGTTCCCCACCTACCGCCTGCGCTCGACGGTGCGCGAGATCGGCAAAGCGCTGGACCTGCCGCCGGGCGAGATCGAGCAAGTCGCGAAACTGGCGGACCGGCGGTCGGGGGGGGGCGGCCTGGCGGACGAATTGGACCAGCTTCCCGGATTCGCAGGGCGCAGGAGCGCGCCGCTCTGGAAAGAGCTGTGCGAGCTCGCCGAGGAGATCGCGGGGCTGCCGCGCCACGTGTCACAGCACGTCGGCGGGATGGTCATCTCGAGCCGGCCGCTCGTGGAGATCGTGCCGCTCGAGCGCGCCGCCATGGAAGACCGCGTGGTGTGCCAGTGGGACAAGGATTCCTGCGACGACGCCCGCTTCATCAAAATCGACTTCCTGGCGCTCGGCATGCTGTCGCTCGTGGAAGAGTGCGTCGAGCTGATCGCCGCGCGCTCGGAGGGGGAGCGGCCACCCGACCTCTCGCGTATCGACTTCGAGGACCCCGCGGTGTACGACCGCATCTGCCGGGGCGACACGGTGGGGCTGTTCCAGATCGAGAGCCGGGCGCAGATCCAGATGATCCGTCGCACCCGGCCCAAGAATCTCGAGGACCTGGCGGTCGAGGTCGCGATCGTGCGGCCCGGCCCGATCGTGGGCGGCGCAGTGAACCCGTACGTGCGACGCCGCGAGGACCAGCGCCGCGCCCGGGCCGCGGGTCGCACCTACGAGCCGCCGCTCGAGCATCCACTGCTCAAGGAGGCGCTCGCGGAGACGCTGGGGGTGATCCTCTATCAGGACCAGGTGCTGCAGGTGTGCCAGTCGCTCGCGGGATTCACCGCCGGCCAAGCGGAGGCGCTGCGGCGGGCCATGAGCCGGCGGCGCAGCCGCGAGCTGATGGCGGGGTTCTGGGAGGAGTTCAAGGACGGCGCGGCGGCGCGCGGCGTCCCCGAAGCGACCGCCCAGCGCGTGTTCACCCAGGTGATCGCGTTCTCCGAGTTCGGTTTCCCCAAGTCGCACGCCGCCGCGTTCGGCCTGCTCGCCTACCAGTCGGCGTGGCTCCGGCATTATCACCCGGCCGAGTATTATTGCGCCCTCTTCAACAACCAGCCGATGGGGTTCTACTCACTCGACGCGCTGGGACGCGATGCCCAGCGGAACGGCGTCGAGATCCGGCTTCCCGACGTGAATACGAGTGATGTGTGGTGCACGAATGAAAAGGGAGCAGGGAGCGGGGAGCGGGGAGCGGGTCCTTCAGATGCAGTGAGGATTGGGCTCGGGTTCGTCCGGGACTGGAGTGAGGAAACGGCGACGGCTGTGGTGATCGAGCGGGAGCAGCGTGGGCCGTACGCGAGCATCGGCGACTTCGTGCGCCGCGCGCCTCCCAAGCTCAAGCGCACCGCGATCGAGCATCTCGTGTGGGTGGGGGGATGCGACGGCTTCGGGCTCACCCGGCGCGAGCTGTTGTGGCAGGTGGGGCTGTGGCTCCCGCCCGAGGCGGAAAGCGGTGCGGATTCGCGCGGGCGGCGGCAGCTCGAGCTCGCGCTCAATCATCCCCACGAGGGACTCCGGTTCGGCGGCCTCGAGGCGGCCGAGCGGCTGCTCGCCGAATACGCCGTCCTGGGCTTCGCCGCGAGCGGCCATCCGCTCTCGCTCCTCCGCGGGGCGCTGCCGCCGGGTGTCGTGCAGAGCGACGCGCTCCCCCGGCTCGAGCACGCAGCGTGGGTCGAGGTCGCCGGGCTGGTGGTCGCACGCCAGCGGCCCGAGACGGCGAAGGGATTCATCTTCGTGCTGCTCGAGGATGAGGCGGGAATGGTGAACGTGATCGTGCGGCCCGACGTGTACGAGCGGCACCGGGCAGCGGTCCGCGGCGAGCCATTGCTGTGGGTGCGCGGCAAGCTCGCCAAGGACGACGGGACGGTGAATGTGCTGGCGGAGGAAGCGAGGGGGCTCAAAGTCGGAACGTGGAACGCGGAACGCGGAACGGACGGCGGGTCCGACTGTTCCGCGTTCCCACTTCCGCATTCCGCGTTCGATTTTCTCAAGTCGATGCGCCGCCTCGCGCCCGAGTCGAAGGACTGGGGGTGAGCATCATTGACATCGCCACGACGGCCGCTAGCCTTGCTCCATGCCGATCCCTACCGAGCCCATTGGCAGCATCCCCAGACCCCCCGACCTCGTCGCGGCAGTGCAGCAGTTCGCCACCGGTCGCCTCTCGCGCGACCAGTTCGCTCGCCTCCAGGACGCGGCGATCCGTGACACGATCCTGCGGTTCGAAGCGACCGGGTCCCCCGTCATTACCGACGGCGAGCAGGCGAAACCCAGCTTCGCTACGTACCCGATCCACGGGCTCGCGAACCTCGCACCCGACGGCGTCACGATCCCGTTCGCCGACGGACACACGCGCCAGCTCCCCCGGCTGACCGCCGGGCCATTCCGCTATCAGACCTACGCCGATGCGTATCTCGCGAGCGCGCGGGCGCACGCCCACGTGCCCGTCAAGCAGGCGGTGATCGCGGCCTCGGCGCTGAGCCTGCTCTATCCGGAGGACGGCATTCAGGGGTACCCGCGCGAGACATTTCTCCGTGATCTCGTGCGCGAGGCGGAGACGGACATCCGCCGGTGTCTGGCGAAGGGCGCCCATGTGGTGCAGCTCGATTTCACCGAGGGCCGGCTCGCGCTGAAGTTCGATCCGACGAAAGGGCTGCTCCAGACGTTCGTGGATCTGAACAACCAGGTGCTCCAGCGCTTCACGGCGGAGGAGCAGCGGAGGATCGGAGTCCACACCTGTCCGGGCGGCGACCGGGACTCGACGCACAGCGCCGACGTGGACTACGCAGAGCTCCTGCCCACGCTGTTCGAGCTGAAGGCGACGAACTTCTACATCCAATGCGCCAGTGAGCCGGAGCGCGGCAGGGTGCTGCGCCTCATCAAGGAGCACGTCAAGCCCGGCCAGCGGGTTTTCGTCGGCGTGATCGATCCGATCAACCCGAGAGTGGAGACGCCCGAGGAAGTCCGAGACCGGGTCCTGGAAGCGGCGGAGTACATCCCGCTCGACCGGCTCGGCACGACCGATGATTGCGGGTTCGCACCCTTCAGCGACGACACCTCCACGGACCGCGAAACCGCGTTCGCCAAGATCCGAGCCCGCGTGGCCGGCACCGCGCTGGCGGCCCGGGCGCTGCACGCAGGATGAAGCCCCGAATGCCGTCTTGCCTGGTGCGCTAGCTTTCAGATAAACCCCACCAGGAGAAGACCCCATGCCGCAGCGCGAAGTTGCGACCCTGGCCGGCGGGTGCTTCTGGTGCCTCGAAGCCGCCTTCCAGGACTTGAAGGGGGTCGAGAAGGTCCAGTCGGGCTACTCCGGCGGCCGCATACCGAACCCGTCCTACGAGGACGTCTGCACGGGGACTACGAGCCACGCCGAAGTCGTCCAGATCACGTTCGATCCGGCGATCGTTTCGTTCGACGATCTGTTGCACGTCTTCTTCACGATCCACGACCCGACCACACTCAACCGCCAGGGCGCGGACGTGGGCACGCAGTACCGGTCGGCCATCTTCTATCACACGCCGGAGCAGAAGGCCGTCACGGAGAAGGTCATCCGGGAGCTCGAGGCGGAGCATGTGTGGGACCACCCGATCGTGACCGAGGTGAAACCGCTCGACGCCTTTTATCCGGCCGAGGAGTACCACCGCAACTACTATCGCCGCAACCCGAACCAGGGCTACTGCCGCGCCGTGATCGCGCCCAAAGTGGCCAAGGTGCGGAAACGCTACTTCGATAAGCTGAAGCAACCGACGGCGTGAGCCGGTTCACCGACCTCCTGCTCGTCTCCCCTCTGGCCGACGGGAACACATGGGTGATCATGCGGGACTTCGGCTACGAGGTGGGGGCCGAGGGCAGCGGCGACCGCATCGACGTGGCAATCGGGTTTCAGACGGACTTCGCCACGATCCCCCGTCCGTTCTGGGTTGTCCTGCCGAAGTGGGGTCGCTACGGCAACGCGGCCGTGCTCCACGATTGGCTGTACTGGGCGCAGGACCGCCCGCGCCCCAGCGCCGACGCGATCTTTCTCGAAGCCATGGGCGTGCTTGGCGTGAGCGCGCCGGTGAAGTACACCCTGTACTGGGCGGTGCGCCTCTTCGGGCGGCTCGCTTGGTACCGCAACCGCGCCGATCGCGCGGCCGGCTTCGACAGGGTGTTGCCAGACGTGCATCTCAAGTCCACGGCTCGAGCCGGGCGATCGGGCATGCTGCGTCGGCTGGTCGGACATGCGTGGACCCGTCTGTCGCGACGCTGATCAACCGCAGAGGGAGGGAGACATGGTGCGTGGGTCGATACTCGCGGTGCTCTTGGCACTGCCCCTTGCCGGCGCTGCCCAAGCGCCGCCCGCCGGGGCGAGTGAGCCGTTCGTGGTGGAGTACTACTACAAGGCCCGCTGGGGCTTCGCCGACGAGTTCATCCGGCTCTTTAAGAAGAACCACTTCCCGGTATTGCAGCGCGAGCTCGCACTCGGGCATATCCAGCGGGTCACCGCGGAGGCGCCGAGGTTCCACGGCACGGAAGATGGCCGCTGGGACTATCGCGTCACGCTCGTGTGGAAGAACGCCGCGGCGCCGCACGAGCCATTCCCCGACGCGGAGCTGAAACGGCTGTTTCCCGACCAGGAGACGTTTCGGCGTGAAGAGCAGCGGCGCTTCGAAATCCTCGCCGCGCACTGGGATTTGCCCGTGGTCACCGTGGATCTGACGCGGCCGTAGTGCCGGGACGGGTCCTTCCGAGATAGGTCCGTACGAGCGGAGCCACACGCCCCCGCACCAGCGCGGACTTGAGCCGCTCCCGTTCGTCCGGTGTCACCTCCGCGAGGTACCGCTCCCCGTTCCCCGCTCCCTGTCTGATCGCGACGGGGATCCCGTCTCGATAGAGGATCCGGTTCGTCGCCACCCCGGCGATCAGGGCTCCCGGCGTCACGATCCCCACCAGGTTGAGCGGGTCGGCCCCGCTCACGGCCACCAGCTCGCCGGGCGGCTCCTCGCGCCGCACGCTGCGCAGCAACCCCACCGCTTCCGGCAGCGCGTACTGCTCCCCCGAGAACCCGCCCACGAAGCGCCCGCCGCGAATGTCTCCTCGCGCCTCGAGCCGCCGGTACACCCGCAGGATGTCGCGCCACGGCGTGAGCAACGTCTCCCGCGTTACGAGCCGACGGAACACCACCCCGTAACGGCGCAACAGCTGCCACGCCACCGCTTCCGCGACGGCCTCTTCCGGAAGCGGCGCCGCCGGACGCCGCACGCGCGCCCATCGCCCTGCCGTTTCGACCCCGAACGGCGCCACATGCCCTCGCCGCCGGAACCCCCCGATGGGGCGCCGCCGATCGGACGGCACGAGCAGCGCCCGCAGCCCTGCGAAGCTGTCCGAGGTCACGAGCCCCCAGGCGACCAGCTCACCGAGCCCCTTCTCCACCTCGGTGCGCAACAGTCCCGTCGCGTTCACGAGGTCGCCGAAGAACGACGCACCTCGCTCGTCAAGCGCCTCGAGGGCGGCCTGGGCCGAATGCGAGACCGGGAGCTGCGCTGGATCGGCCTGCATCGTCAGGGACTGCCAAACCGCTCCCCGCTCCCTGCGAAACAGCGCAATCGGCGTCGTACGGATCGGCCCCGACTTGTGGCCCCCCCCGTTCGACGGCGCCGCAGGCGACAGCCGGCCCCAGGCGATCTCCCCCGACAGGCACAGCCCATCGAGCCACAACGGATCGTAGTCGCGGAGCCGCGCGGGGAGCACGTCCGTTTCCCAAGCGCCCGCCGGCACCTCGTATCCGTCGAGCAGCTCGAGCACGGCGGCGAGCCCTTCGGGGCCCTCGGCACGGGTTTCGGGCGCGGCGCGCTGCCACCGCAACAGGAACCGCATGAAGTCCGCCGCCGTGACCGGCTCGATCTCGTGGCGCAGCCGGTCGAGTGTGTAGCGGTGGATGCGGGCGAGCAGGCGCCGCTCGCACCACTCGAGCTCCGCGACCCCGGGAGTGAACCGGCCGCGCAGCACGAAGCCTTCGTGCTCGAGCGCGCCGAGCGCGAAGTCCACTTCCCCGACATCCACGCCCAGTGAGCGGGCGAGGTCGGAGGCCGTCGTGGGACCGACCGCCTCGAGCCGGCCGCGCACCAGCTCCCGCAGCGCGTCCTCACGCGTCCACGCCTTCGCGCGATCGCGCTCGGGCACGCTCAACGCCGGCTCGCACCGGACGCCGGGCAACACGGCCTCGAGCATCGGTAGCCGCTCGGCGGCCACGCACAACCGCGGTTCGTGCAATAACATCCCCGCTCGTCCAGCTGTCGCCAGCTCGTCGAAATACGCCTGCTGTTCCGCGTTCCGCGTTCCGACTTCCCCGTTCGGAATGGCCCCCATCACGAGCAACGCATCGTGCAGCTCGTCGGCCGAATGGACATCCGGCCATGCCTCGTCTTTCACCCGATCGATCGCCGCCTGATCGAGCTTCCCGAGCTCTTCCGCGGTCTTCACGTCGAGCCCCCGCCGTGTGATCACCGCCTGGGTGCGGCGCTCTTCCAGCGGCGCGTCGTCGAGGAAGGCGTACGGCTTGGCGTTGATCACCTCGTGGGCGAGCGGCGACGGCTCCGTCGTGTCGCGCGCCACGAGCGTGAGCTGTCCCGCCGCCATCCCCTCGAGCACGCCCTTCAGGCCGGGGAAGTCCATCGCTTCGAGCAGACAGTCCGCGATGGTCTGCTGCACCAGCGGGTGGTCGGGAATTTCGCGGTCCCCCACGAGGTTCTCGGGGCACGCGAGCTGATCGGGGAACACGGCGGCCACCAGGTCCTCCGCATCCATGCGCTGGAGCGGCGTGGGGACCTTCTTGCCCCCGCGCGCGCGCAGCACGGCGAGCGCCCGGGTCGCGTTCCAGCGCCAGCGCGAGCCGAACATCGGTGCGTCGAGCATCGCCTGCACCAGCAGGTGCTCCGCGGTCTCGGGCTTCAGGTACTGGAACACGTCCTCGAGCGGGAAGCTGTGCTGGGGGCCGAGCGACAGGACGATCGCGTCCTCGGTGGCGGCCGCCTGGAGCTCGAAGTTGAAGCTGCGGCAGAACCGCTTGCGGAGCGCGAGTCCCCAGGCGCGGTTGACCCGACTCCCGAATGGCGCATGCAGCACCAGCTGCATCCCGCCTGCCTCGTCGAAGAAGCGCTCCAGCACGAGGGTCTCCTGCGTCGGGATGACCCCCAAGATCTTCTTCGAAGCGTCGAGATACTCGACCATCTGGCGGGCCGCGGGCTCGGGGACGCCCGGGATCTCGCCCGCGAGCCAGGTAATGGCCGCGCGGACGTCCCCCAGCCGAGCGTCGACGTCCCGGCGCAGCCGGGACACCTCCTGCGACAGCTCCGGCGTGCGACCTGGCGCCTCGCCCAGCCAGAACGGGATCGACGGGGGCTGGCCCTGGGCATCCACGACGCGCACCTGGCCCGACTCGATCTTCTGGATCAGATACGAGCGGTTGCCCAGCTGGAAGATGTCGCCCGGCATGCTCTCGATGGCGAAATCCTCGTTGAGCGTGCCGACGAATGTCTCGGTCGGCTCGAGGATCACGCGGTAGTCACCGATGTCCGGAATCGCCCCGCCCGACGTGAGCGCGGCG
>Ga0209235_1002545_pt1 | contig 10110 bp, 9 predicted proteins | sample GraSoi013_1_20cm_4_FD_185817 | JGI IMG/M metagenome (GOLD analysis project Ga0209235, IMG submission 185817) | Grasslands soil microbial communities from the Angelo Coastal Reserve, California, USA - Sample 09_25_2013_1_20cm (SPAdes) (version 2) | ecosystem: Environmental > Terrestrial > Soil >...
TGGCGCACAGCGCCCGTAAGGGGGCCGGCTACTTGTGGGCGTGGTCCTTGTCGAGGAGCGGCGCCAGGGCCTTCTCGATGGCGGCCTTTTCGGTTCGGCCCATCTGGACCCATTGCTGGGCCATCGCCACCAGGGAGTCCACGCGGGCAGCCACAGCCTCGACTCGCTGGGGGTCCAGGGCCACGCCTTTGTAGACGACTTCCAAGAGCAGCGTTTCCAGGCCATGCAGGAACTGAATGATCGACGTGGCCCTGACGTCGCGGGCCGTCTCATACAGCACCGAGATTTCCCGCAAGCCGTCCTGGAGCTTGGCGCTCTGTGCATGGGGATCTTTGGTGCCGGCCTTGAGCCCGGCGAGGCCCTGCTGCAACGTCTCCAACCGGCGCCGGGTTTCCTGCAGGAACCGGACGTCGAGCCACTCCAGTTGGTGCAGGATGCTGGCGATCGAGGCGGCCGTGACGTCCGCCGATTCCTGGTCCGACAGCCGGTGCAATCTGCGGAGCACGAGCTCGACCAGGTTCCTGCTGGGCTCCAACGCGGAGGGGCGCGCGTGCTTGAGGTCCAGCAGCGCCTGCACGATTTTTCCCAGGTAGGTGCCTTCGGGGCTGACGGGCCGCTTCGCAGCGGGCGCTGCTGCCTTCGGGAGCCCGTGCACCTTGGCGACCGCTCGCTGCAGGCCGTCCGCTTGGAGCTGCATGATGCTTTCGAGATTGGTCTTGGCGATCGTTCGCTGCGTCGCCATATGCAGGACTTGCACAGAGGCGGCCACGAGCGCGATCCCCTGCCGAATCGTGGCGAAGTGTTCCGGCTTGGCGGCGACTTTCTGGGCCTGCATGGCTTGCACGAGCGGGACTAATGTGAGGATGAGTTTCTGGAGCGCGGTCAGGTCGACGGTGGCGGCCGATCCCATGAGGTTGGTCAGGCAGCGGAGGATGATGTCGTAATGTTTCTTTTCCTTATCCGGCGTCGCTCCGCTCTCCAGCTCTTGCAGGGCGACCTTGATCTGCTTGATCCACTCCAGCCCCTCTTCGGCAAACAGCTGGAGGACTTCTTCTTGAAACTGGTCTTCGCTCGTGTCCATAGACCTGCGCCGACTCTATCGCTTGCGCCGCCCGTTTTCCGACTGCGGGCCGAGCGGAGCCAACGATGCGGTCATGATACGTCTCGGTCCAAGGGTTGCCCGGCCTGACGGACGGATTCACCCAGCATCGTGAGGAGTTTTTCCGCCGACGCGGCGGCCGGCTCCAGCGCCGCCAGCAGTTTGTGTAGCTCGGCCGTCTGCTTTTCGGCCTCTGCGAGCCGGGCCGCCAGGTCCTGGATGAGCGCGGATGCCTGCCCCAACTCCTTTTGCTGCTGCGCCAGGCGTTCTTCCAAGGCATGACTGGCTGACGTGGAGCTGTCGGGCACGGGCATCGGCCGGCCGAGATCCTCGGCCGGCGCCCCCGGCGGTTGAGCCTTTCGAGCGGACAGCAGATGGAGGACTCGCTCGCGCAGGGCTGCCCCTTGGAAGGGTTTTTTGATGATGCTGTCAGCCCGGCAAGCCTCGGCTTGCCGCGTGAGCTCCTCATCCACGAACCCCGACACCAAGATCACCGGCGTGTCCGCCAGGGCGGCGTTTGACCTGACGAACGCGCACACGTCGAACCCGCTCTTGTCCGGCATGATGACGTCCGCGATGACCAGGTCAGGCCGCTTGGTGGACATCCAGTCCAAGGCTTCCTCGCCGCTGGAGACCGCCGCCACTTCGAGCCCGGCTTCGGTCAGCATCCGTTCGGCCACCTTTCGAACGCTGAGACTATCGTCGACAACTAAGATCGTCGGCATGGCCCTCCATGGGCGCTCATCGCACGGTCATTGCGGTTTGGCGGCCGTCGGCGCGCTCATAAACTGGCTGATCTCATTGATGAGGGCTCGTTCGTCGACCGGCTTGATGAGGTACGAGAACACCCCCAGACTCTGGGCCAACTGGCGGTGCTTGCCGTCGGCCCGGGTGGTCATCACGATGATCGGCGTGGATTTCGTCTCCGGCCGGTTGCGCAGCGCCTGGATGAGCTCGTAGCCGTTCATCTTGGGCATCTCCAGGTCCGCAATGATCACCTGGAACGACGCGGCGGTGGCTTTGCGCAGCCCTTCCTCGCCGTCGGCGGCTGTTTGCACCTTGTAGCCTGCCGCCTCCAGCATGCGCCCGATGAGTGTCCGGACGCTCAGCGAGTCGTCGACCAGGAGAATCCCTGGATCCTCCTTCTCCCCTTCCCGTTGCAACCGGCTGGGCACATCCTTGGCTAAGACGACTTGACCTTCCGGATCAATGGTGAGCGGCAGGCTTATGGTGAACTTCGTGCCGACGCCCGGCTCGCTTTCAATGTCGATTTGTCCGTTCAAGTCAGTAATGACTCGCCTGACCACGTCCATGCCGACGCCCCTGCCCGCCTGATCGCCGACTTCTTCCGCCGTGGAGAAGCCCGGGAGGTAGATCAGCTTGATCAACTCGGCGGGAGACATCGCGGCGGCACGCTCGGGGTACACCAGACCTCGCGCGACCGCCTTCGCCTTGATTTTCTCGACGTTCAGTCCGACGCCATCGTCTTCGATCTCGATCACGACCGTATTGCCCCGGGTAAAGGCATGGAGAGACACCGTGCACTTCTCGGGCTTTCCCGTTGCCTTGCGGACCGCCGGCGGCTCGAAGCCGTGGGCGACGGCGTTCCGCATCATATGGATCAACGGATCGACCAGCCGCTGGACGACGCCGGCGTCCACTTCGGTAGTGGCTCCGGTGAAGACGACTTCGACATCCTTGCCCACCAGCCGTGCCATTTCCCGGACCGCCTTCTGGAACCGTGTGAACAGCGAGCCGATGGGGACCATCCGGGTGCGGGCAATCTCATCGCGCAGGTCGATGGTCATTTGCTGGAACAGGCCCATGTCCTCGCGGGTTTCGCGGATCGCGGTGCCGAGCTGGGCCATCGCCTCACTCACATCGGCCGACACCTCGGAAATGCACCGCGCCAGGATGTGGAAGTCATTGGACTTGTCGAATTCGAGGGCGCTGGAGTCGGCATGCTTCTCTTCAAACGTCTGGACCGTTTCGAGCATGCGGTTCTTATGCGCGTGTAACTGGCGCGCCAACTGCTCGAGGACCGTCAAGCGTTGCTCCAACCGGCTGCGACCGATGACCACATCGTCGACCAGATTGAGCAGTCGCTCCAGCCGATCCCGGCTGACCCGCACTGTGCTCTGGGCCATCTCTTTCGCGCCGACGGGTTGCGGGCGCTCTTCGGGCTCCGCGGCCGCCGGCGCTTTCTCAGCCTGGACGGTGGCCACCTGGCGGAGTCGTTGCGTGAGGGGCAAGAACTGCCACCGGATCTGTGGCAGCCTGGCCGGGTCTCGTCCCAGGAGGAGGCGGACTTCATCCACGGTGTGGAAGAACAGGTCCGTCAACTCCGCCATGGCCTGCATCTTCCCATCGCGGATCGCGCTCATGATGTCTTCCATGTGATGGGTGAGATCCCCGATGGCCTGAAATCCCACCGTGTGCGCGGACCCTTTGAGGGTATGCACCGCACGGAACAATTGGTCGATCGTATCCTTGTTCGTCGGATCCTTCTCCATCCGGAGGAGGCAGGAAGAAATAGTTTCCAGGTACTCCTGGGCTTCAGGAACGAAGTACTCCAGGATTTCGGCCGACAAGTCAGGCCGGAAGTAAGTGTCCGGCAGCGGAGCTTCTTCCGGTGCAGGCTCGGCGGCCGGCGACGTCGGGAGGAATTCCCGCAGCCGGCGGGGGTACCGGGCTTTCAGATCCTCGAAGATGGTGGAATCTTCGGTGCTTTTCCCGTTGATGTTGTCGATCTGGGCCCTGAGCGTCGTGACGATGTCGCGCAGGATCGTCACGGTGCCAGGCCATTCCGTCGGCGACACAGGATCCGCCTGCTCGAGGATCCTGGCGAGGATCTTTGCCAAGCTGGCGCAGCCGGTGAATCCGTAGAGGGATGAGGCGCCTGTCAGGTTATGGGCGATGATGAAGTGCTCATACAACGCCTCCTGTGTCGGCGTCGAGCCGTCCCTCGGGTCCAAGGCCTTGGCCAGTTTGAGCAGGCCGTCCGAGGCTTCGGTGGTGAAGATATTCAGCAGCGCCTGTCGATCAAAATCGAACGGCATCCCCTTTCCCTCTAAGGATAGCCTGCGTGTGGGGCGGTGCTGGCGTGCTCAAGTACCGAGGCGTGGGAATCAGGAAGGTCCATTTATCCGAGAGCTTTCGTGACCGCACTCAGGAGACCTTCCGGCTTAAAGGGCTTCACGACGTAAGCATTCGCGCCCTGCTGCTGGCCCCAGAACTTGTCGCTTTCCTGTCCTTTCGACGTGCAGAGCACGACCGGGATGTTCTTGAACCGGTCGTTATTTTTCAAGTCTCGGCAGGCCTGAAAGCCGTTACGGCCGCGCATGATCACATCCAGGATGATCAGGTCGGGCTTCTCGATGGCGAGCTTCTCTTCCAGTTTGTCGGTGCTCATGTAAGAGACGACCGTGTGGTTCGCCGATTTTAAAATGCCTTCAATGAGTCGCAATTCTGCATAGACGTCGTCCACGAGCACGATCTTACTCATTATGCGAACCCTCCTGCCTCTACCGGCTTTCGCGTCTGAGTCGCAGGAGAGGAGTGCTAACTCCGCTCTATCAAAGCGAAAAGAAATGGTAGAGGAGTTTCAGGCCCTTGTCAAGAAACTCGCCACTCATGTTCCTGACAAATTTGTCTTTTCCTGTAAGACGCGAGCGGAGAGCTGTTGACAACTTCGAAGGTTCTGGTGTTTAGTGACCGTATGGATGCAAGTTCCCTCATCACCGCGGTGGAACAGTTGATGGGGCCCATCACGGACATGTACAGCCAGCAGGTCAAGGCCCGCTCCGAACCCATCAAACCCCAGCTGGTGATGATCCGTCAGTATGAGACCGCTGTGTATGGCTTTCGTGACCAGCGCCTCCCAGGCGAAGTCAAGGGGGTCAGCGCGCTCTTGGTCGAGTCGTTGGACGCGTTCGAGGCGGGGCGCGTGCTTGAAGCGGGACGGTTCGTCATGCAGGCGGTCGAGCAGTTTGAGGTCGCCGGCAAGGAGTCGGTCGTGACGATCACCGAGGAACAGGCCGCCAAGCTCGGCCAGTTCCGCAGCGCCCTGTTCAAGATGATCAATCCAGGTCACGAAATCAGCTCGCAGGATATCGCCAAGAGGCGCACGGCTGCTCAGGGCCAGTGGTAAGGGGAACCTTGCAGGATTGTGATGACGCAAAAGTTTGAGTTCGTCGGCACCGTCCAGCTCTGGCCAAACGGCGCGCGGGGCAATCCTGTGGCCCTGTACCTGGAGAAGCTCGAGAACGGTGAATGCCGGATCAGCGCGCGGCTGTCCGAATGGCGCCACGTCGTGGGAGTGGGCGCGACCGTCAACAAAGCGGCCGGCAATTACGAACTGAGCCTCAAGGCCGCGGTGCCAGCCGACGGTGCTTATGAAGGTCCTTACTGGAACAGCGGCATCAAGGCTGAGAAGCCAGCCCCGCCGAAACCTGCGCCTGCGCCTGCGGCGCCGGCATCTTCCTGATCGAACCTGACGCATGACCTGTCCCCGCTGCGCCAATCAGAATTCCCCGGACGCGGCCCATTGCAGCCAATGCGGACAGCCGCTCTCCGTCAGCAGCACCGCACCGGCTGCTTCCCTGCTGACCGACATGGCGCTGTGGCGGAAGTTCATCGGCCCGCGCGCGGACTATTACCTCGAACGCTTCCGGCTGTTTCGTGAGGGAGAGCGGGAGCGGTTTGCTCCGACCTGGCACTGGCCGGCGTTCGGCGTCGGCTGGCTCTGGTACCTCTACCGCAAGATGTACCTCCACGCCGGCGTGTTTCTCTTCGGCGGGCTCTTGCCCATGGTTTTGGGGGCCGGACTCGTCGGCGTGGTGATCTGGAACGTGTTCGCCTCCGTCGCCGCCAACTACCTGTACTACATGCACATCAAGCTGTCTTTGGTCTCGATTGAGCAGCGGGCTGGCTTGGATGAAGCGGCGCGCCACCGCCTCATTACAGATGCCGGAGGCGTCCAGCCGTACGTGTGGTGGCTGGGCATCGGCCTGACGGCCGTGGCGATCGCGGCGGGGATCATGGAGGCTCCCGTGCCGGTCAAGCCCCCCTCGTCCGGCGCGCCTGCCTAGCGCTCATGCGTCGCGGCCGCTCCCGCCCCCACCAGCGGCTCTCCCGCGGCCATTCCCACTCCGTGTGCTACAATACCACCCGATAGCGTATGCCCCCTTCAATCCATCCGGTACACCTCATCACGGTCCTGCGCCAGAAGTCGCTGACGCCCGCGATCGTCTTTCTGACGTCCCGGCGATCCTGCGACGAGGCCCTGCAGGCGTTCGAGCACGCACCCGAGCGCTTGCCGCCCGCTCGCCAGGAGAGCATCACCGCGGTCCTGGATGAGCTGACCGCCATCTACCCGAGCCTGCACGATCACCCGCTGCGGAAGATGGTGACCGCCTGCGGCGTGGCCGCCCACCACGCGGGACACCTCCCGTCCTGGAAGATCGCCATCGAAGAGCTGATGCGGCGCGGATGCCTCGATGCCGTCTTTGCGACTACGACCCTGGCGGCCGGTGTGGACTTTCCCGCGCGCACCGTCGTGCTCACGCAGTCAGGCGTGCGGCGCGACCAGGACTTCACGGACCTGACGATCGCAGAGGTGGCCCAGATCTCCGGGCGGGCGGGTCGCCGTGGCAAGGACAGCGTGGGGTTCGCCATTGTCACGCCCTCCCCATACATGGACCTCGGCATCTTGATTCGCGGGCTCACCGGCCGCCCTGAGCCCGTGGACAGCCAGTTCATCATCACCTACCCGATGGTTCTCAACCTGCTTAAAGCGCATCCGTTGGACCACATCCAGTCCATCCTCGCGAAGAGCTTCGCGCAGTACCAGATGAACGCCCAGGCTGTCCATCTGGAGCACCGCATCGAGAAGCTGCATGCGAAGCTGGAGTCCTACAAGCCGCGCGAGTGCTCCGATTGGCTGACTCAGTGGAGCGCCTATGACCACGCCACGCGGCAGACGGCCATGAAGCTCCAGGCACGGCGCCACCATCCGCCGGAAGTCCGGGCGCGGCTCCCCTACCTCACACCCGGGCGGGTCGTGGCCTTTCCACGGTTCCGCGGGGTCGTTCTCCGACGCTACCGGAGCCGGGGCCAGCGCCACGAGATGGTGACCATCCTCCGGAAGGGCGGCGTGATGGCGGAGTCGCCGGTGGCGGACATCATGGGCGTGATCGACCGCACCTTTGACTTTGCCCCGGCGCCGGCATTCCCCTGGGCGACCCCCGAGGCCTTGGCATGGCTGACCCAGCAGCTTGAGGACTTGCCGAAGCACCTGCCTTTGCTGGCGGTTCCTCCGGCGCCGGATGAGGGGGAAGGCGAACTGGTGAAGAGTCTCGGCGACCTCTTCCCGTGCCCCACCTGCCCGTGCCGGCCGACCTGCGGCAAGGAGTTCAAGGCCGCCAATACCGTGAAGCAGGAGTGGCTGCACCACACGCGGACGGTGCAGTCGCTGCGCACCGGGATCTGGCATAAGTTCCAGGAGCGCGCCGACATCCTCCAGGACCTCGGGTACCTGGACCCTGCGTTCAAGCTGACCGCGGACGGCGAATGGGCCCGGCTGATCCGGATCGACTTCTCGCTGTTGCTCACCGAGCTGATCCGCACGCAGGCTTTCCACGCAGTCACGCCCGCGACGCTGGCGGGGCTGATGGCCTGCATCGCCTATGACAACGATCGGCCGGCCTCCTTCCCGCGCATCACCGCAGCGCTGGCAAACCTCGTGGCCACGGCGCGCCGGATGGCGGAGGCGCTGGCCCCGTACGACGATCCGCCGCTGCTGCGCGCCGATGTCGGCGGACTTGCCGAGCGCTGGGTCGGCGACACGACCGTGACCTGGGCACAGCTCTGCCGCTCCACATCGATGGCCGAGGGCGATATCTACCGGCTCCTGTCCCGCACGCTCGAATACCTCTCCCAGGTCCATTCGCTGCAGGCCACGCATCCGGACCTGGCCACCGTGGCGGCGGAAGCCCTGAGCCGCATCCGGCGCGGCGTGCTGGAGGAACTGCCGTGACGCGCGATGAAGTGGAACGGGCGCTCGCCGAGCTTCCCTTCCGGCTACTGCGCCGGCTGGGGCGGGCCATCACCGGACCCCTGGCGCTGCGGATGGGCAAGCGGCGGCTCATTCACACGATCATGGCGGGCGCCGAGGCCAACAGCGCGCGCATCGAGGCCGCGATTCGCACCCACGAGGCCGAGCAGCGGGCGCTGGCCGCAGGCCCGGGGCCGGCGGGCCCGGCATCCGCCGAGCACAGGGTGGAAAGGCCGGCCGATCTCCGTGCGCTTCTGGAAGGGATCGGGGTGCCGGAGCCGCGCCCCTTCGTGCCGGATGACTGGCAGGTGGAGGCGGTGGAGGCGCTGGAACGGGGCGACGTGATCGTGAGCGTGCCGACCGGCAGCGGCAAGACCTATGTTGCCGTGGAGGCGACCCGCCGCGCCATGCACGAGGACCGGACCGTCGTCTATACCTCGCCGCTTAAGGCCCTGTCGAACACGAAGTACACCGAGTTCTGCAAGATCTTTGGGCCGGAGCTCGTGGGAATCATCACCGGCGACCGGCGAGACAACCCCACCGCGCCGATCCTAATCATGACGACGGAGATCCTGCGCAACCTCCTCTACGACGCGGCGGGAGGCGAGATCGACGTCCGTTTAGACACCTTGGGGCTCGTCATTATTGATGAAAGCCAGTTCCTGGCCGACCCGGAGCGCGGGGTCGTCTGGGAGGAGACGATCATCTTCTGCCCATCCCAGGCCCGGCTTCTCCTGCTCTCGGCCTCCATCGGCAATCCCCAGGAACTGGCCGCGTGGCTGTCCATCATTCGCCCGACGCCGTGCCACCTGGTCCGCCACCAGCACCGATCGGTTCCGTTGCGGGCCGGCTATCTCCATCCCAACGGCAAGCTCACCCCGTTGTTCCGGACAGTCGCCATGCCGCCCTCGCCCTCGCAGGCCGTCCTGCACCCGGAGGCCAAGCGGCTCTTCACCATGTTCGAGGAGGACACCTTGTACACCAGGCGCTCCGGATGACGCGCCAGCAAGTTGTCGCCTTTGGTTTGTTCGGGGTCCTGCTTGTTCTGCTCTACCAGCTTGCCGAGACCTTTAGTCTGTTCGTGAAACCTGTGCTGTGGGCGGTGATCCTGGCCCACGTCACGTTTCCTTTGCACACCTGGCTGACAGGCCTGCTCCGCGGGCGTGAGGTCGCGTCGGCCGTGCTGTTGACAGTGGGGGTCGTCGTGTTGATCATGGCGCCTGTGGTCTTTTTCACTTTCCTGCTCGTCCAGGAAGCCGGCAACAGCTACGACGCGGTCAATACCTGGGTCCAGTCAGGTGGCGTGAAGCGTCTGCCAAACGAACTGGCCACGCTCCCACTGCTTGGCGGAAGTCGCGCCCAGCACATGATCGTGAAGTTCATCGGCACCAAAGGAAACTTTGAAGCTTTTCTGTTGCAAAGCGCGAAGGCTATGAGCGGGTTCATCGTCGAGCAACTGGCGGGCCTCGTCAAAAACGCGTTCCTCCTGGGCGTCAACTTTTTGGTGATCGTCATCACGCTGTTCTTTCTCTTCAAAGACGGGAAGCGGCTTTTCCAGACTCTCGATTGGATGATTCCGCTCGACGCGACGCACAAGAAGAAGATGTTTTCACGCCTGGATCAAACCATCACGGCGGTGGTCAAGGGGATCGTGATTACGGCGATCGTGCAGGGGCTGCTCGCGGGGCTCGCCTATGCGGTTCTCGACGTGCCCTTTCCGGTCTTCTTGATGGCGCTGACCATCGTCCTGGCCCCACTGCCCTTCGGGGGCACCGTGCTGGTGTGGGGGCCGGTGGCACTGTACCTGTTCTGGACCGGTCCCCTGTGGAAGGCGATCGCGATGCTGGTCTGGGGGGCTGGCGTAGTGACGATGGCGGACAACGTGCTACGGCCGATGCTCATCGGGAAAAAGGCCAAGCTGCCGGTGCTGTTCCTCTTCTTCAGCATCCTCGGCGGC
>Ga0209235_1002546_pt1 | contig 10109 bp, 6 predicted proteins | sample GraSoi013_1_20cm_4_FD_185817 | JGI IMG/M metagenome (GOLD analysis project Ga0209235, IMG submission 185817) | Grasslands soil microbial communities from the Angelo Coastal Reserve, California, USA - Sample 09_25_2013_1_20cm (SPAdes) (version 2) | ecosystem: Environmental > Terrestrial > Soil >...
CGCTCATCAAGAGCGGCCGGTCGCCGGCGATGTTCTGCAGCCGGGCCAGGTACGCCTCGAAGCGGTCCTGCGACTCGAGATAGACGTTGAAGCAGACGAAGTCGAGGAACGGCAGCCGGAGGTATTCGGTCGTGGGGTAGTTGACGTACGTCACCAGCCCCTTGGGGTCTTCCTGCTTGACGATCCGGTACAGCCGCTCGAGGTAGCGCTCGACCTTGCGGCCGCCGAGCCACCGGGCCACCAGTGCGGGGATCTCGTTGCCGAGCGCGTAGCACAGGAGCGCTGGATGACCGGCGCAGGCGCGGACCTTAGCGCGGATCAACGCCTCGACGTCCGGCGCATCGGGAGGACGATCGATGAGATACCCGATGTACTGCTCGGCGCTGAGCCCGACCATGACCCGCAGACCGTGACGCAACGCGATATCGAGGAGCGCGCGGGGCGGGGTGGTGTGTGGGATGCGGACGGCGTTGATCCCGTTCGCCGCCATCTGGGCGAAGTCCCGCTCCACCGTTGCGAGATCGCGGTACTCGCTCCCTGCCGCGTCGGGAGTGAACGCCCCGTACGTCACGCCGCGCACGTAGAGCTTCTCGTCGCCGACAAAGAGGAACTTGCCGCGCACACACGGCCGCAACTCCCCCGCAGCGGCGTGCGCGATGTCCGATGCCCGCCGCTCCGGGCGGACGTGGTCCGCGCGGCACGGGGGCGTCGCCCTCACGACGCGGGGGCTGTCTGGGCTCTCACGGGTGGACCCACCGGGGTGGGGCCGTTCAACGCGACGCAGGTGTCCCTCGCTGATGGCCGAGCCTGCGCTAAACCGCGCAAGCGGTGTGCCAAGCACGGGAATGCGCCGGCGGCGTACTGCACGAGCTACGCGGGCGGGTACCGGGGGGGAGACGGCCTTGCCACGGAGCACAGCGCGCGCCAGCCGGATCGCCGGCGATACCGTACCGAGCGTCCGAGCCCGCGGCGTGCCCGCTCCAGTGTGGGGCAGCCTCGTGACGTTGCGGTTACAACGCGTCGCGACAGCGCACCACCGGTGCGCAACGCGTGACCTCATCGGTGCACGATGACTCTTTAGGGGTTTGTCCAACTCACTATTGTGTGAGGTCCCTCACTTATTTTCGGGAGGTTGGCGCAGGACCCACGACTGTCGGACCGGCGGCGGCGCCGACCCCGGATGCACGCTCTCCCAAATCTCGCGATTCAACTCCATCTCGTCCGCTTCATCCGCCCCCGCCAGATCGCGGGTCGGGATCCGAGAGCGGAAGGCGCTGGGGTTGAGCTCGTGGAGGGGCCAGGTGTTCGGCAAATGGAAGAAAGGCGTCGAGTCCGGGCGTCGAGTGAACGCCTTCCAGAGCGGCGTCGCGCCGGCGTCGTACTGGCTCAGCGGCGGGAGGCCGAGGATCTGCCCGATGGAGCGCAACACTGAGGCGGTCGTGTAGAAGGTGCTGTCGACTGCGTCGCGGCGGGCGTATGGGGACGCGACCAGGAGAACCGAGCGGTGCGCATCCACGTGGTCGGGGCCATTCTGCGCGTCGTCTTCGAGGACGAAGGCCGCGAGCGAGGGCCACACCGGGGACTGCGAGAGGCGCTCCACGATCAGCCCCAGCGCGAGATCGTTCTCGGCTACCATGGCCCGCGGCGTGGGGTGTGAGGCCTGACGGCCGAGGGTGTGGTCGCGCGGCAGCCACAAGATCACGAGGTCCGGGAAGCGCCCCTGCCGGTCCCAGCTCGCGACCGAGTCGGCGAACAGTCGCGCGCGCGTCGTGTCCGGGATGGCGAGCACGAACCCGGGGTAGTTCGTGGCCGTGATGTTCTTCAGGCCCGGTATGTTGGTGCGTGCCGGGCGAGTGGCGGTTGAGTCGTCGTCGTCGGACTCGGTCATCTCACCGAAGTTCACCACCCAGAGCCCTTGGCGCTGCGCGGCGTCCCACAGGTACGTGCCGCCGGGATTGGCGAGATCTTCTCCGCTCGTCAGATCCCACTTGCGCCGATCCGAATAGATCTGGGGCCACGTCTTCTCGTTGTAGTCGCCCGCAAACGCCCGGTTGGTCCACTCGTGGCCGTTGGCAGAGACCTCCCCGTTCACGTAGAAGTTGTCGAACAACACCCAGCGACCGGCGATCGCGTGCGCGTTGGGCGTCACGGCGTTGTCGAAGATCGCGAGGCGCGCGTCGCCGTTGCCGCGGGCGACGTCGCCGAACACCTGATCGTAGGTCCGATTCTCCCGGATGATGTAAACCACGTGCGTGAGCTCGGGCGGACGGTCAGAGGGTCGCACCGTCGGGCGGAGTCGCGCATTCGAAAACGGACTCAGGGCGTACACCTGGCTGGTGTATCGCTGGAGCCCTGCCGAGTCGGGGACCGGGATGATGGACACCGAACCGGTGATGACGTTGCCGATGTAGGTTCCGTCCGTATTCGCGCCGGAGCCGTTGCCTTTTCCGTTCGCGACGTAGAGCGTGCGCCCGTCCGCGGAGGCGACGACGGCGCTGGGATACCACCCGGCGGGGATGAGGCCGGCGACGCGCATCCCCTTCGCGCCGAGGCGCACCGCGGCCACCGCGTTGCTCCCCGCCATGGCGACGTACAGCGTGTGGCCGTCGGGGGAGAGGGTGAGCGCGTTGGGATCGCTCCCCGGGGGCGCGTGCGGCGCCAGCGCGACGGAGAGCTGTTCGCGCACCTGGCCTGTGGCGAGATCGACGCGCGCGACGCCGTTCGCCCCCGCGAGCGCGACGAGCAGCTCCGAGCCCCGCAGTGCCAGGGCGGAGGGATGGGGCCCGACGAAGAGGACGGACCGCCGCACCGGGGGGCTGACGGACAGGTCGATGACGGAAACGGTCGAGTCGCCCCAGTCGCTGACGTAGAGGCTGCTTCCCCCGGCGACCGCGGTGTACGGTCGATGGCCCACCGCGACCGCGCCGCGGCGCTCGAGCGTGGCCGCGTCGATGAAGTAGACCGAATCGCTCAGGTTGCCCACCGCCGCCACCAGGCCCTGCCGCGGCAGGGGCGCGAGGCCGGCCGGGTAGAGTTTCGCGCCGGAATCGGCGAGGGCCACGCTGTCCCTGATCCACGATGCGCCGCCCTGCCACGCGAAGCGATACACCCGGTTTGTCGGACCGCCGCTCGCCCACACCGTGTCGCGCCAGTCTCGACCGGTGCGCGCCAGACCGAGCCACGCCGCAGGTAACGGCACGCGCCACAACACGTGGGCGCGCACGGGGTCGATGCGCATCAGACTGTTCTCGCCGTACCCGTCGTTGGTGACGATGACGGACCCATCGGAGAGGGTCGCGAGGTTCAAGGGCAGCGTGCCGACGGCGACGGCACGCCCGGCCGGACGGATACGCCAGCCGGAGGGGAGCAGCGTAGACCCGTCCGGCAGCGATCCCGGGACGAAACGCGTGGCGAGGAGCGCCGCGCCGGCGATGGCGGGCAGCGCGACCAGCGCGAGCAAGGAGCGCTTACGCATGAGCCGGAATATGGCCGCTCGCGGGACTGCCGGCATCCCCTTAGCCTTAGGCGCCATGACCGGCCTGATCTTTCATCTGATCCCGCATACCCACTGGGACCGCGAGTGGTACCTGCCGCGCGCCGCGCTCCAGGCCCGCCTGGTGGCGGTCACGGACGATCTCATCGAGCGGCTGCAGGCGCACCCCGGGTACCGCAGCTTTCTGCTCGACGGGCAGACGGTGCTGGTCGAGGATTACCTGCGAGCCCGCCCGGACCGTGAGGGCGACGTCCGGGCGCTCGTGAAAACCGGCCGGTTGCAGGTGGGGCCGTGGTACGTGCTCGCCGACGAGCAGATCCCGTCGGGCGAAGGGCTGGTGCGGAACCTGTTGCTCGGGGCCGCGGACGCGGAGCGGTTGGGCGGGCGCCTCGACGTGCTGTACTCGCCCGATGCCTTCGGGCATCCCCCCGCGTGGCCGACGCTGGCGCGCGAGTTCGGGATCCGGTACGGCGTGGTGTGGCGCGGGTTGGGAGGCGAGGCGGGGCAGGAGCGGGACCTCTACCGCTGGCGCGGGCTCGACGAGAAGGAGGTCGTGCTGTGGCACTTGCCCCGCGCGGGGTACGAGATCGGGGCCGCGCTCCCCGCCGACCCGGAGCGCCTGTTTGCCGCCTGGGCCCCGGTGCGCGGCGCGCTGGTCCAGCGCGCGACCGGCAAACACATCCCCGTGTTCATCGGCGCCGATCACCACGCTGCGCATCCGGACGTGCCGCGGCTCCGCGACCTCCTCGCGGAGCTCGATCCGCAAAGCGCGTTCCGGGTGTCACGACTCGATGAATTCTTTCAGGCCGCGGCGGACGGCGCGAAGCCGGCCCCCTTGGCAGGGGAGTTGCGCTGGTCCTATCGCTACGCGTGGACGCTCCAGGGCGTGCACGGGACGCGCGCGCCGCTCAAGCGGCGGTATTCGGCGGCCGAGCTGGCGCTCGTGCGCGTGGCCGAGCCGCTCGCGGCGCTGGCGCGGCGTGCAGGAGGGCGCGACCGACGGCCGGTGCTCGAGCTCGCGTGGCGTGCGTTGGTGCGCTGCCAGTTCCATGATGCCATTGCGGGCTGCGCGGGCGATGATGTCGCGCGCGCGGTCGAGTCGCGGCTCACGAGCGTCGAGGCGCTGGCGCACGAGGTGGTGCGGGGCAGCCTGCACGACCTCGTGCACCACGATCCCGACGCGGCGCGCGGCCGCGCGGCGTCGCCGTCGCCGACGCTCGTGGTCTGGAATCCCGCGGCCCGTCCCCGCCGTGGGGTCATGATCGCCGACGTCACGCTCTTCCGGCGCGACGTGCTGGTCGGTCCGCGCGGGGATCGGGTCCCGCGAGAGGGGCAGGGCTACCGGCCGTTCGCGCTCGCCGCCTCGGATGGCCGCACGGTTCCGGTGCAGGTGCTCGACCGGCGGATCGGGACGGAGCGGCTCGATGCGGCACACCATTATCCGGACCAGGACGAGGTCGACGAGGTGCGCATCGCGTTCCGGGTGCCGAGCGTGCCGGGGCTGGGGTTGGCCAGCGCCGGCCTCGCGGCGGGTGCGACCGCGGCGGGCGGTGCTCGACCTCCGGCCGAAGGCGCGCTCGTCAAGGGGCGCTCGCTCAGCAACCATTGGATCGAGGTCGCGCTCGAGCCCACCGGAGCGCTCACGCTGCACGACCGGCGCAGCGGACAGCGGTTTGCGAATCTGCTCCGTATCGAAGACGGCGGCGACGCAGGAGATACGTACACCTACTGCCCGCCGAAGGGGGACCGGCTCGCGCGCGCGACGGGTCCGATCAAGGTCCGGCGACTGGCAGCGGGGCCCCTCGTGGCGGCCCTCGAGGCCCAGTTCGACATCGGGCGGCGCGTGGGGATACGGCTCGTCGCCATCCTGTACGCCGACAGTCCCATGGTCCGCTGCATCCTCGACATGGACAATCAGGCGGCCTGGCACCGCGTACGCGCGCGATTGCCCGTTGGACTCCCCGCAACGGCGTTCGGTACCGTGACGGCGTTCGGTACCGTGGCGCGGCCGCCGGTCACCGTCGATCCGGCGGACTTTCCGCTCGAGACGCCGGTCCGCACGGCTCCGGCGCACGCGTTCGTGGCGGCGGCATCCGGGGCGCGCGGGCTCGCGCTCTTCGCGCCGGGGTTCTTCGAGTACGAGTGGACGGATCGGGGAGATCTGCTGCTCACCCTGCTTCGCGCGGTGGGCGAGCTGTCGCGCGCCGACCTCCCCACCCGCCCGGGCCACGCGGGCTGGCCCATGTCCACACCGCTCGCGCAGTGCCCGGGGCGGAGTCGGCTGGAGCTGGCCATCGCGCCGGTCTCAGAAGCGGAGCTGGAGCGCGGCGACGCGCTCCCGGCGTTCTGGGAAGACGCGTTCCTGCCGCTGCGTGGGTTCTGGCTGCGCGACGCCGCGGACCTCACGCCGACGCCGGTCGACATCGCGCTCGAAGGATCGGGGCTCGTGCTGTCGGCCGTGAAGCCGGCGCAGCAGGGGTCCCCGCTGGTGCTGCGGTGCTACAACGCCACCGGTCGGAAGGCGGCGGGGGCGTGGCGATTCGGTGAGAGCGTGAAGAGTGCCCATCGGGTGCGCGCCGACGAGCGCGAATCGGTGGCCCTGGTGCTCGAGGGGCGGGGGAAGACGGTGCGGTTCGTCGCCGAGCCGCACGAGATCGTGACCATTCTGGTCACCTGAATGCGGAATGCGGAAGTCGGAATGCGGAATTGCGGTGCAAGGTCGTTCGCGGCGTGACGCTCTCATTTACATTCCGCATTCCGCATTGGGGGAGGCGTACGTGAAGGAGCACCACATCTCCGTCAAGCGCACCGCGCGCTATTTCGCGCTGGGGGATCCAGCCCGCGCGGGGGAGGTGTGGTTTGCCTGCCACGGATACGGCCAGCTCGCCGCGCGATTCCTGGAGAAGCTGCGCGTGCTCGACGACGGGCGGCGTTATCTCGTTGCGCCGGAGGGGCTGTCCCGGTTCTATCTGAGCGAGAGTCCCACGGAGCGGCGGGTCGGCGCGAGCTGGATGACGCGGGAGGACCGCCTCGCCGAGATCGAGGACTACGTGCGGTACCTCGATGCCGTGTACGCCGACGTTTTCGGGTCCCTCGATCGCGCGCAGCTGACCGTGCACGCACTGGGATTTTCCCAGGGCGCCTCAACGGTCAGCCGCTGAGGCGCCCTGGGAAAATCCCAGTGCGATCGTCTCACGTTGTGGGGCGGCGAGTTTCCTCCCGACTTGGACCTCACCATCGACCAGGTCGCGCGTCGGTTGCGCCACGCACGGCTGGCGCTCGTGTACGGACGCTCGGACGAGTTCATCACGCCGAAGGTGGTATCCGGCATCCTGGACCGCTTGCGTCAACACGGGATCCCGTACGAAGAGATCGCGTTCGATGGAGGGCACGAGTTGAACGAGGCGGTGCTCAGGGAGCTCGCGAACCCCTAGGGTCGAGCGCATCCTGCAGGGCGTCTCCCAGCAGCGTGCAGGCCACGACCACCAGCACCAGCGCCATCCCCGGCGCCGTCGCCACCCATGGCGCGTTGACGAGCGTGTCCCGCCCTGACGCGATCATGTTGCCCCACGACGGCGTGGGCGGTTGGACGCCGAGGCCCAGGAACGAGAGGCTCGCTTCGAGCGTGATCGCATTCCCGAGGCCGAGCGCGGCCGAGACGATCACGGGCGTGAGGGCGTTGGGGAGGATGTGGCGCACCAGCACGCGACCCCGCGACAACCCGAGCGCGACCGCTCCCTCGATGAATGGGCGGGCGGCGAGCGACCGCACCTCTCCCTGCACGAGCCGCGCGACCGACATCCAGCCGGTGAGACCCAGGACCACAATGACCAGCGCGGCGCTCGGCCGGGTCATGGCCGCGAGCAGTAGCAGCAGCACGACGCGCGGCAGCGCGAGGACGAAGTCCGTGAGCGCGAGCAGCGGGGTGCGTACGGGGCCCGACCAGTAGCCGGCGGCGCCGCCCACGACTACGCCGATCACGACGGATAGCAGCACGGCGAGCGCTCCGACGGTGAGCGAGACCCGCGCTCCGTAGACCAGTCGCGTCCATACGTCGCGCCCGAAGCGGTCGGTGCCGAGCGGATGGAACGTGCCGGCGTGGTCGGTCGCGAGCGGCCGCAGGAATCGCGTCGCCACGACATCGTGCTGCGCCGTCGGGCTGCCGATCGCGACGAGCGGCGCGGCGACTGCGACGCCGGTCACGATCGCGAGCACGGCCGCGCCGAACGCGGCACGATGGTCCCGCCATAGGCGTCTCACATCGTCCTTCTCCCGCGCCGTATGCGCGGGTCGATCCACGCGATGCCCAAGTCGGTGAGCAGGTTCGCTGCGACGACCAACACGGCCGACACCGCGGTCGCTGCCACGACCACCGGGTAGTCGCGGGCCTGGACCGCCTCGACCAGGCGCCGGCCGACGCCGGGCCATGCGAACACGGCCTCCACCAGCACCGCACCAGAGAACAGCGCCGGCAACGACAGGCCCATCAGTGTAATCACCGGGATCAACGCATTTCGTGCAACGTGGCGTCGTGTAACCTGGAACGCCGTCAATCCCTTGGCCTCCGCCGTTCTCACGAACGGCTGGCTCATGACGTCGCGCATCGCGCCGCGCACGAACCGCGCGGCGCCGCCGACGCCGATCAGCGTGAGCGTGGCGAGCGGCAGCGCGAAGTGCCGCAGCCGGTCAGCGACGCGACTCCAGCCCGTGAGCCCGTCGGCGTCGAGCCCGGCCGCGCCGAATGCCGGGAGCCAGTGCGCCCAGTAGGTGAACGTCATCACGAGCATGAGCCCGAGCCAGAAACCCGGCAGCGCGAACAGGGTGACCGTGGTAATGGAAAGCGCAGTGTCGACGCGGGGACCGGCCCCCGACTGCCAGGCCCCGACCGCGAGGCCGAGCAGGTAGCTCAAGACGAGTGAGGCGCCAACGAGGGCGAGAGTTGCAGGCACCGCCTCGCCGAGCACGGTACGCACCGGGCGGCCGGTAGCGATGCTCCGGCCCCAGTCTCCGCGGGCGAACCGGCCGACCCAGATCGCGTACTGCGTGGCGAGGGGTCGGTCGAGGCCGAGGGCGCGGCGCTGGGCCGCGAGCTGCGCAGAGGTGGCGGTCGGCCCGAGCAGGCGCTCGACCGGATCCCCCGGCACCAGCCGTACCAGCAGGAAGGTGAGCGTGACGACCCCGGCGACAACGACCGCCCCGGCCAGGGTGCGGGTCCCGAGGTGCGTGAGCATGCGCCGAATCTCGCGCGACCCGCGGAGCCCCGCTAGAATCCGGGCGTGCGGCGACGAGCGCTGTGGCTGGTCACCGGGGGGATCGCGATGGCGGCGTGCGGCTCGGGAGCCGCGCACCGGGGTCGCACCGTGGTCTACGCTTCGGGGGCGGACCTTCAGAGCGTGAACCCGCTGCTCACCGTGCACCCGCTCGCCAAGCAGGTGGAGCGCTACGTGCTGCTCACGACCCTGGTGCGCTACGATTCGGCGCTCACGCCCCAGCCCTATCTGGCGCGCACCTGGACGTGGTCGCCCGATCAGCGGATGATCACGTTCCGGCTGCGGTCCGGCGTGCGTTGGCACGACGGCGTTGCGACGACCGCGCGCGACGTCGCCTGGACGCTCTCCGCCGCCCGCGACTCGGCGACGGGGTACCCGCGCATGAACGACTTCGCCGACGTGGCGTTCGTGAACGATCCGAACGATTCGACGGTGGTGGTGCGGTTCAATCATCCGCAGACCGTCATGCCGGACGTGCTCACCGACCTCGCCATCCTCCCCGCCCGCCTGCTCGACTCGATTCCCCGCACGGAGCTGCGGCGCGCCGCCTGGAACGAGCACCCCGTCGGCAACGGGCCGTTCCGCTTCGTGGCGCACGAGCCGGGCCGCCGCTGGGTGTTCGCCGCCAACCCGGACTTCCCGGCTGCCCTGGGGGGACCGCCGGCGCTCGAGCGGTTTATCGTGGTGGTCGTGGACGAGCCGACGACCAAGCTCGCCGCGCTCACCGCGGGCGAGGTCGACTTCGCCGGCATCCAGCCAGCGCACGCCGCGTTCGTCCGCAAGAACCCGGCGCTCACGGTTGTCGACTACCCACTGATCTATCCGTACGGGATCGTGTTCAACACCCGCATCCCGCCGTTCGGCGACGCCCGCGTGCGGCTCGCCGTCGCGCTCGCGCTCGATCGCCGCGAGATCGTCGACGGGTACCTGTACGGCTTCGGCTCGGTCGCGGACGGCCCCGTGCCACCGGCGATTCCCGGCTATGTGCCGGTGCGTCCGGTCCCCACGGAGCCCGACTCCGCGCGGCGGCTGCTCGGCGGCCGGCGCATCGCGTTCGAGCTGCTCACCATCGGGAGCGGCGAGGCGGCGCTCGAGCAGATGATTCAGGCCCGGCTCGCCGCCGTGGGCTTCGACGTCGCGATCCGGCAGCTCGAGCTCACGGCGTTCCTCGCGCGGGTGAACGGCCGGCAGCGGGACTTCACGGCGGCGGTGCTCGGCACGCCGGGCGATCCGGGACTCGGCTACTTGACGACGCTCGCCGAGCTGGCGGGGTTGCACCCCGCCGCCGATCCCGCGCGGGCGCAGCGCTTGTTCCGGGATTCGCTCCCCGTCGCCTTCCTCTACCA
>Ga0209235_1002551_pt1 | contig 10088 bp, 10 predicted proteins | sample GraSoi013_1_20cm_4_FD_185817 | JGI IMG/M metagenome (GOLD analysis project Ga0209235, IMG submission 185817) | Grasslands soil microbial communities from the Angelo Coastal Reserve, California, USA - Sample 09_25_2013_1_20cm (SPAdes) (version 2) | ecosystem: Environmental > Terrestrial > Soil >...
GGGGCAGCGTACCTGCTTCTTCACGACCCTCCAGGCGGGCGGAGGCCCGCCCGGGTCACAGCCGCCCGCGAACATGCTCGAGCGGCTCGAGCGGACGATCGAGACGCGGAAGACGAACCCGCCGCCGGGCTCGTACGTCGCCGGGCTCCTCGCGGAGGGCGAGGCGGCAATCTGCCGCAAGATCGGCGAGGAGGCGACCGAGGTCATCACCGCGGCGCTCGGGGGTGAGGGCGACCGGCGTCTGATCGAGGAGGCGGCCGATCTCTGGTTCCACACGCTGGTCCTGCTCGGCGCCCGGGCGATCCCGTTCCGCGAGGTGGTCGAGGAACTCGCGCGGCGGCACGCGGAGCGGACCACGCCGGACCGTTAGGGGACGGTGGGAGCGCGCGGCGTCGTGGCGCTCGCCCTCGCGGCCGTTGTCGTGACTGCCGGGTGCGCCGGCAGGCGGATCGAGAGCGGCGTCTTCCACTCGCCCAAGGGCTACCGCGTCGGACTCCCGGGGGCCGAGTGGACGGTGGTCGACGCGAGCCGGGCGGACCTCGAGCTCAGGCACCACGCGGCGCCGGCGGCGATGCTGGCCCACGCAACATGCGGGGGCCGGGCACCGGCGCCGCGGCTGGAGGCGTTGTCGCGACATCTCTTGATAGGGTTTCAGAGCCGTGCCATCGTCGAGTGGGGGGACGTCTCGGTCAACGGGCGGCGCGCCGCCCATGCTGTGCTCGACGGCCGCCTCGCCCCGGGCGGCGCGCTCACGAGAGTCGAGACGTACGTGCTGAAGGACGAGCGGTGCGTGTACGACTTCGCCCTGGTCGCGCCGCCGGCGTCCTTCGAGACCTGGCGGGCCGCGTTCCGCGGGCTGGTCGACAGCTTCGCGGCGGAGTGATGAGGTGGAACTCTACCTGAGGCGCACGGTCGTCTGGTACGGCGGACTCGGCCTCCTCACGGGCCGCGTGATGCGGAGCCTGGCGCTCCCACCCAAGTACCTCCGGCTGATCCTCCGCGAGATCGAGTCGATGGGCGTGCAGTCGCTCGGCGTCGCGCTCACTGCGGCGATCTTCACGGGGATGGTGTTCACGATCCAGAGCGCGGTGAACATGGCGCGCTTCGGCGCCGAGACCTACGTGGGCCCGGTCGCGGCCCTCGCGATCCTCCGGGAGCTCGGGCCGGTGCTGACCGCGATCCTCGTCGGCGGCAGGGTCGCCTCGGGGATCACGGCGGAGCTCGGCTCGATGAAGGTCACGGAGCAGATCGACGCGCTCAGGATGCTCGGCGTGAACTACGTCAAGCGCCTCGTGGTCCCGCGCGTACTCGCGTCGCTCGTCGTCTTCCCCCTGCTCACGGTCCTCACCGACGCCGTTGGCGTCCTGGGCGGCCTGGTGATCATGTCCGTCGAGCGCGGCGCGGACGTGTACGCCTACTGGAACACGACCACCTACTGGGTGGTGCCGAAGGATTTCCTGACGGGCATCGGGAAGTCGGTCTTCTTCGGCGCGGTCGTGACGCTGATCGGCTGCTACAACGGGCTCGCCACCGAGGGCGGCACCGAGGGGCTCGGGCGCGCGACGACGGCGACGGTCGTCCACGTGACGATGGGCGTCATCGTCTCCGACTTTTTCCTCACCAAGCTGTTCCTGACGCTCTTCTACTGAGGCCTTGTGACACAGGCGATCGTCGAGGCCATCGACGTGTGGAAGGACTTCGACCCGGTCGAGGTGCTCCGCGGCGTCTCGTTCGCGCTCGCCAAGGGCGAGACGCTCGTCGTCATGGGCGGCAGCGGCTCGGGGAAGACGGTGCTCCTGCGGCTGGTCGCCGGCCTCATCCGTCCCGACGCGGGCCAGATCCGCGTCTTCGACCACGCGATCGAGCGTCTCTCCGAGGAGGACCTCCTGCTGCTCCGCCGTCGGATGGGCTTCGTGTTCCAGGGGGCGGCGCTCTTTGACTCGCTCTCCGTGTACGAAAACGTCGCGTACCCGTTGCGGGAGCACACGAGCCTGGGGGAGGCCGAAATCCGGGAACGGGTCGTGCGTAACCTCTCGCTCGTGGGGCTCGGGAGCGAGGTGCTCGGACTCCTGCCGGCGGAACTGTCCGGCGGGATGAAGAAGCGCGTCGGCATCGCCCGCGCGCTCTCCGTCGAGCCGGAGGTGCTCCTGTTCGACGAGCCGACCGGTGGGCTCGATCCCACGAACGCCAAGCTCGTCGGCGAGCTGATCCGAGAGCTGCGCGCCGGCGTGTGCGACACCGCCATCGTGGTCACCCACGACATCGAGCTGGCCAAAGCCGTCGCCGATCGCGTGGCGGTGCTGATCGCCGGACGGTTCGCGACGCTCGGTCCGGTGGCCGCGGTGCTCGAGACGACCGACAGCGCCGTCCAGGCTTTCCTGGCCGGCGAGGCGAGGTGAGGCGATGAATATGGCAGTGCGAGCCGCAGCCGAAGGCGAGGTGAGGCGATGAATGAGGAGCAACGCGAGCTCGCCGTGAAGTTCCGCGTCGGCCTATTTGTCCTCGTGGCGCTCGCCGCCTTCCTCGGCATGATTTACGCCCTCGGCGCGCGGGCGCGGCTCTTCGAGGCGCGCTACACGATCCACGCCGACTTCACCGAGGTCGCCGGGCTCATGGAAGGCGCGACGGTCCGGCTCGCCGGCGTGCAGATCGGCCGCGTCGGGGGCGTGCACCTGCCGGGCCAGCCCGGCGGCAAGGTGCGGGTCGACCTCAATATCGCCCGGCGCTACGCCGACCGCATTCGCAAGGATTCGATCGCGCGCATCGAGACGCAGGGGTTGCTCGGCGACAAGGTGGTCGAGGTCACGGTGGGAACGACCGCGGCCCCTCCCCTCCAGCCGGGCGAGGTCCTCGCCGCGCGCAACCCGAGCGACTTCGCCCGCGTGCTGACGCAGGGCGCCGACATGACGAGAGACGCCGCGGCGCTCGTCGCGGCGCTTCGCAAGGCGGCCGAGGATGTGAACCGGGCGAAGCTCGTCGAGGACGTCTCGAAGACGGTCAACAAGATCAGCCGCGTCGTCGATCAAGTCGAGCACGGGCGTGGCTGGGCTCACGCCCTCTTGTTCGAGGAGCCGGTGGCGCTCAAGCGCTTGAACGAGGCGGTCACGACGACGCAGAAGCTCGTCGATCGCGTGGCCGAGGGCCAGGGTGCCGCGGGCGTGCTCCTCTCGCCGGAAGGGACGGCCGCCGCGAGGCGATTCGCGGCGGCGATGGACCGGGTCGGGCGCCTGATGGACCGTCCGGGCGCCGAGGAGGGCATGCTCCCGGCGCTCCTCTTCGACCCGAAGTACACGGAGACGCTCGAGAACCTCCGGACCGTCACGCGGAACCTCCGCGACGTGTCCGACCGGGTCGCCGGGGGGCGCGGCGCGCTCGGTGCGCTCGTGGCTGACGGGGACGACGGCGGTTTGCGTGGGGCCGTGCAGGACCTGAAGGTCGCGGTGACGAACCTCAAGGCGATCAGCGAGAAGGTCAAGGACGGCGAGGGGACGATCGGCGCGCTCATCGCCGACCCGACGATCTACGAGCGGCTCGTGACGATCCTCGAGGGCGCCGAACGGTCCTTCCTGCTCCGGTCGCTCATCCGGGGCCTCGGCGAGCAGGGCGCGGAGTCGAAGGGTGACCGCACGCGACGCTAGCGTCTACCGCTGCCAGCAGTGCGGGTACGCGAGCCCGAAGCCCGGCACCTGCCCCGACTGCCTGCGGGCCGGCGCGGGCTACATCCAGCTCGTGGAGGAGCGCGCGGCGCCGGCGCGCGGCGTCTGGCGGGCGCCTGCCGCGGAGGGGCGGCCGCGGCCGCTGCGCGACATCACGATTGAGCCGCACGACCGCGTCCGCACCGGCATCGGCGAGCTCGACCGCGTCCTCGGCGGCGGCGTCGTTCGCGGCTCGCTCGTCCTGGTCGGAGGGGATCCGGGAATCGGGAAAAGTACGTTGCTGCTTCAAGCCGCGCGGGCGCTCGCGCAGGTCACGCCGCCCGTCCTGTACGTATCGGCGGAGGAGTCGGCGGCGCAGGTCAAGATGCGCGCCGATCGGCTCGGGATCGCCGCGGACGGCCTGCTCCTCTGGACGGAGACCGACCTCGCTGCCGTCCAGGTCCAGCTCGACGACGTGAAGCCCCGCGCGCTCGTCGTCGACTCCATCCAGACCGTCTTTCTTCCCGAGCTCGAGTCCGCGCCGGGCAGCGTCGCTCAGGTGCGCGAGTGCGGCGCCCGCCTCATGATGCTCGCCAAGGGGCTCGGGATCGCCACGTTCCTCGTCGGCCACGTGACGAAGGAAGGGGCGCTCGCGGGACCGCGCGTCCTCGAGCACCTCGTGGACACCGTCCTCTACTTGGAGGGCGAGAGCCACCACGCCTACCGCGTGCTCCGGGCGGTGAAGAACCGCTTCGGCTCCACCAACGAGATCGGCGTTTTCCAGATGGGCGAGGGAGGGCTGGCGGAGGTGACGAACCCGTCGGAGTTCTTCCTCGCCGAGCGGCCCGGCGACGCGCCGGGCTCGGTCATCGTCTCGAGCCTCGAAGGCACGCGCCCGCTGCTGCTCGAGCTCCAGGCGCTCGTCGCGCGCGCGTCCTTCGGCACGCCGCGGCGGACGGTGCTCGGCGCCGACTACAACCGGGTCTGCCTTCTGCTCGCGGTGCTCGAGAAGCGTGTCGGCATGCCGCTCGCGAGCCAGGACGTGTTCGTCAACGTCGCGGGCGGCGGCCGCGTGACGGAGCCGGCGGCGGATCTCGGCATCGTCCTGGCCGCCGCGTCGAGCTACCTCGACCGGCCGGTGCCGGGCGACGTCGTCGTGCTGGGCGAGGTCGGGCTCACGGGCGAGGTGCGCGCGGTGACGGGGCTCGACATCAGGCTGAAGGAAGCGGCCGCGCTCGGCTTCCGGCGCTGCGTCGTGCCGAAGAGCGGCGTTGGTGCCGGCGCGAAGTTTCCCCTCGAGGTCCGCGGTGTTGCCACAGTCAACGGCGCGCTCGAGGCGCTCCTCGGCTGATGGCGGGTCAACCGTCCTGATCAGGAACGTCGTCCGGCTGCTCGTGCTGGTGGTCTCGGCCGCGGCCGGTGGGGCGGCGGCCCGCGTGCTGGGGGCGCCCGTCGCGGCCGGCGTCGCCGTCGGCGCGCTCGCCGGTGGCGTCGCGGTCCTGCTCGAGGTGCTCGCCGCGTCGCTCCCGATCGAGCGCCTGTTTTGGGGCGTCGCGGGCGGGCTCACCGGCCTCGGGGCCGGGCTGGTGCTGGGCCTCGTCGCGGCTCTTCTGCTGGAGCGCGGGCACGCCGCCGTCGTCGGGCTGGCGGCGGCGCTCGGCGCGTACGTCGGCGCCGCGGTGGCGCTCGGGCGGCTCGCCGATCTGTCGGCGATCTCGGGGCGGCTCTTCCCCGTGGCCGGCCGGCTCCGCGGGCTCGACAAGATCCTCGACACCTCGGCGATCATCGACGGCCGGCTCGCCGACGTCTGCGGGGCGGGATTCCTCGATGGCACCCTGGTCGTCCCCGGCTTCGTGCTGCGCGAGCTCCGGCGCATCGCCGACTCGCCGGACGTGCTGAAGCGCAACCGGGGCAAGCGCGGGTTCGAGGTGCTCGGGCGGCTCCAGCGGATGCCCGGCCTCCGGGTCGAGATCGCGGAGGTGGATTTCGCCGGCGTCGCGGAGGTAGACGAGAAGCTCCTCGAGTTGGCGCGGACGCGCGGGGGCAAGGTCGTCACGAACGACTACAACCTGAACAAGCTGGCGGAGTTGAGCGGCGTGGCCGTGCTGAACGTCAACGAGCTGGCGAACGCGGTGAAGCCGATGGTGATCCCCGGCGAGGCGATGACCGTCCAGGTGCTGCGGGAGGGGAAGGAGCCGGGTCAGGGCGTCGCGTACCTCGACGACGGCACGATGGTCGTCATCGAGCAGGGCAAGCGCTCCATCGGCCAGGCGCTCGAGGTGGTCGTGACAAGCGTGTTGCAGACGCCGGCGGGCCGGATGATCTTCACGCGCACGCGCGACGACGCGCCGTCGGCCGCCGCGGCCCGGGAGCGCGGCGATGCCTAAGGTGGCCGCGCTCGTCCCCGCGGGCGGTGTCGGCACGCGCTTCGGCGCCCGTACGCCCAAGCAGTTCCTGCGTCTGGGGACGATGCCGATCCTGGCCGCGACCGTGCATCACTTCGCGCACCACCCGGCGGTGCGCGCCGTCGTCGTCGCCGTGCCCGAGCCCTGGGCGGCGCGCGCGCGGCGGATCCTCGGGCCCGTGGCGAAGCACACGCGCCTCACCGTCGTCGTCGGCGGGCGCACGCGCCAGGACTCGGTGTGGCTTGCGCTGCAGGCCGTGCCCGAGGACGTGGAGATCGTCGTGGTGCACGACGCGGTCCGCCCGCTGATCACGCGGCGCCTCATCGACGCCGCCGTGCGCGCTGCCGTCGAGGAGGGCGCGGCGATCTGCGCGCTGCCGATCACGGAGACGGTCAAGCGGGTGCGTGCCGAGCGGGTGGAGGCGACGCTCGACCGCTCGGAGCTCTGGGCGGTGCAGACGCCGCAGGCGTTCCGCGTCGATCTCCTGCGCGAAGCGCACGAGAAGGCGCGGCGCGACGGCGTCGTCGGCACCGACGACGCGATGCTCGTCGAGCGCCTCGGCCACCCGGTACGGGTGGTGCGCGGGCTCGCGGAGAACGTCAAAATCACCACGCCCGAGGATCTCCGGCGGGCGCGCGCCCTGGCGGGCCGGTGACGCGCGTCGGCCTGGGGTTCGATCTCCATCCGCTCGTGGACGGCCGGCCGCTCGTCCTCGGCGGTGTGACGGTGCCGAGCGCTCGGGGCCTCGGCGGCCATTCCGACGCCGACGTGCTGGCGCACGCGATCGCGGAGGCGCTTCTGGGGGCGCTCGCGCTTGGCGACCTCGGCCGCCACTTTCCCGACAGCGACTCCCGCTACCGCGGGATCTCGAGCCTGGCGCTGCTCCAGCACGTCGTCGCGTTCGTGACGTCGCGCGGCGGGCGACTCGTCAACGTGGACGCGACGGTGCTCGCCGAGGCGCCGCGGCTCGCGCCGCACCTCGACGAGATGGCCAAGCGGCTGGCCGAGACGCTGGGGCTCGACGCGGACCGTGTGAGCGTGAAGGCCAAGAGCCCCGAGGGCCTCGGGCTCCTCGGACGGCGCGAGGGCATCGCCGCGATGGCGGTCGCGAGCGTGGAAGTCGCCGCGTGAGCGTGAGGGTCTACAACACGCTGACGCGGAAGAAGGAGGAGTTCGTTCCCCTCACCCCCGGCCACGTGCGCATTTACGCGTGCGGCGTGACGGTGTACGACCTCTCCCACGTGGGCCACGCGCGCAGCGCGATGGTCTTCGACGTCATCCAGCGCTACTTCCGCTTCAAGGGCTACCGCGTCACGTTCGTCCGGAACTTCACCGACGTCGAGGACAAGATCATCCGGCGGGCCAACGCCGAGGGCGTTCTGGCCGCCGAGCTCTCCGAGCGCTACGTCCAGGCCTTTCGCGAGGACATGGCGGCGATCGGGGTCGCGCCAGCCGACGTCGAGCCGAAGGCCACCGAGCACATCCCCGAGATGGTCGCGCTGATCGAGCGCCTCGTCACCAAAGGGTTCGCTTACACCGTGGACGGCGACGTGTACTTCGAGATCCGGCGCTTCCCACCGTACGGACGGCTCTCGGGCAAGAACCTCGACGAGCTCCTCGCCGGCGCCCGGGTGGAGGTCGACGAGCGCAAGCGCGATCCCCGCGACTTCGCCCTCTGGAAATCGTCGAAGCCCGGGGAGCCGGCCTGGCCGAGCCCGTGGGGACCCGGCCGCCCCGGCTGGCACATCGAGTGCTCCGCGATGGCGATGAAGTATCTCGGGGAATCCTTCGACATCCACGGCGGCGGTGAGGACTTGATCTTCCCCCACCACGAGTGCGAGATCGCCCAGTCCGAGGCCGACACCGGGCGCCCGCTGGCACGTTACTGGCTCCACAACGGGATGGTGACCTTCCGGGCCGAGAAGATGTCGAAGTCGCTAGGCAACATCCTCTCCATTCGGGAGTTCGTCAAGCGTCACGACCCCGACGCCTTTAGGCTCTTCGTGCTCGGCACGCATTACCGCCACCCGATCGAGTGGTCGGAAGAGCGTGTGCAGGAGTCGGCACGCGCCGTCGAGCGGCTCACCCGGTTGATCCACGACGTTCAGACGTTCTGGTCGGGCGCGGGGGGCGATTCGACGCTGCCCGACGAGCTCCGTACGTTCCGCACGCGGTTCGTGGCGGCGCTGGACGACGACTTCAATACGCCCCAGGCCCTCGGGGTGCTCTTCGAGCTGAGCCACGTGCTGTACGAGTATGCCGAGCACGCGTCCGTCGACGCCGGCGCACGCGCCGCCGTCATTGTGGGTGTTCAGGAGATGACGGACCTGATGCGCGTGCTTGGGTTCCTCGAGCGCGGTTATGAGCCCTCTGGCGCCCCGCCTGAGATCGAGCGGCTCGTGCAGGAGCGAGGCCAGGCGCGCGCGCGCCACGACTGGAGGCGCGCCGACCAGCTCCGCGACGAAATCCAGGGGCGCGGCTTCAGTGTTGAGGACACCCCGAGCGGGCCGCGCGTCACCCGGAGGAGCGCGTGACGGAAGAGCGCGTGACGGAAGACCGCGTCTGGGGGCGGAACCCGGTCCGCGAGCTGCTCCGCCGCGGCGGGCGGCGCGTGGACGAGATTGCGGTGCTCGCGGGCGGGCGGGGCCCGCTCGCCGAGGTTGTCGCGCTGGCGCGCCGCGCCGGCGTCAAGGTCTCCTACCGCACGCGTGAGCAGCTCACGGCGATTGCCGGCACGGACCGCCACCAGGGCGTCGTGGCGCGGGTCGCGTCGGGTGAGTACGTCGAGCTCGATGCGCTCCTCGGGATCTCCGGCGAGCGCGGCGAGCCGCCCTTTTTCCTGGCGCTCGACCGGATCCAGGACCCCCGGAACTTCGGGGCGATCCTGAGAACGGCCGGGGCCTTCGGCGCCCACGGCGTGATCGTCGGCAAGCACCACCAAGTCGGCCTTACGGGCGCTGCAGCTCGGGTGGCGATGGGGGCCCTGGAGTACGTCCCGGTCGCTCGCGAGACGAACCTCGTGGGTGCCCTGGAAGCCATGAAAAAATCAGGGATTTGGATCTATGGGAGCTCTGTCTCGAATGGGGTCTCCCCTTGGGCTGCGGATCTCACCGGCCCCTTGTGCCTCGTGCTGGGGAGCGAGGGGGAGGGCGTGAGACCCCTGGTGGCGCGCACCTGCGACGTCCTGCTCATGATTCCGATGACGGGGACGATCGGTTCGCTCAACGTCGCCGCTGCGGCGGCAGTCCTCTGCTACGAGGTGGCCCGTCAGAGGCGGCCAAAGGCCGAAACTCCTTGACTCAACGAAGCTTCGCAATTAGAGTGAAATTTTGTCTGTGCTGGCGTAGCTCAGGGGCAGAGCAACTGCCTTGTAAGCAGTGGGTCGGGGGTTCAAATCCTCCCGCCAGCGCCATGGCAGTGCGAGGCGCAGCCACAAGGCGAGCCGAGCCATGCACTCGAGATTCGAGGGGTTCTCATCGCGTGCCGGCGGATTCGGGGAGGTACCCAAGTGGCCAAAGGGGGCAGACTGTAAATCTGCTGGCGTACGCCTTCGGGGGTTCAAATCCTCCCCTCCCCACCATCTCGGTTGACGCACACGTGACTCGGAGGGGCGGGAATAGCTCAGCGGCAGAGCGCCAGCCTTCCAAGCTGGGGGTCGCGGGTTCGAATCCCGTTTCCCGCTCCAGGAATTTTGGGCCCGCGAGTTTTTCGTTCGCCCATGTAGCTCAGTCGGCAGAGCGCGTCCTTGGTAAGGACGAGGTCTCCGGTTCAATCCCGGACATGGGCTCCACTTCGACTGTCGCAATCGTGACTGCCAACGGGAGGAAGTGAGGGATGGCGAAGGCGAAGTACGAGCGGACGAAGCCGCACGTGAACGTGGGGACGATCGGGCACATCGACCACGGCAAGACGACGCTGACCTCGGCGATCACGAAGGTATTGCACACGAAGATCAGTGCGGTGGCGGTGCGGGAGTTTGGGTCGATCGACAACGCGCCGGAGGAGCGGGAGCGGGGGATCACGATTGCGGTGGCGCACGTGGAGTACG
>Ga0209235_1002558_pt1 | contig 10076 bp, 10 predicted proteins | sample GraSoi013_1_20cm_4_FD_185817 | JGI IMG/M metagenome (GOLD analysis project Ga0209235, IMG submission 185817) | Grasslands soil microbial communities from the Angelo Coastal Reserve, California, USA - Sample 09_25_2013_1_20cm (SPAdes) (version 2) | ecosystem: Environmental > Terrestrial > Soil >...
CTTGCCCTTCGTCCACGACGGTTCCTGTACCTCGCCGCCGCCACCAGAACCGCCGCGAGTTATCGCTTGCTCTATCGGCGTCGATCCCTGCACTATCGCATCGTGCGGGCCTGGCCAGCCGAAGCGATGCCCAGCTCTAACGCTCGATAGCCGAAAACGGGTCCGGGCGGGGCGCGAACGCGCACGCGCTCGTGGCGATCAGCATGGTCAACGAGCGCGGGGAGGCTGTCCAGGCACCCGAGCCCGGGCATAGCTGTCTCTCCCGCGGCCGGACAGTTGAGAGGAGATCGCCATGAAGCGCCCCGTCTTTCCCTTCTCCGCGATCTTGGGTCAGGATCAGATGAAAAAAGCCCTGGTCTATAACGCTATCGATCCCTCCATCGGGGGCGTCCTGATCCGTGGGCAGAAGGGTACTGCCAAGTCGACGGCCGTCCGGGGCATCGCCGAGCTCCTCCCGCAACGGCTCGTGGTGAAGAGTTGCCCGTTTTCCTGTTACCCCGATCAGAAGGAAGGGCTCTGCATGGAGTGCCGAGCCAAGGCGGAGCAAGGCGAAGAGTTACCTCTCGTTGAGACGTCCACCCCGGTGGTGGATCTGCCCCTGAATGCGTCGGAAGATCGAGTGGTGGGGTCTCTGGACATCGAGGCCGCACTGAAATCCGGCCGGAAGGTCTTCCAGCCAGGGATCCTGGCCAGTGCCCATCGCGCAATTCTGTATGTGGACGAGGTGAATCTCCTGGATGATCACGTCGTCGACGTCCTCCTGGACGTCGCCGTCACCGGGATCAATCTCGTCGAACGGGAAGCAGTGAGCTACACCCATCCTTGCCGCTTCATTCTGGTAGGAACCATGAACCCGGAAGAGGGGGAGCTCAGGCCTCAGCTCTTGGACCGGTTCGGCCTCTGTGTGGAGGTCAGGACGGAGCAGTCCGGGGAGCACCGAAAGGAAATCGCTCGCCGCGCGCTGACCTTTCAAAGGGATCCAGAAGCGTTCCAGCTGGAGCGCCAGGGCTCTCAGGACGCCCTCCGGGCTGACATCGCCAGGGCTCGAGCGCTTCACCCCACACTCGCCCCGTCGGAAAAGCTGATGGACTTTGCCGCCCGGGTCGCCGAGGAGATGAAGGTGGATGGGCATCGGGCAGAGATCACTATGGTGAAGACTGCCCTGGCCGCCGCCGCCTTGCGAGGGCAGCAGGAGCCCGCGCCGGAGGACATGCGGGACATCATGGAGATGAGTCTCCGCCACCGGGTCAAGCGCCTGCCTTTCCAGGAGAAGGCTCTCGATACCAAGGCCCTGGATCGTCTGGCTGGGACCTTCTCGGAAAGGAGGCATCTTTGACGTGGAGGCGTCGTCGTCGGTGTCGATCATGCTCACCCGCGCCGACGCCGGGAACCCCGGCCCTTCATCGACTGGGTCGGGCGACAGCATCGACCTCGAAACTTCCGAGGATCTGGAGCACGAGCGGTCTCCGGGTGGGACGCGAGGCGTCGGGAGCACCGCACACGCGTGTACCTGCGACCTCGACGAGTGTCCCCACCGTCTCGACATCCCAGGCAGGCGACAGATCGACCTCGACGAGGCCCTCCTGCACCGGATGATGGAGGGTTTCAATCCTCGGCTCGTTCCCCCCCGGCGCGAACGGCGACGACGAGATGTGCCCGGCAAGCGGAGTACCGCTCAGACGGAGGAGAGTCGCGGGCGCTACATACGGGCTCGGCTTGCTGACTCTGTCAGCCGCGATATCGCCTTCGACGCGACCATCCGGACGGCCGCCCTCGCCCAGCACCGCCGTGATCGGCAGGGCACGAGCCTCAAGGTAGAGATTTCCGACCTACACGCCAAGATCCGAGAGCGGAAGGTGGGGAACCTGCTCCTCTTCGTGGTGGACTGCAGCGGCTCCATGCAGAGCCAGCGGCAGATTCTGGCCACGGAGGCGGCAATCCTCTCGCTCCTGGTCGATGCCTATCAGCGGCGAGATCGGGTGGGCCTGGTCGCCTTCGGGGACCAGTCCGCCGCTGTCATTTTGCGTCCAACCTCGAGCATCGAGCTGGCCAAGAACGCCTTCCGATCCCTGACCCTCGGGGGCCCGACTCCGTTATCGAAGGGGCTCCTGACCGCCTACGAGCTGATCCAACAAGAGCTTCGAAGAGAGCGCGACCTCCTCCCCGTGCTGATCCTCATCAGTGATGGCTGTGCAAACGTGTCGATGGGGGATATGCGTCCCGGCGAGGAAGCGGCGCTGGTAGGAGAGATGATCCGGGCGAGGAGGATCCGTAGCATCGTGCTCGGCACCGCCGGCCAGGGCTGGCGGATGCCGGACGGTAGTATCTTTGCGCCAGCCCAGGAACTGGCCGCGGCCATGGGTGGCGAGTTTTATCCCATGGACGAGACAACCGCCGAGGCGATCCTGGCGTTTTCGCACCGAGGAGCGCCTGAGCCTCAAGGCGAGGATTGAAGACCGCCTTCGGGGAGCCGCGAGGGGCACGGCGCGCTCCGAGCGAGAGGGAGGAAGACTGCATGATCCAAGGGCAGGATCGGAAACGCATGGAAGAGCGATTCGGGGAGGTTGGGAAGGGCTTGACCGAGCTGACCATTCGGGGGAAGCGGTACGATCTGTATCAGCTGCTGAAGATGATGGGGATCGACCACGATGACGTCCGCCCCATCGACGCCCACTCGGCCGAGAGTCCCGATCGCTTCGCGATCCGCTACTTCGACGGCGAAGAGCGCCTCATCGTCGCCTACGAGTTCGACGGCGACTTTCAGTATCTGGGGGAGCACGCGGCCCACATCGACGAGTGGATGGGAGATGAGTACTACAACTTCCCCTGGTCCATCTTTTGCGCCGAATCGCCGTGAGATGGAAGAGCATCCACGAATCGCGCGCCAGCGAGGATACATCGAGAGACGGGCCGAAGAGCTCCTGGAGCGAATCCCGTTTATGGACGATGCAGAGCTTCGGTGGACCGTCCGGGTCTTTCGGGACTGCCTCTCCGGGGCAGCCCAGCAGGAGATGCTCGGGGACTACAGCGAGTTCCTCGAACTGCATGAGATGCGACAGGTGGTCGAGGGCTTCATCCCTCGTTACACGGAGTATGCCCGGGAGGCGTTAGAGGCCAAGCGGTTCACGGCGGCGACGAGCCTGCGGGATATGACGGATGAAGAACTCCAGTCGATGTCGGCGGCCGAGAAGTGGAGCCTCTTGGTTGATGATCCCTCCGGCTTGGACCCTTACCAACTCCGACGAGAGCTTGCACGACTCTTCATGTGTCTCAATTTCGACCTCTTTCATGACCCCGGCCTCGGCGAGTCGGCAGTTGAGTTCAATGTCTACCTCGACCTCCTGGAGAGACTCGGAACCGCTTCCGACACGGCCATTGAGGAGCTAAGGGCCCAGGCTATCGCCGCCCTGAGGGGCCGCGATCATCGGGATGTCTCCGCGGTGGAGGCGGCCTTGACGACCCTGCGGGAGGCCATCGGCCGGTCGGTAGGCCTCATTCCCCCTTTGGATCACCTCTTCAGCGAGCGGATGGAGCGCTGGCCCCGGACTGCTCCCACAGAGCTTCGCACGGTGGTCAATCCTGAAATCAGGGCGGCGGTGGAGGGAATGAATCCGGAGCAGCTTCGGGCCTCTCTCCGAGTCCTCCTGGAGCTGATGAATCTGGAAGAGCAGGGGCGAGAGCTCGCACCCCTCAAGGCAACGTATCGCACGTTCGACGACATCCCCGCGGAGGCCCTCGCGACCCTTTTGCCCCGCCTGTCGATGCGACTGGGAGATCGGAATATCTGTGATTTCGCCCTTCGATACCGCTCAGGGCGGCTCTGGGCTCAGGAGCGGGTCAACCCTCAGGCCTGGAAGCTCGTCCCTTTGCAGGACAAGTTCATGGTCCTCGAGGCGGATAACGCAGCGATGGATCTTCTCCAGGTCTCGCGTCACCTGACTCGTCTCCTGCTCACCGAGAGATACGAGCTCCTCTTCGATCCGGCGTATCAGGTGGGCCTGACGTACGAGCCCATCTATCACCGTGTCCTGGCCCATTGCATGGGGGGAGAGCTCAGCGACTCAGGTGCGCTCAAAAGCGTGAACCGGCAAATCACGAGAATGATGTTGGAGCTCGAGGAGCTCCTGCCAGATGGCGAGAGGCCGGCCCGGTTTCGCGACATCCGGGAGGTCATTGGAACCGGCCTGAAGCTCGCCCCGATCGCTGAGGAGCGGTGAATAGTGGCGCCAGGAACTCCGAACGAGATGGTAGAGACTTTAGAGGCCCAGGCCCGGGCTCAGGAGGCACAAGGGAACCAGGTCGGCTTGCTCGAGACCCTGTCGACGCTGGCAACCGTGCTGAGAGAGCTCGACGAAGGCCGGGCGCGAAGCGCCCTGGAGCAGGCGTACCGAGTCGCCCTCACCATCCAGGATCAGCAGGGAATGGCCCAGGGCTTGCGCCAACTGGGGGTTCTCTACCATTTGCAAGGGGGATGGGATCGTGCATTGGAACTGTACCACCGGGCTTTGGCTTTACAGAGAGAGGCAGGGGATCAGACGTGGGTCGCCATGATCCTCGGCAATGTCGCGGAGGCCCTCCAGGGAAAGGGAGAGTTCCGGGTGGCGCTCGAGACCTATGACGCGAGCCTCGCTCTGAAGATGGAGCTCCAGGACGAGCGAGGGCTTGCCCTCACCTGGAACAACATCGGGACGGTGAAGGCCCGCATGGGAGATCTCGCCGGCGCCATGCAGGCGTTCGGCAAGGGTCTCGCGATACAGGAGAAGCTCGGGGACATCCTCGGCAAGGCGGTCACCCTGGCGAACATCGCCGGCATCCACCAGGGCCAGAGAAGCTGGCGCGAAGCACGCGAGCTCCTCGAACAGAGCCTGGCGCTCTACGAGATGGTTGGCGATGCGATGGGCAGGGCCGCCACCCTCAACACGCTCGGTTTTGTTCAACGGCGATTGGGTGATCTGGAGGGAGCCTATCAACGTTACGCGGGGGCCAAGGATCTGCTCCAAGGGTTGGGCGACGTTCTACGAGTCACGATCCCTCTTCATAATATGGCGCTGATCCATGAAGAGCGGGGGGAATATCGGGAGGCCCTCCGTCTTATGGAGGAAGTCATCAGCATCGACAAGCGGATCGGCCATCCCGACCTGCGACGGGACCTCCAGACCTTCGGCCGGATTCGAGAGAAGCTGGACAGGCGGAGAGATCAGCGGTTGTCCAATAACTGAGTTTCGCGAGCGCCCCGTAAAAATTGGTCCTTGACAGCACCCTTAATTCAGCATAGTTTACCGCCCACTTGCTCACCGCCAGCTTCTGCTAGTACCGGTGCAGCGAGCTCTCACCGCACGGCGGTAGACCTTATCGAGCGTAAGGGAGGTGGTCGGGGACAACTTCCGATAAACGATGAACCGGGATAATAAGCCTCTGTGAACGAGTGCGCGGTGTGTCGCTCCCTAACGTTTGGGAACGGCCCAGGGACCGCGGGGAGATAGAGATGAGCGCAGAGGGTTACATCAATCGATGGTGGCGGGTCGTGGGCGGGCTCTCCATGAACCTCGCTCTTGGCTCGGCCTACGCGTGGAGTGTGTTCGTCGCGCCGCTTGAGAAGGACTTCGGCTGGAAGCGGGCCGACACCGCCATGATCTTTACCATCCTCATCTTTGTGTTCGCTATCAGCTTCGTCTTGGCCGGCCGACTCCAGGACAAGAAGGGTCCGTTCTGGGTCTCCGTAATCGGTGGCGCGCTGGTCAGCATTGGGTTCTTCCTCAGCGCCTGGACGACGTCGCTCGCCTGGATCTTCTTCTGGCTCGGTGCCATCGGCGGCATCGGCAACGGCTTCGGCTACGCGACGCCCATCCCGGTCATGGCTAAGTGGTTCCCCGACAGGCGGGGCCTAGCGGTTGGGCTCGCGGTCGCCGGCTACGGCGGCGGGTCGGCGATCTTCGGCCCGCTGGCCGGGAACTGGCTGATCCCGACCTACGGGTGGCGGACGACGTTCCAGATCCTGGGGGTCATCTTCTTGATCATGACGATGGCCGGGGCCTTCCTGCTGAAGAATCCCCCGGTGGGCTACAGGCCGGCCGGCTGGGTACCGGCTCCCGCGGCCAAGGCTGCGGCCACGACCTACGAGTTCTCCCCGAGCGAGACGCTTAGGACACCGACTTTCTACCTGATGTGGATCGCCTACTGCCTCGGCACCGCCGCTGGGCTCATGGTGATCAGCCAACTCGTGCCATTCGCACGCAGCCAGGGCGTTCCGCTCGCACTCGCAACGACCGCGATCCTCATCGGTGCCGTCGGTAACGCGGCTGGCCGGATCTTGTCGGGCTGGATGTCCGACACCCTCGGCCGCCTCAACGTGCTGCGGCTGATGATCGCCATCTCGGCGGTGGCCATGCCGATCCTGGCCCACACGGGCGGCATCGTCGATCCGCCCCTGTTCATGTACGTGATGGTGTTCATCGTCTACTGGTGCTACGGCACCCAGCTCTCGGTGAACGCCTCCACGACCTCGGACTTCTGGGGGACCAAGAACGCCGGCATCAACTACGGCATGCTGTTCACCTCGTGGGGCGTGGCCGGCATCGTCGGACCCAGGATCGGTGGCGTGCTCTTCGACAAGTACGGGAACTACCAGGCCGCCTTCTACACCGCGGCAGGTCTGGCGGTGATCGCGCTGATTGCGGAGCTTCTGGCACGGCGCCCTGCCGTGCCGGAGGCGGTTCCGGCGGGGGCGAGGGCGAGGGCCTAGCCGCGCCGACAGCACCATATTGTTCGCGAATGGAGGCCAGCATGGCAAAAAGTTATCCGGTGTTAGCTTGGCCGGCGGTTCCGACGCCGACCCCGGATGAGGTCTATAAGGGAGAGAGCGATAAAGCGAAGGAATACGCCCTGTGGCTCGAGGAGAACCTCCGGCAGAGCAAAAACTTCGAAAAGCCTGAGGCTCTGACCAACATCAGGGTCCTCGACTGCACCTCGACGATGATCATCGGCCACTGGTGCTCGTCGCTCTTCGCCGAGCTCGGGGCAGAGGTCATCATGGTAGAGCCGCCAGGTGGTGATCCCCTCCGGAAGCTTACCCCGTTCGGGCGCCGGGAGTACATGTTCAAGGACAGCGCCACCGGGGAGGAGGTGGGTGCCCGCTTCCTGGCGGAGGCGCGGAGCAAGCAGTCCATCACGTTGGACCTCACGAAGGCGGAGGGGCGTGAGATCTTGAAGGAGCTCGTCGCCCACGCGGACGTCATTGTCGAGAACGCCCCTCCCGGACAGTGGGATGAGTGGGGGATCGGTTACCGACAGCTCTCAGAGATCAACCCCCGTCTGGTCTACTGCTGGGTCGGGCAGCTCGGCCAGTGGGGCCCGTTGAAGGACAAGCCTGGCAATCTCGATCCCACCGCGCAAGCGGCCTGCGGGTTCGTGCACGGCACCGGCGCTCCGGTGGCCTTCGGCGGCACCCCAACTCGGTCCGGGTGGTGGATGGCCGACCAGGTGGGTGGGACCGGCGCCGCCATCGGCATCATGTCGGCCCTCTACTACCGCGAGCAGGTCTCCGGCCGCGGCCAGTTCGTCGAGGCCACCGCCGCTGCCGGCGTCATGCGGATCCTCGATTACAACTGGGCCTGGTACGGGGTGGACGGCAGCATCCGGCCCCGGTACGGCAACTGGGACCTGGCCATCAACATCTATGCCGTGAACCCCTGTAAGGACGGCCAGATCATGGTGGGTGGCGGCCACGACCGGCTCTGGTACCGCATCTGGCGGACGGTCGGGAAGGATCGGCCGGATGTCGAGCAGCACATCGTGGAAGACCCGAATATGCGGGAGGTGACGGCGCGGCTGCCTCACTACAGGCAGGTCGAGACCTATACCTCCCTCTGCGAGTGGATGAAAGACAACACCCGGTCGGAGGCCGAGACCAAGCTTCAGGCCGAGGAAGTTGCGTCGGGTGGCGTGTCGTTCATCGACGAGGTCTGTGAGTTTCCTCACTACAAATACCGCGGCCACATGGAAGTCATCGACGACGTCCACTACGGGAAGGTCCTGATCGGGTCCTCGGCCTTCATCGGCCAGCGGACCCCGGGCCGGGTGAAGTGGATCGGCCGGCCGACCGGCTACGATAGCGAGGACGTCTATCGGCGACTCATTGGCCTCACCAAGGCGGAGATGGATAGCCTCAAGGCGAAGGGAGTGATCTAGAAATGGCGACCGTAACGGCGAAGATGACCTTCGAGGAGTATTGTCGCAGTGTCTTCGACCCGAAAAAGGTCTTCTCGAAGCCCGAGCCGCTGAAGGGCACGCGGTTCTTGAGCTGCACGCAATACATCCTCGGTCCCTCCTGCGCCAATTACCTGGCCGAGCTCGGCGCCGAGGTGATCAAGATCGAGTTGCCGCGCCGGGGCGAGCCTATGCGCCACACCACACCTTTCAATGAGCCCAAGCTCTATCCCCTTTCCAAATGGATGCCGGAGATGGGCACGGGCCTGGGCTTCTTCGGGGCCAACCACAACGAATATTTCCTCGCGGTGGACTTCCACAAGCCGGAAGGACAAGAAATCGTGCGGATGCTGGCCGCCAAATGCGACGGCGTTGTGGAAAACTACCGAGCTGGCACCTTCGACCGCTGGGGGATCAGTTATCGTCAACTGAGCCAGATCAATCCCCGGCTCATCTATCAGTGGCTCGGAGGCTTCGGCGGCTGGGGCCCCGGCCGGAAGCGGGCCAGCTACGACATCCTGGGTCAAGCCCAGGGCGGCTGCTTCTCCGTGACCGGCTGGCCACTGGATAAGGGAGGCCTTCCCTCCAAGCAGACCATCTGGATCATGGACTACTGGGGCGGGATGATGGCCGCCTTCCAGATCCTGGCGTGCATGTACTGGCGCGACAATATCTCCGGCCTCGGAAACTTCATGGAGTACTCCCAGGTCCAAGGAGCGCAGCGGCACCTCTCCGACTGCATCGCCCTCTACGGCCGCTATGGCCTGGTGCCCCAGCGGTGGGGCAACTGGGACGCCCTCCTGTGCGTCCACGGGATCATCAAGTGTGGCAAGTCGTCCTATCCGAACTCCAAGAACCCGCAAGAGCTGGAAGAGGGATTCATCCTGGTCAGCGCGTACACCGATGCCGACTTCGCCAAGCTGATGCGACTCATCAGGCGGGAGGATCTGGAGAAGAAGTACGCGACGCGGGATGAGCGGATCAAGGCCGAGAGTCAGTATGAGATTTACCCGGCCCTCGAGGAGTGGGCTAAGGACAAGACCAAAGAGCAGGTCCGGGACATCCTGAATAGAGAGGGGTTCAACAACCAGCCGGTCTGGAACTCGAAGGAGGTTTCGAACCAGGAGCACTTCCACCTCCGCGGGGAGCTCGAGTGGCTCGACGATCCCCACTTCGGTGAGGTCCAGAGCCAAGGGCCGGCCTTCCATCTGTCCGAGTCCCCGGCCCGCCACAAGTGGGCCCTCAAGCCCGTCGGGGCGGATAACGAGTTCATCCTCGGTAAGCTGTGCGGCTTCTCCAAGACCAAGATGGCAGAGCTAGAAGCGGACGGGGTCATCTAAGCCCCGACATACGCCCCAATAATGAAGGAGGCATGCGGATGTCCGAGGTGAGCTACAAACAGTGTTCCCTGCTGTTGGAGTGTCCGAAATGTTCGGCGATCAACTACATGGACCCCTTCAGCTTCTGGAACTTCAAAGGGAAGATGAAGTGCGCCGGCTGTGATTCGATCTTTGCCGTTGGGTACTCCAACGGCCAGAGGGTCATGGGGCCGGATCCGGCCCAGGGTCCTCACGACAAGCTGCCCGGCTGGGCCCAGACCAAGGACTACAAGACCGAGTTCTCGATGCCTGGCAAAGTGAGCCCGCCGTCCTACGCTCGCGCCCCCGACCAGAAGCATGGGCCCACGTACAAGAATGTCCGGGGGAACTTGATATCGGCTGGCAAACTGGCGGCCGCCGACCTGGCGGGGAGCCGACCTCGCTTCATCATCGAGGGCAAACCCTATAAGTCCGCCAGCTGAGGGGAAGCGAGGCGGGAAGGAGGATCTCGGGATGGCGAAAGGGACGTGGCCAAAGGATACGTATCCTTTT
>Ga0209235_1002559_pt1 | contig 10073 bp, 11 predicted proteins | sample GraSoi013_1_20cm_4_FD_185817 | JGI IMG/M metagenome (GOLD analysis project Ga0209235, IMG submission 185817) | Grasslands soil microbial communities from the Angelo Coastal Reserve, California, USA - Sample 09_25_2013_1_20cm (SPAdes) (version 2) | ecosystem: Environmental > Terrestrial > Soil >...
CGGCAATTCTACGATTCGAAACCTCTGGATCGAGGATGCGCTGGATCCGCGACTCGACTTCGTCTCGTCCTCCGCGCGGGTGCAGGTGACCGGCCAGAACCCGCGCAACTGGTCCTTCACGGACATCCAACCCAACCAAAGCGAGACGATCGCGCTGGTCCTCCGGATCAACGGGAATGCGAAAGCCAGGGATCTCATCTCGAACGCATTCGACGTTCGGTACACGAACAGCGAAGGGGCGGTGGTCGGCTCGAGTCGATCCGACAGCGAAGACGTGCTCGTTGCTGACGACCCGGTCCCGCTCCTCTACATCGGAGCGGGGGGCCTCCCCCTCGGCCTGCTCGCGGCGGTCCTCCTCATTCGTCGAAGGCGAGTGCAGGTGGAGGAAGTCTTCCTCGTCTACCGCGATGGAGTCCTCATCTACCACCTTTCGCGCAGCCTGTCCCAAGACAAGGATGAGGACGTCCTGGGGGGAATGCTGACGGCCATTCAGGAGTTCGTCCGCGACGCTTTCGTCTACGGGGAGCACCGCGAGCTCCACCACCTGGACTTCGGTCAGTATCGGATCCTGATCGAACGCGGCAAGCGCGTGTACCTCGCCGTGGTGTACGCCGGCAAGGGGTTCGCCACGGTGCGGCGGCGTGTGCGCTCCGTCCTCGATCACATCGAAACCGCGTACGGCAGGGTGCTCGAGGACTGGGACGGAGACATGGACAAGGTCGCCGGAGCCCGGGACCTGATCCGCGAGTACCTGCTCCGGCCCGTCGGGAAGCCCTCCCCGGGATTCTCGTTCCTCTGAGCCCCGCGAGCGTCGGAATGGGCCCGGCCGGACTTTCCGGTCCCGTGGGTACCGCGGGACCTTTTGAACCGACGACCATCTGGTTATGAGCCAGACGCTCCACCGGACTAAGCTACGGGCCCCGGGCCGCGGAACCGCGGGGCGTTACTTAAGGAGTGTGTCCGCCGCGATTCCTAATACGGCCTCGGACGTTCCGGGATTGTGCGCGGAGCGGCGGCGGATCTGAGGGCCCTCGAGCGACTCGTTCCCTCGGAGAATGGCCTGACGGTCTTCGACGCGGACACGCAAGAGACCTCGTACGGGATTTGTTTCTTCAACGGCTTGCCGTTCATCTTCGACACCCACCGCAAAGGGACTCGGTTCGTCGCGACGATCGAACTGCTGACCGAGGTCGTACAGCCCGTTCGCGTCGCTCGGAACTCTGTTGATCGCTTCCGGCGAGACGTACGAGCGAAGGGGCTTCTGCCCATCCCCTACACCGGTTGCTTCTTCAAAGGAAATCTCCATGTCTACGCGTTCTCGGGACCGGTTCGCGGATTCGACCTCGCGGCAATCGGCAAGACCGCGGGCCAATCCGAACGCGCGCTTTTCAGACGCATGGACGGACTGAAGTCTCGGATTCCCGGTCCGGTCGCTCGGGCCCAACGGGAACTTCTTGAAGGGAAGCGGCACCCGCGCCACGCCTCCGACCTTCGCGTCCTGGCGGCCCGATGGAAAGAAACCGGGAGGCAAGGGCTCGCGAACCGGAGCAAGCGACGCTCTTTATGAGGGCGCGCGCCACTCCCGACGGCGTGGCCAAGGAACCGACCGAACGTGCGCTCCTCCTCGAACTCGCGAAGGACTCGTTCCGGCAACAAATCGCGAAGCGCGTCCGGCCCCTCGCCCGCAGTTATGTGGAGAAGTGGATGGCCTGCGAGCTGTGGCTGTACTTGTCCGTCATTCAGCGGCATTCCAACGAACTGCATTCCTACAAATCTGTCGTCATTCAGACGCTCCGAAGCACGAGCCTCGATGACATGCTTACGATTTGCCGGACGACCCGCCCGGACCTAGCCGACCTCTGGTCAAAGCCCGCGGCACGCGCGAAGTTACAGAAGGAAATCGAAAAGGCGATTGAGGCCGTCGAGGCAGCCTGACGCCCGCGAGTCGCGAGAGGGAGCGCGCCGTCGTGCGGATTCGCCATACACCAGGCAATCCTGAGCCAATCGCCCCCGTGGACGTCACGAGGGATCGTCGCTAGGATGGTCGCCGTCCCCAGCAAGCCCGCTCGAGAGGGCGGGCACCTCTCCCTCATCTCGCACGTTCGGTCCTAGGCGGGCCTTTGAATCCCGGGTTTCCGCGCCGAGATTACGACGCTTTCCGCACCGAAGCTCCTTGTGATTCGCTTCGTGCTTTCCGACCCGCTCTTGGAGAAGTAGTCGATCCGCTTGACGATTCGGAGGCCCTCGAACCCGGCAAGCCAAAAGCCTCCAGCCGCTCGGCCACCTCGCGTGTCGCGTCATAGAGCGTGCGTGGATGTCTTCGAAGTGCTTTGCCTCGACCTCCTGTCTGAATCGAAAATCTTGCCCCTCGCGCGGCCTCCCTCGGTACGTCCGCGTTTGGTTGTCCCATAGAGGCCACAATGACTCCCAAACTTGATAATGGCGCCGCAAGCCTCAACCGAACGACTTGCATCCAACGGATCAGTAAGGCACTCCGCTATGCGAGCAGAGAACGAGAACGACCGCTCAATGCTCGGTAAGACCGAGAACGATCCTCCAATGCTCGGTAAGACCGAGAACGATCGCCCGATGCTTGGCAAACCGTTCGGATTGGAAGAGGGGACATGCTACCTCGTTCGGGGGAAACAGGCCGAAACGAGCTACCTGCTCTTCCAAGCCATTGTGGAACAGGGGACTCCCGGCCTTTGCATTACGACGATGTACCCGGAGAAAGTGCGTTCGCGGTACAGTCTCGCCTCCGTTCCGGTCTGGTGGATTTCCTTCGTCCCAGGCGATCGGCACTACGCCCCAAACGCGATCGGCATCCTTGCGAAGGTGATCGAGGGCTTCGTCGACGAGAACCCAGCCGGTTGCGTCGTGCTCCTGGACGGGGTTGAATCGATCATGAACAACATCGGGTTCGACAAGGACATGCTCTTCGTCGAGCACATGAACGAGTACGTGATGTCGCGGAAAGCGATCATCCTTTTCACCGTGGATCCCGAGTGTTTCAAGCTATCCGAATTCGCCCGCCTCGAGAGATCCCTCAAAAGCATCGACGAACCGCAGTTGCGCCAAACCCTGGACAACCCGGAACACTATCCTCGAACTGGAATCCGCTAACTGACGCAGACCCAAACATGAACGAACGGTCTCCCGGTGGCGGGACGAAGTGAAGGGGTATCACCTCAGCCGTCCACCTCGCCGAGGAACGCATCCTTCGCCGCCCGCAGGTGATGGATTCGCCCAAGGATGCGCTTGCGCGGATCAAGCGCGCCTTCGCGGCGCCCTTGATTGACCCCGAATCGCATGGGAGAGAGCGCCGTCGTGCGGATTCGGACCCCACCCGTTTTTCTCCATGTGGACGGAAAATCAATCAACCGGGAATTGACTGACGGTTCCAAGCGGTCTCGAGCTCCCAGAACGCGGCCTCGTGCCGCATCCTCGCGTAATACTTCTCGGTCGTGTTCGAGGACCCGTGTCGCAGCCCTTTACTACGGCTTCGATACTCGGACCGTTGTCCTTGCCTCCGCTGCGACGAAATGGAACCGTCGATCTCTTGGGGAGTATCGGCGGGCACTCGGAACGATGGTCGTCGCGTCGGCGGAGAACAGAGGCCCGACGGCAGGCGCGATCACTTTCCCGGGGGGGTTACCCCAATATCATCGCGGTCGACAGCATCGGCATCGTCGCCCCGGCCCTGGACGGTCTCGCGAACTTCTCCAGCCGCGGTCCCTGTCCCGGCGGGATCCTCAAGCCCCACCTGGTCGCTCCCGGAGGGATGAAAGAGGAGTGCATCTTCGGACAGGCATGTTCATTGCTGCGCGTACCAATGGACGTCGACCCTCGGCGTGGGGCTGCTCACGCCCTCCAGGCAGTACCAGTAGTCACCGGCCTGCCCCGGAGAGAACGTGAAATTTCCCCGTTCGAGCACATGGATTCCGCCCGTACACGGAACGGTCGTGACGGACACGAGGTAGACGCTCGTCGTCGCGTTCGACACCCAGACGCCGACGACGCCGCCCCCCGCTCGTACCGTGAGTGCGGCTCCGCCCGATGGCGCGAGGCATCCGAACAAGACGTTGCCCGTTCCACTCGAGGGCGGCAAGCTCATCGCCGATAGCCCGCCCGCCCCGCAGTTGTCTTGGACGACAGCCGCATAAGTCGGCTCGAGCGAGTGGGTGAACAAGGTCACCGTCGCCGCGACCGTCGTCGCGACTACGATCGCTGCGACCAGCGCGGCGAGCATCTTTTTCATTCCCTTCACTCGGAATAACTTGGGCTCCCCCATCGTTTGAAGCGATGGTTTCTTGATCTCACTCGTCGACCGACTCTCTCGTACATCGTTCATGAAAAACCCTCCGAGAGCAAGCAACAATCCAGAAAACTGCGATGCTGATCCTGCCCCCCGCTCGGAACAGCATCCAGGTTGACCCAGTTCTGACTTGTGGCACGGTTTTTGACCCGGGGACAAGGGACGGTGCTCGCCAGGGCGTATCGTCGCGACCTCAATTCCGGTCTGATTGAAAATCGGCCCACATGGAGTAGAATGGGGAAGGAGCGCCGTCGTGCGGAGTTGCTCTATACCTGTGAAATCCACGTCAATGGAAGGGTAGTTGCCAGAACTCAAGGCCGACGCCTACCGATGTCCTGTCCCCCTCATGAGGGCCGGTTGAACCGGTCCTCCCCTTACCCTCCTTCGCGGATCCGGTTCGAGATAGACTGGGCCGGATCGAACAGTCACGGCACACCAGGATGTGTCTCTGTTCGATTCCAATTCAGGGGTCCGCCTTCGATCTGGCGACAATCGGACAACCTAGGGTCATCGAGAGGTTGCGTCCTGCTTGCGGGTACGGTCCGGCGGACGTTGGCTCAATCCCCGAGAGGCGGCTGAGATCACAACCGGACAAGCCGGGACCAGGAGGACCGGGCATGGGGGTAGACCTTTCGTTCGCTCGCCGAATCGACTGTTCTCAGCGGAAGGTATAATCTGGCCTCCGCCAGCTCACGTTAGATGGCTCAGGGCTTGGGTCACCGCCGCGACTTTTGCAACATCTGCGGAGCGGAGATGTCCTCCTATGGTATCGAGGACCACCAGCGGCACGTTCATCCCGACATCTTCGAGAGGCGCCAACGGGAGTTCTCGCATGCGCTGGGTAGGGCCGCCCTCGTCTTCGTTCCCGCGGGCGCCGCCTTCTTCCTCGCTCTCTTTGTCCCGGATGTGATCTTCGGGATCCGTGAACCGAGCTGGTACGTCGGAGTCATTTTCCTCGGTTTCATGGTGTCAATGTTCGCCCCGCTGCCGTATGCCGCCAGGAAGCGGCGGGCCTACCTCGAGGCCGGTGGAGACATCCTCCTGCAGTGCCCCGTTTGCGACGCGAAGATAGTGAGCCTAAGGATACGATCCCACCTGGCTTCCGATCACCCCGGAGAATCCCGGCGCCTCAAGGTGTTGGTACCTCTCGTCTATGGTTCCCTCATCGTGCCCCTTGTCGGCGTCCTCGCCCTTCTCTGGGGCGTCATTGTCGGGATATTCCCTCTCGAATGGGGCGAGATGTTTCCTACGATGATGATCGTCATATTCGCGGCATGGGGTGCCGTGTTCATCCCCTGGGGAGTCTTCGTCGAGCGCCCCCACCGGGCGAAGGTCAGGGCCGAGTGGCAATCCGTTCATGTGGGGACTCAACGGAGTCAGCGATAGGCGGCTCGACGCTGTAACTGTGGACTCACTGCCTTAAGGTTCACGGCCTGCTAAGAAGGATGAGCCCGTGGTGACCGGCTTGAGGTCAGTGAATTCAACAACATGGATGAACGTCGGGAACGCATGGGGCAGAAAAGCCCCCAAATGCCCTAAGGACTGACATTCGGTGTAGCGGTCGTCATCGGCTAGCGAAGCACAGACCCCTGGGATTCGTTGCGCCGAAGTAGGCGACCCCCAAGGCTGCAACCAACGCGAGAATCCGTGTGCGATCGGTCATCCTTTGTCTGCCTACTCCCTCCGGCCTATGCATCTGTCGCAGATAATTCCGCGTCGAGCGGAACCAGACGGACGGGGTCCGAATCTCATCTAGCCATCGTGAGTTCGGAGCCCGACGTGGTCGCCCTCGAAATTGAGATACTGCGGGAAATCGGCCAGAATCGGCATTGGGACTGTTCCCTTCGACTCCTGCCTCCCTGAAGCAGTGGTTTATTCTCGGCATAGACAAAGAAACGGTCAGGACACCGCTAGCGCGACTCGGCGAAAGGGAATCTGTTGACAATCGGCATGCCGTCTGTCACCGACATTCCTTCGCTTACAGCCATTCGGGGATGAGTGAAAAGCGAACATCGGCTAGAAGCGGAATCCGCGGACCAAGCCGCGTGGACGGAACCCGCTAGAAATTTCCACGCGCTGGTCGCCTGCCCGACACGGTAGCTGTTAGGGCGAAGCGCTATTGGACAGCCCCTTCGATCCTGCGAGTTCGAGCGCCTTTCTTACCCGACGAGGCCAGCCGCCCACGGTCAGCCTAAGCGACTGCCCGCTCCCGCGGACCAGAAAGGAGTGGTACCGGCGATTCCACTGGATTGTCTCGACTTGGACCTCCAAACCAGGTTCGGAAGTGTTGCGGGCGAGGTATGGCCACCAGATTCTTCCGACCATCCAGGTATAGGCTAAAGCCACCACGGCAAGCGCCGAGAAGGCGACGATCCGTGATTCGACGCTGGAACTCCATATGAGCGGACGAGTGAGGTAGTAGGTCACGTTGCCGAGCACCGCACCGGCCAGCCCAAGAAGATACGCTGTTCGCTGGTACAGCTTTCGCGGCGGTTTGAGTAAGCGAAGCGATCCCGGGCGCGCCTCCAGGATGAAAGTTTCAGCGATTCGGCCCCGCCTGATCCATTGAAAATAGCCTGGCTCCGCCCAGAAATCGTACTTCCGAATCCCGCTCGGCATCTTCTTGGGCACGATGCGCCTCGCCACCGATAAGACATTTGGCCCGGGGGGAAAACCAGGCACGGAGTCATTTAATCGTGGGGTTTTGGACTCCGAGTCTGGCGTTGTGGTGTTCTTCTGGATGATTGGCGTGGCGAGGCAGGATTCGCCGCAACCAATCCGGGCTTTGGCCAACTCGCTCGGCCTCTTGATGTCGGCCTCGATCGTCTTGGGGTCGCAACCGGCCTTCGTCGACAGTTTATTCCAAACTACAAACCGGTGACGTGGCCAGCCCGACCACTCCGGGTTTCAGCATCTGGCAATGAACTTGACACGAGCGACTACACTCGCCCTGCCGACCGTCAACAATCTCGGTTCAAATTGGACCGGACCCTTGTCGTCCGGGGGTAGTACCGATTAGCGTCCAGCCTGCCGCACCAGCGACAAGCTCGCTACCAATTTCAGCGAGGATCGCACACCAGCCGCTTCGGCGGCCCAAAGCTCCGAGGGCCCCGCTCGGATGTCGGTTCAGGCGGGTCCTTTCTCCGTGGACTTGACGGTGGTCGTGAAACCAGCGGTGTCTTTGTGGTCAAACTGCAAGTCGGCGTCGTGCAAGGCGAGCTTCTTGATCCGAGTCACCACCGAGCGCTTCCAGCTAATCCCGTTCGGCAGGACGATCTCTCCGGTGAACTTCTCTCCCGTGACGGGGTTCAAGACGTAATCGCTCTGAACCTCCCCGACGCCGTCGACCTTGAACGCGGCGATGTACTCCCCGTACTTCCAATCAATCTTCGCTCGCTTCGTTGGCAGGAGCGTGGCGATCGTCTTCCGAAGAATCGCTGAGGAGCCGCCATGTTCCCCGCTCCCGATCTCCTCGAGGGCTTTGACTTGAGCCAGGGTCGCGGACGGATCAATGTATTGCCGCGCAATTCCGTTCCCTTCATGAATGGCTTTGGGCCACCAGTAGCCCACGGCAAATGTTACGCCATCGAGCCTTGTTTCGCCAAACATCCCCTTGCGAATGTGATGCCCCACGAACGCCTCACAATTTCCCGTGGTTGGATGTCCGTTGAAGTTGCACGGGCATCCGTACGCACAATTGCAGGCTTGGATCACTTCGGCATCCATCTTCCATTTCGTCGGCAACCGCTCACTCCTGTCCGTCGAAGGGCAACGGCACTCCGCGTATAATCGTATTTTTGAGACTCCCTCGATTCGCATTGTATATGGTTCGCGCAATCGCCGCTTCTGTTGACAGGCGGGTCGGCGATTGTCGTCGTCGTTTCGTGGACGCATCAATCCTCTCCGAAGTGACGCCAGGAGGTAGAGCGCCGCCTATCCGTGTCTGTTTCCTTCGGCGCGATGCGTCAGCCGCCGAGGGTTGCAAAGAACCCGAGCAAGACTACCATCGTCGCAAGATAAATGCCAGACATGACCGCACCGATGCCCAACAAGTCTCGAAACCAAATCGGTCCCCGCCTCCCTCTGAGCGCCCAGAGGGAGAGCAGGAGATTCGCGAGATTTGTGCTCATCGCCGAGAGCAGCACGGGGGGAGAGAAAACGGCAGGCGCGATTGAATCCGGCAAGACGAGGAGCAGCCTGAGTCCGACAAGACTCAACGAGGCCATAGGCAACGCGAGCCCGATCAGTGCGTCGGCAACATGAATCGGCCTGAGGACGGCGTTGCTGGTTCGGGCCGGTGCGAACATTCCGGGGGACGAAGGAGCGTGCCGCCGCTAATATTTGCCGTACGAAGCCGGTGACGATTGGCACACCAACCGTCCTCAACCCGAGTACGAATCAGACAGAGGAGCCTCGAATCACTCGTTATCGGACGGAGTCCGATCGGTCGACCCAGCCACCACGCGCGTTCCGGCGCGGTTTCCGGACCCCGCGCTCGGTGCGACAGAGCATTGTTATTGAGACATCCCAGTGCTCTGGGATCTCGTCCTCAGTTCGTCGACCATTGGCAGGGTAGGAACCGATTCGTTCAGCGTGTATTGGCCCTCAACCGAACAGTTTGAGTTTGTACTTCTTCGTCAGCTCCGACACCCACTCGTTCCATCCGAAGGTCGCATTGTACTTGGCCGCGAGGGCGCCCACCCGTTCGAACTCAGGGGGACCCTGCGTGAACAGTTCTCCCGCTTCGGCGAAGAATTTTTCGAACCCCGCTGGGGAAATGATTTCCACCAGACGGGCCACTTTGTCGGTCGGATTCCAGAACGTGTGCGGGATTCCGCGTGGCTTCAAGATGTAATCCCCCGGACCCGCCAGGAGAATCTCGTCGCCGATTCGAGCGCCGAACTGACCCTCCACGACGTAGGAATACTCATCCGTGTCATGGTGGAGGTGCGGTGGGACGAGAGTCCTAGGCTGGACGTGATGCTCCACGATGGAAAACGCTCGGTTGGTTTCGTCGCCGGAGATCTTGAACTTGACCCCGACTCCACCTATCGAAACAAGCTTGCCTTCCTTGGCCGGAATCGCGAGACGGCCATGGTGCTTCTGAGCCGGATCCACTCTCATCACCGAACTCGGGCTAGTTCGAATCCCGTTAATAAGTTCTTGTGCGCCGGGCGACGCCGCCATGAGCTCAAGGCGCGGAACATCGCGGAACATGGATCCGCACCTGCTCGGTCGCCTTGGCTCACCGACATCCCGCGGCCGCGGAACCGTGGTCGCGTCGACCCGATACGGTCACCGCTAAGCAAACTTATCAGGATGATAGTTAGTCGACCCGACATTCAGGCGCCCATGCACCTTCTCAATACGTCCGGAGTTTTTCAGGGTCAGTCGGGAGATGGTCAATTCCTCCCCACTCCGGGATGACGACCGACTTGGTTCTGGCCTTCGAATCCGGCCCGAGCTTGGGATATGTCATCTGCGCCGGACCGCCGATGCTCTCGCAGTCGTCTTCGACAATGATGTCCGCGGCCGCTCGTTCAGCGGCCTGACCGTAGTGCTCGTTTTCTCGCCTGTAGAAGAGTTCCCCCTCGGGGGCACCCGCATCCTGCAAGGCGCCCCGCACTTTGGCCAGACTGCCCGGATCCTCCAACTCGCGACCCCCGGAGTCCTCTGCCCACAGGGCAGCGCCGAGCGTGTCCAACTTTGACGGGCCACCGGTGACCGGTCGCGTCATCCAGACGGTGACACTTGGATG
>Ga0209235_1002561_pt1 | contig 10069 bp, 9 predicted proteins | sample GraSoi013_1_20cm_4_FD_185817 | JGI IMG/M metagenome (GOLD analysis project Ga0209235, IMG submission 185817) | Grasslands soil microbial communities from the Angelo Coastal Reserve, California, USA - Sample 09_25_2013_1_20cm (SPAdes) (version 2) | ecosystem: Environmental > Terrestrial > Soil >...
AGCCCCGCCTCTGCAGCGGGCCCGCCATCGCCGCTGTAACAGGTTTCCCCGATGCCAGCCACGTGGCTGATGACGCCCGTTGCCAGCTCGATCCGGCGCACGCGATCGGACCCGGACTCCGCATAGTAGAGGGACTGGGTCTGCGGGTCGATCGCGACACTAACCGGCAACGGCATGCCTGCCTTCGCAGCCGGCTTGCCGTCCCCTGTGCTGCGGGATTTCCCGTTGCCTGCAAAGGTCTCGATGATGCCAACGGCTATGACGCTACTGTCCATAGACGACCCCTCACCTCAAACTGCGGCCCTCATGCCTTCGGTGGCTCCGATCTCACAGGCGGTGGCGCGGCGGGAGACGGAGATGACGGCGGAGCGCCGCCGGGCTGGGTCCCTGGCGCAGGCGCCGCGTCAGGAGCGGGCGCCGCGCCTGGCTGCTGGATCTGCCCTTGTTGCGCACTGGCCTCCGCTTCGATGGCGTCCGCTTCATGCACCGACTTCTTAAAGCCCTTGATGGCTTTGCCCAGCCCTTCACCAAGCTGCGGGAGCTTCCCGGCCCCGAAGATGATCAACACGATGAAGAGAATCAGTACCAGCTCGGTGATGCCCATGCTTCCAAACATAGCGCGCTCCCTTGTCAGTGGCTCCGGTTACTTGTCCTTCGACTCCGGCGCGGCCCGCCGCGAGGCAAACCGCTGCTTGAGCCGCTCGCGCGTCTGGTCAGCTTCGGCAAACCGCTTGGCCTTCTCATAGGTGCTGATCAGGTTGTAGTACGCCAGTGGCTCCTCCGGATTGCTCTCAACCGCCGCCTCCAGCACCCCGATCGCCTCCTCCGGCTTGCGCAGGTTCAGGTAGATCTCCATCAGCGCGAAGGCCGCTTCCAGATTGTGCGGGTCGAGCTCGAGCACCCGGCGAAAGGCCATGATGGCGCTGTCGATCGTATGGAGGTCAGAAATATGCCTCAGATCGAGCTTTTCATAGACCTTCGCCAACTGGAACCAGGCGATCGGGTCGTCAGGGGTGACCTCCACGAGCTTTTCCAGCAACGGCATGGCCTCCATGTACACATCCCGGTCGTACAGCGCCCGTCCGAGATTGAAGAGCGCCAGGACGTCCCTTGGATTGATCTCCAGAGCTTTCCGGTACTGGTCCATGGCATCGTCGATGTTCCCCTTCGTCGCATGGATGGTGCCACGGTTCGCATAGTACATGGCGAGCGACTGGTCCATCTGCTTGCGGATGTCTTCGGCCATCTCAATGGCCTTCGACACGTTCGCCAGCGCCTCATCGAGCATGCCCTTGGCGAAGTAGATCTCGCCCAAGCGGCACTGGGCCTGGAAGTCCTCCGGATCTTCATCGAGCAGCTTCTTGATCTCCGCCATTTCTTCGTCGAGGCTCAGCGGTGCCTCAACGGCCGCGTCGGCCGGCTTGGCATCTGGCTGCGTGTCTCGGTCGGTGCCGGCATCCATCTTGGTCACATCCCCCTCGGTCATTCCCGTTCCGCTCAGGACACGCCCGGCGCTGCGGCCGCGGGACGATCGGGCATCCCCGCCGGGAACATCTGGCCGACCGATTCGCGGGCGTCGATCCTCCCGTCGTTCACCAGCAGCAACAAACCCACGATCACGAACAGGGTCAGATGGGACAACTGCAAGGCGTACCCCGCAATGAACATCAGCACCAGCCCGTAGCCGGCGCGCCGCCCCATGCTGATCTGCTTGATGACCGTATAGGACCAGAACAGCAGGCCAGCCACATAGAGCGCGAACGGCAGGTAGAAGGTGTAGCCCATCCCCATCTGGAAAATCCAGCCGATGCCCTGGCTCGCCTGGCGGACGTTCCTCGCCAGGGCCGGATCGAAGACCTCGAGCACGCCATCCATCACCAGCAAGGCAAGGAACAGCGCGACCCACGCGCCCGCGAACTGCAGGGACCGCCGCCGCTGTTGCCGGTTCTTCGTCCGGAACGTGAATCCGGAGTACACGGCGAAGACGAGCACGGTCGCCACCACCATCAGGGCTTCACCGAGGCGGCTGATTTCATGAACCAGCGGCGGGGTCGAGACGATCCCCAACCACCCGTACGTAGTGGTCGAAATCTGGTAGTAGAGCCAGCTCGACACGCCAGCCCCGTAACAGAGCGCCAGGGCCCGAGCCGTCGGGGCAGGATTGGCCCGGCAATACTGGATCACGAGGGTCCACAAAAGCACGAGCGCCAGTCCGTTGTAGACGACCGCGCCCAGCATGCGTGGCGGAAACAGCAGGAACGTTGCCGTCAGCGCAAGGAGCAGCGACACCATGGGCACGACGATCCGGTCCAGGGGCCGGGCCAGCAGCCCGTTCATCTTGTAGAAGAGCAGCACCAGCAGGACGAGAAACACGAGGATCGCCGAAAAGTTCATCAAGGCGAAGCCGATCGCCGACGCCCCCCGCAGGAAATACTCGACGACCACGTACTCCTTCGCGACCTTCGACAGGTGCATCCCCAATCGGGACACCAGACGGTAGAGGATGAGCTCGCAGAGCCCCGCGACCAGCAAGGCCTTCAGGAAATATTCCAAGAGCACGCTGCCAGTCTCGGCGCCGACGCGAACTTTCTGGGTCATCACGGACTCGGCCATCAGGGCTCCTTTACGGGAGCGATCACGCCCCTGCTACCCAGTCGCGACCGGGTGCGTCTTCGCGCGGGCGATGTACAGCAATCCGTCCGCCATAGCGTAATTGAAGGGGAGTTCACACACCACCTCGCTGATCTTCTCGTACACGTACTGGTAGACCCGTTCCGCTTCGTCGGGCTTCATCCCTTCCATCACCTCATAGAAAAAGCCCAGGCTGAGGTCTTCCGACGCCGGCCGCATGATCCGCCGGATGCCGTAGCTGGCCGGATCGCTCATGATCGGCGCCTCTTTCTCCAGATCGAAGAGGCAGGGCTGGCACGAGAAGCCGTAGGACGAGTGCAGCCGGGCGTGCCCAAGGATGAAATTCGCGGTTTCCATCGCTTCCGCCTCCGTCTCGGTGGGGAAGCCGATCAGGATATAACAGTGCACGGCGATATCGAGATCCAGGCAATCGTCGATGATCCGGTTGACGTGCTCGCGCTTGATCCCCTTCTTCATGAAATCCATCACGCGCTGGTTGTAGGACTCCAGTCCGCAAACGATCTTCAAGCACCCAGCATCCCGCATCAACTTGAGCAGGTCCCGCGTCAGGTTCTTTTCGAACCGCATCTCGCAGGTCCACTGGGCGTTGACCCCGGCCTCGACGAGCTGGCTGCAGAGACGCCTGGTCGGCGACAGGGCGAAGCACTCGTCCGTGAAGAAGAAGAACGGCGTCTGATACCTCTCCATGAGCCCTTTCAGGTCGTCCACGACCTTTTCCGGGGCCCGCTGCCGGAAATTCTGGTGATCCAGCGTCAAGGCGCAGAAGGCACAGTCCTTGTAATAGCACCCACGGGAAAATTGGATGGGGAGCACGGACTGGGGCGCGAGGTACTGGCGGAACGGAAAGCCGTCAAAGTTCGGCGCCGACAGCGCATTGATGTTTTCTGAAAAGAACGGCTGGTTGACGATGGTCTTCCCGTTCTGCCGGTAGATGAGATTCGGCACCTTGCTGAAATCGCGCTTCCCCTCCAGTTGATGGATGAGCTCCAGCAAGGCGGTCTCACCTTCAAAGACCACAAAGTCATCGGCAAACTGGAACATCGCCTCGACTCGCCGGAGGTTGTCCACCAGCCGAGTGAAGATGCTCCCGCCGATGGTCAGATGCAGATCCGGGTGCGCCTGCTTGAGCAAGCGGCAGAGGGTCAGGCCCGGCATGATTTGGGACGTCGCGGTGATTGAGACGCCGACCAGGTCGGGGGCCTGCGCCAGGATGTCCGGCACCAGTCGGGACCGGAAGACCTCCAAGTACGGATTCTCCTGCTCGTCCGCGACCGCCTTCAGGATGTCCTTGGACGAATAGATGGAATACCGCCACTGGTTGTCGACCACGGAGATACGTGTCGGGAAATAGAGCGTCGAAAGGAAGGCGAGCCAGCGATCGATGAGGAAGAGGCTCTCCCGGTATTTGTCCGGATCGTAAAACTGCTCGGAGCGCAGGGTCAATTTGGCTTCTTCGACGTGGTCGTAGAGCGGCGGAAACCAGTCGAGGGCTTCTTTCATCCGGGCGAGGTGCTCCTGGCTCGAGGGACCCGTTTCCCCTTGCGTCCCCAGCCGTTCCAGAGCTCTGACCTTCTCCTGCATCCGCTCGTAGGTCTCACGGCCGGTGTCTTGGCTGAGGAAGCTGTCGAGAACCTCAATTCCGAGATCCCGCTGGATGATGTCCGTGACGCCCTGGTGCTTGAGGAAGCCGGTGAGCGACGGGAGACTCAGGTATGGCTGGGAGGGATGCCAAGTAGGGGGGAACAAGAGCATGGTTTTCATCTTGGCGCCTCGCTACCGAACAGCATAAACGTATAAAGAAGCTAGCAGAAACACGCGTTTCCCTTGCGCTGCCCCTCCTGGTTTTATACACCCAGCGTAGAGGGAAATGCAACTGAATCTGCAGGGTTGGCGACCCTCCCAAGGGGCACATGGGGCCGCTTCCATTGCCCCCTTCAAGGGCATAAAAAACCCCGGGGGATCCATGAAACTGATCCCCCGGGGCCAATCTGCTACCGTGCCGGGGATGCGCTCCCTACGGCAGCGGTATGACCATGCACCTTACTGCGGAAGATGCAGGGTGAACCAAGTGGAGATCGCCTTCATCCCGTCACGCTCGACGTTCTGGCCATCCCACACGGCAAACGCAACCGGAACCGACATGCCGAGCTTGAACTGCACGTCATTGGGGTCCTGGGTCTGCAACGCCCGCTTGTACACCACACGCCACGTCGGACCCGTGCAGCACCCACCCTTGAGCGAACCCGAATGCTCCCACACGCCGTTCCCCAACACATCCTGGTGGATTTGGGTCGTCAGGGTGCTGAACCCGTTCGCATTGAGGTCTTCGACGGACCCAATCCGCAACTCAGGATCGGAGAGGATATTGCCCGACCAGATGCCGGTGTTGAACGGGCCCATGCTCCGCCCGACGCGATCCAGGTAGGTCACGCCGCCAGCCGGCTCCTCATAGTAGTAGTCCCAGAAAATAGCCGGGTATTCGTTGTCCACGTCCCAGATTCCAGCGACGTCCTTTCCGAGGTCCTTCTGCCACTCGGCATTCCACCGCCAAATGTTCACCGTGCCGCCCGACTGCCCCATGCACTGGAAGGGAGGGGCGCCGCTGGTGTTGACCGGGAACTGGATGGCCGCCTGGTCACGGAAATGCTGCGGGCCGATGGTCGTATCGTTCTTGGACTGATCACCCCAGTCCATCCGGATGCCGATCTCCTTGCCGTTCGTGACCGCCTTCACGAAGACCGACTTGACGGCGATGTTGGGGTGCATTGGCGTGGTGATGGTTTGTCCGGTGAGCGGAACTACCACACCCGGAACATTCTCCCAGACGGGGTTGGCTCCGTCCATCGGAATGGGTCCCTTGATCGTCTTCGCCTGGATGGTGACCGGCTGGCTGACGGCCAACGGGACCTGCCCCAGCGTCAGGACCACGCCTACGACGAGGGCGCTCAGCAGCACCCCCCATGCGACGGCCCTGTTCCTCGTGTGAATGATTTCCATAGCGATAGCCCCTCCTCTCTAAGAAATAAAATAATTAACCGAAGAACGACTGTGTGACTCGCAGATTATTAAAAAGCCTCACGTGATTACGCTGCTGCCGCCGACCGATTCCCTATGTATGACCGGTCCGCCCAGAATCTCCGTCTCCTTCCTTCGCGTCGCCGTCGTCCATCTGGGAGCGGCCCCCGACTTCATCCAGCAGGACCGTCAACTCGTTCCCGAGGTCCTGCGCCCCGCACTCGAACGTGGCCCCTTCCGGTGGATTGAAGGTGGCCGGTTTGTAGTCGGTTTCTTTATAGGGCTGGGGTTTGACACCGAGATAGGCGCATTCGAACTTGAGATAGGCCTTGCACAGCTCGCACAGCAGGTGGAAGAACCCCCGCTGCGCCTTCTTCGACGCCATGTCAGCAAACAAGGGCGCCCATCGCCCGATGTGGTCCCGCACAAACTTCTTCTCGGCGTCCACGACGATCTGAAGCTTCTCCTCACCGTCGTGACAGAGCGCGTACGACTCCTTGTAGGCCAGGAAATGCAAGAACTCCAACTCGACGCTGATGTGGTCCAGCCGCTCATGGACGACTTCAGCCAGCTCCAGACCGAACGCCTTGTAGTACCCCGCAATGTCGCCCATGGTGTGGGACTGTTGAAAGACGTGTTCGTTCCCGAAAAGCGTTTCGTAGGGCGGGGCGTCTAGGCTGATCACGTTGGAGAAGACCCGCCGATGCTCGTCCTGCAGGTCGCTGAATTCCCACGTCTTGAAGTTTTCCTGTTCCCACTCGCCGATCTGTTCGATGAGCTTGCGAATCGGGAGGATAAGGTCCCGGGCTGCCGGGGCCGCCTTCACCGCGTCAAAGCTTTTCTCCAACGATTCGACCGCGGAGAGACCGTCCTCCACAAACTCGCCGTCTTGCAGGTAGTTGTAAAACTCTTCTTCCTCGGGGAAGAGGAAGCCCCAGGAGAGGAGGAGGTACACTTTGCTGCGGGATAGAGCCAACTCGACTGCCGGGGCATCGGCCAAGCCGACCTTGCCGGTTGGATTACCAGACATTGCATGAGGTCCCATCGCTCACAGCCTCCCTAAGCCTTGAGCTTCCCAAGAATAGGAGAACCCGTCCAATGTTGTCAAGGGCTTTTTGGGGCCGTTTCGAGGCGCCTGCCCGAGACGACCTTGATGGCGATCCGATCATTCACGGTTGAGCAGACTTGCTCACAGATACCGCATCCCACGCATTTGGCCGCGTCCACGACCGGATAAGGGTCGATAAAATCAACCGAAAGTGCTTCGACCGGGCATTTCGCCAGGCAGAACCGGCACCCCTGGTCGGCCGTGCAGTCCGCCCGGCTGACCACCGCCACCCCCATGCGCACTTCCGTGCGGTCTCCCACTGGAAGCAGGGCTTCAGTCTCGCAGGCCGCGATACAGGGAAAATCCTCACACAAATAACACGGGGACTCGTTGGCAAAAATGACCGGATAGCCGGTCGCGACATCCTTCTTGATGCTTCCGTACGGACACGCCGGCAGGCAGTCACCACAACGCGTACAGCGGTCCAGGAAGAGCTCTTCGGCGACCGCCCCCGGCGGCCGCAACCAATCCGTCCGGACCTTGACCGGAGATTCCTTGGGACCGGTCTCCGACGGGGTCTCTTTCTGTTGCTGGTAGTATTCGTAGACAGTTTTGCCGACCGACAGGACGGACTGCTTGAGGAACTCCCGCCGACCCTTGTCGAAGTCTTCGCCCATTCGCGCGCGCTAATCCCCCATGACGCCAGCGGCCCGGAGCTTGTACACCTCGATGCAGCGGTCGCAGCCCCCGTACTCGGGATCCCAGCCGGGATGGTTTTGACGGATATAGTCCAAGACCTCCGGCTCCACTTCCTTCTCGAGGTTCTCGACCCAGTTGTATGTGGGAAAGCCGCAAAGCGGACACGGGAACCCCGGCATCAGCATGATTTTCTTGCGTTCGGGGATCTCCGCCCCCTCCACTTCGATCGCCCGGTCAATGACCTTGAGGGTATCGGTCGCCATCTCGATCAATTCCGGGTGGGTGAAGTGCTCGGTCGCCCAGAGACCTTCGAACACGGCCACCAGTTGTTTGCCGGGAATTTTGCGGTACCAGGTGGAAAATTCCCGGAACCGCTGTTCCTTGGGGAACACCGCCTCCTTCCCCATCCGTGTCAAGCGACTATCGATCGAGAGACACCACAGGACTCGATACCGGGCCAGGATGAGACTCTCCTCGCCAGGGGTGTTCCCAACCTTGATGTCCGGGTCATAGAGAAAGGCCGAGTCGAGCATGTCCTTAATGTGCAAGAGCTCGTGGCGGCAGAAGCGGGGCAACGCTGGATCATAGAAGCGCCGGGGCAGAAGCTTGATCCCGACTCCCTTGAGGCCCTTGGATTCAAACTGTTTGGCCAAGTCCTCTTCGACGGTCCCCCACTTCCGCAAGATGTCCACGGATTCCTGGTCCTCCTTGAGCACCCCGCGAACCAGAGTGATGCCGATGCGCCCCTTGACATCGGAAAACTCGTTGAAGGCGTTGTCAATGATATCCGCGAAGCCCCAGTGCCCGAACAGGTACTGGTACAGCTTTTGGAACTCCGGTTCCCGGTCGTCCAACGGAAAGTTCTCATAGATGGGATCAGCCAGCTCATGGAACTCCTTGTAGAACGTCGGATCCCCTTCCCGCTCGGTCTTTTCGATGAAGGCATCGATGACTTCCTGGATCAGGGACGGCTGAAACCTCAGCTCCATGACAGGCCTCCTTGACTTCCTTTTTCAGGGTCCGTTATGATCGTAACCATCGTTCAAAAGGATTGCGTCAACAGCCCATTATAAGTAGCGCCTGCGCTCTTTTGCAAGCCAAGGAAACCTGGGTCTTTTCCAGAGGAAAGCACGATGGCCGATAGCCCTGCAACACCTGGTGTGGCTTCCCCTCCCCCCGCCTCGTTTCCCCCAGGAATGCCGGGGATCCCGCCGGTCCCTGTCGTGGATTGCGAGGCTTACTGGCGAGCCGGAGCCCGCGAGGTCCGAGTCTTTCGCGGGCACCATGACCCGGTCTGGGTCGTGGCGTACCATCCCGACGGCACGGTCGCGGCCAGCGGCAGCGTGGACCACACGATTCGGACCTGGGAGGTCGACACCGGCCGGATGCTCAAGATTTTGCGGGGCCATTCGGATACGGTCCGCTGCCTCGCTTTCTCGCCGGACGGACAAATGCTGGCCAGCGGGTCCACCGACCGGACAATCCGCCTGTGGAATCCCAAGACCGGCGAGTTCATCAGAATGCTGTTCGGCCGTTACGACCATGCCGTCCACTCACTCTCCTTCTCGCCGGACGGGCTCATGCTGGCCCGCGGGAACGAGAACCGGGATATCAAGATCTGGGAAGTGAGCACCGCGACAGAATTGCTGTCGCTCCTGCCCCGTGACGTCTATGACCGGCATTGGAACATCTGCACCGTGTTTTCCCCTGATGGCCGCCTGCTGGCCAGCGGCAATGACGTGGGTGGCATGACGCTGTTCGAAGTGCTGCCCAGCGGGCAGGAGCTCTGTGCCTTGGATGGGCACAAGTCCGACCCATTTGACGGCACGATCGAGCGGCGCGGCTTCTGGGTCGAGTCACAAGAAGGGTGGGAGACCGCCTTCGAAAACTGGATCGGCGGCTTGGCCTTTTCTCCGGACGGAAGCGTTCTCGTCAGCGGGAGCCGGGACAAGACCATGAAATACTGGGAAGTGCCAAGCGGCAAGCTCATCCGCACAGTGAGGGCCCACGCCGGATGGGTGCGCGCCGTCACCTACTCCCCGGACGGCAAGATCGTCGCGTCGTGCTCCGACGACACCACGATCAAGCTCTGGGACATCAAGACCGGGCGTCCGATCCGGACCTTGAAGGGCCACAAGGAGCCGGTGCGCTCGATCGCCTTCTCCCCCGATGGCCGCCGGATCATCAGTGGCGGCCTCGACCGCACCGTCAAGCTGTGGGAAGGGGGCGAAGGCCCGAAGCCCGTCTAGGCAGTGTTCCTCTTCTCCCTGTCATTCTGAGCGCAGCGAAGAATCTCCCCTCGCTTTTAAACCTTTCCCTGCATGCCGTGTCTCATTGACAAGAGCAGCAGAGCGGCATATTCTTCCACCTCGCGAGGGGGCCATGGACCAGGAACTCGTTCAGTACCTCGATACCCGATTCCAATCGGTCGACAGGCAATTCCAAGAGTTGCGTGGCGAGATGAACGAACGACTGGAAGAGGTCAAACGGCACACCGGCGTGCTCGTCGAAGGCCTCCGGCACGAGCTTCAACTGGTGGCTGAAGGCCTCGCCATGCACATCCAAGTGCAGCATGTGCAAGAACGGGAATATTTCGACCGCAAGTTCGAGGACACGCACGCCCTCATCCGCAGTTCCTACGACCACCTCCAGCAA
>Ga0209235_1002564_pt1 | contig 10049 bp, 7 predicted proteins | sample GraSoi013_1_20cm_4_FD_185817 | JGI IMG/M metagenome (GOLD analysis project Ga0209235, IMG submission 185817) | Grasslands soil microbial communities from the Angelo Coastal Reserve, California, USA - Sample 09_25_2013_1_20cm (SPAdes) (version 2) | ecosystem: Environmental > Terrestrial > Soil >...
GAGTAGCAGAGCATGCAGTTGATACAGGAGGAGAACTGGTCGTACCGTTCTAGTTCTTCCGCGCTCTGGCGGTACTCCCCCTCTTCTGGTGGGGACTCTTTCTCCCGTATTATCCAGGGCTTGATCTCGACCAGCTTATGCATGAAGTCGTCCATGTTGACGACCAAGTCTTTGATGACTGGAAAGTGGGTGAGGGGTTCCACCTTGATCGTCCGACCTTTGAACTCGTGTAGAAAGCTAGCACAGGTGAGCTTGGGGACGCCATCTACGTTTGCACCGCAGCTGCCGCAGACCCCCATTCTGCACGACCAGCGATAGGTCAGCGTCCCATCTAGATTGGCCTTGATGTAGTTGAGCGCGTCAAGAACAACCATGTCTTTTCGGTAGGGCACTTCGTAATCTTGGAAGTACGGCTTCGCATCTTTCTCGGGTCGGTATCGCGTTACTCTAATCGTTGCAATATCTTGGCTCATTAGTAGATGCGAGCCTCCGGCTTCCAGCGCGTAATGGTTACTGGCATCGAGTCTATCCTCGGGACGGTTCCAGTCTCATAGACCATCAAGTGCTTGAGGAATTGTACATCGTCACGTTTCGGATAGTCCGTTCGCGAGTGCGCTCCTCTTGATTCTCTTCTAGCTAGCGCAGCGTAAGCGATGGTCTCTGCGACGTCAAGCATGAAATCCAGTTCTAGCGCAGAGACTAGGTCGGTGTTGTAGACGCGGTCTTTGTCTTCAACGACTGCGTTCTTCATTCTCTGTTTCAAATCTCCGATGAGCTTGCAAGCCTCCCTGAGGCTGTTCTCATCACGGTAGATGCCAACATGCTCCTCCATGGCCTTCTGCATCTCTGTTCGAATGGTCGAGATTTTCTCGCCCTTCTCATGTTTCAGAACCCTATCGTAGATTCTCTTCTCTTCCTCTAGGGCGAGTCCTTGAACAGGGTTCCCGAAACTCGGTGCACCCTGCTTGGTCGCATACTGAGCCGCTCCAATTCCGGCCTCAGCGCCGAACACGAGGCATTCAGTCAACGAGTTGCTGCCTAGACGGTTTGCACCATTCATGCTGACACACGCCATCTCTCCCGCAGCATACAGTCCAGGGAGGCCGGTGTAGCCATGTATGTCAGTATGAACACCGCCCATCATGTAATGCTGACCTGGCCTGACAGGTATCATCTCATGAACTGGATCTATCCCCAAGTATCTCTCCGCCAGTTCTTTCACGAAGGGAAGCTTCGCCTCGATCGTTTCCTCGCCTAGATGGGTGAGGTCCAAGTGAACATAACTGCCGTATGGGCCTTCAAATGCTCGGCCCTCCTTGATCTCCGTCATCTCTGCGCGTGATAGGATATCTCTCGGTCCCAGTTCCATCTTGTTGGGAACATACCTCTTGAGGAACCGTTCGCCGTACTTGTTCAGTAGATGACCGCCTTCTCCTCTAGCGGCCTCGGTGATCAGAATACCGGTGTTGGGTAGCAGTGTGGGATGGTACTGGACCATTTCCATGTCTTTGAGCGGGACCCCAGCCCTGTATGCCAGGGCCATGCCATCGCCGGTCTTGATCCATCCGTTGGTTGTGAACTGATAGATTCTGCCGCATCCACCGGTCGCGATCACGACAGCTTTTGCTAGAAACGATACGAGCTCGCCTGAACGGATGTCGATTGCTGTAACGCCGTCAACTCGGCCGTTGTCCACGAGGATCGATGTGGCGAACCATTCGTCGTACCTGTGAATATTCTCAAACTTCAAGCTCGTCTGGAAGAGAGTGTGTAGAAGGTGAAATCCAATCTTGTCTGTAGCGAACAATGTTCTTTTTACGCTCATTCCACCGAAAGCCCGCACGCTAATCCGGCCGTCCGGATCACGACTAAAGGGACAGCCCCAGTGCTCAAGCCGTACTGACTCCTTCGGCGCCTCTCTCACAAAGAACTCTACTGCGTCCTGATCCGCTAGAAAGTCGCTCCCCTTGATCGTGTCGTACGCGTGCAGGTCGAAATTGTCGTAGTCAGTTCTTAGGACCGCGGCCATGCCACCTTCCGCTGAAACCGTGTGGCTTCGCATTGGATAGACTTTGGAGACAATGGCAATGTTCAGCTTGGGGTTCAGCTCTGCCGCCGCAATTGCGGCCCTGAGTCCAGCGGCGCCCCCTCCGATGACCAGAACATCATGGTTTAGGTGTTCCACTACGATTCAGCTTCCAGTCCTTCTAGAGCGGGCTGTTAACGAATCCGCCCGTATTTTAAATAGTGTTAGGAATCGAGCGAAAAAAATCCCTCTGAGAGTCACTATGATCTAACGATCAGAATTCTGACTTTGCGACCCGAAGGGGTTGACTTCCGACTTCGCCGAGCTTCATCTGGACTGAAAACATCCCTCGCAATGCTCCTAAGAATCGTGGCTCTGTCGTCTCTGTATTGACGAGAAATATGGCGGTGATGGTTGAAGGGCTCAACAGCTCGATAAGCTGCTTGATGCCTGAGTAGACTTGCTCCCATCTTTCCCCTCTGATGAGTTCGGTGATGCTGTCGAATACAAAGCTTAGAGCAACGGATTTGTTGTTCTCATAGAACTCAGTAACTAGCGAGGTCACCAGGCCTAGCTCTTTGTCGGGGATCTGAATCTCCCCGTCTGGCAACTCGTCCGGCACCGATACTAGGGAGGAAGCCGCGACCATCCTCATCATTCTCTTTCCTTTCAACGCCCTGTACAACTTGCTAGACTTGGATGTGAAAAGAGCGCACATCTCCGCATTGGCGATTCCCTCGTCGAAGAACTTGTTCACTAAATCCTCGAAGTTCGCGTTAGACGAATATTCCAGGAGGATCTTAGAACCTTCCATTTTCTGGTGGTCCAGGTTTACGAGGGTTGAAAATGGGTCGGACGCTTCTGAGAGGTTGACAAGTTCAACGTCTCGGTTCCTTTGCAGGAAATCAGCAACTTGGGGTCTAGGCGCTTGGCTGGATTCTAGCAGAAACATTTCGGCTTCAGGCTCATTAGGATTCTTTGAATCTTTTGTAATCAACCCCATCGATCCTTGAAGGTCCTGCCGCTCCAGCTCTCTTACGAACACGGTCGCCGTCTGGCTCAAACCAAACTTGTCCGAGAGACCCTCACTCCTAGATTTTTTGTCATCAGAACCGGCCGAAGACGTGACGAACTTTCCATTCTCTGCCCACTCGTTGAATCGCGAATCGTTATGTGACAGCCCCTCTACGAGCCAAGAGGCCGGAGACTTCAGGACAACTCTAGCACCGGCGTCGATAGTGCTTCGAAAAGCAGAGGAAAGGAATGATATCGTCCGCATACCGGTATCGTGAAGCACTAGGTATCGTTTTCCGAATTTTATGAGACTCTGAGGAAAGAGGCTGCTCTTCAGGAACCTGGTTGTTCCGGGAAGAGTCCGGATGGAAAAGGCTAGCAGGCAATAGAGTGCGGAACTGATAATCAGCCCCATCTCGTAGGAGAAAGGAATTATCGGTGATAAGAGGAAGAAAATTACCAGCCCTACGGTGGGAAAGCAAAGCCAGCTAGACAGCATCAGGAGAAGAGAATTTCTAGTGTACGAGGTCTGGGCACGACGCAGAGATGAAAGAAGCAGCAGGGAAGGATACAAGATGATAGGAATTGCAAGAACGACAGTCAGCGCGATGTACCATGAGGGAAAGGATGGCAGTACATAGGCCTCATTCCCGTATGACGTAAGGGAAGATGTGACCGGTTCAAAGGCGAGTGTGACTGCAAGCCAAGTACCAAGGATTAGAAGAAACAGGGGGAACAACATCGTTCTCTTGAGAATGATCTTCATAGATTCACCCCATGTTCTAGCTTCAGGACAGAACTGAACAACTGCTGCAGCATGGCCGAAGTTCATGGCGACCAGAAAGAAACCGATCAGCATCATGTAGGTTGCAATGATGTTTTGGGCTAGGATTCTATCTATATCGGCCGCCAGAATTAGGAAGAAGTAGATGTTTAGCCGAATTAGGTTGCGTCGCGCAATCCCGACAAACGAAGGTTTCTGTCGGACAAGTAGCCACAAGGAAAGGGCTGTGGCCGCCATCGCAACTAGGTCTAGATAAACGGGGGTGGACATGTTACTCTTTCTTAGTCCTGTGAGTGTTCGTGATAGTGTGTTTGCAGAGTAGCGAAGGTTTCAAGATGACGTAACTGAGCGGTGCGGCCTATTGTTACTCGACTTGTCACGCGCCACGGTCCTTCTCTTGAGGGTCGAAATGGCCGTTTCGACCCTTCCCGTTAGCAGCGCATATCCTTCCGCGTTCAACCTCTTCCGACGCCGATTACCAGCCCAGATAGGCCGTCCCCACATTGGGTCCGACGTGTGTCTTGGAATCAAGTGCCAGTGGAGATGTGGCATGGCGTTCCCCAGCAACTCGTAGTTCATCTTGTCAGGCTTGAACGCCTTGGATAGCGCGTTTGCAACTAGTGACATGTCTTCTAGAAACTGTTTGCGATCCTTGTCAGCCAACTTGTACAGTTCTTCTTCGTGCCATTTTAGTGTCAGAAAAGTGTAGCCTTCGAAAGCCTGGTCAGGATTCAACTTGGCAACTGACGTGCGTGACTCGTAGAAAACTAGATTTTTGGGCTCGTAGACGCTCTGGCACATCCAGCAGTCGGGCAGTAGACGTGGCAAGAGAGACGATGCTGAGCCGGAACCCGATTGTTTTTAAGATGATGATAGGAATGCGGCCTCCGAGGTCTGAGACCTTCGATTCCACGAGGAGAACTAGTTTGGGTGTCAAGTGTTGACTCCCGGATCGGTAGGGAAGCTTTCCAGAGAATACGACCCTCACAAGGCCGAGCAGGAGACCCTCAACTGGTGGAACACTAACCGGACCTATCAGAAGACAAAGAAAAAACTCGTCAAACGTCCAAAGTTCTACTTTCTAGACGGTCCGCCATACGTAACCAACGCGCCCCACGTAGGGCTCGCATGGAACAAGACGCTGAAAGACATCGTCATCCGGTACTATAGGATGCGAGGCTACAATGTCCACGACCAACCAGGCTATGACTGCCACGGGCTTCCCGTCGAAGTAATGATAGAGAAGTCATTGAAGCTAGGCTCCAAAAAGGACATTGAGAATGTTGTCGGAGTAGGCCGATTCATCGCCGATTGCAGAAAACTTGCCGAAGAGAACGTCCAAGCTCAGACCAGGGTTCTGAAAAACCTCGGGATCTGGATGGACTGGGACAACCCCTACTTGACCTACAAGGATAGTTACATTGAATCCGTCTGGTGGACGATAAAGCAGGCTCAAGAGAAACACCTGCTCTACAAAGCGTTCAAGGTAGTCCACTGGTGTCCCCGCTGCGAAACAGCCCTCGCTGGGTACGAGGTGACAGACGAATACCGAACCGTCCAAGACTTCTCGATCTACGTCAAACTCCCCCTTGTCGAAAAGCCGGGAGAGTTCATACTCATCTGGACCACAACTCCTTGGACGCTGCCGGCAAACCTGGGCGTGATGGTTCACCCTGAAAAACCCTACGTCCTAGTGGAGGCCGACGGGGACAAGCTCATACTTGCAAAGGAGAGGCTTGAACAAGTCCTCGGAGGACGAAGCTACAGGGTTCTAGAGGAGTATCAGGGACGAGAACTAGAGGGCACGCAATATCGTCCACCTCTCCAGGAAGAAACTCAAGCCCAGACCGGGGCAGACCGGCATCGGGTCCTGCTCAGTGCTGAACACGTGTCAATGTCGGAGGGAACCGGAGCCGTCCACACCGCCCCAGGGCATGGAGAAGAGGACTTCGAGGTCGGCACGCGGTATGGTCTGCCCGCCTTCTCGCCGGTAGACCCGTCAGGCCGCTTCACGAATGAAGCTGGAAAGTACGCGGGGCTGTCGGTAAGAGATGCGAACAAGGTGATCATCGAAGATCTAAAGGCAAAGAATCTTCTATGGAAAGAGGAAACGATCGAGCACTCGTACCCTCACTGCTGGCGGTGCAAAACAGCCCTCATCCTTCGAGCAACAGACCAATGGTTTGTCAAAGTCACATCCATCAAGAAGAAAATGCTGAGCGAGAACCAGAAGGTACGATGGGTGCCAAAATGGGCCGGATCCAAAAGGTTCCACGACTGGCTCGAAGGCGCTCGAGACTGGGTAATATCACGCCAACGCTACTGGGGCGTCCCACTCCCAATCTGGACCTGTCAGAAGTGCGGAGAACGCACCGTAATCGGCTCAAAGACAGAACTCGTCAAACTCGCTCTACACCCACCCAGAGAGTTTGAACTGCACCGGACTGACGTCGACAAAATACGGGTCAAGTGCAAGTGCGGAGGAACGGCAAAGAGAGAACCTGATATTCTTGACGTCTGGATGGACTCCGGCGCTACGTCTTGGGCCAGCCTTGGCTATCCGAAGAATTCTGTCGAGCTAAAGAAGTGGTGGCCCGCCGACCTTATCCTCGAAGCACATGATCAGACAAGAGGCTGGTTCTACTACCAGCTTGTTCCTAGCGTCCTAGCCTTCAATCGAAGCCCATACCGAACCGTGTTGATGCACGGCCATACCCTGGATGAACAGGGAGAGAAGATGAGCAAGTCGAAAGGAAATTTCGTCGGCCCAGATGACGTTGTTAGCAAGTACAGCCGAGATGCCCTTCGATTCTACACCGTTCAGTCAACCCTCTGGGAGGACTTCCAGTTCTCATGGAACGCGGTCGAGGTGGCAGCGAAAGATCTCCAGATTGCATGGAACGTCTTCTCATTTGCCACCCTCTACATGAACCTCGACAAGTTCAAGCCGGATGCTTGGTCGGTCAAGAGACTTTGGAAAAGTCTCCGGCCCGAGGACAAATGGCTGGTCTCCCGGAGCGAGGGCTTGCTGAAGGATGTGAGCGGCAATATGAAAGGTCTCGAGTTGCACCTCGCGTTGCGGCGGCTCAGAGGGTTCGTAATAGAGGACTTGAGCCACTGGTATATTCGTCTCGTCAGGAGACGGTTCTGGCAGGAGAAGAACAGCAGGGACAAACTCGCATCATACTCGGTTCTCCACTACGCGCTGAGGATTTGGCTGACCCTAGCGTCTCCATTCATCCCGTTCTTGACTGAGACAGTCTACCAGCAAGCCTTCCGCAAAACGGTGAAGTCTGGCCTTGAGAGCATTCACATGTACTCTTGGCCAATCTCTCGCTCAGAATGGATTAACAGGAGGCTTGAGGAGAACATGGAGATAGTGCAGCAGGTCTCGGCGGCGTCATCGTCCGCGAGGCAATCGAAGAAAATAAAACTCCGCCAACCAGTCGCCAGGACCCTTATCGTCACAGATAATGACAAGGTGAAGCGAGCGGTCAAGAGCCTCCGACCACTATTCTTGCAACAGACAAACTCGAAAGACATCCGACTCGTCCGCCTTGCCGAAGAAGAACAGCTCAAGAAGCTGATAGTTGAACCGAACTTCAAAGGACTCGGACCCGTTTTCAAGGGAGAAGCCAACAAGGTCGCGGAAACCCTACGATCAACAGATGGACGACAACTCTTCCAAGCCCTTCAAGCAGACAAGTCTTACACATTGAAAGTGAATGATCGAGACTACACAATTACGGGTCAGATGGTCTCGTTCAAGGAGGAAATGCCAGAGAACTTTGCTATGGGAAGTTTTGACGGAGGCCGTGTCTACATAGATCTCACCATTCCAAAGGAACTGGTAAGAGAGGGCTTCGTGCGGGAAATTGTCAGGCGATTACAAGAAATGAGGAAACGACTCGACCTTCCGGTAGACGCTTTCGTGGAAGCATACGTAATCGTTCCTGACGCCCAGAAGCTGGAATGGTTGGAGGATGATCGAGATTACCTCATGGAAGAAGTCAGAGCCAAGGCACTGCACCTTCTACGTCCCGACCAAGAAAAACCAAAAGTGAACATGGAGGAAGACTGGCAGATAGAAGGCCGCACATTTCAGATGGGCCTATTATCCAAAAACGCGCAACACTGAGAACTCCTGAGTCGGGACGACGTGCACAAAGTAGGCTTTCTCGTCAACCCGATAGCCGGAATGGGCGGGGCAGTAGGGCTCAAGGGCACCGACGGAAGGAAGACACTGCGCGAGGCTATGGGAAGGGGCGCGAAATCCGTCTCCCCAGAAAGAGGCTTGAGATTCTTGGAAGAAGTGCAGCGTCAAGACAAGCGCATCGAATTCTTGATCGCGCCTGGAAGCATGGGAGCGAACGTCGCAAGCCAGTTGAAGCTTCAGCATGAATCAATCGGGCGAAGTGGAAGAACGACTACGTCCGAAGATAGCGCTCGAATCGCTCGTCTCATGAAGAGGAAAAGGGCAGACTTGATCGTTTTTTGCGGCGGGGACGGAACTGCCCGAGATGTGCTGAAGGGCGTTGGTCGAGCTACTCCCGTGCTAGGTGTCCCAGCTGGTGTGAAGCTCTATTCGTCTGTTTTCGCTATCAATCCGTTGGCCGCTGCAGAGTCTGCTGTCGCGTTTCTTCAAGGCCAGATTCCTAAGAGATTGGGAGAAGTCGTCGATGTGGATGAAGCTGCGTTTAGAAAGAATCGGTTGTCAGTCAAGTTGTTCGGCTATCTTACAACTCCCGATTCGGGGCCTTTGATGCAAGAGTCGAAATCGGCCACGGGATCATCTGAAGACGCTGAACTGGATGCGATCGCTGAATATTTCGTCGAAGAGATCGACCTAGCTGGCACTTACATTCTTGGACCGGGTTCAACACTGGAACGGATCGCGAGGCGCTTGGGAGTCAAGAAGACGCTCCTTGGAGTTGATGCTGTGAAAGGAGATGGAACGCTATTGGGGCGGGATATGAACGAGACAGCTCTGCTGGGCCTGGTCAGCAAAGGTTCTACAAGGATCATCATCTCGCCGATTGGTGGACAGGGCTTCCTGTTTGGGCGAGGAAACCAACAGATCAGCCCTGAAATACTTCGCAGGGTGGGTATCGAGAACATTATCGTGGTGGGATCGAGAAGCAAAATCGAAGCCCTACATCCCCGACGCCTTCTTACTGACTCGGGTGATGATGAGATGGACCGACAGTTACGAGGTTATCGGCGAGTAATCACCGGATACAAGGAAGAAATGGTCGTTAAGGTAGAATAGGACAACCAGGTTCCCTCGGCTGAGCCACTATTGTGCCCCCATATCGACGGGGGAATAGTAACACTACACTCTAACTTAGACGGACCCGTTAAGCTAGCGATTGGTCATGCCCGTATCTCACGGAAAAACCTCGAAGAAAAAAACGAAATCCGGACACGTGAGAAAACTCCGAACGACCTCGCCTCCCCGCAAGTCTTCTCCAAAGAGCGGCTCTCATCCCAAGAGAAAGACTGCAGTGAAGAAAGATGACGTCACATACGTGTACGAGTGTACTCGTCCCGGTTGTGGCTACAAGATCTGGCGGGACGACAAAGGTGAACCAGGACAGTTACGTAACGATCTAAAATGTCCAAAGTGCCATCACGTAGAATTCCGGTGCCTGGGCAAGGGCGATCTACCCGAAAATTTCCAAGTTCCAATTCCCACAAATCCTGTTGACCTTGACGCAATCAAAGCAAGTGAGATAGGTTCCAACTAGGTCCTGAGGCGAGAGTCCTGTTTCGGTGAAACTATTCGCTTGATTCGACACTCTAATCAAACAGCAAGCTAGGCGATTTGTTCCTGGTGCGGGGGGTGGGATTCGAACCCACGAAGGCCTACGCCACAGGATCTCTCCTGAAGCCGGATCTTAAGTCAAGCACCACTCCCTATCGGAGCGGTCCTGCCCCTTTGACCTGAATCCCGCCCTACAGGACAGGATCCCATAGTGGTCTCGGGAACCCCCGCCTGCGGCTCCACGAGGCAATATCCATTCTTAAAGCCAATCCGGCCATGACCCTCCTCAAGTCGATCGTTCCGAAATCTCCTGATTGACACCCCTCGTTCTTCAGTCTGAGATACAATCTCTACAAATCCAGCAAGTGTCAGCGTCCTTCTCACAGAAGGGTCTGGCCGAAAAGATGTCTCCCAGCAGGACCGTTCAGAGGTCCGTTACGCCAGATTCTGTCAAAGCACTC
>Ga0209235_1002566_pt1 | contig 10042 bp, 10 predicted proteins | sample GraSoi013_1_20cm_4_FD_185817 | JGI IMG/M metagenome (GOLD analysis project Ga0209235, IMG submission 185817) | Grasslands soil microbial communities from the Angelo Coastal Reserve, California, USA - Sample 09_25_2013_1_20cm (SPAdes) (version 2) | ecosystem: Environmental > Terrestrial > Soil >...
ACAAAGCCGCCGTGGCGGTTTCTCAATTGAGTTTGGCCACGTCTAGTCTCAAACTATTATCATCTCGGGATGTTCTACCTTGCTTTCTCTCGTTTAGATCTCAACATTAGAGTACCTTCGCTTGGGAGTCTGATTATATTGGAACTAATCTGAGAAAGTAGTCTGTCAAGTGATTGACTCCCACAAGTAGCGAAAGGGGCCCGAATCCTGGAGGGTTCGGTTCCCCGCAACCGGCCGGCGGTTCTAGATATCTTACAACTAGCATGATTTCGACCGCCGCCGGTTTAAACAATGGCGACATTTTTGTGGATTGAGCTAAGACGAAGCCCCTCACTGTAGCCACCAAGGACAACGTGGGGAAAGTTCTGTCCGAGGAAGAGCTAAGACAAAAGTTTCCGCCTCCAAGAAGAGTGTTCTCAGATGGCATTCCAACAATCGTCAAGGACAGATACATTGACTGGGGTTTCGATGTGTATTATACGAAAACGACAGAACAGCAGAGACTGAGGAAAAAGTACGGTCTTCGCAAGTCCGACTTTGTTGATGCCAAAATCTTACGTGACTTCTCAGCCGAGGTCGTATGGCACAGGCATAGAAGAACGGAAACTGAGATAGTTCGCCTAATTGAGTTGTTGAACTACCGCGAATTTGTTCAGAAGAAGGTCAGGTTGTCAGAGCAATACTCAGCTTCGCCCATGTACAAAGACCTGCGTATAGAACGAGACAATGCTTCCTCGAAGCAAGAGTTGAATGCCTTGGACGGAGAGCTGCGATCGGCGTGTAAGGCATTGAGCTTTCACACAATACATCAGAGGATTTTCGGAGTTGGCTGCATAACTTCGCTAACAGCACTCACGAAACGTCCATGGGTCTACAAATTGTGGCCTGGGGGCTGGCTACGTTCCATGGGATTGACAGCGCGTCCAGACTATCCTACGAGGCACTCTATTGGAAGCGACTCAGCTCTCAAGAAAACAATTTTCGGAGCCAAACTGATACTTATAGCGAAACGGTCTCCGTGGAGGTCTTTCTACATGAAAGAGAAGGAGCGATTACCGATGAAGGTCCTAGTTGGCAAAGCTGGGCGAGGTTCATTGAGGGTAACTTCAGATGAAAGGGCGTTCAACAGGGTGACGACGAGGATCGTTCTGGAAATTGGCGAACTTGCAAGGGAATGGGCGAAAGAACGGATCTGGGATCCGCCTTTTCCCAAAGTCGATCCAGGATAGCTTCCCGCTAAGTTGGCAGTCACCCCAGCAGCCTTAAAATCATGCCTGAACCTTGGGCGAGAAGACTTGAGCAGAATTCACGGACAAGGTGCCACCGAGAAGCTAATACTCTATGATCCCGGAATGTCGGTCGCGCCTCACGTCTACGACAAAGATCGACGATACGCTGTCCTGGTCGTGGACATGCTCTATGACTTTGTCTACGGGAAGATCAAGACCGACCGTGCCCTTCCAATCATTCCGAAATCTGGGGAGCTGACGGACGCCGCTCGTAGCGCAGACATCCCAGTTTTCTATCCTAACGATTCACACACACGCCGGGATTTCGAGATCCAGCGCTGGGGCGAACACGCTATGAGAGGAACAAAAGGCGCGAAGGTGATCAGCGCTCTCAGACCTCGGAAGAAGGATGTTGAGATTCCTAAGACAACCTACAGCAGCTTCCATGACACGAGGCTGGAGAAGGAATTGAAGAGGGCTTACGATGGCAAGGGTGCCAACACTCTGATACTCGCGGGGCTCCACGCGGACTGTTGTGTGAGGCATACTTGCGCGGACGCGTTCTTCAAAGGCTACGAGACGATCGTCTCGGAGGACGCTGTCAATTCGTTCACCGAGCTACAATACCGGACAGGATTACAGTATGTCAAATTCTGGTACTTGACCGACGTTCTTCCGACAAAGAAGATTACGAAATTATTCTAGGATGGGCTCGGGCTCGAAAAGGCCCACCCGCGTCATCATCGACCAAGACGGGGGAATAGACGATGCTCTCGCTCTCATCCTCGCACTAAGATCCCTGGAACTAGATGTTGCGGCCATAACGGCTGTCTCCGGCAATGTAACAGTGGAACAGGCGACCCTGAACGGCTTGCGAGTTGTTGAGCTTCTCAACAGAGGAGACGTGCCAGTTGCAAGAGGAATTGCAAACCCGCTTGTACGAGATCCCGTTCGGGCTACCAGCTTCCATGGAAGAGATGGGCTAGGTGATTCTAACCTTCCACTTTCAAGGATTCGTCCCGCAGAAAAAAACGCTCTAGACACGATCTCAGAAGAACTAACCGTATCCAAGCGCCGTGAGCTGACTATCATCTGCACTGGTCCTCTAACCAACATTGCCGCTCTCCTGACCAGTTTCCCCGAATCCGCCAAAATGATCAAAGAACTCGTGATAATGGGCGGAGCTTACGGCGTAACAGAACATGGTGTTGGCAACGTGACCCCTGTGGCCGAGTTCAACATCTACGCTGATCCGGAGGCTGCAAAGATCGTGTTCGAGTCCGGAGTCCCGTTAGAAGCGGTCGGTCTCGACGTGACAATGATCGCCAAGAACCAGTTGACTCTTACAGAATATGTCCATATCAAGAAGGGCAAGGGTAGAGTTGCAGTCTTTGCGGCCAAGATTCTCGACAAGAACATACACAAACATAGGATCTTCGCGTTGCACGATCCGATGGCCGTCGCGACCAAGATCAGGCCGGCGTTCTTCAAGTTCGCAAGCTACAATGTCCAAGTTGAGACCAAGGGCGAAATCACAACAGGTATGACCGTGGCAGACAGACGTCGGCAGCTATCGGAAGGCAAGATGCAAGGCGAAAAGATGATGATTTGCGAGAATGTTGAGTCTAGAGGGTTCAAGCGGCTGTTTCTAGATCGTTTGGGCAAGGCCTGAGTGGTTGATACATCAAAACCAGTGTTTTCGAGCCTCGTGTGAGAACTTTTAAACTCAATAATTGGCAATATACAGCTACTATGCCAAAGGAAATCGGCCACATAGAACTGGTATCCAAGGATCTCATGGCGACAAAGAAGTTCTACTCCAAACTCTTCGGCTGGAAATTCGAAATGGCTGGCGACGGCTATGCAATGTTCAAGACTACTCAGAAAGGCGTCGGGGGCGGCTTCATGCTCGGCAAAAAGGTCAAACCGGGCTCGACAACATTCTACGTCAACGTGGACACCATACCGGCAACCCAGCAGAAGGCGAAGAGCCTCGGCGGACGGATCCTGAAGAAACGGAAGTCTATCGGCGGCGGAATGGGCTACTGGGGCACCATAGGCGACCCGCACGGCAACGTCATCGGCCTCTGGAGCAAAAAGTAACCATCCAACGCGGACACGCGTTCGCTAGTAACGCGCTAGCCTAGCGCGCAGTTTCAAACTCCCTTTTTTCGCCTCATCAAGACTCTTTTTCAAAGGGTCCAATCCTGGCAGCCGTAAATCTGACGCGAGTCTATCGAAAACCAATCCTCCTACTCTTCTTTCTCTCCCCTCTTATCGGCGGGGGACTCTCCGAATCAACTCCTCCACTAGCATTCCTCAATCCCGCGGTCACGTTTCTTCTCGCTGCTCTCTATAGAAGCGGTGCACTATTGGTTCGAGACTATGCTCGGCGGTGGCAGAAAGGCTGGCGATCCATCCTGATCCTCGGCGCCGCCTACGGGATAATCGAGGAGGGAATAATGGTCCGCCCGAGCGCTGTCAACTCTTCGTCGGATTGAGGGTTGTTGACTCTCGTCCGTATGATTTGTTCTAGGTGCTGGATGCTTTCACAATCCTCTAACCCCTATCTAGACCGGAAGCAGGCTCTCTTGTTTGGCGTCTCCTTGTGCTGGCGGTGAAGACGGTTAGACAGAACCATCAGGCTTCAACCGAACTTCTACGACTCCTGGACGAGTTCAGGCGCATGGTGAATGTCTGCATCGCTGTTGGGATAGAGCAGAATGTCTCTTCTCTCAAGGCTCTCTCGTTGAAAGCGTATCATCGTCTTAGCCGTGAGACTCTCAGCTACAATAGGCTCTGCGCAATCAGCACAGCCACTGGAATACTCCGTAACTATCGAAAGGCCAAGAAAAAGAACTCCCGGACAAAGTTTCCATATGCCAAAAAGCTGATTCTAACCACATGCTACGGGTTCAAAATCCAGAACGGTCTTCTCAGACTACCGACCAAACCACGACAGTACATCTACGTCAAACTGAATAGTCATACGTTGCGGGTCCTCTCCGGGCTCAACGTTCGCTCGGTAACGCTTACCCCAGACTCGCTGAGCATAAGCTACTCGAAAGAAATAGGCGAGATCCAACCGGAAGGATACGTCGGTGTTGACCGAAATTTGGACAATGTTACAGTCGCATCAACGGACAGAACAGTTCGAAGGTTCGATTTGTCCAATCCAACCAAGATCAAGGCTGATTATCGCTACGTCAAGAGCCGGTTCAAGAGAAACGACTCCCGAATAAGAGCACGAGTCTTTTCCAGGTATGGAGAGAAACAGCGAAATCGCATCCAGCCACTACTCCACAATGTGTCCAAGAGAATAGTTGACGACGCGAAGACAAAACGGAATGGGATAGTCATGGAGAAGCTGACCGGGTTGAGAAAGCTGTATCGCAGAGGCGACTTTCAAAGCAGAAACTATCGAGCAAGGATGAACAGCTGGAGCTATGGAGAGCTGCAACGACAGATAGAGTACAAGGCACGATGGGAAGGAGTGAAGATAATCTACGTTCCTGCTAGGCACACGTCCAAGCGGTGCTCAATATGCGGGTACAAGACCCTAGAGAGCACCCAACGACAACTATGGTGTCCGCACTGTGGAGCAGTCCTAGACAGGGATGAGAACGCGGCTAGAAACATAGCCGCGGGAGGGCTGAGGTTCAGCCCCGACGGGCCTCCAGGTGAAGCAATGGTAGAGGAACGGGAACCGGACAACGCGACCCTAATCCTCAAAGTCGATGAAGGCAAGTTAAGTCCAACAACCGACGACTTCCGACTATATCCAACAAAGACTTAACAGAACCGTCCGCAGCTTCTTCAGTCCCATCCGTCCAACATGGAAAGATCTCGGATTACTCGCAACCTATAGGCGCTGGCTCGGAACAAACTGGGTTTGGGCGGAATGGCTCGCGATCTACCAAGCAATCTTCAGCATCACAATCCCGATCTTCCTCGTCGAGCTAACATTTTCACAATCCAAGACTCGGATCTGGCTCTCGACAAGAATGCGCGTTCTCTTCCACGGGCTATTGGTCCTCGCGATAATTCTCGGCTTCTTCGCCTTCCCCTACGACCCCGGAAGATCATCCTGCAACTCCCCGGGAAACCGTCTTCTGTTCAACTTGGGTCTGAAATGCCAGAACCAACAGAACCTGGCGCAAGATAGCTGAACGCTAGGAAAATCCCAGAACCAGCGCAACCTTCTTTCTGCAACTATTTTGTTCTCTTAGCTTTTCTTTTTCGCTAGCTATTCTTTCCGCTAACTATTGTCTAAGCATTCTTTTTCTAGCGACCCCCGGGGGTGGTCGAATTTCCCGCGCCCCGCTCTTCACGAAACGCAAGTACAAACCTGAAGGCCTCAATCAGGTCTATAGCTAGATAGCTTCAAAACCGGAAAAGCCCCCTAAAACTGGCAAGAAATGCCCAAACTCGGCTGGAATAGAATGTGTTATATATTGTGATAGCGTGGCGAAGCGTGACTCGATATGGGCGATAAGCCAACAGCCGCAATGGTCCTCTCGCTAATTGGAGGAATATTCGTAATTCTCGGGGGAGCCTTCCTTGCCTTCGCGGGCTCCCTAATCGGCTCCTTTAACGTTACAGGCGCAGCATCCGCCAGCGCTACCGTCTTGGCACTAGGAATCGTCGGCGTCATCATGGGGCTCATCATGGTCGTTGGAGGATTCATGATGTACTCTAAACCAACCAGCACCAAGATGTGGGGTGTAATCGTCTTGATACTCGCGATAATTAGCTGGGTTACCGCAATCGGCGGATTTTTCATCGGCTTCCTTCTCGGACTGATCGGTGGGATATTGGCGCTAACCTTCAAGCCAACAATGGCTCCCGGTGCAATGCCTCCCCCAATGATGAGCTCGTCGATGCCGATGGGCTCAGCACCCATGGGATCAATGGGCATGACATGCAAGAACTGCGGCGCAAGCATTCCCGCGGGAGCTACTCGATGTCCAAGCTGTGGAGCGAGTCTATGACAGCCATGCAACTGAAACCGAAACGACCAACCGGCGTAACAATTCTAGCCGTACTAGCGATTCTAGGAGCGATAGGGCTTCTGTTCAGCGGAACAGCGCTCATCGGACTTGGAATCCTCCTTGGTACGCTAGCAGCATCCGTTGACATTACGAATGCCATCAATAATGCCGGCTATCCCGGATTGAGCTCGCTGGGCGTTGGAACAATAACCGCGCTCATAATTGCCCTCGGCGCAGTATTCTTGATTCTCGGAATACTCTACCTCGCCGTCGGAATTGGGTTCTTCGGTGGAAAAAGGTGGGCCTGGACCCTGGGAATCGTAGTAAGTGTTATCGGAATAGTTCTCGCCATAGTTCAGCTGGTTTTCGGCAACTATGGCAGTATTCTTTCGCTGATAATCTCGCTGTTGATAGTCTACTATCTGATGAGACCCCACGTCAAAGTCTTCTTCGGCAAGGGAACCCCGATGGCATCACCCTCTACTATGCCAGGAACAGGTTCCTCGACACCCTAGTCGACCCATTACCACCGGCAATCAGAATCAAGCTTTCTCTACATTCCAATCACCTATTCAGACACGGCTCACTTTTCGAAACAGAGGTTGGTAACAGTCCGCTTAACACCTTCTCGTGAGATTCGATTTTCCCATGATGCAGAAGCCTTCGCGGCCAATCGGCATTACTCTTCTCGCAATAATTCAGATCCTGATCGGCGTTCTCGGACTCCTTGTCAGCCTCGCCATCATCGGCTTGGCAGCTCTCTTCTCAACTTTACCAGCAGTCGGGACCCTAATCGGTACTGTAGGAGTAGTCATTGGTGGAGTCTTTCTCTTCTTCAGCCTGATCTGGCTGGCAACCGGGGTCGGCTTTCTCCATGGAAAAGGCTGGGCGTGGACCCTGGGAATGATCTTTACAGTCCTCTCCATACTCGGCGCGGCCTACGTCGCGTTTACCGGAGTGTACCAAGCGGGTTACGCGTTGGTATTCTGGATTATCATGATCATCTATCTTACCAGATCTCACGTCAAAGTTTTCTTCGGCAAAGGGACTGTTCCAAACTACATGCCCGCGATGAACACTCAGCCGACAATGCGATCCGCACCAGTTCTCCAATCACAGACACAGTACGCTCCAACGGCTCCGCCCACCCTCCAGTACAACCCAGCCCCAGCGCCAATCCCTGCACAGGCGCCGGCGACAGCGACCGGGAAGTGTCGCTCTTGCGGCATGCCTCTGGCTTCAGGCAATTCCTTCTGCACTAACTGCGGCGCGAAACAGTAGCTCTTTTCGCTTTTAGAATTCTTGGCTGGGCAATACCAAGAGCGGACGCCGTAGGCGAATGAACAATCTCGCCACGCCACAGCTGTCTGTAGGCATCCGTTACTTTGAGAATCTTAACTTCCATACCGACCTCGTAAGGCTCGCGGTGTAAGGATCCATCTTTCAGATTGCGAGCAAGATGGACAAACGCTTTCTGGGGAGACATTCCCGGAGAGGGGTGAAACCATCCAAGCCTCTTCCAAGAACCCGCAGAATACCCAGTCTCCTCTTCTAGCTCCCGCCTTGCACAAGCCTCCGGGCTCTCGTCATTTTCGATATGGCCGGCTGGCAGTTCGAGTTCCCAGCCCTGGATGGCATGACGGTAGTTCCATATCATCACAAGCTTGTCACCACCCAGAATTGGCACGACGATTGAGAAATCGTCTACCAGTAGTCGAGGGTGAACCATCTCAAAGCCGGTCTTGGAGAGGATCCGGTCTCGGTGAAGCCTTAGGTCGCCCAGAGTTGCGATGTTTCTACTTTCCAGAGTCTTCCAAGGTTTTGGGGTTTTTCGAAACCTTAGGTTCTCTCTTGGCAAGAACTGAAACACGTTATGCAATGGTCTTGCGCATGAGCAAGTGCTTCTCGCCGAGCTTGGCGTGGGCTTTGAAGCCTTCCCTCTCAAACATGGCCACCGTTCCAAACCAGAGTGCCCATGATCCACCCTCCTTCGAAGTGGGCGGGTACGCCTCAACTATTCCACCACCTTGTTTTCGGATCGAATCCAAAGCGGCCTTCAAGGCGACTCCAGCTAGGCCCTTTTTCCTGAAGTCTCTGTCCACGAAGAAACATGTGAGCCGCCAGAGTTTTCGGCCTTGATCAGCTGACAAGTCCAGTTTGCCATAGTTGCGCCCAGAATCGATCCTTGGCAGTTCTTCTTTTGGACCGTACTGGCACCATCCGACGGCTTGGTCGCCTGCGTAGACGAGGATTCCGTGAGATCTGCCCTTAGCGACAAGAGACTTCTTTTCCTTTCGATTCAGTGCGATCGCGTCCTCCCGCTCCAATCCTTCTTTCAATAAGCGTCCTTCGTTATGGTGGTAGAATGTACACCAACAACCGCCCTGGACCCCATTGTGTTTCGCGAAGAACTTCTCGAAATCAGGCCAAGTTGTGGAGTTTAGCTCCTTGACCTCATAGTTAATCCGAGCTGGCGTTGATATTGCTTTCTTCTTCGTCGTTGCCTGGGTCCCCTTGGTCAGAGAATTGGTGGCTCTTTGTATTCTCCGAAAACTTTCCGTCCAACGTCCATGATCTCCCCCAGCGTCGCGTAGGCTCTGACCGCCTTGACCATGGGATACATCGAGTTCGCTTTCTCATCCTTGAACGTCTTTCGCAGTTCATCCAATGCTTGCTCGACCTTGTTGTTGTCCCGCGATTCCCGGACCATGTTTATCCGTGCAACCTGGCGTCGTTGCGCTTCTTCATTGATCTTCAACGTCTCAATTGGCCTCCCTTCTTCGATCTGATACTTGTTCACGCCGACGACAACTCGGTCTCCTCTCTCCAGTTCCTGCTGGTATCGATAGGAGTTCTCAGCGATCTCTCTCTGAATGAAACCCGTCTTTATCGCGTTAAGTAATCCGCCGGCCCGTTCTATCTTATCGAAATACTGGAAAGCACGTTCCTCCATTTCATCAGTTAGCCACTCGAGGTAGTATGATCCAGCTAGAGGGTCGATGGTATCGGTAACGCCTGTCTCTTCCGCTAGGATCTGCTGAGTCCTCAACGCGACCGTGGCCGCTGCTTCTGACGGCAACGCCCAGGCCTCATCGTAAGAGTTGGTGTGAAGTGACTGGGTCCCGCCGAGCACCGTCGCCAAGGCTTCGATCGTCGTTCGCACGATGTTGTTGAGAGGTTGTTGCCATGTGAGCGACGCGCCAGAGTTCTGGGCATGAGTCCTCAACAATAACGACCTAGGATCTTTGACCTTGTACTTGTCCTTCAACACTCGAGCCCAGATTCGCCGGGCAGCGCGAAACTTGGCGACCTCTTCGAAAAAGTCCATCCCGCAGTTGAAGAAGAAGGAGAGACGGGGAGCGAAATCCTCAACCTTCAACCCTGCTTCAATCCCGAGATCCACGTATGCAAATCCGTCAGCAAGTGTGAAGGCAAGCTCCTGGACAGCGCTAGACCCTGCCTCGCGGATGTGGTAGCCGCTGATGCTGATGTAGTTCCATTGCGGCATCTCCTTTGTACAATACACCATCATGTCCCGGATGATCCGAAGATGCGCTTCGGGAGGGAAGGCCCACTCTTTCTGGGCGATGTACTCTTTCAGGATGTCGGCCTGAACCGTCCCGCGTAGCTCGTTCGGCTTCACACCTTGCCTTTCAGCAACTCCAACATACATCGCGGTCAGAACAGATGCTGGGGCGTTGATCGTCATGCTAGTACTGACCTTCTCCAGGGGGATTCCCTCGAGTATGATTTCCATGTCTTTCAACGAGCCCACCGACACGCCGCAGCGTCCGACTTCGCCCTCAGCTCGCGAGCTATCGC
>Ga0209235_1002570_pt1 | contig 10038 bp, 6 predicted proteins | sample GraSoi013_1_20cm_4_FD_185817 | JGI IMG/M metagenome (GOLD analysis project Ga0209235, IMG submission 185817) | Grasslands soil microbial communities from the Angelo Coastal Reserve, California, USA - Sample 09_25_2013_1_20cm (SPAdes) (version 2) | ecosystem: Environmental > Terrestrial > Soil >...
AGGAAACGATGACGAGGTCGACCTGGGGAGCGCAGGCGAGCGCTTCACCGCCCGCGAATGCGTTGGGAATGCCGAACTCCGCCGCGACGGCGCGGGCGCGCTCCACGCTCCCGCTCGCGATCGCCGTCACCGCGACCCCCGGCACGAGGCGCAGCGCCGGGATCTGCACCCGACGCGCGAACCCCGTGCCGATCAGCCCGACGCGGAGCGTCACGGTCTCGGCCAGCAGGAAACGCTGTCCGTCTCGAGCGGCACCGCGTCGAACGACGCTTCGAGCGCCACGCGCCCCGCGGCCATCGTCTCATGCCCGGTGCCACGCGCGACGACGGTGAAGACGTGGGCGGTCTCCCTCACCTCGACCGCGCCGCTGTCGAGCGGCAGGCCGTGCGCCACGGCGTTCAGCATGTAGCGCACGCCGACCGTCCCGCCGCGCGGCGACATGGTATCGCCCCGCTGCAACAGCGGCCACGGGCCACCCGCCAGCGAGTCGGTCCCGCCCCCACGCAGCCAGATGACCACACCGTTGCCGTCGCTCGACCCCTGGAGCAGCAGCCCGCTCCGAGGACCGCCGCTGCAGTGATGCGCGCGGGCCGGAGCTTCGAATCGGATAGTGTCCTTGGGCGGGCGGGCCACGAGGGCGCGGACACGCCCCGCCTGCTCGGGCGCGCTGCCGCACGCCCCGCCCAGCAGGGCGAGTGAGAGAGCGACGATCTGAGCGGGTCTCAAGGGGACGCTCGCGCACTCGGCGGGGTCGTGATGCCCAGGGTCGCGCGCGCGGCGGCGGGCACCAGGGTATGCGGCGCGAGCGCCGCGACCAGCCTCGGAGGCAGAGGGTGTGGCTTCAGCCCTTTCCGGTCCACACAAACCAGCACCATCCACCCCGCCGCCCCGAGCCTCGGCGGGTCGTCGCGCAGCACGTCGAAGTTGAGGGTCATCGACTTGGTGCCGACGCGGCCGACATACGTCGCCACGCGCAGCCGGTCGTCCAGCCGCGCGGGGAGATAAAACTCGCTGTGCACCGCCTTGCGCGGCAGAAAGATGTCGTAGCGGTCGAACACCTGGGCATAGGCGAGGCCGCAGGCACGGAACAGCTCCGTCTCCGCGATCTCGAAGAAGCGGACGTAGGATCCGTAGAAAATGATGCCGGCGAAGTCCACGTCGGACCACCGGACATACTCTTCGATGATGTACGGCGTGGCGGGCATCGCTTCCCGAACGGTGGAGCCCGAGCGGGAAACTAGGGGGGGGCAAACGCCCACGCCAGGACGGCGCGGCGTTACACGCGCGTGGCCGGTCCCTGGCCTCCCCGCCCGTTGGCCGGCAGCCCGTAGGCTCGCAACCGGCGCCACAGCGTGGTACGGCTGATGCCGAGCCGTCGTGCGGTCTCCGCCAGTTTGCCGTGCGTCACCTCGAGCGTGTCGAGGATGGCCTGGCGCTCGCGCTCGGCCAGCGTCGGGCTGTCGCCGCCGTCCGGCAGGAACACCACTTCACCGAGCTCGAGCGAGCCCTGTTTCAGGGTTCGGGCCCGGCCGCCGAACGCCATGAGCCGGTCGCGCAGGTTGTCGCCCCGATGCGGCGTGCCGTCCGCGAGGGCGTCGAGCGTGCGCCGCGCCCGCTGGTTCGCATACAGCATCCGGCCGTAGGGGTCGAACACGACCACACCCTCGCTGAATGTTTCCATCACCGCCTGCCCGAGGGGGGCGAAGCTGGGGGGAGGGGGAAGACTGGGGTTCTTTTCTCTCGCAGCCATACGTCCTTGGATAGCCGAGTTTGCGGGTCAAAGTTCCAGAGAGCACCGCCATAAGCAAGACCCGCGGAGCGTCCGGAGGTCACAGCGCCCGGGCGGATCTTAGCGACGCCGGCCCCGCCTGCCGCCCCGCGCCAGGCGCTGCCGTTCTCCCCGGGACAGGCCGCTCAGCTGGCGACGCAAGTCCTCCAGCGAGTCTGACCGCACCGCCTCGCGCTTGCCCCGGAGGACCGTAAAGCGGATCGGCCGGTCGAACGGGGGCAGATCCCGCGGTTGCAGGCGCCGCGCCTGGCCTTCCTTGAGGCGCAGCCGCACCACGCCGATCCCCTGCTCCACCTCGTAATCCACCGGCACACGGTCTCCGTAGAGGTGGGCAGATGCCGGGAGCGCTTCCAGCGCGTGCCGCTCAGCTTCGGGCACCATTTCGTTTACGTCGAGCACCAGCCGAGCGTTGATGAACTCATCCCACGAGCCGACCCGCGAGAGCTGGGCGCCGAGCCTGGCGCTCAGATGCTCGGTCGCCGCTTGCGTGAGCCGCCCGCCGGAGCGCCGCCAGTAGAATCCGAGCCGCTCGAGGGCGCGCCGCAGGCGTGCCTGATCAGGGTGTGGCGAGTGCCCGGCGAGCAGCGCCTCGACGAGCGCCGCCCGCGCCGCGTCGGCGAGGTCCGGTGGGAACGGGCTCGGGAGCGGCTCGACGTCGCGCTCGAGCAGGAACCCGAAATAGGTGACCGTTCGGACCCGCATCAACCCCTCGTGCCGGCGTTGCCGCTCGAACACCACGGTGGGCGCACCGCGCCGTGCGTAGCGGCGGATCGCGCGCTCGCTCAACTCGGTGCCCTCTATGCTGGCGCGCGGCACGCCGAAGCGGTCGGCGAAGTAGCGCAGCGTGCCGGCGACGGCGCCCCAGCTCGAGCAGACCGACCCGCGGCTCAGGTCGAACGGCTGGATCTTGGCCACGAGATCCGCGAACGCCGCCAGGGTCTTCTCGCCAGCGTGGGGCAACCGCTCGGGCAGTGGCAATTCGAGCTGGCGGTACACGGACGCCATCCCCAGAGCCACATCCTCGATCGCCTTGACGAGCACGCCGCGGCCTTCGGCCCAGCGATCGATGCTCTCGCGGAACAGGTGGCGGGGCAGCCCGTACACCTCCCCCAGATCACCGTGCTTGTTGACCGCTTCGGCGTAGACGTTATACGCCGTGAGGTGATCGCTTCCGGAGACGATCAGGCCCCGCAGGTCCCGCTCCTCGCGGGTCATGCGGTGCAGCGACTCGACACTCGCCGCGACGGCCGCCATCGGAACGAGCTCGGCATCGACGTGATAGAGCAACTCGCCCCACGGTCGCTCGACGGGCATGGCTTCCACCTCGCGGCCGTAGCGGGTCAGCCGCCCCCGCTCGATCAACCCGCGCTCGGTGAGCAGCGCGACGGCGTCGCGGTACGCCTTACGGTCCAGCGGCACAGGCAGATCGAGCTCGCGCGCGTCCACGCCGAGCGCCGCGCAGGTGATCGCCACCCGCTCCGCGTCTCCGGCGAGCTGGAACTCCGGCGGCGTCGGCTCGAGCTGCTCGAATACGAGCTCCCGGTCGCTCAGGATGTAGACCTCGCCGCTCTCCACGCGCCCGTGCACGCGGCCGGCCATCTGGAGGATTTCGTTCGCGCCGAGGTAAGCCCTCGTCAGCACGTTGCGACCCCGCTCAACGACATTGGCGTAGCGCGCGTCGTAGATCACCACGGTGTCGAGTCCGCGGATGTTGAGGGCGGACTGGCCCGCCGCGGTCATCGCCAGCAGGAACGGGCGGCGCACCTGACCGTCGAGGAACGGTCGAATGACCCGGATCGGCTCGCCCCCGTGGTAGAACGCGGTCGGTAGTCCCTGCCAGCGGTCGCCGAGCTCCTTGGCGATCTGCTCCACTTCGGCGCGGGTGGGCACGAACACCGCCACGCCGCGCCGCTCCCGCAGGACGCGCTTCACGAAGCGATCGTTCAGGAACTCGAGCGGCTGCTGGGCCAGGACGCGCACATCGGCCGCCCGCGCGGGATCGAACGCCCGGGTCTCGAGGACCTCGACCGACCCCAGGTAGCGGGCGTAGAAGGCGGGATCCACGGTGGCGGAGAGCCAGATGAAGCGGCAGCCCGCTCGCTTGCCGAGCGCCAGGCACAGCTCGAGCTCCGCGGACGTCTGGTGGATCTCGTCCACCACCAGCGTGTCCCGCGCGGTGATCAGGCCGTCCTCGAACCAGCGGCGCGCGATCCCGGTCGTCACGATCACGACGTTCCACGTCGGCGTCTCGGGCGTGGCTTCACGCTCACGGTTCACGACGCCGACCTTGAGCGGCGCCTGGAGGATGGTCGTCGCGATCGACCGGATCGCGAGCGTCTTGCCGGTACCCGTCCCCGCAACGATGCCGAATCCCGGCCCCGACGCCGCCAGGCGGCGGATGTCGTCCCCGTGCTCCCGGGCGAGCAGGGTGTCGATGTCGAGGCTCATCGCCAGCTCGATCGTTTCGCAGGCCGCGCGCGTCGGGGCGATCACCACGACCCGGCCGGTGGCGGGCTCCGCGGCGCGGAATGCGTTGGGATCGGGGGGGAGGAAGTGGTCTCGGGAGATTCGCACGGTCGCAATATAGATTGGCGGAGCAGGGGAGAGAGGCTCGCGCGACGAAAAGAAAACGGGAGGCGTGCGTGCGCGCCTCCCGTTTCACGACCATACCTGCGGCACTGCCTAGCGTGCCAGCCGCGCCACCTCAGTCATTGTCGCAGTCGTAATCGTCGTAATAGGCGTGATGATGCCGACGATGCCGGGCCACGTAGCCGCGCCGCGCCACGAGCAGCGGGGCCCGGTAGTAGAATACACGCCGCGGTAGGTAGTAGACGTGTGGCCTTCCCACGATCACGACGCCAGTCACGTACGGCCGCGGTACGCCGAACCCAACCGCGACGCTGACGCGCGTCTGCGCCGCCATGGGCGCGGCACCGAGCGCGAATGCCAGTCCAACTGCCATGAGCACCCGTTTCATAGGTCACCTCCGGGCGGCCTGTTCCGGAAGGCTCGTGCCAGACGGGACGGCGTGGTCGCAACGACAACTGTTAAGGAGACTTAGGGCACCGGGTGCGGAGTACGGCGGGAGCGGGGAGTGTCACCTGCCCGGGTCACGACTGTCCTCCGTGCCTGCAACGGATCAACCTGAGGGCGGCGGGGTCGCCTGTCGCATCAGCCGTACGACTTCACCGGGCTCGGCGTGGCGTCCCTGCGCCTTCTTGGAGAAAATGCGGCGACCGTCGACCTCGACCTCGAACACGCCGCCCGACGACTGGATCAGCTTCACGTCGGCGTGGGGGTAGGTCTTGCGAATTTCGGCCGCCAGACCGGCGGCGCGCGGCTCGTAGTTTCAGACGACGCAGTATTCGATCGTGACCCGCATGCCGTAAACGATAGTCGCGCTTGACAGGTCATGCCAAGGGGCCGACTTTGCTCCCAGCTTCCCCATGGCTGCCCTCTCCCGCCTCAAAGCGTCGCCGGGCCTGCTGGTACGGACGCTCGTCGCGCTCGGCGGCGTCGCGGCGATCGCCGCGGCGCTGGCGGCGTTCGCGACTCGACGGGTGCCGCTCGCCGCGGACGTCGCGGAAGAAATCGTGGTGCTCGTCGTGGTCGGGGCGCTGACCCGCCGCTACGGCATCGCCCTCCCGGGCAATGGGTTCGCCTCGTACATCCTCGGCGTTACGGCGTACGCCATCCTCGACCGTGGCTGGCCCTTCGCCGTCCTCGTCGCGCCTCTCGCGATGGTCGCGGGCGACCTCGCACTGCGCCGTCTGCCCGTGGCCGCGGCGCTCGACAACGCGGCGCACCTCACGACGGGCGCGGCCCTCGCCGGGCTCGCGTACGCACGGCTCGGCGGGGCCACGGGCCCCCAGGCGCTCGCCGCGGGCAACCTCGTGCCCCTCGTGGTGTTCCTCGTCCTGCTGCCCTGCGTCGTGAACGGGACCTTCTACATCGAGTTGGCGCTCGGTCGTACGCTCGCCTGGGTCGACGCCGCGCTCACCGCGCGGTGGGAGGCCGTCGTCTACGCCTGCTCGGTGGGTCTGGCCCTCGCGTCCGTCGACCTTGCGCACGCGGGCCTCGACATGATCGGGCTGCTGGTGATCGGCGCGCTACTCGTGAGCGCCGCCGTCGCGAGCGTGTCGGTCATCCGGCGGGGGGTTCGCGCCGATGAGCTCGCGCTCATTCAGGGTTTGTCACAGGCGATGGCGCGGGACATCAGCCTGGCGAAGAGCTTCCCACGGATTCAGGAGCTCGCCCGACGCTTGGTCCCGTGGGAGCACATGGGCTTCGCGCGGTACGACGCGGGGACGAACGAGATGGAGCTCGTCGCGGACACGGTGACGGGCGATCGGGAGGGGCGAAAGGTCCGCTTCGACGCGAATGCGGGGCTCGCCGGCGAGGCCGTGCGGCTGCGGCGGCCGGTCGTGGGCCGCTGGGTCTCCCCCGAGCAAGTGCTCGTGCCGGGGCGGGAAACACCCGGCTCGGAGGTGCTGCTCCCCCTGTACCACGCCGGACAGCTGGTGGGCCTGTGGAGCGTGCGGCACTCGGATCCCACCATGTACCGTGACGCCGACGCCGACTTGCTGGAGCTGTTGGCGCCGCAGCTGGCGCTCATGCTCGCGATCGAGGGCTCGGTTCTGCCGGTCGTCGGGGCGTCGGATCGCACGAGCGCTTACGTGCAGACCCTGACCACGACGGCCGAGGAGATCCACGCCTCGAGCCAGGAGGTGGCGGCCTCGGCGCGGCGCGCCAGCCACGGAGCCGCCCAAGCGGCGAGCCTCGTGACCGCGCTGGCCCGCGACTCGGAGCAGCTGACCCAGCACGCCGGCGAGGTGGCCGCCGCGGGCGCCCAGACCCGCGATTCGGGTGCACAGATGGAGCAGACCACCGAGAAGGTCCGTCTCGCGACCCAGACGGCGGTCCGTCGCCTCACCGATCTCGGTGTAACCACCGAAGAGAGTGCCCGCGAGGTGCGGCGCCTGCGCGACGTGGCAGAGCAGGTCGAGAAGTTCTCGGAAACGATTGGCTTCATCGCGAACCAGACAAACCTGCTGGCGCTCAACGCGACGATCGAAGCGGCGCGCGCCGGCGTGCACGGCCGCGGCTTCGCGGTGGTCGCGGACGAGGTCCACAAACTCGCCGAGGCGAGCGGTCGAGAGGCGCGCAACGTCGGCAAGTCCGCCCAAGAGACCCGCCGGGCGCTCGATCGGGCCGCGCAGCTGCTCGAGCGCGTCCGAGGCGACCTCGGAGACGTCGTGCGCTCCTCGACCGACTGGGTGCAGGACCTGACCCGAATCGCCGAGGCAGCGGGCGGCACGGCGCGCGCCGGCAAACAGGTCGCGGAGCTGGCGCAGGGCATCAGCGAGCGGGCGGGGAGGATCAGCCAGTCGCTCGAGCAGGCCAAGGCGGGCGCTCACACCTCTACTCAGGAGGCCGAAGCCGTCGCCACGGCCGCCGCGGAACAGCTGCAAGCCATCGAAGGCCTCGCTCACGGCGCGACCGAGCTGGCGGCGCTCGCCGACAACCTCGCCAGGGCCGTCCGGTTCGTGCGCGGCGAGAACGGGCGACAATAGCTCGGTGATCCACGTCACCCCGACCGGTCTCCGGGGTTTCTAACCGGAGCCCGAGTTATTACCGTAGGGCCGGCCCTAGAGGAGAAGCCGGTCCGTGCGAACACTCGCGGTCCTGGGAGTAGCCCTCGCGTGCGGGACCTCCGGCCTCGGTGCGCAGCGCGCGCACGAGTTCGAGTTCGGCGCGTTCGGATCGTTCACCCGCTACGACAGAGCCTTCAACCTCGACAACCGGATAGGCGGCGGCGGTCGGCTGGGCTATTTCTTCAGTGACGTCGTCAGCGCGGAGCTCGACGCGGGATACCAGAGCCCCGATCCGAAGACGGGCAGCGCCTCCCCCACACTCGCCCACGGCAGCGCGAGCCTGGTGTTGAATTTCGGCACCGCCGGCAACCTCTTCTATCTGCTCGGCGGCTATTCCCGGCTCGACTTCGAGAAGATGGCGCCATACCGCTTCACCGACAACGCCGTTCACGGCGCGATCGGCGACCGCATCGTTCTGGGCGACCGAGCCGCCCTGCGCCTCGAGGTGCGTGGCGTGTACGCGCCCAGCACGGGATTCGCCGGCGGCGACTGGGCGGGGCACGTCGTCGGCTCCCTCGGCTTGTCCGTCTTCACCCGGAGCGGCCCGACAGCGGATACGGACCACGACGGGGTCCCCGACCGGCGGGATGCGTGCCCCGACACGCCCCTCGGCGCGGCGACGGACGCGCGCGGCTGCCCCGCTGACTCCGACCACGACGGGGTGTACGACGGCCTCGACCGCTGCCCCGGCACACCCGCGGGGGCCCGCGTCGACTCCAAGGGCTGCCCCGCCGATGCCGACGGCGATGGCGTACTCGACGGCCTCGACCAGTGCCCCAGCACACCCGCCGGCGCGAGCGTGGACGCCAAGGGCTGCCCCGCCGATGCCGACGGCGACGGCGTGCTCGACGGCCTCGACCAGTGTCCGAGCACGCCCGCCGGCGCACTGGTCGACACGGTCGGCTGCCCGGTCGACGCGGACAAGGACGGCGTCCCGGACGGACTCGACAAGTGTCCCAACACCCCGCCCGGGGCGGAGGTGGACGACGTCGGCTGCCAGCGCTTCAAGGACTCGGACGGCGACGGCGTGGACGACACGAAGGACCGCTGCCCGGGCACGCCCACCGGCACGCGCGTGGACGCCGCCGGCTGCCCGATTCTGTTCACGCCGGAGCGGACGCCAGTCATCCTGCGCGGCGTGATCTTCGAGACCGGCAAGTCGGCACTCAAGCCCGAGTCGTTCACGGTCCTGGACATCGTCGCCCAGTCGCTCAACGCCAATCCGGACATCCGGATCGAAATTGCCGGCTACACCGACAACACCGGCTCGGGCGCCACCAACCTCCGGCTGTCGCAGGCCCGGGCGGACGCGGTGCGCGCGTACCTCGGGAGCAAGGGGGTCGCGCCGGGCCGCATGGTGACGAAGGGGTACGGCGCGGCGAAACCGATCGCCCCGAATACGACGGTTGCGGGGCGCGCGCAAAACCGGCGCGTCGAACTGCACCAATTACCTTGAGCGCGTTGCGCGCGGGAGCTGACATGAGACGGTTCGGGTTGCTGGCGGCGGGGCTGGCGCTCGTCGCAGGACGCCTCCCAGCGCAGCACGCCGGGCAGGTCGAAGTCGGCGCGTTCGGCTCTTATACGCGGTACGACGCCACGTTCGGGCTCGCCCACAAGATCGGGGGCGGCGTCCGGCTGGGATACCTGCTTGGCAACATCGTCGGCGTGGAAGGCGACATCCTGTTTCAACCCGAGTACACCGTCGCACCGGGCGGCACGCCCACCACGCTCGAGCCGTTGATCGGCAGCGCGTCCCTCGTGATCAATGCGGTGCATACGAGCCGACTCATGGTCTACGTGCTCGGCGGCTACTCGCTGCTCGACTTCGGCACGCGCGCGCCCTACAGTTTTACCGATAACGGCGCCCACGGCGGCGCCGGCGTGCGCGTGTTCCTGACCGAGCGTGTCGCGCTGCGCGCGGAGGGGCGGGCCATTTACAGCCCGAGCACCCGGTCGACGTTCGGCCCCAAGACGGCCACGCATTACGTCGCCACCGCCGGGCTCTCCGTGTTCCACCTGGGTACGCCGTCCAAGGATTCCGACCACGACGGCGTCCCCGACAAGAAGGACGCCTGCCCGGACACGCCCGCCGGAGCGGCCGTGGACTCGAAGGGTTGCCCCATCGATTCCGACCGTGACGGCGTGTACGATGGGATCGACAAGTGCCCCGGCACGCCGGCGGGCGCGCATGTCGATGCGACCGGTTGCCCCACCGATAGCGACGCCGACGGCGTCCCCGACGGGATCGATCAGTGCCCCGCCACGCCGGCGGGCGTGCACGTGGACGCCAAGGGCTGTCCAGTCGACTCCGATGGCGACGGCGTCCCCGATGGCGTCGACCAGTGTCCCAATACGCCCGCGGGCGTCGCGGTCGACGCGGCCGGCTGCCCGCTGGACTCGGACAAGGATGGCGTCCCCGACGGCATCGACAAGTGCCCCAACACCCCGGCCGGAGCCACGGTGGACGCGAGCGGGTGCCCGCTGGACGCGGACCTCGATGGCGTACCGGATGGGCTCGACCAATGTCCCAACACGCCGGCGGGTACGAAAGTGGATGCGGCCGGCTGCCCGTTGCCCGTCGAGGCGGGCAGGCCA
>Ga0209235_1002572_pt1 | contig 10037 bp, 9 predicted proteins | sample GraSoi013_1_20cm_4_FD_185817 | JGI IMG/M metagenome (GOLD analysis project Ga0209235, IMG submission 185817) | Grasslands soil microbial communities from the Angelo Coastal Reserve, California, USA - Sample 09_25_2013_1_20cm (SPAdes) (version 2) | ecosystem: Environmental > Terrestrial > Soil >...
CGCGAAGCTCTCCGCGGTCGACGAGACGCCGTCTCCAGCGGCGCCGCCGATGCGAAAGACAAGGTCTCTCTTGGCCATCCGGAATCCCACCGCGTGGGCCGAAGTGTGTCTCGGGTTCCCCCTTCAACGCCGTCCGAATTTAATATACTCTTGCATGTATAGAACCGGAGGACGACGGGTCCGGCACAATCCTTTTGGTCGTCGGGACGTTCCCGACGCGAACGTCGTGCGCGCAGTCCCTGATCTGCCGAAGCACCCGAAGCCCCTTGGTCCGTACTCCCACTGCGTCGTCGCGAACGGCTTCGTCTTCATTTCCGCGCAAGCGCCGATTGCTCCCGGTGCGAAAGGGGGTGAGTGGGCCGCGCCCGACATCGCGGGACAGACGAGACAATCGTTGAAGAACATCGCGTCGATCCTCGAAGAACTCGGGCTGACGATGGCGTCCGTGGTCAAAACCACCGTCTTCCTGACCGACCCCGCGGACTTCCAGGCCATGAACGAGGCGTACAAGGAGTTCTTTCCGGATGAGCCGCCGGCGCGGTCGCCTGCGAAACTCGGCATCGCGAATCCGGGCCTGAAGGTCGCCATCGAAGCCATCGCGGTGTATGAGCCGAAGCAGGACGAATGAGTCGACCGATCACCGGGTGCCTGATCGCAGCGCTACCCGGCGGAACTTTGAGCCGTTGCGACTGGGGCCGACGCGTCCGATCGGAACAGCAAGCACTTCACCTCTCTCCCGTCTGGAGAAGGATACATCTCCGGTTCGATCGGCTCATGGAGTCGGATGGAGGTTACACCGTCCGCCACGTCGATGGCCTGAATGCTCTTCAGGCTCCGGACATCTTCCTTCTCGAGGTCGACAAGCTCCTGGATCCTCTGCACCTCCGTTGTCCCGCGGATGATGATGGTCCGGTCTCCCTCCACGCTCAGACTGACGCCATCACCGAACGTGCCGTAGTACTTCCCGCCGACGAGAAACTCGAGGTCCTCCGCGACCTCAACCGGACTCCAACCGCACACATCGAAGGCCACCGGACATCGGGGATGGAATCGACACGCGAGCGGCGGAACGATCAGGTTGGGCGGGTCGCCCCTCAGGATCGACCGCGTCCGGGTCTCTCCGATCACCGGGACCGAGGACATCAGCGCTTTCGTGTACGGATGCTGCGGATCTCTCAGCACTTTGCCCTTGGCGCCCCACTCCATGATCTTGCCCGCATACATGACGTACACATATTCGGCGAGGTAGGCGACGACGGCGATGTTGTGCGTGATGAGGAGCATGCTCATGCCGTACTTCTCGCGGAGCCCCCGCAGCAGGTTCAAGATTTGCGCTTGGACGGAGACGTCCAGCGCAGAGGTTGGTTCGTCGAGGATCAGCAATTTCGGGTTGGTCGAGATGGCGCGGGCGATGGCGACCCGCTGCCGCTGGCCTCCCGATAGCTCGTGGGGGTACCGGTCCTCGAAGGACTCGGGAAGGCCCACCTCGCGAAGAAGCTCCCGCCCGCGGATCTCGGCTTCCGCGCGGGTACAGAACCGCGTCGAAAGCATCGGCTCCCCGATGATCGTCGAGAGTTTCATCCTTGGATTGAGGGAGGAGTACGGATCTTGGAACACGATGTTCACGAGCCGGCGCAGCGCGCGGAGTTCGGATGACGACCGGCGAAGGATCGAAAAGCGGTCAGCGATGGCGTCGAGGCCCTCCGATGTCCCTGCGGACCGCGCCCTCTCGTAGTCGGCCAGGTCCGCGTCGGGGATGTCGAAGAGGACCTCGCCATCCGTCGGGTTCAGGAGTCGGATGAGGCACCGGCCGACGGTGCTCTTACCCGATCCGCTCTCCCCGACGAGGCCGACGACCTGTTCGGTCTGGATCTTCAGATCGACATCGTCGACGGCTTTGAGGGAAGTCGTCGCTCGAAACGCTCCGCGGACGGGGAAGAACTTGCTCAGGCCGTACGCCGCAATCATCATGCTACTTCCCCTCGAAGAGCCAGCACGCGACGAGCTGGTCGGTCCCTTGCCGGAAGTCGAGCGGCACGACGCTGTTGCACTTTTCGAAGGCAAAGGGGCAACGGGGGTGAAAGGCGCATCCGGCCGGCGGATCGCGCATGTCCGGGACCTCTCCCTTGATCCCTTCGACGGACTTTCCCTCCAGCGTCGGAATCGCGGAGATGAGCATCTGCGTGTACGGATGCAGGGGCTTGTGGAGGATATTGGCCGTCGGAGCGACCTCGACGATGCGACCCGCGTACATGATCGCGATCCGGTCCGAGACCTCGGCCAAGACGGCCAGGTCATGGGAAATCACGATGAACGACGCGCTCACAGAGGTCCGAATCTGCTTGACGAGCTCGAGGATCTGCGCCTGGACGGTCACGTCCACGGCGCTGGTCGGCTCGTCCATGATGACGATTTCCGGGCTGTTCGCCAAGGCAATCGCGATGACGACGCGTTGGCGCATTCCCCCGGAAAGTTCGTGAGGATACATCTTCACCACCCGCTCCGCATGGTGGATGCCCAAGGAGGTGAGGAGCTCACGCGCCTTTCGATGTCCTTCTTTCACGAGGATGCGACGGACGAGCTTTGAGAGCACCGGGACGCGAGCGAAGTGCAGGGGAATCGAGCCGCTCTTCGCCACGGTCTCGATGATGTTCCGCTCCATCGGCCTCAACGGTTGCCCACTCAGCGAGCGAATCGCCTTTTCCTTTCGCGAGATGTGGAGGTCCTCCCGCCTCCAGACGAACAGGACTTGTTCCTCGAGTCCGATCAGGTGGTGGTCCGCCCCAAACTTCTTGACGGCGGCCTCATCGCCGTGGGTTGCTCCCAGGAGCGTCAGGACCTCCCGCATGAGTTGGGGCGTCGCCTTCGACCGCGCGAGCACTCGCCGCGCCAACAACCCCGGGTCATGAACGTAAATCGCCTCGGCGATCTGGAACCCGATGGATAGCACGGGGTTCAGACTGGTCATGGGCTCCTGGAATACCATCGAGATTCGCCGCCCGCGAATTCGGGTCATCGCCTTGCCGACTCGGCGCAGGATCCGCTCGTGCTCTTTGGGCTTGAACCGATCGCCGACGCGTTCCGCATACTCCCGCGGTAGGTTCACGAGGTCCCGGTTATCGAAGATGACCTGGCCTCGCGGGATCGACGCGTTCCGGGGGAGGAGGGACATGACGGCGAGGCCCATCGTGCTCTTCCCGCAGCCGCTTTCACCCGCGATGCCGAGAACCTCGCCGCGGCGCAGTGCGAGGTTGATTCCGTTCAGGGCCTTGTAGACTCCCCGACGCGTGTGGAACTGGACGTGAAGATCGCGGATGGCGAGGGCATCCGACACGCTAACTCCGTCTCCGCGGGTCGATGACGTCGCGGAGGCCGTCGCCCATCAGGTTCACGGCCAGCGCAAACAGCGTGATGACGGCTCCGGGTACGATGACCGTCCACCAGTAGCCCAGGGGAGCCAGGTCCAATCCGATGTTCGCAATGACCCCGAGTTCGGGTACGAGGGCATTGCTTGGGAGGAAGCCGATGAACGCCAACGTCGAAAAAATCAGGATCACGGTCCCCACATCGAGAGAAATCTGGACGAGGACGGGCGGCAGGACGTTCGGCAAGACATGCCGGAACATGATCTTCAGGCGTCCGGAACCCGAGGCCCGTGCGCTCTCGATGAACGTCGCCTCCTTTGTCGTGAGTGTCAGGCTTCGACCATAGCGGGCGTACAGCGGCCACCAGATGATAATCAGGGCGAGCGCCATGTTGAGAAGAGTCCGACCGATCACGAATCCAACGGCGAGCGCGAGAATCAGAAACGGAACGGAGAAAAAGACGTCCGTAATCCGCATCATCGCTTCGTCGAGCCACTTGCCAGCGTAGCCCGAGACGACGCCGATCAGCGTTCCGATCGTCGCCCCGACGAAGACGATGAAGAACGAAATCGCGATGTCGACCCGAATCGCTTTCATCACCAGCTGCAATAAGTCAAGACAGCCGATCCCTGAGAGCCCGTACTGGATCGTGCCAAACAGGTGGCCGACCGAAGGAGGCTCTGGAGCTGCGCCAACGCACTCCGGATTGGTCTGCGTGAACTGCGGAGGCACCACGTCGTTCGGATATTGCACGCCGAGGACGCCCGGAGCGATCTGAACGATGAGGGCGTCACCAATGAACAGCAGGAAAATCACGAGGCCCGCGACGGCGGTCTTGTTGGCGAAAAACACCCTCGCCGAGAGTTTCAGCTCATCGAACCGGACGTTTCTCTCGGGGAGCGTGACCGTCGCCATGGTTTCTCATTCATAGCGAATTCGTGGATCGAGGAACGCGTACAGGACGTCCAAGATCAGCGTCGTCGCAACGAGGATGAGTCCGAAGACGAAGGTCGAACCCATCACCACGCCGACGTCGCCGTTCAAGAATGCGACCGTCGTCCACCAGCCGATGCCCTTGAAAGTGAAGATGTACTCGATGACGACGGCGCCCCCGAACAACCCGGACACAAGATATCCGTAGGACGTCACCGTCGGAAGCAATGCGTTCTTCTTCGCGTGAAAGTTGTGGACCAACCGCTCCGGGACGCCCTTCGCTCGCGCCAGGCGGACGTAGTCCTGCTCGAGCACTTCGAGCATCGACGCGCGAAGGATCCGGATGATGCCGGCCAAGAGCGCCAGGGTGAGCGCGAGAGCGGGCAAGATCACATGGAGTAACGAGTTCCACGCAATCGTCCAGTCGCCATGGAGGAACGCGTCGATCGCAAGGATGTGGGTCGGATAGGAGACGGCGGTCGTGTGATCGAACCAGGCGTCGGGGATCGTCGGGAGCAAGATGGGATCGACGTTGCCCTGGTCCGGGAGGAGGCGCCAGCCAGTCCCGAGCGTGAGGAAGATCCCGAAGCCGATCAGGAAGATCGGCATCGAGTACAGGGTAAACGTCACGATGCGAACCGTTTGGTCGAGGATCGAATCCCGGCGTGCGGCGGAATACACGCCGATCGGAATCGAGATGACCCACGTCAGGAACGAAGCGACGATCGTCAGCATGATTGTGTTCGGCATGAACCAGACGAAGCCCGTCGCGACCGGTTGCCCGATCGTCGTCGAGGTCCCCATGTCTCCCTGAAAAATGGCCCCGAGCCAATAGAAGTACTGGATGTAGACGGGATCGTTCAGGTGAAACTTTGTCGTGAGCTCCTCGACGAGCTTTTGTCGAGCGGTCCCCGTCAGGTGGGGATTGATGTATTGTGCGAGGAAGAGCGAAGTCCCGCCAAGGTGCTCGAGAGCGAAGACGAGGAACGTCAGGCCGATAATCGTCGGAACGAGAAGGATGAGCCTCCGGACGACATAGATCCAGAGCTTCACAAGGGTCGCTCCGAAAAAAGAGGCCCGAGGGGTAGAAAAAGGTTACCCCTTAACCCACCAGAAGAAGCACGAGTCGGCGCCCGCCCCGATCGTGGGGTTCGTCTGATAGCCCCAGTTGCCTTGGTACGGCGACATGTAAGGCTTCACGATCCAGAAGCCCGTGGCCTGGTAGGCGTACACGTACATGTAGAGATTGACCGCGGTCTGCTCCGCCTGGGCGTACTTCTGCGCGGCCAGGGTGGGGTTGGGCTCGGTGTCCGCCCCGTTGATCTGCGTCGTTAGAGTGTGGAAGGCTAACGCCTGGGCAGTGTACATCGCGGCCTCTGCGGGATGGGCCGCCGCGAGGCCGTTCAGAAAGGTCTGATCCCACCCGTTCGGTCCCGGATACGTTCCTCCTTCGAGGTACATCGCGTCCGTGTAGTCCGACGGGTACGGATAGTCCGCGATCCAGCCGAGGAAGTAGATCGGCATTGGGTTCGCGCCCGGAACGGACAGACCAATGATCGTGTCGAAGTCGAGGAAGACCGGCGACATTACGATGTTCGGGTCAATGGACGCCAGCGCCTGTCCGAGCACGATTGCGGCCGTAAAGTCCGTGGTGTCGCCCGTTGGGACGACGAACGGGAAGTTCACGGAGACGTTGTACATGCCGGACTGGTATAGGAGAGACTTGGCCTTCGCGAGGTCGTAGGTCGGACAGCCCGATAGGCTCGTCGGCGGCACGTAGTAGGGCAGGCCTTTCACGATCACCCCGCAGTACGGGCTCCCGAAATTGAACCCGTACTTCTTGTTGCCCAGGATATTGTCCACGTAGTTTGTGTAGTTGAAGGCATACGCAAACGCTTGGCGGACAAGCGGGTTCGCGAAGTAGTCCGCTGGGATGCTGTATCCCGGGCCGATGTCGGACGCGATGAGCGACGTGGTAATGTTCACGTTGAACACATCGAAGAATTCCGTGATCGAGGGGAACGGACCGTAGATCTGGGTCTGGCCGGCTGTCACGAGCGGCTGCAACGCCTTGTAGTACGGTGGCGGCAAAAGGGTCACGATGTCCCCTTGCCCGCTGACGTACAGCTGATACGCGACGGCCGGAGACGACACCCATTCGATGATGATCGTGTTGTTCTGCTTCGGGATGTTCGCGATCCCGGGGAAGTGGGGATTGGGCGTCAAGACCACCGCGGTGCTCGGGACGTACGTGTTGATCTGGAAAGGCCCCGAGGCCACTGGGTGGAACTGTACCAATGTGTTATAGGTCCCCTCTTTCGCCTGATCCTGGTACGCGAGGAAACCGTCGGGGGTGAACGTGATGCCCGCGTCCACGCTCTGGAGCCACGCGGCGTCCAGGATGCCCATGCCGAGTGGGTCCGAAACGGCCGTGAAGAAAAGAGACGGCGGGGTCGGATTCACGAGGTGGAAAGTAACCGTGTCCGTGGCGTTGTCGTACGTGACCGCCTGCATAATCGCCGTGAAAGCCGCGGCCTTGTTCGTAGCGTTCACAATACGGATGAACGGCTGGAAGAAGGGCGGTGCGGTCCGCGGAATCAAGTACTGGCTGATAATCCAGTCCGCCGTACCGGGCCGCCCCCCCTGGAACAGCATCGAGCGAATCGTCGTATACCAGACATCGAAGGCCGTGATCGGATCTCCGTTTGAAAAAGCGACATCGGGGCGCAAGTGGAACGAATACGTGGTGAAGTTGCCCGTGATGCCACCATTGGCGACGGTCGGGATGTCGGAAGCGAGATATGGGAACCAAGTCGTCGTGCTGTTCGCGCTGTAGAATATTAACGTGCCCTGGGTGTTTACAACGACCTCGAAACTGGTCGTATCGTAGGCGATCAGGGGATCGAAGGTGACAGGCCCTCCAGGCGAATTGACGAGCTCCGTGATGACGCCAGGGGAAGGCACAACCCCTCTGTATCTGACGATGGCGAAGTTGCCGACGGCGATCGTGGTTCCGAGTGTGACGCTGAAAGAGTTGATTCGATCCGTGTTCGTAAATGTGATGTTAGACGTGCCGTTGTGAATCTCCGTCGTCAGGGTCTCCGCGGTGAACAGCGTCAGGCTCGCGGTGTACAGCCCGGACGAGGTGTAGGTGACCGGGATCGGATTCGTCACCGGAAAGGACTCCGGGTCCGCAGCGATGGTCATCGACCGCCCATTGCCGAAGTCCCACGCATAGTGATCCACAGCCACGGTCAGCGTTTCCGCGACGGTGATGTTGGTCGTCACGTTGTGGTGGGAGGTGGATTTGGTGAAGAGCTGAGAAATCTCCGTGTAGTTGCCGTATATGTAGATTGGCGTGTTGACGGCAGTAATCGGCGCGGTCGGGTTCAAGCTCGTGTTGAAGTAGATCGTCGGGACCGAGACGAATTGAGACATTTCGAACGGGATGTCCGGGACGATGGTCACTTTGAAAAGGGAAGCGGAATAGTCGCTCACGACCGTTCCGTTCGATGGGAAGAATTGCTGGACCCAAACGAGGTAATTTCCGGGGACACTGTAGGAATAGTTGAAGCTTGAATCACTCGTCTCGATGACTTGTCCATCGCCCAAGGCGACTCGAGCTTTGGCCCCCTGCTTCAGACTCGAGACCACGAACTTCAACGGTTGCCCTTGCACGCCGGTGGGCTGCGCGGATTGGACCGAGAACGTCCCCCCCGACGGGGGAGGCGTCGACGGCGCGAGGAGCCTGTAAGTCGCGTACGCCAACGCGCCGGCGAGCACGACGATGATCACGACGAGAATCACGAGGAGTGCGCGCGACCCCCCGCCCTTCTTCGTTTCTACGAGCGGTTGCGCTTCCGGCGCGGAAGACCCGGACGATTCCATCCTGCCCCTCCTAATTGTCCGGGGGCATGCGACGACCAATATTACTGTGTTTTGGCTCACAACCCGAAACGTAGTCGCGGCGACCGCGGGCCCGCTCCGAGAGGTTTCCGGGGCTCAGGACGGAACCAGGTCGAGGGCCCCTTCGCGGACTTCACCGAACGGACGGCGAGGGTCCTTATCGAAGCGTGGATTTATCCCGAGATACGACCCCCCGGAAAGCCGCAATCAGGCTCCGTTCCGAAGCGCCTCCTCGAGTCCGGACGAGCCTCGAGCGACACGGGAAGATGGGATGGTACGAGTGGGCGCTCCGCGAGCTGGTGCGATACGTTTTCGGGATTGGGGTTCTCGGACTGATCCTATTCGTCCCGCTTCAGATGGAGCAATCGTGGTTGCCCAGCAACGCCGCTCCCATTTTCGATCCTGCCGTGGTCGGGCTGTTCGCGATTTTGGCCATCGCCGTGATCGGGATTGTCGCGATCCTGGCGTATCGGACCATGTGGGGCGATGACGGATGGGTCCAACGCCGCGTCGCCGCTCGCCTCGCGGCTTCTCGCCCCGGCAAAGAGTCTTCCGAGCGTCCGTGAGACATTCAGAAAGCTACGCGCGCGAGCGTCTTCGTTGCCTTCACGCCCTCGATCGACCGGATCTTCGAGACGACCAGCTTGCCGATCGCGTCGTAGGAATCGGCCTCGACCTTCGCGATCAGATCGTACTCCCCGAAGAGCGGATAGAGCTCGACGATGTCCTTGATCTTCGTGAGCTTCTGGTAGACTTCCTTTTCCCGCGTCGGTTCGATGTCGATCAGGACGAATCCGATGGCCGTGAAAGCCCCTCTTGTTTTCTGCGTACATCCGTGTTGTAGATAAGGATATCGAGCGCCGCGACCAAACTCGAAATTACCCGGGTGGAATAATTCCCGCACAACGTACTCTCAGGTCGGATTTTCGAGACTGAGGTTACAAATAGCGCGCAGGCAATTTTTCACCGGTGCAACGCAAACGCGGTGCGCCGGGCAACCCGGCGCCCACCTTCCCGGTCGAGACGTTGCGGCATTGGTACGTCACGCCGTTCGGCGGCATGTCGCCCGAACTCGAGCCGTTCCAGGTCGGGATCAACCGCGAGGCCCTCGAGACGAACACGTCGCTCGATCCGTCGACGGACCGGGTCCGCGTCACCGTCCTCGGCCGCGTGCGTCGGCCCCTCCTTCTCGATCGGTTCTTCGAGGTTGTCCCACTGGACGAACGCCACCCCGAAGCGCTGAGGCGGTCCCCGATGGGCGAGGCCGTGTTCCCGGAGGGAGATGACGTGTTCCGCCCGCGGGATTCGCCGCACGCCGGAGACGACGTCGTCATCAGCAGTGTCGCGAGCCAGCGCCTCGGTCTCCTCGATTCTGACGCGTTCGCGGAAGTCCTGCAAGAGCTCTTCCGGAACAGTCGGAACCAGGAACAAGAGAATAGCTGAATCGCTCGCCCGATTCTCCTTTCGACCCTACGCGTTTCGAAATGGTTTTTATCCGGGCGGCGCCCTAGGTCCATCGGATGCGAATCGGCGTTATCGGTGTCCAAGGCGACGTGAGCGAGCACGTCGACGCAGTCGCCCGGGCCATGAAGGATTACGGCAAAGAAGGCGAGGCGATCGCCGTCCGCCGACCGGCAGACCTCGCGCGCGTGGACGGCCTCACGATCCCGGGCGGAGAGAGCACGACGATCTCGAAGCTTCTCCTAAAGCTCGGCCTGTTCGACGAGATCGTGCGCCGGGCCACCGACGAAGGGATGCCGATCATGGGGACGTGCGCCGGGTGCATCCTCCTCTCGAAGGACGCGGGGACTCAGGCGGAGAAGACGAAGACGC
>Ga0209235_1002575_pt1 | contig 10031 bp, 11 predicted proteins | sample GraSoi013_1_20cm_4_FD_185817 | JGI IMG/M metagenome (GOLD analysis project Ga0209235, IMG submission 185817) | Grasslands soil microbial communities from the Angelo Coastal Reserve, California, USA - Sample 09_25_2013_1_20cm (SPAdes) (version 2) | ecosystem: Environmental > Terrestrial > Soil >...
GTTCATCGATCGAGGGCTGAAAACTGAAATCGAACTGCTCGAACGTCTTCACGAACGGCAGGTGCGCCAACTGGAGCCGTGCCCGCAGGTAGCGGCTTCGCCGGGCCTCCACCTCGCAGCTCAGCAACTCCTCCAGAAAGTCCGCGTAGCTGGGCTCTTTCTTCGACGCTTGCTCCAACAGACTCTCCAACCTTGCTTCCGCCGCTTCTAACCTCAAGGTGTCCAGCGCTGTCTGCAGCCGCTCGATGGCTGTGGTCATCGCCCACTTCCGCTCGCGGCACTCTCATATGCAGAGAGCAGCCGAATCTCCACCACCGGGGCCGTCTGCCGAACGTGAATCAGGATCTTACCTTCTGCTCTTCGCAGGCCTGCCGGAATGCCCTGGTGATGCGGAGCGAAGGTCACCACTCTCCGTGCTTCCGTGCCGCCCTGGGGTGAACGGCGATCCGCTCGCCGCCGTCGAGCACTTCCACTTCCCCAGCCATCTCTCGCACCCACACTTCTTTCCCGCATGCGGCCACGGCACCGAGTACCGGCTCCCCTGCCAGTCGACGTACGCGTCGCGGGCTACCTTCCGCAGTTCGCCATCGAGGTACGAATAGCTGGGACGTCCGGCATTGGGCTGCAAGCGGAACTGTTCGGCATCCCAACCCGCCGCCACCTGTTCGTGGGTCTTCCCGTGCACGCGCTGGTTGGCCACTCCCCACACCCAGGCGCGCAACTGCGCGTTGAAATCCTCCAGGCCGCTCGGTTCGCGTCCTTGCAGCCCGCAAAGAAAGTTTCGCCGTACGTACTTCACTCCCGACTGCACCTTGCCCTTGGTCTGCGCCCGCCCGAGGCGCGCCCCCGTGCGGTGATTCCGAGGTGATCGACGAAGATCAGTGTAGTGCTCCCCGCTAAAAGTGGACAGCCTTCCTAGGTATGATCAGTATGATCAGGGCCTCCAAACAGGAGGCGACATGGGCAGGAAACCGCGAGTCGAACGAACCCCGGAAGAGAAGTGGCAGATCGTACAGGAAGGGATCAAGGGCGGGAACGTCGCGGAGACGTGTCGGCGCTATGGGATCGCTCCGACGCTTTTCTATCGCTGGAAGGACGAAGCCGAGCAGGGAGCGAAGGCAGCGCTTGGGGGGAGAAGCGCTGCCGCGGCGGAAACCGAGAAGGACCGCCGTATCCGGCAACTGGAGCGGACGCTGGGCCGGAAGTCGCTGGAGATCGAGATCCTAAAAAACGTCGTGGGGGAGTGAGCTGCGGCGAGGTTCACTCCCAGGCACGGGAGTTGGTGGCGGCTGGCTACGCGGCCACGCTGGTCGCCACGACGCTTCTGATCAGCCGGTCGAGCCTGTACTACCGGCGCCAGCCCCGCGGCAGCCGGGCCGACCGGATCTACGATGAGCAGATCGTAGTGGCCTGCGGAGAGAAGCTCGCGTACGGTTACCGGCGCGTGGCGTGGTGGCTGCGGCGGAAAGAAGGGCTTCCGGTGAATCGCAAGCGTGTGCTGCGGGTGATGCGAGAGCGAGGCTTGTGGGTGCGTTCGCGGCGTCTGCGGGCCCGGCGAAAGAAAGGGTGGGGCCGCGTGGAAGCCACGGAGCCGAATCAGATCTGGCAGTCGGACATGACGAAAATCTGGGCCGGGCCAGGGGTGGGTTGGGCGTATCTGGTGAGCGTGATCGACTGCTGCACGCGGGAGATCGTGGGCTGGAATTTCTCGCACCGCTGCCGAACCGAGGACGCACTGGCAGCGGTGGAACAGGCCGTGCTGGAGCGGTTGCCGGAAGGAAGTCGAGGAGCGAACTTGACGCTGACCACGGACAACGGAACGCAGTTCACTTCCTCGCGGTTCCTGGAGACGCTCACGCGGCTCGGGATCACGCATCGGCGCACGGCGTACCATCATCCGGAGGGAAACAGCTACATCGAACGGTTCCATCGCAGCTTGAAGGAGGAGGAAGTCTGGACGGCGGAGTATCGCAACCTGGACGAAGCGCGCAGCAGCATCGCGTGCTGGATCGAGGAGTACAATCACGATCGGCCTCATCGCGGGGTGGAAAACCGCACCCCGCACGAGGCGTTCTTGGCTTTCACAGGTGCACTAAATCCGGAGGCCCTGACTGTCTAAATTAGCGGGGAGCACTACATCAGACCTGGTTTGGCGATGAATATGAAAAACGGAGATCGATTTTCATACGTGTCCAGATTTTGGACACTTTGCGGCAGCGCCCGGCGACCCCCCCGAGGGGTGGTCACCAGGCGGGGCTCGGTGCCCCGCCGTCAACCAGTCAAATAAGAGGGTGGTAAGATCATGAAAACATTTTGGTTACGCTGGACAACAGGTTATGCCGGACGTGCCCGAAAGTGCCGGACGCCCCGAAACGGGCGGGAGATTTCATGGCAGGTTTGTTGGCGTTGCAGTGCTGATGTCCGAAAGTGTGTGAAATCAAAAACTTGCGGCCGAATTTTTAACGAGGGATGACTGCTGACCCATTTCGCTGGCTACGATTCGTCCTAGCCCCACTTTCGCAGTTACCGTAGCCGAGCCGGGGATTTCTCGGCCAGAGGACGACGATTGCCGTACGCACCTCAAAAGGATCGCTTCGCCGAAACGTCACTTTGTGCTTCTTCCCGATGCGAGAACTTGAAGACGATCTGGCGCCCCCGTAGCAGCCGGCCCCGCCCGTGCTTTTTCGACTCAGAGAGCTTGAGTTGATTGCCGTCAATCCTGTAGGTACCCTGTTCACCCCAGATTTTGTAAGTCCCATCGGCGTGCAGAACCAGCGGCGGACTCGTGCAGCGACCACTGCGCCCGTCCACAACCAAGCTGGCACACTGGTAGACACCGACGTAGTTGTCGCCTGCACCTGTTGACGGGCAAACCCATAGCAGGCTGGCAACCGCGAGGAGTCCGAACCAGAGAGAGCGCCGAAGTGCCATGAATATTACCTTTGGTTCGGGACGCCTGCACCACCATCCTGGAGTCTAGGCTCCCCACCTATCGCATGCGCGAGGATTTTCCCCACAACGCCGGAGCGGCTGGTCACCCCCATCTTGAACATGACAAGCCGCAGGAAGGCCTTCACTGTATTGGGGCTAATGCTCATGCGGCTCGCGATCTCCTTGCTGGAGAGGCCCAGCATCAGCAGTTCCGTCGTTTCCTGCTCCCGTAGCGTCAGGCCGAACTGCTCGGCAATCTGAGAAGTATCCAGGCGCCCTTGAACGATTCGTTCGAGCAGGAGGGCCGTGTTCCCTTGAGCCGAACCCATTGAGCGAGCACCGAAATGGAAAGCCCGGCACAGATAGTGCCTCCTCCCTGAGAGAAACACGGTGTGGAAATCGGCTTGGCAAACTCCATTACTCTGGGGCAGCATGGCGCGGATCTTGTTGCCGAGCAGAGGTTCGAGGGACGAATCGTCCCCCGGTTTTGCCGGATGCACGAGGATTCGAGCCGCCTCGGCATTGGCGTAGGTTGGCCTTCGCAAGGAATCGATGAGCAGGAAACCGACCCCGGTCCGGTCGGCAACTGCCTTGCCTAGAAGTTGCGAGATCGCGAGTTTCTGCCCTGTTTTCTCCGCGAGCGGTTCGCTCTGGGCCATGGCCTCCGCAGCAACCCCATTTGCATCTGACTGAGCCTTCTTCAGGTGGCCTGGTGTCTTCTGGGAGTACCTCGGTCCAGAGGTCGGGATTTCGGCCGGGCTAAGGCGAGGCTCAAAACCCATCTGAAACGGAAGCAACGCTCTAGCTTTCACAGGCGCTCCACCTCTTTGCTGTGGTGTACGAACATCTTTTCCCCCTCCCTGAGTAAGGCACCCTGTGTGCCAAAGTCCCGCGTGTGGGTCCGACAATCGCAGCCTACTGTGAATAAAGCTGTTGCGCGAGGCACTGCATGACACCCCCAAGCCTCAGTCACTTGCGTAGGGCGAACGACCTAACGCACATGTTTGGCCACCTAACATTTTTGCTAGATTCGGTGAGCCGTGCAGCTTGTCTTCCAGAACGTGGCAGCAGGCGCGTATATGCGGAGTGCCTACCGATCTCGCTCGCCGGGATCAGCAGTTGCCGCGCATCGTGTATGTCGGTCTTCTGCTTCCGGAATCAGGCGAGGTGATGTGGACCTGGAATTGTCGGCCGCGGCGAGGAAGGACCTATGCCCTGTGGGCAACCACGGTCGAGGGGACTGCCACCGCACGGCCGCTGCTGGCCTCGGCCGCCTGGACCGCAGCCTGCGGTTGTGGCGCCGCCACTGGCAGCACCACCACTTCCCCTTCCTTGTGAAACACCAGCCGCCCTTCTCTCGGGTCCCAGTCAATGCACAGCATGTCCCCCAACCGCACCTGCTCGGTCGCCAAAAGGTTCGCCAGCGGGTATACAATGTGCCGCTCAATCGCCCGCTTCAGATGCCGCGCGCCATACTTCAGGTCGGTCCCTTCTCGCAGCAGATACGCACGCGCTTGCGGCGTCACCCGGAATAGAAACTGCCCCTGCGCCCTTTCCAGCACCCGCTGCTGCACCATCCCCAACTCAATCTCCAGAATCTCCTCCAACTGCTCCGGCCGCAAGGGATGAAACACCACCACCTTGTCCAGCCGGTTCATGAATTCCGGCGAAAACTTCCGCTTCGCCGCTTCCGTCGCCGTTCGCTCCACCTTGCTGTCTAGCTTGTCCTCCCCCTTGTCCGCCGGCTGCACAAACCCCAGGCTCCCCGTCATCAGCTCCGTGATCTCCCCACCCCCCAGGTTCGAGGTCAGAAAGATCATCGTCGCCGACAGGTCCACCCGCCGGTTGTCCCCCAGCGTCAGCGTCGCCTTGTCCAAGATCCCCAGCAGCAACTGCCACAGCGCGCCCGAGGCCTTCTCGATCTCGTCAAACAGCAGAAAACTCAGCTTTAGCCTCTCCGTGTGATACTGCGCCAAAGCCTCCTGCGTGATCAGCGGGTGCGTCTCCCGGTGCCCCAGATATCCCGGCGGCGAGCCAATCAGCTTGGCAATCTCGTGCGAGTGCTGAAACTCGGCGCAATCCACCTTGATCACCGCCCGCGGGTTGCCGAACAGAATCTCCGCTGCGGCTTCCACAATGCGCGTCTTCCCCGACCCGGTCGGCCCCAGGAACAGCAGGTTGCCCACCGGACGTCCCTGCGGGCACATCCCCGCCAGGAAGACCTGGTAGAGGTCCACCAGGGCGCGAATGCCTTCCTCCTGACCCACGATCTTACGGTGCAGCGCGGCGTCGAACTCCTGCGATTCAATGCTGCGCCGGCTGGGGTCCAATTGTTGGCCTCTTTGCAACTTCTTGGACTGCCCGATGTTTCCCTTCTGCGCAGACCGATATTTCGCAAGAGGTGGGCTGAAGCGTTCAGGATTGCCAGGTCGATCCGAGGGAAGCGTGGTGGCGAAAAGGAGGGCGCCTGGTTTCGCTTTCGGCTCGCCCGACGCCCCACACAGATGCCCCCGGCTGGTTGAAGGCTGCTGCATGGTACCCTCACAGCGAGTTGAGTAGAACGGTTCGCGACGCTAATCGCATGTGGCGGGTGTGTCAATCCCCCTCGCGGCTACTCGTTTTCGGCTAATCCTTTTCGACGAGGAGCTGCTCCATTCGCTTCATTTCATCATCCGACTCAGTCTGTGACGTAGACCGTGCGCTCTTCCCGGTCAGCTTGAGGGGCGGCTTGCACTTGGCTCGATGCATGGCTTGCCCCCGGTATCAGAAGCCTGTTCTCGTTGACGCAACGTCGCGCCCAAAATCATCATGCTGAAAAGGCCGATGAGTGCACTCGCCATTGCCTTGCATGCGCCAAGGCCAAACGTCAGGCCAACTCGCTGCTACGCCAAGCACGGCGACTCCTGCGACCACGTTCACGTCAGCGTCGAGCAAGAGTCCGATCCCAAGGGCTATCAGCGTCAGGAACAATCCTGCTTTGTGCTTGCGATTCAGTTGGATCATTGCCTACCTCTTGGGGGTATCCTACATCAATGCTTCAGCGCGGTGTTTCTTTCTGCTTGCAGAATTACGCTTTCATAAAACATGTCCTAATTGAAAGCTCGAAGCAGTCTCTAGGCGGTACAAAGAATCATTGCGACGAGGTAGAGAGCCAGGCTTTTTGAAAGCCCCTGCGCCGCCTGATAGACGGTGCCGACCGACAGCCCCAGGGTCGACCAGGAAAGCCCCGGTCGAGTTCTCGCGGGGCGGAAGAAAGAATGCCGACTTATTTATTTTCTCTATCATCTGCACTCCATTTCCCCACCATGCGCTGGTGCATCGGCGGTCGTCGGGATGCCGATCTCAGGTGCCGGCGCTGGCCTCAGTGTGAATACGCAATTAGAATTCAGAAGGTTGTGCCCACGTGCAGGACCAGCGAAACCGAGCGCACCGTGGTGGTTGAGGGCTTCTGCCAACGCACCGGTAAATCTAGTTCCACAAACCAGCGATTGTTCTTGTGCTCCCCGACTGGAAAGCTCCGTGCGATGAGCGGCGTAAATCCCCAAGAGGATTGCCCGACATCGAAGGCCGCGCGGACGCCAGCGACAAAATGGTGCCGGAGCGGTTTCAGAATCCCCGGATGGATGGTGAGGTTGACCTCTCGCGGTGCTGGCTGGAACGCCGGAACCAGCTCGAGATCGAACAGCAAGGAAGCACTTTCCCCCTTCGGCTTGATGGTGATCCCCATGGGAAAAGCCACGACGAACTTGTCCCCGAGGGTTGTGGTCTTCCCTTGAGCCTGAGTAAACAGTGGAAAGGCAACGCCGAAGTGTCCTCCGACGTTGTCCTGTGCGCGTGGGGTTTCGGCCTTAGTTTCCAAGCAGCTTTTCTTCGCAGGCTCAACTTCCGTCCTCTTGTACTCACCCGGCTTGGGTGCTGCAACAGGAGCCGCAAGCGGCGTGGGCTCAACGGGCGGCACACCTGCTTCGGCTGGAACAGCAGGAGCAACGAAGGGTTTTGCGCTTTCTTGTGCGGACCCCGCACGGGTCCCCGCCAAAACATCAGGGCGGAGAACTACGGTAACCACATTTTCGTTCGCGCTGATGGAATAAGGAACTTGAGCGTCGAGGTCGATCACCACTCGGGCTACATGGACTTTGAACTGACCAACGCGAACTCTGCGCACAGGCGGCCAGTCGCTGGGAATCACTTTCTGCTCCATGCGCAGCAGTGCGCCGCGAAAATCCAGCACCAATCGGTCTGGGTGACTCAGACCCGAAGGCACATACCACAGATGACCCGTCCCCTCGACGCGCACCTGAACTTGCTGACCGGCCCCAATGACCTGAACTTGTTCAATCGCGGCTTGAGAGGGAAGAGTCGTTCCGGTCAGCTTACTGCTCTGCTTCGCCGCTGCCGTTTCCGTCCCAGCCGCAGCCCTGGCTCTGCTCCCTTCGACCCAAGCGGTGTTGATTGCGATCAAAACCGTCGCCACTTTGGCTACTTGCAATAGCCAAGTGCGGCCCGATTTGGCTTTAGCTGCCTGCCAATGGGGCTCAAGTCTGCGAGGCTTCCGAATAGTCTTGTGGGTCAGAGCCCGCGAAGGGGCGATGGGGCTTTGAACCGGGCTGGGAGGGCTCACGGCTTCAGGTCTCCAGAAAAATTCGGTCAGGAAACCTGCAAAGTGCATCTAGGTTCCTGACCCAGGGTTTTGCGGACGACGGGCGCGGTACACTGTCATTTTCCAAGTGAGTTGTCAACCAGCAAATAATAACCAATTGGGTTAATCCTGTTAGGTGATTGACCCAGCAGAAAGGCGTGAGACGAGTTCGCTGGCCCTTATCGCTAACCAGTTGGGCTAATCCTGTTAGGCGATTGACCTAATGTCGTAGTCCGAGTAGGAAGGCCTGCGTTTGGGTGTGGGATACGCCTAACCCTCGTCGGGGTAATGTTACCCTCCGCTAGGGAAAAGGCTCCGAACAAATCATTTGGACCGCGACTAACGCAAACACCGCTGAGCGGGCCTGTTCCTGCTGGTGCACACGCGCTCCGGCCAGTTCAAGGTCTGCGTACAGCGCCGGCGGTGGAATAGCTCGGGAACGGTTCACCGTGGTGCGCTCATGAAAGCTACAACCTCGTTCCGCCTCGGACCGACTCTTGGACTCGGCCTGAGGATGGGCGAAAGACCTAAGCCCAGACCGAAGTCCTTCCCGAAGACCGCGTCTTCCCACCACCTGAAGAAGGGTCACCTGGATGGCAGCGCGATTTCTCCGGGTTGTATGCCTCTGAGCGAGCCCGCCGCCCGAGAAAGAGTGTCGCCCCCGAGCACCGGTTTTGCAGACGACGCAGTCCCCCAGCGGAGGGCAGTGGGCTTCCTGCTGGTCGATTCCTTACGAAGGCCGATCTACGCGAACGCCGAGGCAGCTCGAATCCTGTTGTATCCAGCAAAACCGGATAATTCGTCCCTCGAACCTCTGCTCGGGAACAAGATCCGCGCCATGCTCCCCCAAAGCAATGGAGTTCCTCAAGTCGATCTCCAAACCGTGTTTCTCTCAGGGAGGAGGCATTATCTATGCCGGGCTTTCCATTTCGGTGCTCGCTCAACCGGTTCGTCTGAAGCGAACACGGCTCTCCTGCTCGAACGAATCGCTCAAGGGCACCTCGATACTTCGGAGATAGCCCAGCAGTTCCGCCTGACGCCACGGGAGCAGGAAACGACGGAGCTGCTGATGCTGGGCCTCTCCAGCAAGGAGATCGCGAGCCGGATGCGCATTAGTCCCAATACGGTGAAGGCCTTCCTGCGGCTTGTCATGTTCAAGATGGGGGTGACCAGCCGCTCCGGCGTTGTGGGGAAAATCCTCGCGCATGCGGTGGGTGAGGGGCCTAAAGTTTCCTAAGACGTGGGCAATCATCTGGGCCGTTGGCTCGCATTAGCACGTTTGTGTTTCATCGCGTGTGCTCTTCGCCGCAGCGGGAGCCAGAATTTCGCCTTCTAGCCCTTATGCGAAATGCGGAAAGCCGCTCATAACACGTCATACTTCGATGCGCGAAGTTTTGGCTGGGCTATGAAGAGCCTCCGGTTCCGCTCGGAGACGGCTTCAAAGCGAAGTCTTGAGATCATCCTGTCAGGTCATCTCAGCAGCTTCACGGTTAGTCCAATGGAGGATTGACACGTCTGCGCGCCCTGATTAGCGTCGCGGACGCTTCTGCTCAACTTGCTGTGAGGTAAGCCATGCGATCTACTCCTAGGCCTAGGAATCTGTATTGGGCAAATCATCGACAAAGCTTGTGGCAGGACTCGCGTGATTTTCGACCGCATGCTCGATCTCTGCGCGAATAGGAACTCTGATCTCGACTCATTCGAGGGATAACTGTGCCAAACGCCAAGACGACACCGGGGCCCTGGCATGCTCTGAACCATCCACACTGGGAGAATCAGCTTGTGGTGTGCGCACCCATCGAACATGGCTATATAGCTTATGTTGCGCCGTTGTTCCATACACCCAATTACGCCAGAGACGAAGAAGCGAAAGCGAATGCCCTGCTCATTGCGGCCAGCCCTTCACTCTATGAATTTGTGCGTGCACGCGCCAATGCTGGTGATCATGAGGCCAAGAATCTGCTTGGCTCATTGCAATTAAGTGATTGATGGACAAGAGCGTCCTGGAGACACTCCATCTGCTGCTGGTTGGTTCCAACCGTTTTGCTGGGAAGCCACACGACTGAACCTCCCGCTCCTTTCTCCTCGCCAGTCTGTATCAGCAGTCGCATTTACCGAACGTCCTCAGGCACCCCAACTCGCCCGCACGCCCTGGGGAGGCTCCCCACCCCGCCCCCTCTGCCAGAAAATCTGCTACTCAGACTGCACAGAAAACTGCCCTCTGTGCCCCCTGGGAGCACCCAGGAGGTTTCGGAATCCGAAAATCGGCCAGCAACTCGGGGCACAGCCCACTCCGAGGTTCAGGGTGATGAGCGAGGCAATGAGCGACCCATGGCCGCCCTTCACTTTTTGCCGCCCGTTTAGTTTCGATTCCAAACTAATCTGGTGAAGGAAAAATCGATGCAACCTCACAATTTTTTTAGCACCGACGCAACGCCTAGCCACAGCAGCCGGAAGAATT
>Ga0209235_1002576_pt1 | contig 10030 bp, 8 predicted proteins | sample GraSoi013_1_20cm_4_FD_185817 | JGI IMG/M metagenome (GOLD analysis project Ga0209235, IMG submission 185817) | Grasslands soil microbial communities from the Angelo Coastal Reserve, California, USA - Sample 09_25_2013_1_20cm (SPAdes) (version 2) | ecosystem: Environmental > Terrestrial > Soil >...
ATATGAACGATTCGTTAACGAAATAGACGCCCTTGGAATTGCCATCGCAACTGGCGTGTTTCAGGCGACGATGAATATCGAGCTAATGAATCAAGGCCCGGTGACTTTCATTCTGGACAGCCGGAAACGATTTTGAGGGGTCTCTGGAGGCAGCAAAAGAACAGGCGCGCGGCCGAGGGTGGCAATGTAATCCATGAACAGATTCACTGTAGCGGGGTTGGCCAGCAGGTAATTCGACACGCTCCATCGGCAGAGCCGGGCGAAGGGCTGTAATGGACTGACGAGCCATCCTCGAACCGACTCATCATGACCCAAAGGCGCCGGCGTGGCATAAGCCCAGGACGACAGATTCAATGTTTCCAATGCTGCGGAGGCGTCGCGCGCAGTAGCAATCAAAACAGGATCATCCTTGACGGTCGGCGAATACCAGAACGGCTTTGAGGGCGCAGCAGCTTGGGGTAGATCTGAACGGGGGACAGCAAGCGCGGTGACGGCGCGTCCTTCGATGAGTCTTCTAAGCTCTTCGAACCGCGACCATCCCGTCTCCGCAGTCCTGTTCGCTTCCGCTATACTGGCCATGGTCTGATCCCATCGAGACCCGAATGCAAGCGCAGATGTCACGGCCTCGCTGAATGGAATCGACCCCGACGAGACCAGTGCCGATAACAGTGCAGTGCCAATGATGTGAAAGCGCAGCGGGACGTCCGTTGCACGGTGACCCACCCATTCCAACAACGCGGATTGGAACACCAGGTTTTCCACAAGTCTGGCCGGAATCCGAAAATAATCGTAGGGCTTGCTGAATTGCTTCTTTGTCTCTAGAACTGCGGCGGGCGAGAGATTGCCTTCCTTCAGCCATGTATCGCGAACGGCTGCAATCGTTGTATCGAAGTAATGATCACGATTGTGCAGGGTGTGGAACGTGAAAATGTCCCAACCTGTGATATTAGCTGCACAAATCATTCGCTGCCGGATGGCCCCAAGGGCATCGATTTCATTCAACCACCCCATAGCAACACTCTCGGCAGGCATAAAGTTGTAAAGAGGAGGAACCATAATGGTTGCGGGGCGCGCGGAACCGCTTCCATTGTCGAATCGATGTAGTCTGCGAAGCGCTGACGCCTTCCAGCGAAACCCTTTACGGGAGGGTGTTGGGACGGGATACGTCCGTCTCTTCCACGCCTGATCTGGTTTGCAGCCAGGTATTAACATAAGCAGCCTGCCGGGATGCAGCAATTTACCATCCAATATTAAAAAAATCCAAGAATTCCGCCTATTTGAATAGAAACCAGCCGTAAACGTCACATTTGGCGACGGATTTTTGACGATTTCCTCTCAAAGCCGGTGTGCTCGACCAAAAAAGTTGATACGCTGTTGCAGCAGCGTTCTGAGGACGATACATGAAGCCGCTGGATGATCTTTTTGTCGTCGACCTTTCCCGAATTCTGTCGGGACCTGTCTGCAGCATGCTGCTGGCAGATATGGGCGCCGAGGTGGTTAAAGTTGAGCCGCCGCCTTCGGGTGACGATAGTCGTCAGTGGGGACCGCCATTTATTGGCGGAATCAGCACGTACTTCCTATCCGTCAATAGAAACAAGAAAAGCTTGAGCCTCAATCTCAAGACGGCTGAAGGCCGACGTGTGTTGTGGAAACTGATCGAGCGAGCCGATGTCTTTATTGAAAACTTTCGTCCCGGCGTCCTGGAGAAATTGGGGTTTGGCTATGAGGCGGTGGCCAAAGTCCAGCGTCGGCTCATCTATTGTTCGATCTCCGGCTTCGGCCATACGGGTCCATACCGGGACCGCCCCGGCTACGATGTTATTGCCCAAGGAGAGTCCGGTATCATGGACCTCACCGGATATCCGGATGGGCCCCCCGCAAAATTAGGAGCGTCACTCGCCGACGTCGTTGCCGGCCTTTATGCACTTAACGGCATTCTTCTGGCGCTGCTGGCGCGTTACAAAACCGGCACTGGGCAGCACGTGGACATCAGTCTGCTGGATGGAATGGTTTCCACTCTGACTTATCAGGCGCTGATCTACCTTTCGACCGGCCGATCGCCCAGGCGGTTGGGAACTCGCCATCCGTCCATCGTGCCGTATGAATGCTTTCAGGCTAAGGACGGCTTCGTCAACATTGCGGTCACCAACGAAAAGCAGTGGGAGAACTTCTGCCGCGCGTTGGGTTTCGCTGAACTAGCCATCGATCCCCGGTTCCAAACTATGGAGGCACGCCTCACGCACTACGGCGAACTGAGACCCGTAATTGATCGGGTGATTTCGAAAATGACTCGCGCCGAAGCCATCGCGCGCATGTCGGAAGTTGGCATTCCTGCCGGCCCGATAAACACTATAGGTGAAATCCTGGAGGATCCGCAGATAAAAGCTCGCGAAATGATCGTCGAACTGACGCACCCTGAATATGGACCCTTCAGGACGCTCGGGATTCCCATCAAGTTGTCGAAAACGCCCGGCGAGGTGGCCAAAGCGTCGCCTCGGTTTGGAGAGCATAATCGTGAGGTGTTATCCAGACTTGGGTACGGAGAGGACGAAATCCGCAAGCTGGCCGAAGCCGGCGTCATCAGTTCGTAAGAGCCTCCGCCTTGATTTCACAGTCGCCAATCTCATATTCTTCAGTGTTCTCCTATGGAAACGAAAATCAGCAGTGTGCCGGTCCCGCCGATAGACGATTTGATCGAAATCAGGAAGCCGACTTCCCTGCTCATTGCGCAATTCTTTTTGTTTCCGCTGATCATCATCGCGATCTGCATCGGAATCTTTCTTCTTTTCGGGTACCTGACCTACGAACAAAAGACCGCGCAGGAGTACTTGAACGACGTTCGGACAGGTTCAGAACTGTGCTGCCGTTGGCAGTCTGCTTACGAGCTTTCCAACATCATCTCGTCGCAAAAGGAAAAACTTCGTCGTACGAATTTTGCAGATGGCCTGGTGAAGGTTTATCAAAGCTCGCGATCCGAGGATCCGCGAATTCGACGCTACCTTGCTCTTACGATGGGGCATCTGGGCGATCCGCGCGCCATTCCGGCACTCGTCGAAGGTCTAAGCGACAGCGACATCGACAATCAGATTTACAACATGTGGGCGTTGGGATCGATCGGCGACTCCGCTCCGGTTCCAGATATCGCTAAGAAGCTCGAGGCCCCGGACCCGGCTGTAAGGCGGACTGCGGCTTACGTGTTGGGCGCGCTGAAGGACCCCCGAGCGATTCGTGATTTGACGATCGCCTTAAACGACCCAAGTCCGGACGTTCAATGGAATGCCGCGATTGCTCTCGCTCAATTGAACGACGCATCGGGAAGCGAACTGCTGACGACGCTGCTCGACCGCGGTTACGTGGACAAACTGGAGGGCATGACGTCGGAACAGAAGAGCCAGCTTGTAATAAACGCAATCAAATGTTTGGGCATACTGAAATTTCAAGGCGCTAAGGATAAAATACTCGCGCTCAGCCAGAATGATCCTGATCTGGCCGTGCGCGATGCTTCACTGGAAGCATTGAAGAAGTTTTAATTATTTAGCTCATAAGCTTTGGGAGATTCCAATGAGTAAAGAAGAGTCAGTCGAAACCGCTCCCGCAAAGCCGGCCACGCCGCCGCCCAAGCCGGCTGCAGCAAAAGCGGCAGCTGCTCCCGCTTCATCGAAGACTGCCGTCCCACGCCGTTCCTTGCTGTCGTGGGTGACTTTAGCCTGGGTCGCTTTCACGGCCTCAATGCTCGCCTCCTTAACAGCCACAGCAAGATTTATGTTTCCCAATGTTCTTTTCGAGCCACCGCCAACGTTTAAAGCGGGGTTTCCCAACGAAATTCAAATTGGGCAGGTCGACGAACGATTCAAGCAGCGCTTCGCCGTTTGGCTGGTGCGGAGCGCTTTTGACGAGTGGGGAATGGGAAGCGGCATTTATGCGCTGTCTACGGTGTGCACGCACTTGGGCTGCACGCCAAATTGGCTGGAAGCAGAACAAAAGTTCAAGTGTCCCTGCCACGGCAGCGGTTATTACAAAACGGGCGTTAACTTCGAAGGCCCTACGCCGCGGCCGCTGGAACGGTATGCAATCGCACTGGCCGATGATGGGCAGATTCTCGTGGACAAAAGCAGGAAGTTCCAGGCGGAAAAGGGTGAATGGACCAATCCGGCTGCGTTTTTAAAACTGTAAGAGTTTCTCAAACCTATGGCTAATTTCACAGATCGGCTCAAAGAGATTTTCAAAGCTCTATCGCCCGCGAAAGTTGGCGAATACATCCAGGAAAGTCAGATCTATCGGTCCGTCTTCCGTGTGGGTGTGCCGGATTCGGACCGCAAACGCATGTTGGTGATGCTGGGAAGCGTGTTTCTTCACCTGCATCCTGTGAAAGTGCGCAAGTCCGGCATTCGCATGCGCTACACCTGGTGCATGGGCGGTATTACCTTTTTCCTCTTTCTCTCACTGACGTTCACGGGACTCTTGCTGATGTTCTACTACCGTCCGACGTTGGAATACGCCTACGTCGATATCCGCGATCTTCGCGAACAGGTTCCGCTCGGCATCATGCGTGAAATCCACCGGTGGGGCGCGCACGCCATGGTCATCGCGGTCTGGCTGCACATGTATCGCGTGTTCATGACCGGTTCCTACAAACCGCCTCGCGAGTTCAACTGGAATGTCGGCGTGATCCTTCTCGTTCTAACTCTGCTGTTGAGCTTTACGGGCTATCTGTTGCCCTGGGATCAACTTGCCATCTGGGCGATTACGGTGGGCAGCAATATGGCTCGGGCCACGCCGTTCGCTGGACACGAAGGACCGGGTTCCGCTCTTATGAAATTGGGGGACATCGCCTTCGTCAACAATCAGAGTGACGCGCGATTTGCTTTGCTGGGCGGCCGTTTCGTCGGCGAAGCGGCGCTGCTTCGTTTCTACGTTCTTCATTGCGTTGGATTGCCATTGGTGGCAGGGTTCTTGATGGCCATCCACTTCTGGCGCATCCGGCGTGATGGCGGTATTTCCGGACCACTATAGAGAGAACGAAAATGTTCATTAAAGAGATCATCAATGCGATTACCGCGCCATATTTTCTGATCACGGCGGCGGCCATTCTGCTTCTGGTTTCGCTGAAATACCCAGACAGGTTCTACACGAGCAAATCAGGAGGTATCGTGTTCGCGTGCATGTTCGCTTTCCTCGGGATCAGCATGCTGGACCCGAACTTCCGGTTGATTGTGACAAAGCCCGACAACGTACCGATTGTCGGCATGCTTTTCCTTGTGCCATTTTTCACCTGGTTCGCATTGCGTGAAGCGGTAAGAAACGATCAACGGATCGCGGAGGGCAAGCCGCTCGTCGAACAGGAAGAAACCGCTGACAAAGTGCTGACGTGGCCGGACCTTGTGTACACCGAATTGATTTGCATGGTGGTTCTAACGGTTGTCTTGATCGGTTGGTCGATGGCATTGCAGGCCCCTCTTGAAGAGCCGGCAAATCCATCCAGCTCACCGAATCCGTCCAAGGCGCCCTGGTACTTCCTTGGATTGCAGGAAATGCTCGTATACTTCGATCCCTGGTTGGCAGGTGTCGTTTTCCCTGGACTCATCATCGTCGGGTTGATGGCCATTCCGTACATCGACACGAATCCGAAAGGAAATGGGTACTTCACTCTCAGAGAGCGCCGCTGGGAAATTACGACATTCTTGTTCGGTTTCCTGATTCTTTGGATTCTGCTTGTGATTCTTGGAACCTTTCTTCGTGGTCCCAATTGGAATTTCTTCGGCCCTTACGAGTTCTGGGATATTCACAAGCTCGAAGCACTCGTAAATGTAAACCTGTCCGAATACATCTGGGTTAAAGGCCTCCCATGGCTTGGGTACAACGGAGGATTGCCCCAAAATGCTTTCTTACGTGAGATTTTTGGGTTCATCGTTGTTCTGGGCTATTTTCTATTGATTCCACCGTTCCTGGCCAAAAAGTGGTTCAAAGGTTTTTATCCGACGCTCGGACCGGTTCGGTTCCACGTGATGACGTTCCTTCTGTTGGCAATGGCAGCACTGCCCATCAAGATGGTGCTGCGATGGCTTTTTAACTTGAAGTACATCATCGGAATTCCCGAGTACTTCTTCAACATCTGACGGCACGCAACGGAGCAAATTGTGAGCAGCGAAACTCCCAACGAGGGCGGGCACAAGAAACCGCCCATACCTACACCAGCAAAGAGGATTCCCGCGCTAAACATCGAGAAGCGTGGCGACCGTCTTTACGAAGTCATTTATCTGCATAAGTGGTTCGCGATTTCGAGCATTTTGCTTTTTCTGTTCACCGTGGCAATGGTGCTGGTGGACTATTCGCGCGAATGGAAGAGGTATCAGCGCGAGTTCGTCCGTTTGCAGATCCAGCGGACGGAAAGGGATAGACAGCAGGTCTTATCTTCTTTGGATCGCGCTAAATTTCAACAGCTGCAGCAGCAGCTCCAGCAGGCTCGTGCCCAGCAGCAACAAAACGAAGCGCAGATCGACAAAATCCAGAAACAATTGGGCGATCTGAACGCGAAGTACTATGCGGCCGATGAAAATTACCGTTTCGCGAAGGCTGTCTACGACAGCGATAAGTACGAATACGAAGAAGCAGCCGCTTACAAACGTTCGAACGCGCAGAGACTTTTCGAAAAGTTGAAGGAAACCGGGAAGCGGATGAACGATTACAAAGCGCAGGGGGAAAAACTGACGCTGGACATCCGCCAAGCGAACGCCGAGCTGGACAAGTATGTTGGCAAGCGGAATGAGATCCAAAAAGATCTGGACACGATGTCGACCGATTACACCCGGCTAACGACCCGATTGTACACTCTGAACCCCGGGATTATCGTGACGTCATTCCGGAATGCGCCGGTTTTCGATTTCATGAATCCGTCCGAGCGCATCAATCAGATCATCGTTAATAACCTCTACAACGATCAGCCATTCAAGGCGATTCCGCGTGTAGATCGTTGCACCACATGTCATTTAGGTATCGATCAGAAGACCTATCAGGACGCGGCCCAGCCGTTTAAGACACACCCGAATCTGGAGCTCTACCTGGCGTCCTCATCACCGCATCCCATGGAATCTTTCGGTTGCACGACCTGTCATGCCGGCCTGGATCGCGCAACAAGCTTCCAGAACGCCGGACACATGCCGCGCAGCGAGGAACAGCGCAAGGAATGGCAGAAGAAGTACTCGTGGCACGAACAGGAATTCCTCGAAACGCCAATGCTGACGATGAACAACATCGAGGCCGGTTGCTATAAGTGCCATAATGCCAGTCCCGAAGTTCCTCAAGCGGCTGCTCTGAATGGCGGGCGCGATCTCATTCGCATCTACGGGTGTTTCGGCTGCCACAAACTTCCGGGTTACGAAAACATCCGCAAGGTTGGTCCCGATCTTTCGACCGTTTCCGGAAAACTTACGAAACAGTGGGTACGGAAATGGTTAGAGAACCCGAAAGAATTCAAATCGCAAGCACGCATGCCCCAATTCTGGTGGAACTCGAATAACAGCGGCAGGCCGGATTGGGACAAGAGGAATGCCGCCGAGATCAACGCCATTACCGAGTATCTCTGGTCGAAGTCGAAACCGAAGGAGTTGCCCCCGGGCCGGACTAATGGCAATGCGGCAGCCGGCAAGCAGATTGTCGAAACCGTCGGATGTTTCGGCTGCCACGCGATTGGTCCAATCCAAGAGGCGGCGAACCAGACTCAGATCCGCCGTAGGCACGGATTTAACCTCGAGAATCAGGGAAGCAAAGTCAGTCAGAGCTGGATCTACAACTGGGTGAAGGATCCCACGCAAGTTTGGCCGGACACCAAGATGCCGAGTCTGCGTTTGACTGACGAAGAAGCTGCGAATGTAGCCGCGTACCTTTCATCGCTGAAGAATCCCGAATGGGAACAAAAGCCGCTGCCGGAAATCGACGAGACGGCTCTCGATGACGTTACTCTGGAGTTGCTACGGACGAACTCCACCGATATCGAAGCTCGTGAAAAGCTCAAAGGCATGACGGCAGAACAGAAAAATCTGTTCGCCGGAGAACGCTTGATCAGCCGTTATGGTTGCTTCGGCTGCCACAACGTTCCCGGCTTTGAAAAGGCGCAGCCGATAGGAACGGAATTGACGGAGGCCGGAAGCAAGCTGATTTCCCAGCTCGATTTCGGTTTCCTGCCCATTGAGCACTCACGCCGTGCCTGGTACGAACAGAAACTCAAGGACCCGCGGATTTTCGATGTGGGCCGGGTCAAAAGACCGGAAGAACTTTTGAAGATGCCGAACTTCCGCTTCAGCGACAAGGATGTGGAAGCGATTTCGGGCGTGCTTGTCAGCCTGGTGAAGGATCCGGTACCGCTCGAAATGCGGGACAAGACGCCACAGGCCATCGTGGATGGCCGTCAACTAATCGCGGAGAAAAATTGCAGAGGCTGCCATCTCGTCGAGGGTGTCGGAGGGGATATTCGGCCGACGAAGGAACAAGCACAGTGGCCTCCCAATTTGAATACCGAGGGCTTCAAGACTCAACCTCTCTGGTTGCATTCCTTCCTGAAAGATCCAGGCAGCGTGAAACTGCGGCCCTGGTTGACGGCTCGAATGCCGACGTTCCACTTCACGGAACAGCAGGCAGCTACGATCGAACGTTATTTTTCGGCGTTGGATAGGGTGGACTATCCGTTCATTTCCACCGAAGTCGAGTCGGACGCACAGAGACTGAATGTTGGCGCCGATCTTTTCATGAAACTACAGTGCACCAGCTGCCATCCCACGAGCAATGCGATTCCGCCCGGGAAATCGCCTGAAGATCTCGCACCGAATCTCCAGCTTGCTCACGAACGCCTGCGGCCCGATTGGGTCCTGCAATGGGTAAGGGACCCGCAAAAAATCTTCCCCGGTACACGAATGCCGACATTTTTCCCGCCGAACGACAAAGGTGTGCCCGTCAGTCCGTTTCCCAATATCCTGGGCGGTGACGTAACGGCTCAGATCCTCGCCATTCGCGACCATCTGTTCATTACGGTCGGCGGCGGCCGGCGCGCACCGCGCAGCGGAACCGCGACCAGATAAAATCAGCCACAAAAGCCACAAGAGGTTGCCAACGCCTCTTGTGGCTCTTGTGCATTTTTGTGGCTAATAAAATCCAGTGAGATGGGATATATTGATTTGTTCGACTTTACTACAGATAACCAACCTTAGACTTGGAGATCCTAACATGCATAAACGATCCTTAGTGCTTTGGGCCTTCCTTCTCGTGGTTGCGCTTGTTGCAAGCTGCGGAGGGGGAGGCGGCGAAACAAACGTTCCGCCACCTCCGGGCGCCGGTGCCCCGGGCGGGGCCCCGGCATTTGACATGTCGAAGGCGAATGCCACCATTACCGGCAAGATCAGCTTCGAAGGCACGCCTCCTCCGAATGACAAGATCCAGATGTCGGCGGACCCGTACTGCGCGCAGCATGCCCCTCAAAATCCGACGACCGAGACAGTCAAGGTCAGTGACGGTGGTTTGGAGAACGTCATCGTCTACGTCAGCTCAGGCCTTCCGGCCGGTGCGACGTACGCCCCGCCGACAACGCCGGTCGAGATCAACCAGGAAAACTGCCATTACATTCCACATGTCTTCACGATGATGACGAATCAGCCGCTGAGAGTAAAAAACAGCGACATGACGCTGCATAACATTCACGCGTGGGCGGAAAAGAACCCACAGTACAACGTCGGCCAGCCTGTGAAGGATATGGTGAGCCAAACCAAGTTCGCGAAACCGGAAGTGCCTTTGCCGGTCCGCTGCGATGTCCATAAGTGGATGGGTGCGTTTATTGGCGTCTTCGATCATCCCTTCCATACGGTATCGAAGTCCGGTGGCAGCTTCGAGCTCAAGGTGCCGCCAGGCAATTACGAAATTACCGCGTGGCACGAAAAATTCGGAAAGAAGACCATGATGGTTCAAGTCGGCGACAACGACAAAAAGGACGTCAATTTCAGTTTCGACGCGAACGACAAGGGTACTGCCGACTGATGAATGTAAT
>Ga0209235_1002584_pt1 | contig 10009 bp, 9 predicted proteins | sample GraSoi013_1_20cm_4_FD_185817 | JGI IMG/M metagenome (GOLD analysis project Ga0209235, IMG submission 185817) | Grasslands soil microbial communities from the Angelo Coastal Reserve, California, USA - Sample 09_25_2013_1_20cm (SPAdes) (version 2) | ecosystem: Environmental > Terrestrial > Soil >...
GGGTCACCCCTTGCACCCGCGGTGATTCCCCCATGGTGCAAGGTTATTGCGTGAAGTGCCGAGCCAAGCGGGAGATCAAGAACCCGGTCGCGGTCAAGCTAAAAAACGGCAAGCCCGCGATGAAAGGCAAGTGCCCCGTCTGCGGCACGACGATGATGCGAATCGGCGCCGCGAAGTAGGCAGTCACATTTGGTACCCGCCTCGCCGGATTCTGAGCGACGAGACTATTAATACGCCCAGACCGTAGGCCAAACCGGGGTGCAGCGGTGAAGGTCCCCGACATCAAAGTGACTCCCCCCGGCCCGAAGGCGAAGGAGATCATCGCGCGGGATCACAGCTACATTGCAACCACGACGAAGTCGGCCCCGATCGTCGTCAAGCGGGCCTCCGGCTCCATCGTCGAAGACGTCGATGGCAACTTCCTGATCGACTTCGCATCCGGAATTTCGGTCCTCAACGTCGGTCATGGGCACCCGAAGGTCGTCGAGGCGATCTCCCGTCAGGCGTCGCAGTTTACCCATTTTGCAGGGACCGATTTCTACTACGAAATCCAGACGACGCTCGCCGAGCGATTGGGGAAGATCACCCCCGGCAAGCATCCGAAGAAGGTCTTCTTCGGCAACTCGGGAACGGAAGCGAACGAGGCCGCCATCAAGATCGCCAAGAGTCACACGAAGCGCCAAATGTTCCTCGCGTTCCTCGGAGCGTTCCACGGGCGCACCCAAGGGGCTCTCTCCCTGACGGCGAGCAAGGCGAAGCAACGGGCCGGATTCTTCCCGACGATGCCCGGCGTCGTGCACGTTCCCTATGCGTACTGTTACCGCTGCCCGTACAAGCTCACGTATCCGTCGTGCGATCTGTACTGCGCGAACATCATCGAGGACGTCTACATGAAAACGGTCGCGCCGCCGGAGGACACGGCGGGCGTCTTCGTCGAGCCCGTGCAAGGCGAAGGTGGCTACATCGTCCCTCCGCCGGGATGGATGGATCGGATCGGGAAGATCGCCAAGGACCACGGCCTCCTCCTGATCGACGACGAAGTCCAGTCGGGACTCGGCCGGACCGGGAAGATGTGGGCGATCGAGCACTCGGAGGCGGTGCCGGACATCTTGACGATGGCCAAGTCGCTCGGGGGCGGCCTCCCGATCGGCGCGGCGGTGTATCCTGCCGAGATGGACTTCCGGGAGAGCGGGAAGCACTCGAACACGTTCGGCGGGAATCCGGTGGCGTGCGCGGCGTCCCTGGCGACGCTCGACGTGATCGAGGATGAAGGCTTGGTAGCGCGAAGCGCGAAAGTCGGAGCGCACCTCGCGAAACGACTCGACGAGATGACGGAGCGATACGAGTTCATCGGAGACCGGCGTGGGCTCGGGATGATGCAAGCCACCGAGTTCGTGACGGACAAGCGATCGAAGAAGCCGGACCCGAAACGCCGTGATGCGATCGAAAAAGACGCGTACCAGCACGGCCTGATCTTGCTCCCCTGTGGCGATTCGGCGATGCGATACATCCCCGCGCTCAACATTCCGAGGGACGTGCTCGACGCGGGCCTCGACGTCCTCGAGGAATGCTTCAAACGCGCGGCAACTTGAGCGGCCTCGCATTGGTCCGAGTTCGCGGCTTGTGCCAACCTTTGCGTTCCCGGTGACATTCAAATAGTGACATGCGTTTGCACCCGGCATGGCGGCGGGAGGAGCTGCCCCCCCGGCGGAGGCGATACGGGGGGCGAAGGGTGTGTCGATTGTCATCGTGGCTGTGGTTGCGGTCATTCTATTTGTCGCAGGAGTCGGAGTCGGTTGGCTTGTTTTCTCGCCCCCGGCAAAGCGCGTCTCGAAGCTTTTCCTGGGGACCAATACGCCGTTTCCGCCGTTCGAGGCCCGGAATGCGACGACCGACGCCCTAGAGGGATTCGACATCGACCTCGTTCAGACGATCGTCCAGCGCGGCTGGGGATACACGGCGTGCAGCGACACGGTTACGAATCTCTGCTATGAGTGGAACGACTTCCGAGACTTCTCCGCCCTGTTGGCGGCCGTGAGCGTCGGTCGAATGGACATCGCCGTGGGCGCCATCACAATGAACGGGGACGTTGGCGCCGAACGCAACAAATCGATGGACTTCTCCAATTCGTACTATCTTTCGAACCAAGGGATCCTGAAGCGGGCCAACGACAACACGGCCTACTGTGCCGCGGCCGTGTGCACCGTTGCGGAGCTCAACACCACGACGCTCGTTATCGGGGCTCAGGCCATCACGACAAGCGAGTTCTGGGTTGAGGACAACCTGAAGAACGTGGTGAGCGCCAAACACCTAGAGCTTCGTCCCACGGTCGAGGACGTGCTCCTGCTGCTCTCTCAGGGCGTCGTCAACATCGTCGTCATCGACCTTCCGGCGGCCCAAGGAATCGCTGCGGCGAATCCGACCGCCTACGCCGTCGGGGGCAAGATCCTGACGAACGAACTCTATGCGTTTGCGGTCGCCAACGGGGATCCCCTGGGCCTTCTGCCCGTCATCAACGCCCAACTGGCCGCGATGAAGGCGGACGGCACGTACAACACGATCCTGAACAAGTGGTTCTGAGTCGGTATGTTTGCGGCTCAAGTCTGGGTCGCAAACCTTTTCCTCATTTCTTCCGTATGAGGGATGTTCCCCGATGGAAATCGCGGCTGCTTTGCCCCTCCGCACACCCCCGAAGCTCGTTACGCGCCTCACGGTTGTCCACCTGGTCGAGATGATCCTCGCGGGCAGCTTCATGATTTTCGTCGTCCTCCCAGCCATTTTCCGGTTCTCGCTGGTGAGTGCGAGCTTTTGGGAAATCTACAGGCGATTCTACGTCACCGGACTCTTTGGCACCTTTTTCTACGTCGCGATGACGTTACCCCTGAGTGTCGTCCTCGGGTTTCTCATGGGGTGGGCGAGAGTCTCCCGAGTTCGGATATTCTCTTGGCCCTCCTCGCTCTACGTGAATTTGTTCCGGGGATTACCGCCCCTCATCCTGGTGATTTTCGCCTCGCTGTTCGGCACCAACCTCGTGCCCCAGCCAATCCTCGACCGATTCCTTTCAGGTTTTCGACGAGGGGACATCGCCGTGGGCCTCGCGGCGATCGCGATCGCGATGCACTCTTCTGCGTACCAGGCTGAAATCTTTCGGGCCGGCTTCCAGTCGGTGCCTAAGGGGCAACAGGAAGCCGCTCAGGCCCTGGGCCTACGGCCGTGGCAAGGAATGAGGCACGTCATCCTCCCGCAGACGTTCCGTCTCAGCCTCCCGCCCCTTGGAAATGAGTTCGCGGTCCTCATCAAGGACACCTCGATCCTCGCGGCCATCTCGGGGACGGAACTTGTTGCAAAGAGCCGCGACCTGCTCGGGATTCTCCCCGCAAGCGGGTTTCCGATTGTCTGGATTTTCGCCGTCTGGACCGTGGTCGCGCTCACGTATTTCGTCCTCACATACTCCGTGACCCGGGGACTCCGGATCCTCGAGCGAAAGTTCCACACGCCCGGCTTGGAGGCGATTTCCCTGTGATCCGAGTCGAAGACATCCAAAAACATTTCGGCGCGCTTCATGTGCTTCGCGGCATCACCTTCGATGTCCAGAAAGCGGAGGCGATCGTCATCATCGGTCCGAGCGGGTCCGGGAAGAGCACCCTGCTCCGATGTATCAACCTCCTCGTGGAGCCCGACTCAGGGAAGGTGTTCATCGACGGAGTACATGTGAACCGCCACGGGATACGACACGAGTGGGTGCGTCAGCAGGTGGGGATGGTGTTCCAGAGTTTCAATCTCTTTACTCACCTCACCGCAATCGAGAATGTGACCCTCGGGCTGACTCGCGTCAAAGGCATCCCCCACGACCAGGCAATCGAAAAGGCTCGAAAGCTGCTCGCTCGCGTGGGCCTCGCGGCCAAAGAGAACGCGTACCCCGCCGAGCTTTCGGGGGGGCAACAGCAGAGGGTTGCAATTGCCCGCGCGCTTGCGATGGATCCGAAGGCGATGTTGTTTGACGAGCCGACCTCCGCACTGGATCCCGAGTACATCCGAGAGGTTCTCGACGTGATGACGGTGCTCGCGCGCGAAGGCATGACCATGATTGTCGTCACCCACGAGATGGGGTTCGCGAGTAACGTCGCAAGCCGCATTCTGTTCATGGATGCGGGGAAGATCATCGAAGAGGGGACGGCCGAGGATATCTTCCAAAATCCGAAAGAGGATCGAACGCGGTCGTTCGTGAGCAAGATCTTGAGGTAGTCACATGGCAAACTGGCGAAAGTTTCTGAGGGATCGCTGGCGGTACTTCGATGCCGCGCTCGCCCTCGCCGTGATCATCGGATCCCTCGTTTACATCTACGAATTGTTGGTCGGAAGCCGCGGGCTTGATGTCGCGTATATCACTCGCAATTATCCGCTGTACTTGCACGCAGTCTTCACGAATGTGTACGCGACGACGATTGCGTTCGTCGTCGGGATGGCCCTCGGCTTCTCGGTGGGATGGCTTCGGACCGCCCGATCATTGTCCGTCGCCAAGTTTGCGGCTTCCATGCGCGTCGAGAAACGGGAGAGGCAGGAGGCGCCTTCGGGGAGCGAGGTCACACGCCGGCTGTTGGTCGTGCTCTCCTTGCTCTGGTATGGCACGAAGTATGTCGTTCGACGAGTCGGGGACGGATTTGTTGAAATCATTCGCGGGACCCCATTGTACGTCCAGATCCTGTTCGCCTCCTCGTTCTTCATCGTGTTTCTCCCGCAATACGCGAGCGAGGGGATTCTCATCGGGATTATCGCCCTTGCGATCAATACCGGAGGATATCAAGCCGAGATCTTCCGAGCCGGCCTTCAGACGGTTCATTCGGGCCAAATCGAAGCCGCGAGGGCGATCGGTTTCTCCCGGTTGAAAGCGATGCGGTATGTGATCCTGCCTCAGGCGCTGCGACTGATCATTCCTCCGCTCACGAACGAGTACATCGGACTCTTCAAGGCGAGCACTTTCCTGTTCGTGCTCGGGGTGCAAACCGAGATTAGCTACATCGCGCAACACGAAGGCTTCGCGGGCGATGTGTTCGAAATTTTCGCGATCGTGACCGCGATCTTCCTCGCCATCACGGTCACGCTTTCATTCGTCGTCCAGGCACTCGAACGCCGGTTCCGAATTCCGGGCCTCGGCATCGAACAGGTCAGGCTGCCCCGAGGCGTTCGGACCGCGCGGGTTGTCGGCTAAGCGGTTTGCTGAGGTGACGCCTCGAGCCAACCGGCGGTTCATACCAACCCGGCTTCAGGAGTCGCCTCACCCGCTCCGTGATTGCCGCGGTCGCCGGGAAGCGTTGGCCGCACCGAGCGCACCGAAAACCTCCCTTCGTACCCATTGACTTAGCGCGCTTCCGACACGTGGGGCAGACCGGATTTGAGACCCTACGGGACTCCTCGACGAGGGACAGCACCCGCAGTTTTTCGATATTGAGCGTCCTCGGCTCGTCACGGATGGACCCGACGAGCCGCACCGAGTCCCCGGGCCTCAAGGCTCGGACGATGTCACGGAACCTCTTCGAAGGCTCGTAGGCCGCAGCATCGAGTCCATCCATCTCGACGATGACATGGCCGCCGCGAATCGTGTGGGGCCGCCCGGACACCTGTCGGTCGACCTGAACGGTCGTTCGCGGCTCGCAGCTCGGAGCCGGAAGTACGTGATCGTCCGTCCCCTGGTTCGTCTCGAAGATGAGCCAACCGGCGGGAGACTCGCCCCGGACGGTCCGCATCGCGGCCGGCAAGTCATGGGGATCGTCCCCGCGGATTCCGAAGAGGATCGGACAGGGCGAGTGCGGGGCAATGATCATCCGATCGCTGTCGTAGTCGTAGTTGTTAAACGTCGACGCGAACTGGCGGTCCATGTCTCTCACCGATCCCGATTCCAGGACTCGGAGCGTTCCCCAATGGGACTCGTCGCGGTAACCGAGCACTTCGTAGGTTCGGTCATGAGGCCGCCACGAGGTCGCGGCCAATGCGCCGATGATTCCTCGACCGTTCTTGTACTCTCGGAGGACCCCGGGTGATCGAACCGCGGCCAACGCCTCTTCCTTTGAGACAATCCGCCGGACAGCTTTCCAGTACAAGGCGGGCCTTGGCTGCTCCGAAAGGATGCAGAATCCAGGGTTGGTGGTGGGTTCTCGGAACTCAGACCGGCTCTCGACGTGGTGCGCGACGCGGGCATGCAACCGCTCGGGATCCTCGTGACCCGATGCCCGGACGAAGGACCAGACGGGTCGACCTTCCAGGTCCCCGATCAAAATCCGCGGACCCACGCCACGTCCGAACCGGAGACAGATTGCCCCGTTGCCTCGCGTTTTCCATGGAATCGTCGGGTTCAAACGCACGAGACGCGGATACCCAATGAGGTCGCGATCTTCTGTGAGGTCGTGTACGAGTTCCGCCGCCAGGAACGTCGTGCACATGCCTCGGAGGCTGTCCGTGTCATCGACGCCGATCCAAAGGACCATCGCATCCTCGAACGTCGGCCCCTGCTAAAATCCACCGCCCCCGCGAACATTCAAATAGCGTCGCCCCCTTCGACGCGGTGAATCCATGCCCATCAAGACGTTCGAATTCTCCAGTGTGGACGGTCGCCGGTTCGTGAAGCCGACGGATCGTTGGCTGAACCTGCGGGTGGACCATAACAGCACGGTCACCCTCATCTCGGAACTCGGGGATCGTCAGGCTTCGGTGGACTTCCGCTTCACCGCGAACTACCACGCTTCCGAGGCAGTCGTCGGCCTGATCCAGATCGAAGGGAACCTCCTCTGGGAAGGCGACGCCAGGGCGCTTGTGAAGAGTTGGTCCGCCGGTGGTCAGATGCCGCCTGAGGTGGCCCAGGAGATTCATACGGTGATCATGTCGAACTGCATCCCGGAAGCCGTCATCCTCGCCCGGGACCTCCGGCTCCCGCCGCCGGTCCCGATCCCCCAGGTGAACGTCCCGCAGCAGCCCGCCAAACCCGGCAAAGGACGTTCCCCGGAGATCGCCTGATCACTTGATGTGGTCCAGGGAGAACGACCCGATCGACAAGCTCGACTTCGTGTACGTGTACCGGATCCAGCCGCGGCTTTGCACGTCGCAGATGCCCTTGATGCTCAGGAACGACTTCAGCTGCTCGACCTTGAACTCGATGCTGCCGTCCATGAGCGAGCCGAGCATCTGGATCTCCTGCTCTTCGTGCATTCCTTTCTCAATCACGTAGAAGGCCACGGCCTTGTCGCGCTTCCGCCGCCCGACGAAAGGCTGGAGGAACTTGAACGTGGTCGTCGGGTCCAGGTACGCGATGAGCGTCGACACGCTGCGGAAGGCTAGTCGGTAGGTCGGGTACTTCTTCTTCCACTCCGCGGCCCGTGCGTCGACCGCCTTCAGGATCGCCTGATGGTCCGTCGGCTCGTCGATGTAGGTCGTGTTCGGATCGGCCGTCTCCGCGCCCATCGACTTCGAATACGCGTCGATGTATTGGACGAGCCCGAGCTTCTCGTACTCCTCGTATCCGGGAAGGGCGAACGCCATCTCCTCTCGGACTTCGGTCGGACCCTTGTCCGTGAGGATCCACAGCACCGGCACCCCTTTCTTCAGGCCCTCGGCCATGAACAGGCTTACGAGCACTTCCTTCCCGACGTACGCCGGCCCGTACACGGATGCGTTCGTCCCGAACGGGATGCCGCCGAACAGCAGGTCGTCGAGCCGGGCGATCCCCATCTTAACCTTCTGCTGCTTCACCTCGACCTGGAGGTCCTTTTCCCGCGAATCGATGTCCTCGGCGATGAGGCCTTGCTCCCGCATCCGGAGCTCTTGCATCTTCTGCTGGAGGTACCGCTCTTTCGTCCGGACCTCTTCTTCCTTCGTGGTGATCGTGCTCTTCAGTTCCTCGAGGCGCGACTTGAGGTCCAGCTCCTCGACGGAGCCGCCTTGGGCCTTCGCCTCCTCGACTTTGCGGTGCTCCGCCTGGAGGACCTTCTCGCGGTAGAGGAGGTCTTCCTCCCGCCGGAGCAGCTCTTCTTCCTTGTAGGTGAGCGGCTCCTTCACCTTCTTGATCTCGTCCTCCTTGACCTGCAAGTCCTCCTGGAGGCGCTGGAGCTCCTGTTCCCGGAGTAAGACCATCTTCTCCTTGTGCAGGACCTCTTGCTCTTTCCTCGAAAACGCGGCCTGCACTTCCGCCTTCGGCTTCCCTTCGAAGGCCTTGGCCTCCGCGCGGACTTTGTCCTCGATCTTGTACTTGCCGACTGCCTCCTCGAGCCCGATGATCCGCTTCTTGAACTCTTCTTCCTTCGCGAGGTAGTCTTCCGCCATTTCGCGGAGCTCTTCCTCGAACCGGCGTTTCAGCTCTTCGCTCGGAGCTCCGCCTTCGCCGGCCGGGGTGGACGCGAGGCGCTCCTCTTTCGCCTTGAAGGTCGCCTCGCGCTCCACGAGGTCCAGCTCGCGCTTTTTCACCTCGCGCTGGTCCGGCTTCATCTTCCCGAGCCCGGATTCGAGTTGCTTGCGCAGCTGCTCGTTCACGGACCGTTGCTCTGTGACATCGGCCTCGAGGGCTTGACGGGCCTTCGTCTCCTGATCGAGGCGTTTCTTGAGCTCCGGCGAGGCGCCCGCCTTGAGCTGTTGCGTCTTGACGTACTTGATGACGGCGATCGAGCCTTTCTTGATGTGCTCGATGTCCTGCTCCAATTCCCGTCGCTTCGCGATCTCCGTCTGCAGCTGTTTCGATAGGTTCGCGGTCTCCTCGATGTACTTGACCGGATCGAACTTTCCTTGCCGGAAGTTCACAAGTTCTCGGTTCAGCGTGGAGCGCATCGCTTCGAGTTCGGCGTGCAGGCCGTCGACCTCGAGGGCCTTCGTCCTCAGCTCGCGCACCTTGTCATCGGAGACCCGCTCGGCCGGAGTCCGGGACGCCTTTGCGCCGCCCGCGGTGGTTGGGACGCCGATCCAGTCCTGGAACGCCGTATCCTCGCCGGCCAGCCACTTGCGGAGCGCGTCGTCCTTTGAATCGCCCCCCTCGACGGAGGCGCCGATCCACGCATTCAATCCGCCGTCCGAATCGCCCTTGAGCCAAGCGGAGGAGCCTTTGTCGTCCGCCTTTGGCGGATCGGATTGCTTCGTGCCGCAGACCACGCACTCGCCGTGCGGATTCACTTCGCCTCCGCACACGCGGCAGACCTGCGAGACGGTGGCCTCCGCGGGCTTCACCGCCATCGGGCCTGTGCCTCCCTGAGCATCACTAGCACGACCGACCCGGACGAACCGGTTGGGCTCGCTACGAGGCAAGAGGGTATTTAATCGTAGCCACCTCAATATCATCGAAGCATCTTGCCGGGCTCCGGAAGAGGGACGCGGCCTCCGAGAGTGTGCGGGCCGGAATAGTATTTATACGGCCGGACGAATCTGATGGTCTCGACGGAGTCCGGAGGAAGGGCGGGCCTTGGGGACGGAGAGCGACAAGCGGATTATCATGCGAATCGACCCGAACGACGAGTCGATCACCCTCAAGGACATCATGCAGCGAATCCAGGAAATCCAACGGCAACATCCGGACCTCGACGTGTTTTTCGACGGCGACGAGTACGCGGTTTGCTCGAGGCCGAAAGAGAAGGCTCGTGCGATCGCGGAGGCCGTCGAGGGCCGCAAGAAGGCGTAGCCGACCGAACCCTTTTGGCCGGGCGCCGCATAGCGCCGCGCATGGCGGACAAGAAGCCGACGAAGGCGGATCTCACCTCCGTCCCGATCGAACACCTCGACCTCGAGAAGACGGAGACGATCGCGGACCTCGTCGACGGCTACAAGCACATCTCGTTCCAGGCGCGGACCTTGGGCCTCTGCGCCTCCGTCCTGGAGAACATGATGACGGACCCGAAATGCACCGTCTTCTTTGGCGGGGCGGGCGCCCTCACGCCCGGCGGCCTGAAGAAAGTGATGCGCGACATGGTGGAGTTCGGCCTGGTCGACGTCGTCGTGACGACGGGCGCGATCGCCTACCATGACTTCTACGAGGCCCACG
>Ga0209235_1002587_pt1 | contig 10008 bp, 10 predicted proteins | sample GraSoi013_1_20cm_4_FD_185817 | JGI IMG/M metagenome (GOLD analysis project Ga0209235, IMG submission 185817) | Grasslands soil microbial communities from the Angelo Coastal Reserve, California, USA - Sample 09_25_2013_1_20cm (SPAdes) (version 2) | ecosystem: Environmental > Terrestrial > Soil >...
CTGCCTTCCGCGCTGCGGCCTTCCGAAACTCGACGACATCGGTCGCGATGACCTTTGCAGCCCCGGCCGCCTTCGCGAGTTTGATGTGCAGCAGTCCGGCGACGCCGCTGCCGAGGACGAGCATCGTTCCTCCCGGACGGAAGCCCGCGAGCCGCTGACCACGAATCACGCAAGCGAGAGGCTCAACGAACGTGGCCTCGTCATCCGAGATTTCCCGCGGGAGCGGGTACACCCCATGCTTCACGTTGATCGCGGGCACACGGACGAACTCCGCAAAACCACCCGGATCAAAGTTCGTCGTGCGCAGGGTCTCGCAGACGGTCTCGTGACCTGCGAGGCAGTACCGACACGAACCACACGGCACATGGTGCGACACGAAGACGCGGTCGCCGATCTTGACGGAGTCCACGCCGGCTCCGACCTGAACGACCTCGGCCGCGATCTCATGGCCGAGGACGAGCGGAGCCTTCGGCTTCCGGTACCACTCCATCACATCGGAGCCGCAGATGCCGGATGCCTTGACGCGGACGAGGATCTCTCCGGGGCCGATGCGGGGCGTGGGCAACTCCACGATTCGCACGTCGTCGTTCGCGTAGTACATCGCGGCGCGCATGTGCCGCGCCTACTTCTTCGACCTCGCGCCCTTGACGAGCTCGAGGGCTTCCTTCGGGGTCGCCCGCTCATGGACGACGGCGCGGATGCCGCGGATCATCCCGACGGGGTTTGTGGACTGCCAGATGTTCCGGCCCATGTCCACGCCCTTCGCACCGTCCTGGATCGCCTCGTACGCGAGCTCGAGGGCATCGAGTTCCGTCTCGAGCTTCGGCCCGCCCGCAACGACAAGCGGGACGGGACACGACTCCACGACCTTCGAGAACTCGTCGCAGTAGTACGTCTTGATGAAATGCGCTCCGAACTCGGACGCGATCCGGCAGGCGAGCCCGAGGTACCGCGCGTCGCGCTTCTCGAGCTCCTTGCCCACCGCGGTGACCGCGAGGACCGGGACCCCGGCTTCTTCGCCTTCGTCGACGAGTTTTCCCAGGTTCACCAGCGAATCGTGCTCGTGGGCGGCGCCGACGAAAATCGAGAGCGCGACCGCGGAGGCGTTCAGGCGCACGGCCTCCTTCATCGAGGTGGTGATTTTCTCGTTCGAGAGGTCTTCATTCAGCACGCTCGCGCCACCGCTTACCCGGAGGACGATCGGCACGTTCGCGCCCGAATCAATCGACGTTCGCACGACGCCGCGGGTGACCATGATGGCGTCCGCGTAGGGAAGGAGCGGCTCCAACGTCTTTCGAGGGATCTCGAGTTTGGTCGTCGGCCCGAGAAAGTAACCGTGGTCCGCCGCGAGCATCACGGTGTGACCATCGGCCGGCCGGATGATCCGAGACAGACGATTCTGAAGTCCCCAGGTCATGTGTATCCCCCGCGAGGTTTCGTGGTCCGCGTCGAATTCGACAGGGGCCTTAAATCCTTTCCTTCGAGGACTCCCCCGAGAAATCGAGCCGGAAACGATACGTTCTTCCCGGCCCATCCGATGGGTCGATGAACCGAATGTATCCTACGAATCCGGGGACGAGAGGCCGACTCCTAGCGCCCGCCGATCTGGCTGCGGCCTCCCTTGGAATCGGGTTGCCCGTCGTCACCGCAGGGGTTCTGATCGCCTCCCTGTCCTCCCCCGAGCTCTGGACATCCGTTCCGCTCGTCATGCTGGTTGTTTTCGTGCTGAACAGTGCAAACATCCTCCTCTTCCTTGGCGCACGGCGAGCCCGAGTTGGATCCCAGTCCGTTCTCAACGTGTGGAGCATTGGCGCCGTGCTTTCCGGAGTCTGCGCTTCAATGGTGGCTGTATTGGCCGGCTTCTTCGCGCGCCTCGGGGCGTAGCACAGCTCCGCGAACACAGCAATGAACCGCAAATCCTTTACACGAGCCCCGGCATTCGTATTAAGAGGTCGGAGGGGGAGCGGTGTCGACGTCGGACCAAGAGTTTGCGGAGTTCGCGAACCGGTTGCATGGTGAACTCATTCGGCCGGAATACGCGAACTACGATGAGGCGAGGCGAATCTGGAACGGGATGATCGACCGCAGACCAGCGGTGATTGTGCGGTGCAAGGACTCGGATGATGTGATGCGATCGATCGCGTTTGCGACAGACCATGGATTCGTCTTGGCAATCCGAGGCGGCGGACACAACGTGTCCGGGAACGCGTTGTGCGATGATGGCCTGGTGATCGATCTGTCCCTGATGAAAGACATCCGAATCGATGAGGAGCGAGGCACCGCGGTCGTTGGCGGAGGAGTCACATGGGGGGAATTCGACAAAGCGGCGCAACACGTCGGATTGGCGACGACGGGCGGAGTGGTTCCCTCGACGGGCGTCGCCGGGTTGACCCTGGGAGGAGGATTTGGTTTCCTCGCGCGGAAGCACGGCCTCGCCTGCGACAACCTCCTCGGGGTCGATCTGGTCACCGCGGATGGACGCGTTGCGCACGCGAGCGAAGAGGAGAATCCCGATCTGTTTTGGGGCATCCGAGGCGGCGGCGGGAACTTCGGTATCGCGACGTCGTTCGAGTTCCGACTCCATCCCGTCGGTGGGATTCTCGGTGGTGTCATCGTCCACCCGAGGGAGCGAGCCCGGGAAGTCCTTCGATTCTACAGAAAGTTCGTCGAGGGGGCACCCGATGAGCTCACCTTGTTTGCCGCACTCGGCGCCTCGCCCGACGGCGTCCCCGTGGCGGCCTTGCTCGCAGGTTACTTCGGCCCCCCAGAAGAGGGCGAACGAATTCTCCGACCGCTGCACGAATTCGGGCCGCCAATCGTGGATGATGTCAAACCGACGTCGTATGTGGCCCTCCAAGGCATTCTTGGGCCGGCATTTCCGCCGGGTGCTCGGAACTATTGGAAGTCCGGCTTCCTGACCGATCTCGGAGACGCGGCAATCGACACCATGGTTCGCCAGTTCGAGAGCGTACCCTCGAAACGCACTCAAGTCGTCCTTGAGTATCTGGGAGGCGCAGTCTCCCGCGTTGGAGAACGGGACACGGCCTTCGGACATCGAGACGCGCGTTTCGACTTGGTCATCACGTCGATCTGGTCCGATCCCGCCGAGGACGAAGCGAACATCGCCTGGACTCGGGCGCTCTGGCATGCGATGGAGCCGTTTGCATCCGGTGGTGTGTACGTCAACTACCTCGGGGAGGAGCGGGATGAGGGAGCCGAACGGGTTCGAGCCGCTTACGATCCGGAGAAATACGAGCGGCTCGTCCGGCTCAAGCGGAAGTACGACCCCGAGAACCGGTTCCGCATGAATCAGAACATTCCGCCTTGATGGATGGCCGAACTCCGACTTACGTTCGCAGGATCAGATGGCTGTCTCCGAACTCGTGCCACCGATACCCGTTCGCGATCGCTTCCCGGTACGCGTCCATGACCCGCGGCAACCCGATGAGGGCTGCGAGCATCGCGAGATGGCTGGTCACCGGGTCGTGGAAGCCAGTGAGCAGACCATCGACCGACCGCACGGGATTACCCGGATGGATGAAGAGACGCGTGAAGCCTTGCCGCGGCCGGATGCCGTCCGCCGTCCAGGCGGACTCGAGCGCGCGGACGACGGTGGTCCCGATCGCGACGACGCGGTGACCGGCTTCGCGGGTGCGATTCACGAGCTTCGCCGTGGCTTCTGATACCTGGAACGGTTCCGGGTAGACGGCTTGCGCCTCCACGGTATCCGTCTCGATCTCGAGGCTGCTGACTCCCGAGTGGAGGAGGACCGACGCAAACCGGACGCCGGCCACTTCGAGAGCCTCCCGGATCTTCGGGGTAATCGGTCTTGCCGCAGAAGGCATCTCCGCACTCCCGGGCACGCGGGAGAACAGGCTCTGATACGAGTCCAGGGGCCAGATCTTCTGAACGTAACCGTAGTGGATCGGTACTCCCGCGCGTTCCAGAATTGGCTCAAGAGGCCGGTCCGCGGTGATGAACCAGAGCCGTGGAATTCCGGGATACGGCGCGACATACCGGACCGTCGCGTCACCCACGCGAGCCTCCTCGCCTATTTGAATCGGCATCGGCCCCGGGTGCGCGGGATCCCACCGCGGCTCGGCGAGCCAGAGGCCATCCGCGTAACGCGTGCTCAGGTCGAGGGTGTAGGTCCCGGAGGGCCCGTGAGACTCGAGGCTCGCCGCCAGCGTCGCGCTCTCGTTCGCAACGAGGAGATCTCCGGCGGTGAGGAACCGCGGGAAGTCCGCGAACGTCGCGTGCTGATGTCCCGACGGCGTTGTGACAAGAAGGCGCACCGCATCCCGGGCGCCGTGGTCCATCTCCACGGGCGTCGAGGCAAACAGTGCGGTCGGTTGCTCGAACACGAGCTCCTGCCGCTTCATGCGGGCACCTCCCAGACGGTGCCTTGCGCCTCGAACCGTTGGCCCGTGACCCGCAACGGATCTTGGCCCTCGAGCCAGGCCCAGAAGGGCAGCGTGACTTCGGGGAGCGGACGATCGCTGATGTCCTGACCGGGGAACGCGTCTTGGTGCATTTGCGTCCGGAGATCCCCCGGGTCGACCGCGACGACGCCGACGCCCGCATCGCGCAATTCGTTGGCGAGCGTCTTGCTCACGAGCTCGAGCGCGGCCTTGCTGCTCCCGTAGGCGCCCCACCCCGGATAGCCGCCGCGCGCCGCGTCACTCGTGATGTTCACGACGAGACCTTTCGATGCCTTCAGAGTTGGGAGGCACGCGTGAATAAGCGCGAGTGGAGCGACGACATTGACCTCAAGGACACGTCGGAGGACCTCGAGCGGGTATCCCACGAGCGCGGGGAAAGGAGACGCGCCGAGTTCGGAGGCGTTGTTGATGAGGAGATCCAAACGACCGATTCGGCGGACTGCCGCAATGAGATCGTGTCGGTGTCGGTCCTGGGTAACGTCACCGCGAACGGCGGTGATCGACGCGCCGGTGGCCTGAAGGCGTTTCACGGCCTCAAGCAACGGGACTTCGTGACGTGCCGTCAGGATCAGGGTCCAACGTTGCCGTGCGAGAAACTCCGCGACGGTGTATCCGAGGCCGCGGCTCGCCCCCGTGATCAGGGCGACACGTTCGGCTTGAGCGTGAGTAGGAGGATTCGAACTCTGCGCCATGCCCGCTCCAGGCCATCGGCGATTTATCTCGCTTCTCGTTTACAAAATGTACAAACGCTAGACGCGGCCTTGAAACAATGCCGCACTCCCCGTGTCACCTTTATGTCCCGTCGCGGTTCATCGGGAATCGATGGAGCTCGACGTCCGGGCCGCGAGGAATGAATTGGTCGGCGCACTTCGGAAGGCACCGACCGTGTCGTCTCCCGCGGAACTCCAATCGTATGTCGGATCACCGGTGCCGGTGCTCGGACTGAGTGTGCCGACGATGCGGGCGACCCTAGCCACATTCGCGAAGGGCCATCGGACTTTGACCGTCGCAGATGTGAACGCCCTCGCAGACGCTCTTTGGTCCGGTCCGGTGTTCGAAGAGAAGTCGCTTGGCATTCTCCTCCTTGGCCAGTATGAAAAGATTCTAGACGATGACTCGTGGAAGCTCGCGGACGGCTGGGTCGACGCCGCGACCGGATGGGCCTTGAGCGACGCGCTCGCCTCCGGCCCGATCGCGGGGATGGCGTACGCGAAGCCCTCCCGGTTCCGAGATCTCCTTCGAGGGACGCGCGCGAAGAACATCTGGCGGCGACGCGCATCGACGTATGCGCTCCATCGGTTTGTCCGCGCGGGCGAACTCGACAAGCCGCTCCAGCTCCTCGAGAAACTGCTGTACGATGAGGAGTTCTGGGTGCAACGGGCGGTGGGGACCTGGTTGCGCGAATGCTGGAAGAAAGATCGCCGCCGGACGGAGGCTTTTCTGCGCCACCACGCGGAGGGTCTGCCACCCGTGACGATCACGGTGGCCACCGAACGAGCTCCGAAAGCATTCCGCCTTGAGTTGCGGCAGAAAGCGACTCCTGCAGCCGCGGATGCAAAGCGCCACCATCGCCGCAGATTGTGATGCGGATCCGTGCGGAACGCCCGCTCAACTCTGAAATAGTGAATGCATCCTCGCGACCTAGGAGGGTTGACCGATGGCGGGTAGCTCGGCCGAGGAAACTTTGGAAGCGGGGATCCGCGCGGCCCGGAAGCTGTCGATGGACGGAACGAGAGCGATCTACGACCTGACCTCCGGCATCGACTTCTCGAAGCCGAGGCGGACGGCGGAGGCCATCGCCCGAGTCGCATGGCAGCAGGACGTCGAGTCCTGGTGGACCTGGGAGGGCACGGAGCCAGTCTTCAAACCCAACCGCACTGTGGAGATCCGACTGCCCCGCGACCCCGATCGGAAGGTCGCGAGGGCGGCCGCGGAATTTCAGGCGGACCTCAAGGAGGAGTTCGCTCCCTCCATTGATTCGTACCTGGACAGCCTGAACGACGACCGCGCGGACTGGTTCAGCATCTTCTTCCTCGGACCTCTCTGGACCTACATCCTCCAGCACGCGGAGAACCGTCAGAGACAACATGAGGCACTCGATCGCCTCTTCGCCGAGATGGCGGGCTACATCGTGGTCGTACCGCAGTAGCAGGCCTCTCCGCGCCGTGGTGGCGTCCGCAAATTTATACACAAAGCCCTTGTTCGTGGTCGTGCAAGACGGGGCGTTGCGATGGCCGAGGAACACGTCGTCCAGGAAAAGGCCCTCCGCCGATTTTGCGAACAGGTCCTCACGAAGCTCGGTGTGCCCGCTGAAGACGCTCGCGTGACCACGGACGTCCTGGTCCTCGCCGACCTTCGCGGCATTGACTCCCATGGCGTCGCGCGCTTGGGCCGCTACGTGAACGGTCTGAAACAGGGGACGATGAAGCCGACGGACCAGAGCCGCATCATTCGGGAGGCGAAAGCCACCGCGCTAATCGACGGTGGTCAGAGCCTCGGCCAAGTCGTCGGGAAGAAGGGGATGGACCTCGCGATCCGGAAAGCGAGGGACACCGCCGTCGGCGTGGTCGCCGTCCGCAATTCGAATCACTACGGGATCGCGGGCTACTACAGCCTCATGGCCCTCGAGCACGATCTGATCGGCGTCAGCATGACGAACGCGGGGCCCCTCGTCGTCCCGACGTTCGGCCGCGCGTCGATCCTCGGCACGAATCCGATCAGCCTCGCGGCGCCCGCCCTGAAGGAGAAAGCGTTCGTCCTCGATATGGCGACGTCGACCGTCCCTCGCGGCAAGGTCGAGGTGTACAATCGGCTCGGTCAGCCGATGCCGCACGGATGGGCGGTCGACGAGACCGGCCGAAGCTCCACGGATCCGGCGCGCGTCCTGAACGCCCTCGCCAAGCGACTCGGCGGTGGCTTGCTGCCCCTCGGCGGCGAAGGCGAGGATCTCGGCGGTCACAAAGGATACGGCCTCGCCCTGATGGTCGACGTCCTCTGCGGCGTCCTTAGCGGCGCGGCGACAGGGTTGCAGGTCTACGCGGACGAGAAGAAGCCGAACGTGGGACATTTCTTCATGGCCCTCGATCCCACGGCGTTCCGGCCGCTCGACGAGTTCCGAGGGGACATGGGCCGGCTTGCGCGCGAGCTGAAAGAGAGTCCGAAAGCGCACGGTCAGGAGCGGATCTACGTTCACGGAGAGAAGAGCTTCGCACGGATGGAGAGGTTCCGCGAACAAGGAATCCCGCTGGATCCGAAAGTCGTCGACGGCCTCAAGAAGATCGGAACCGACCTCGGCATCCCGTGGCCTGCCTGACGCGTCTACGGATCTCCGTTCAGTACAGGAGCGTCCGAGTCTTCGGATTCTCCCTGCCGAAAGGCGTATTACCTGTCGCACACCATGGGGCGCGTAGGTGGAGGAGGTTTTCGAAACCATGCCCGAAGAAGAATTTCTAGGCGAGCTGAGTGAAAAAACGACGTCCGTGACGATTAAGGAGTTCACGCCCGACGGGGTCCTGATCTCCTATAATCTGCAGGGAACGCAGAAGGGCCAGTACGACGCGACCCACATGGAGACGGTGGACGCGCTCTTCAAGCCCGACGGGACCTACGAGTTCGAGGCTCGCGGGATCGATCAGACCGATGACGGCGACATGCTGATCATCAAGGCGAAAGGCACGGGGCGGACAATCAGCCCGACGTCGGTTCACGCCGAAGGGGAAGCCGTTTACCAGACGCTCTCAGAAAAACTGAAGTGGCTGAACACCGCGAAAGGCCGGTTCGAAGGGACCTACAACACATCGACGGGCGAGTTCATCGCCAAGGTCTTCGCCCTCAAGTAATCGGAGAAACCGTCTGCTCCCTGGCGGTCGATGACTACAGGATAGCGCGAGCGCTAGCTTTCGATGAGGCCTTTAAAGCGCCCCGAACGATTCGGCAATCCATGGCCCTTCAGACGCGGCAAGCGCCCCCTCCTCCGTTCGAATCGTGGATTCCGCTCGCTCGCCAAGTCGTCCACACGTCCCTCCGTCTCGGATGGAAGGACGTCTTTACGATCTACACCTATCCGCCGACCATCCCACTCGCTGAAGCGCTGGCCCTCGAAGCGCGCCGCGCAGGGAGCGACACGCACCTTACGCTCATGACGGACGACCTCTGGTTCACGTCGATGGAAGAGCTGTCGACGAAGTGGCTGCGTACAGCCTCCCCAATCGAACATGCGATCGCCGAGGCGGAAACCGCGCACATTTACCTCGGGGGCCCCGCGGACGCCCGCCGAATGCGGGACATCCCACCCGAGAAGTTTGAGGCGAATAGCTTGGGGGGCGACCGACAACACGAACCGCGGAGGAAGCGGCGGGTCCGGGACATCGACTTGCCCATTGGGCGCATCACACCGGAGCGCGCAGAGACCTACGGCCTGGACTACGAGAAGTGGTACGGGAGCTACCGTAAGGCACTCGCTGTGGACTTGAAGGAAATCCAGCACGTGGGCGCCGCGTTGGCCCGGTCGCTTCGGGGGCCGAAGAAGGTCCGGGTCGATTCGGATGCGGGGACCGATTTGCGGTTCGAGACGAAGGCCATTGGCGCGATCGTGAGCGACGGCATCATCAGCGCCGAGGACATCCGCCACGGATTCGTTCGAACGGCTTTGCCGGCGGGCCGTCTCGAGGTGGCCGTCCGTCCGGAATCTGTCAACGGAGACATTCGCGGGACGGACCCCATTCCATTCGCAGGGCGTGCGATCGTCCGCCCTTGGTTCCAGATTCGGTCTGGGAGGATTGTCGAATCGGGAGCCTCAAAACATCAAGACCTCCTCCATCGAGTGCTGCGGGCGTCGAAATCGAAGGCCGCGCGGATTGGTTACTTCACGATCGGCCTGAACGAGGCGGCGGAACCGTGCATGCTGGACAACAGCATCGTGAAGGACGACGTCGGCCTGGGCCTCGGGCCCCACCTGGAGTTGGAGCGGCGCATCGCGGATCCCACGGTCTCGTTCGATTGGACCGTCGGACCCGTCCGGATCGAGATCGGACGGTAGGCCGCTCGCCTTTCCACTGCAAGTACACAGAGATAATAAACTCCGGACTATTCCTCGAAATCGGACCATGGAGCCCTGGGACGTCACGATCGTCGGTGGCGGGATCCTCGGGACCTCGTTCGCGTACTGGCTCGCGAACCGCTACGACGGTCGCATCGCGGTGATCGAGAAGGAGGCTCAGGTCGCCGCGCATACGTCGCGCCGGAACACCGGCGTCGTCCATCGGCCGTTCTACCTGGATCCGGTCGGGCGGCGAGTCTTCGCGCGATCCTCCCAGGCCGCCTACGGAATGTGGAAGACGTTCGCGGCCCAACGCGGATTGCCGTGGTCCCCCGTCGGAACGTTCGAGGTCGCGACTCGTCCCGAGCAGGTCTCCCATCTCGAGAAGTACAGGGGCTGGGGCCTTGCGAACGGGATGGGCGAGGACGAACTCGCACTGCTGACCGCCGAGGATGTGCGACGGCTCGAACCGAACGTACGTTGCTACGGCGCAATATGGTCGAAGACGGACACGGCCGTCGACTATCC
>Ga0209235_1002589_pt1 | contig 10002 bp, 9 predicted proteins | sample GraSoi013_1_20cm_4_FD_185817 | JGI IMG/M metagenome (GOLD analysis project Ga0209235, IMG submission 185817) | Grasslands soil microbial communities from the Angelo Coastal Reserve, California, USA - Sample 09_25_2013_1_20cm (SPAdes) (version 2) | ecosystem: Environmental > Terrestrial > Soil >...
GGTGCCGGAGGAGGTGGGGGCTCCGGTTGCGGGGGAGGCGCCGGCTCGTCATCCGCGCCTGAGCCAATAACGGGAATGTCGTCGGCACTCGAGCGCATGATGCGGAAGCCACGTTCTGTCACGGGCGGAGGAGCACGAGGCCGCGGCGGCTCCGGTGCTGCTTCTTCTTCGGCTGCTTCCGGTTCTTCGGGCTCCGGCTCCGGTGGAGGAGGCGCAGGCGCGGCCGCTTGTTTGGGGCGCGGTGGCCCCTTGAGGCTTGGTCCGAATGCCTTGTGATTCCGCCACGTAATAAATGACCGCTTCTTCCCGTCCGGTTTGATCGAATCCGGTTGGAGGAGCTCGTAGAACGACTGTGGCGTCTTGTGCCAATCCGCGTCTTGTGATGCGCGAAAGAATTTTCCGGTTACGCCTCCTGCCTCGGCGGCAACGAGGACGGCAACCTGCCAGGGATCGGTGAAAAACTTCTCGTGCGTTTCCACGTCGTGGGCCGTGAGGTATCCGCCCTGCCCCGGATGGCTGTGGTACCAGCCGAGCAACGACCCCGCCGCCTTCGCCAACTGCTGCTGCATCCGATCCCACAACCGCGATACCACGACTTCGGTCTTATCCCCATAGATGGGCTGGCTGAGCTTCAACGTCTTGTCGATGACGATATAGAGCACGCCCGCTTCGGGATCGCGATACACGTCACCGATCAGAAAACCGAAGATCGCCTGAGTGGGCGAGCTCTTGAGATGCTCCTGCAGCGCGATGACGGCTTCCTGCTGGAAGAAAATCGGATAAGGCGCCCGGCCCCCTGCCGAGGGACGCGCCCCGGGCAGCGACGGATTCCACAGGATCGACCGGTCCACCGGCATCGCCTGAAGCTTCGGCGCAGGACGATCAGGGGGCGGGGTGGTCACCGCAGCGTCTCTCTGTTGTGATCGAGCGCGTAGAGCCCGGCGGCGGCGAGAATGCCTGATTGCCGCATTCCTCCGCCCAGCCGCTTGCGGATCTCCCACGCGCGCGCGCGACGCCGTCAAACGCCGCCACGCTGAGCACACGACCGCCAGCGGCGTTGTGGGTATTCTCGATCGCGAGGGCGCTGATGCGCGGTACGTCAGGCGACGCGGGCCGTAAGGCATTCCGCACAAGCTCCGCGGTCAGCAGGCCGTCACACGTGGTGATGGGTCGGATCTGCGCACCGGACAACGCGGCGATCCGCTGCTCGAGCCGGCGCGTCGTCGGATCGCCATCCAGCACGTCGTCGCCGACTTCCGCGTCCGCCATCGCGCGCCGTATTCCGGTGGACGGCTTGGTGACGGTATCCGATCGTAGATCGATGACGTTCATCCGAGCCGCACGCGCTGCAGGTGTCGCATCCGCATCAGATCGTACGTCTCGGCGACTTCCCCGCCCAGCAGAAACACGTAGGCCGTGTAGTAAATCCACAGCAGCAGTAACAACACGGCGATCAGGTTCGCATCGGACGCGACGCGATTGAAGGTGACGAAGTGCGCGACGTAGAGGGTGTACAGCCGTTTGGCGACCTCGAATCCCACCGCGCAGAACAGCGACGCCACCAGCCCGGTCCGCCAGTAAATGCGCCGGCTCGGCAAAAACTTGAAGATGATGAAGAACAACACTGTGCTGAACACGAGTGTGCCGAGCTGCGAACCGACCCCCCGCCCCGTCGAGGCGAAGGCGTTCGCCAAGAACAGGGCCCCGGCGGCGAACACCATGGCGAGATCGGTGAGCTTGGCAACGGGCCAGGGGCGATTCTCCTCGGTGTCGAACACCTCGTTCAGGGCCGCGCGCAGTCCTCCGAACATACGAGTCGAGAACCAGAGGAACAGGGGCGCGGCGAAGAGTGTGAGGCGACCGCGGCGCCCGACGAGGTCGCCGAGCGCGCGCTCGATGAATCCGAAGGTGTCGGTCTTGCCTTCACTCGAGTCGGGAAGGAAGCGCTGCAACAGCTCGTGGACGTTGAGCTGGTGAATGGCGACCTGGTACTCGACGAGATACCCGACGACCGCGAGCACGAGGCCGACGAAGGGAATCGTGGTGAGGAGGATGTCGAACGAGACGGCGCTGGCGAGAAAGGGGATGTTGTCTTCGTAGGCCGCTTCGAGGGTCCGCCGGACGACACCGGTGACCGTGCGGTGCCAGCCGCCTTCACCATTCACGCGAGCGGCTCGTCCTCCTCTTCGGATGCGGGAGAGACGGGCGGGGCGGGGGGGGGTCGGCCGCGCGGCTCGGTTCCGCCGCCGGCGCGCGGCCTCGAGACGACGCCGCAGCTGCTCACGCGTGGCGATCTCGGGCTCTTCTGCTTCGTCCTCCTCGGTCTCCTCTTCTTCTTCCTCGGCCTCTTTCAGCAGCCCGCGCACTTCATCGACCTTCTCTTCGGCCAGCTCTTTGAGATTACGGAGTCCTTTTCCGACCCGGCGGCGGGTGCCCTCGCCGCCTTCGGGCGCGAACAGGAATCCGGCGACCGCGCCCAGCGCGATGCCGAACAGGAACGCCCCGAACCCGCTGCTGCCACGTTCGCTCATTCGCCCGCCTCCGCGTCATCCGGCGCCGCGACGAGCGCGCCCCGTGGGGCCGCATGCGACGCGAGCTTCGGCTTCACGTACCGATCGGTGGCGGCGCGCGTCCCCTTCACCCGCAGCTGCTCGAACAGGAACGCGAACGTCTTCTCGAGATCGGCGCCGATCGCGGCGCGGACGTCGGCCGGCAGATCCCAGAAGCGCTGCTTGAACGGTCCGATCGCTTTCTTGCGGCTCTTGTAGATGAATTGCTCTTCCGTATCGCCCTTTTTCCATTCGTCCTTGGCTTCGTTCTTCACCCAGGCGTTCACGTCGCGTCGGAGATCGGCAGGGAGCGCGGGATGGTCGAACACGAGCGTCTGGAAATTCGTGGCGAGGTGAATCTCCACCGCTTCGCATGCCGGGAACTGCGAGAACGCCTCGGGTGGCAGCGTGGACGCGCCGTGCTGCACCGCACCACCGAGTCCGTATTTGGTACGCGCGTCGTGCGACAGCGCCTTGAGCGCCGCCAGATCGAGCTGCACCTTCGCGATCGTGCCGTCAGGAAGGACGACGCCGCCGTGGCTGGTGCCCGTCTGCACCGAAATTTTCGAGATGCCGGGCGAGGTCCCGAGCCGCCGAATCGTGCGGTTGTAACCCTCCATGAACGCCTGCAGCTCGTGGACGTCGCTGTTCTTGCCGCCGACCTCGCCAATCTCGGCGCCGACCGAGACGGTCACACCCTCGGGCTGGCGCTCGCGAATGAACTGCGTCAGCTCGGCCGCGCGCTCGTAGTTGGTCCGCTGTTGCTCGTCGAGGTTGGGCTTCGAGAGATCCACCAGGGTCGAGGTATCGACGTCGATGTTGTAGAAGCCCGCCTGCAGCTCTTCCTCGATCAACGCGCGCAGCGCCTTCAGCTCGCCTGCGGCGTCGGCGGCATATTTCTTGGCGTTGACCTGCACGTGATCGCCCTGAATGAACAGCGGCCCCTTGAATCCCTCGCGCAGCGCGGCTGCCGTCATCACGGCGACGTACTCCGCGGGACGCTGATCGGTGTAGGCGATTTCGCTGCGGGCGATCTCGCAGATCACCGCGCCGACATCGAGGCGCTGCGCCGCGCGAAAAATCGCGCGCCCGGTGTCGTATGAGAGAATGCGGACGTTCATCGCGGGGGTGGTGAACGGCGGGACTTCCCCGCGCCCGCGCGCCAGGTACAGCTCGTGGATCGACGCGGGACGGACGCCTGCCCGCTGGCCGATTTCCCAGAGCATCCACCGCGCCTGCGTCTTGGCGTCTTCGTTGCCGAACACCGCCTCGCGCACCAGCGCATCCATGTTGGGGCCTTGGCGGACGGCGGGATCGTCGAACTGCTGCAGCATTAGAGCACTCCCTCCCCTCCTCGCGGCGGAATCTATGGCTCGTCCACTTCGATAACCAGCCCGTCGTACGCGGGCGCAATCCCCGCGGGCAGCTTCGCCGCGAGCGCCGCGTGCGTGTTTTCGTGCGTGAGATGTGTGAAGAGCGTGCGCCGCGCGCCGATGCGTTGCGCAACGGCCACGGCTTCGGGCACCGAGAGATGCAGGGGATGCGGGCGCGACAGCAACGCGTTGAGCACGAGCACGTCGAGATGCGCCAGCGCCGCGATGGCGTCGTCGGGAATCGTTTTCACGTCCGTGATGTAGGCGATCGGACCGATCCGATATCCCAGCACATGATGATCGCCGTGCGGCAGCGATAACGGCAGCACCGGTACGCCGGCGATGGAAACGGTCACACCGGCCTCGAGCACATGCGGCGCCAGCTCCGGCTTGCTCGTCCCCGCTGGAACGACGAAGGACGGATCGAAGATGTACGGGAACTTGACGGCGAGCTCCGCCATGGTCTCCCGGGAGCCGTATGCGGGAAGCATCGCGCCCTGGCGGACCGACAGCGCACGCAGGTCATCGATGCCGTGCACGTGGTCGGCGTGCGCGTGCGTAAACAGCACGGCGTCGATCCGATCGATGCCGGCCGCGACGAGCTGGAGCCGCAGCTCGGGCGGCGTGTCGATCAGAAGCCGCTTACCTCTCGTCTCGATGAGCGCAGCCGTGCGCGTGCGCTTGTCGCGGGGGTCGGAGGATGTACAGGTTGGACAGCGACAGCCGATCTGCGGCACGCCGAACGATGTACCCGTGCCGAGAAAAATCAGCCGCACATCACACCTTCTCGACCTTGATGAGGTTGGTGCTGCCCGAAACGTCCCACGGCACTCCCGCCGTCATCACGATGCAGTCGCCCTGCTTCGCGAGCCGGCGTTTGAGAATGAGATCGCGCACCACCTCCAACATGGCGTCGTACCCCGGCACGTGGTCGACGAGGACGGGAACGACACCCCACACGAGCGCGAGCTGGCGATACGTCGTCGACTCGGTCGTCACCGCCAGAATCGGCACCGGCGGCCGGAGCGCGGCGACTTTGCGCGCGGTGAACCCGCCCTTGGTGAGTGTGACGATGAGCGGCGTCTTCAGCATGCGCGCGACCGCGAACGTCCCCCAGGCAATCGCGTCTTCCGTCGTGACCCCATCCGCGGCCTTGCGCCGCTCTTCCCGCTGCCGCAGCGGGTGGCGCTCCATTTCGCGGATGATGCGATCCATCGCCCGCACGGCCTCTAGCGGATATTGCCCGACCGCGGTCTCGGCAGAGAGCATCACGGCATCGGTGCCGTCGAGGATCGCGTTGGCGACGTCCGATGCTTCCGCTCGCGTCGGGCGCGGCGCGTGGACCATCGATTCGAGCATCTGCGTAGCGGTGATGACCGGTTTTCCCTGCTGATTCGCTTCGCTGATCAGCCGCTTCTGCACGAGTGGCACCTGCTCGAAGGGCAGCTCGACGCCGAGATCACCGCGGGCAACCATCACCGCGTCCGCCGCCGCCACGATCCGCTCCAGATTCTCCAGTGCCGTCGCCTTCTCGATCTTGGCGACCAGCTTGATCGTGTTCGGCACGAGCCCCCGGAGCTCCTCGATGTCCTCGGCGCGACGGACGAACGAGAGCGCGAGATAGTCGACGCCCGCCCGCACCGCGTCCTGCACATCCTGCCGGTCCTTCTCCGTCAGCGCCGGCGCCGATACGTGGAGTCCCGGCAGGTTCATGCCCTTGTGCGCGGTCAGCATACCGCCGTCGATGACGCGACCGCGTACACGTGGCGCATCCACCCCGGTGACTTCCACCGACAAGAGGCCGTCGTTCAGAAGAATGCGCGAGCCAACCCGAGCGTCGGTCGCCAAACCGTCGTACGTGGTCGGGAGGTCGTCGCCCCGCGCGACTTCCTCCGGCGCGAATACGACCTGTTGTCCGGGGGTCAGCTCGCGTGGATGGGGAAGGTCTCCAACCCGAATACGCGGACCTTGGAGGTCGAGGAGCACCGCCACCGGCGTCGCCAGCGACTCCGCTGCCCGCCGCGCTGCGGCGATCCATTCCCCACGGAGTTCGGGCGTACCGTGGGATGCATTGATACGCACGACGTTCGTGCCGGCGTGCAGCAGGGCGCCGATGGTGGACGCGTTCGCAGTGGCAGGCCCCAGGGTCGCCACGATTTTCGTGCGACGTATCTTCGGGTCGCCGTTCAGGTTTTCCACAAATTCACGCGGGGTTCGAGATGTGGAAAACTAGCCAGGCTGGAACGCGTTCGATTGGGTCTCGGATAAGCGACACCACGTCCCCGCACAGTGAGTTGAATGCGTTGAAGCGACTACGCATAAGTAAAGCCATTGAAGTACTACGTGAAGTGACACCAGCAGCGAGCCAGATCGCGGGCAACTGCATAAAGATTCGCACATCGGTATACGCGCTCAGCGCACGACCTCGAGCACCTTCTGTTCGAGGCGCTGGCGGAGCTCCTGGAGCACGTGGATCGTGCGCGCCATCGCTGAGGCGGGCAGCCCCTCGATCGTGCGGGCCGCGAGGCGGCGTTCCAGCTGTCCCACGCGGAGCAGGACTTCCAAGCCGTGGCGCGTGAGCGTGACGCGCACGCCGCGATCGTCGTCAGGATCGGTCGTGGTCTCGACGAGGCCTTTCGCTTCGAGCCGTTGAATGAACGTCGTGGCGGCGGCGCGGGACACGCCCAATTCGCGCGCCACGTCGCTCGGGCGCGCGCCGTCGGGGCCACCGAGATCCACGGCCGCCATCGCGGCATGGGCGCGCTGCGAGAGCCCAAAGCTCTTGTAGGCGCGATTGCCGGCCCGCTCGACCGCCTGGTAGGCGGCCGCGACGGCGTCCGTCAGCTGGAGCGCCAATTCCGAGCGATCAGCCATGCGCCGCCAGTCACGTGGGTAGTTGTTAACATGTTGATAGTTAACATACTAAACAGTTTCCGGCTTCGCAAGACCGCCGAGTCAGCAGATTTCCGACCAGTCGACTTTCGATTCTCGCGAGCACCGCGTGCATCGGAGGGCGTCGGGTTTCCCTTTGAAGTCCGCCCGCTCGTGGCAGTGGGGACAGACGGCGTAGGTCGTGATCACGTCCTCCCCTTCCCTGCCGCCGAGGGTAGGGCGGAGAACGCCGGTGCGGACGACGATGCTCCAGTGATCGGGCGGCGTGTCGCGGACGGAGACGTCGATGCGGCTGAGCCGGACGGGTCTCTGCCGCACTTCAATGACGACCTTGTCGGCGGTTGCTTCGACGATGGGATACCAGGCGCCTCGACGCAGCACGTCGGCGACATTATCCAAACATCGCGCCCACCCGATGGGACGACCCATGAAGCGGCCCAATGTAGCACATCACGCTACATTGCGTTATGCGCACCATCGGAACGGTTGCCCGACTCCAAATCCAGCGCGGCTCACTGAAGACGGGCGAGAAACCTACTCGGCGGTACGATCCCGCTCCGCTGCTCTCGGTCCCGAAACTGAATGTCACGCCGGAAGGCGCCCTGGGCGCGATCGAGGATGACGCGTGGGTCGTCGACGTGCACCACCGCGCGCATCCGCACACCAAGAACGAGGATGGCCTCCACGGCATTTCGCTCGGGTTCACCTCGCACTACGACGCGATGCGCGAGCACTTCGGCGACCGGGTCGTCGTCGGGTGCGCGGGCGAGAACATCATCGCGGAGACGGACGGCCGGTTCACGTACGAGGACCTGGCGGAGGGCGTGGCGATCCTGGCCCCCGACGGGAAGGAGCTGGTTCGGTTACGAGTGCTGCAAGTCGCCCACCCGTGCCGGCCGTTCACGGGATGGGCACTCGGAAAGCAAGTCGAACCCGAGGAGCTGAAAAAGCATCTGCAGTTCTTGGATGGAGGAATGCGGGGATTTTACTGTGTCGGTGAAGGGACGGGGACGGTTTCGTTGGGGGATGCGATCGCACTGCTTTAGGACAAGCGCGCCTAGCCGGGCGTCTAAGAGAGTTCGTCCCACGCCATTCCGGCTGTCTTATGACAGCGATCGCACGTCATTTCATTGGTCCTGGCTTCAATGCCCTGCCGATGCCGGCACGAGGGGCAGACCGCGTACGTCAGCGGAAAAATTCGTCCCAGTCGTTCGATGACGCGCGGCTCGCAACGCACGATCGTCCAACGCTCAGGCGGATGATAGCGGATCTCGAGGAACCGACGGTCCACCGGCACATTGTGCCGGTTGACGTCGAGGACGACGATGTTGCTGGAGGAGATCCGCACGACCGGATACCAGGCGCCACGGCGCAGCGTGTGCGCGCCGGAGGGACCAACCCGCGCCCACCCTTTCACCTGCAGACGCGTCGGCAGGACCATCCGCGAGCTTTCCATGGCCTAAGACTACCCTGCCCCGCACGTGCCCGTCGTGACTGGAGTCACAGCGGTCGCGGTCGAAATAAGCTCACCCGCATTCCGAGAAACCGCAGACGTGACATTTCGCACATCCCTCGATAAACGCGAGCTGTGAGCCGCAGTCGGGGCAGGCACCGATGAAGTCCTGGCCCGGCCCGAGCGCGGCGCGAAGCGTGGCGTCGCCCGCGGTCCCCCGGACTACTTCGCTCGACGCGACAGCGGGAGTTGCGGTGCTGTCCAGCAGGTCTTGCTGCACGCCCTGCTTGTCCTGCATCCACTTCTCGATCGCGATGCCGATCGCGTCGGGAACCGACAGCACCTTGTGCGCTCCCAGTCCAACCGCGCGATCGGACGAGATACCGCGCAGCTGCCGATAGATCTCGGGCAGCGGCACGCCTGAGCGCAGCGCCAACGAAATCAGCCGGCCGATCGCCTCCACGTCCGCCATCAGCGCGCCGCCGGCCTTCCCGAGCGACATGAACACTTCGAACGGCTGTCCCTTGTCGTCCTCCGTGATGGTCACGTACATCGTGCCGAGCGGCGATTCGACGCGGCGCGTCGAACCCTTGAGTAGATCCGGGCGAGAGCGCTTCGCGCGCCGCTGCAGGTTCTCCGCTTCCACGTCGTGGAGCCGATCGCGAGTCAAATGCAACTCGGTCTCGAGCTCGGCGATCCGACTGAGCGCTTCGGTGAGCGCGTCCTTCCCTGGCGTGCCACCTGCAGCACCCTCTTGCACCTTCTTGGCGGTCGAGCCGGTGGACAGCACCTGGTTCTCGCGCGCACCATCGCGATACACCGTCACGCCTTTGCAGCCGAGCTGATAGGCATAGCGGTAGATCTGCTCGACGTACTCCTCGGTCGCATCATTCGCGAAGTTGCAGGTCTTGGAGATCGCCGAGTCGGTGAAGTCCTGGAAGGCGGCCTGCATCTGGATGTGCCACTCCGGTGTCACGTCGTGCGCCGTCACGAACACGCGCTGCCACGTCGCCGGCACGGTATCGAAATGAATGTGGCCGGCCTCCGCGATCTTCTGCATGAGCTCGTCCGAATACCAGCCCTCACGCTTGGCGATCGCCACGAAGTCTTCGTTCACATCGGGCATCAACACGCCCGCCTGATTGCGCATGAACGCGACCGCGAAGAGCGGCTCGATGCCTGACGAGCAACCGGCGATGATCGAGATCGTGCCCGTGGGCGCGACGGTCGTGAGATTGCAGTTGCGCAGCCGCCGCATCGGGCGAATGCGCTCGCCGCGGGCGTTGCGGGCGCAGGTCGCATCCGGTCCCCAGATCGAGCGGTCCCACTCCGCGAAGACGCCGCGCTGCTCCGCCAGCTTCTCGGACGCGACCTTCGACTCCTCGTCAATGAACTGCATCAGCTTGCGGCCAAGCGCGACGCCGGCGTCGGAGTCGTAGGAGATGCCGAGGCGGACGAGCAGGTCGGCCCATCCCATGATGCCCAGCCCGATGCGCCGAATCCGCTTCGCAAGACTGTCGATCTCCTCGAGCGGGTACCGGTTCGCATCGATGACGTTGTCGAGGAAATGCGTGCAGAGGTGCACCGCAGTCCGCAGGCTGTCCCAATCCACATCACTCGCCGTCTCGTTGACGAACAACCCGACGTTGATCGAGCCGAGGTTGCAGACGTCATACGGAAGCAACGGCTGCTCGCCGCAGGGGTTGGTCGCCTCGTAGCTGCCGAGATGCGGAAC
>Ga0209235_1002590_pt1 | contig 10002 bp, 8 predicted proteins | sample GraSoi013_1_20cm_4_FD_185817 | JGI IMG/M metagenome (GOLD analysis project Ga0209235, IMG submission 185817) | Grasslands soil microbial communities from the Angelo Coastal Reserve, California, USA - Sample 09_25_2013_1_20cm (SPAdes) (version 2) | ecosystem: Environmental > Terrestrial > Soil >...
CAAAAGGCCCGCCTCCAATGGAAGGTTTCACATTTCCGAATTCTCTGATCACGGGCTTGCCGTCAGGCCCGACGCTGAAAGAGTAGCCGTAGACGAATGGCCCCATTTCGCGTACTGTTGCGCCGTCGGGAAGTTTCTTCTCTCGTACTAGTTCTTTGGGCAATTCGAGACCTTTGAACATCTCGTCGAAGCTTCGTTCGAACTCTTCGAACCAGTTGGCCATAGGAGATCGCCATCGACGTCGGAACCAGTCGCCGAAGAATTCGTTCTCGTCACTCACTTTGTTTTCACCTCCCTGACCTTTGAAGCCGCATCGAGGGTTCTGCGGGTCCTCTCAAGGAAGGCAATGAAATCTGCCATTACGGATTTGCCAAGTTCGCTGAGCTCATACCCTCCATGCTCGACTTCGTCAACAAGTCCAGTCTCGAGAAACGCCGTTAGGTTCTTGTACACTAGCTTCGGATTAATGGTGGTGCGGTACTGCTTCTTTGCTCCAGTTTTCCTGAAGAGCGGTGCAAGCATCCGCATTCTCGTCTCGTTTCCTAACAGGTCAACGAGACGAAGCGTTTCTTGGAGTGTCTGGTCCAGTTGGTCGCCGAACCAACCTAACGGCTCAACGACCACCTTTCCTGCCTTGATGCGTTCTTGTCCCAGGTTTGATAGGTCGACATCGACACCCATCGGGACCAGAATCACGGCCCTCGCATTTTCCGACTTTTCAATCCTGGTGAGGGCCTCCTCTTCTATGCGTTTGGAGTCACCGGCCTCACAGAACACCAGGGTGAGTGCTTCGCCTTTTCTCCCAACGACATCAGCTTTGATGGCCGGTTGGTTGGCCGAGTCAGAAACCTCGCTGTCAGTGTACGTTTCGAAACCGTCCGCGACGAGCGAATTTGCTCCGTAAAATTTCTCGAACACGTGCAATTCGCTTGTTTCCCCAGGTTGGCTGTGGTTCATGCTGAATGCTGAGTAGTCGAGGGCTTCTCTTGGTGAGACGCGTCTCGCTGCTAGGGGTCCGACCAGTCTCATCTTCATTCCGCAGTCCCCTCGTTGTTACTCTGGGTAACAAAGGTTGATTATAAGTGTTACCTTAGGTAACAACCCCGAGCCTAGTGGCAAACCGCGAGTCACAGACGATCCATTGGAGCGAGGGCGTCGGACGCGTAAAGCGCAACTAGCTGGGGACTTAAGGCTCGCGTGGAAACCTCGACAGCGCTCATGACGTCATCGGGGTCTCGGTCTAAGCCTTCACTGGACGAGCGGGATTTTCAACGCAAGATTGTACATCTCATATCTGGCGAGAGGGATCCGGAAGGTGCGATACGGTCGCTGAGCGAGCACTACAAAGTTGAGGAGCCCAGCCTCAAAATGGGCCTCCCTCGAGGGACCAAGAAGGCATTGGGATGCTACGTCCATCGAGAGAGGACGATTTACATTTCGAAAGAAGAATTCCTGTACGATCCCTACGTAGTCATTCACGAATTTTATCATCACTTAAGGAACGTTTCGGGGAAGCATCGTGGCACAGAGAGGCATGCGAAAGAGTTTGCACTTGAGTTCCTTAGGAATACCTGAGGCTAATTGGCTAGCGGCCACCTCGTTATGTCCAAAGCGAGGGCGATTGGGCCTCTTGAGCCGGAGGAGGGAGTGCTGCGGGGTGAGTTCTCAGTGTTCCGCCGCAATGAGGACACCTGAGGTTCGCCCTCCACATCTTGTACACAAGTCTCAGCGCTATGAAAGACATTCCAAAAATGACGCTCGCCAGCACCACTGTGTCGGCGTTGACAATGAAGATGAAGTAGTGCATGTCAACCATCTAGATCCGCTCCACTGTTTTGGGTTCGACATGTGGAGCGTAGCGTGGGCTGTGGTTTGAATCCATATGCCATATGCGTATTGTGCGGCTATAAACCTACCTGGAATCATGTCCAAAGAATGAAAATTATTTTCGATGGTATAGTTTTGGATCTAAGCCTTGGACTGGTTGAGACTCGCCGTCTCTCGTGGGCGCAAGACATCATCGGCATGGACTATCCGCGCCAATCCTTTCAGGAGTAGTCGATTCGTCACTTTTGCGCAGACATCGCAGTCTTTCCCGGGACAATATCCTTTGAGGAAGTTCTCGCACTTCCAACGATAATTTTCGATCTCGACAGTGGACATGTGGCGAAGCCTAGTCTCAAGGGAGAGCATCTCCTCGAACGACTAAAGAATCGCGTAACCTGCGGAAAAATTGGTCGGTTACTGGCTTTTGTCCTTCTCAGATTCACGGAAAAACCCCCCCTTGGATGACAAACCGCATAATCTCACTTGTTCCTCCGCCTATCATCATGAACCTCGCGTCTCTGAAATACCGTTCGACTGGGAGTTCTTTGGTGCATCCTATTCCACCGTGAACCTGAAGCGCTTGACGGGCTATTTCGAAAGTGGCTTCTGTCGCGAACAGTTTGGCAATTGCGCCCCCTGTCGAGCTCGTCGAGCAGGATCGGAAAGGCACGTTTCAAATCTTCGACCAGATTATCCTTTGGGACCCGGACGTTCCTAGTTTGAGGTGGCTTACAATGGCCCCGTTCATCGCAAGAAGCTTGTAGTCTCCCTCTACCGAAACGCCTGGGGCGGGCCTGGGAATTACGAACCGGCCAAGCCGCGACCTTGGAGGCCTCGTGGGGTTCGTCACACAGAAAACGAGGAGGTAGTCGGCCACTTCACCATTTGTGAATGAACCGCTTCTCCCCGTTAAGCACAAACGCCGGACCACGGGCAACCGCTCTGGTCTTGATCGACGCGGCGTCACTACCTGCCGTCGGCCGTCAAAGCTGTGGCCCCAATTTTCTTCCAGGAGAGAACTGGGGCGAGGAACTCTTGCTTCTGCTCCCTCCCAAAGTACGCCAAAGGCGTGGCGTAGAGGGCCGCTGACGCTAGGCGTGCCATCTCGGCGGCGGCGCTGACCGCCGATACTTCTTCGGCGAAGATGATTTCACACGACCAGCCGAGCCCGGCTCCTCCATCTTTCTGTGAGAAAGGTGCTCCCAGAAGCCCATGTTGCCCCAACTTGGAAAGTGTCTCAAAAGTGCCCTCCTCTTCGGACTCGATTCTCTCACCTATGGGAGCAATATGATCTCGAACGAATTTCCTCGTTTTTGCTTGAAAAGAGAGCTCCTGCTTCCTCAAACCCAGGCTCGGCGCGCCCAGAGTCTTGCACTATGCAAACTTACCGAGGACCAAGCCCGCGAGTTCAGGCTTTGAACCATTTGAAGACCAGATACCTAACTCTGCCTGATTTCGTGTTGGGTATGGCGATGATGAACTGTTTTCTAACTGTAGTCGCGAGCCTTCCGGCACGGACTACTTCGAACGGTCCCATGATCGATTCGGGTGTCTCAACTGAGACAATGAAAGGGGCATGATCAATACCCGGCCCATGCTCATAGACTGCAAAGTCGGCGCCAAACTTGATGCCTGGAGTCACGACGTAGCCTTTTTCTCTGAGGTTGTCGTAAACTTGGTAAGCGGCCCCGAATCCACGATATGTGTCCCTAGCAGTCTTTAGGAGTGTTGTCTTAGTTACGACACCTTTGGTTCCGGTTTCAATTACCCTAATCCGTTTGTGCTCGAGGAGGTAGAGGCCTTCCATAAGGTCCATTAGTAGAGGAACATCGAAGTCCTGGTCGGGCTTAGGTTTGGGAATGCCAACGGGCTTCCCGAAGAAACCTGAGCGGTAAATCGCGAGCCCAGCCTTGGGGTCCCAGATAATCAGCCGGGTTCCCACAAGCTCTGCTGTTGCTATCGCTGGGGGTGGGTTCATGATCCCTAGGCTGTCAGGGCTATTACGCGAATGAGGTCCACAACGTCAACACCTAGGTCGGCCATGTTCTCCATGTGCGCACCCAGGTCGCGAACCAGCAAGATCGATCTTAGGGGCATTTTTTCGTCAAGAATCTCTAGGTCTAGTGACCGGTATGCGGTGTCAACTTTTCTCTCAGTCTCCTCGACCCCTCTTGAGAGCTCCATGGCCTTCGCGGGGTTGAATCCGAGAGACATCATTGTTTCGCGGATCTTCGACATTTCTTCCAAGACTAACGCTATCAGGTCTGAGAGTCTCTTCATGTACTTCTTCTCCATCTTCCAGCTTCGGTCGATTACCGCCGAGAGCCTGAACCCTATGCCTTGTGCATAGTCCGCGACTTCACTGATTCGAAATATGAGTCTGATGAAGTCTTCCCGGCTGCTCAACAAGGTTCCGAAGGAGGCAACTTCTTCCAGAAGCCTCCTCTTTGTCGTCTCGAATTCCTCGATTATCCTAAGCATGTTGGCATAGTGGTCCTTCGCTTCTCTTGCCTTCGACTCTGTAACGCTGTCTGTCATTAGGGCTAACTCCCGGGTTATTTCGACAACGTTTCGGGTCTGTTCTCTGCAGGTGTCGAGAATCCTTCGTCTAATGGTAGCCTCCGTCTCAACGGGAAAGGTCATCAAACAGCATCCTTCTCTGATAGTTCAGGGTGGTATAGACGGGCTTTGCATAAAAAGCCTAGCCGCTGTAGAGTGTCGAAGATCGGGATTTTGGAAAGCCCTCGCTAACGATTTTTCCAATGGTGGCCGCGAGACTGTCAACTGGAGCTCTTACTTGGGCCCAACTATCTCTATCTCTCAGGGTTACAGAGCCATCCTTCAAAGTATCGTAGTCGACCGTGACCCCGATTGGGACCCCAGCCTCATCGGCCCGGGCGTACCTGCGCCCGATCGAGCCAGCCTCGTCATACTCGGCCCTGAATCCATGACGCAACAGCATCGTGAAGATGGCCGTCGCTCTCTCTTGAAGCTCGTCACGGTTGACGAGAGGGAGGACCGAAACCTGGACCGGCGCCAGTCTGAATGGGAGGCTTAGAATCAACCGGTCTTCTTTCATTTGAAGACCATATTCCAAGGCGGCGTAGACTAGTCGTTCCACGCCGAAGCTGGGTTCAACTACGTGGGGTATGAACCTGCTGCCTGCTTCTTTCACCTTGTCTGAGTGAACGTCGAAGAAGTCGAGTGGAACTTCGTACTGTTCAATCTTAACCATCTTGCTCTTTTGGGCCGAGTGAATCAAGGAGGGGAGGTCTCTGCTGGCGAGGAGGGCTAGGATCTTTCCGGTGTTTCCTCCGAAGGCGCCTCGTATCTTGTCAGGTCGTGGCTTTACAACGACTACTGTCCGCTCGACGGGTTTGTCAAACTGGTGAAAGATCCTCATGTCCGTCCCAGTTGCTTCCATGTGCCGTCGGAGATCGTAATCGGAGCGGTAGGCAAAGCCCGCTACCTCGACCCAGCCGTACCTGTCTAGCTGAATTTCGTGGTCGAATGTCTGCGCTGAGTAGTGAGCTCTTTCGCTCGGTAGTTTTTCGAAGAACCGCTGGTGTGCTTCGCTGATTCCTAGGCTAGCGAGAAACTGTTTCGAAAGTGACATGAAATAGGCCATCCAGGGAGTGCTGATTACTTCCTCCCGGATTGCCTGGCTAACCCTGACCTTGGTCACCTCCTCCTTCCCTTGTTCACGTGTCTTCGCTGTAACTATGCTAAGGATTTCGTCCTGGGCTTCGGATAAGAACGGGCACTCTGGCTCTTCTGGGTTGAAGAAGAGCTCGAAGTCCATTATCGTGAACTCTCTCAATCGGATTGGTCCCTGTCGTGGGGAAATCTCGTTCCGAAGTACGGTGCCTACCTGCGCGACTCCAAGTGGGAATCTTTCGCGCATCACCTCTGAAATTCGACGGAAGTTGACAAAGATGCCCTGGGCTGCCTCAGGTCTACCATAGGCAGGGTCTTCTCCGAAGGGGCCTACGCTCGTTTTGAACATGGTCATGAAATACTGAGGTGCTCCGAGGACGCCTCCACACTCCGGACACTTGACTCCTTTTGACCTCATTAGTTCGCCAAGTTGTTCAAGGCTTAGCCCTTCCGTCTCTGTACCCGTCTGTTCCTTGACTAAATGGTCTGCCCTGAAGCGTCGATGGCACTGGGTGCATTCTGTGATAGGGTCCTTGAAGTTCTCTACGTGGCCGGAGGCCTCGAGTAGTTTGTAGGGGGTGATTATTGGAGTGGAAACCTCGACGAACCCGTGGGGATGGAGGAAGAGGCTCCTCCACGAGTCTGTTATGAGGCGTTTCAACCCTACTCCTAGGGGTCCAAGGTCTAGGAACCCGCTCATGCCCCCATAGATTTCGAAGGAGCTCCAGAAGAAGCCCCTTCGACGGGCGACCTCTGAGAGAAGCTTGGCCTTATCGTATATCATATCCGATGGTCACGAGGATTGTTTTCAAGGGTTGTACATTCAAGGGCTTCTGGTCAGCGGAGAAGCTAGAAGTTAGAGATGTATATTCTCTTTGGCAAGGCGTGAAATGGTTCTCAAGGTAGGCTAACCAGGCTCTATTCAAGGGAACCAGTGTTGGTTCTGTCCAGGTTGGCCGTTCGCGGTCGGCGTGGCGTTTGTTCGTGCTGGCTGGCGAAAAGCGAGCAGCCACCACGGGGGCCAAAAAGATTCTCGACAAAAAAAGACTCATCGCCTTTTCGGTTTCACACTCCTGTCCTCGGTCTCGTTCTAGACGGGGTCTCGGACTTGTCTCTCACGTCTCAAACGGCCACGTCCGTACCCGATCGAATTTTCAGGGCTCGTTATCTGTCTAGTGTGGAGAATGAGCGATTTCTCGGTGACCAGGCGTGATTTGGGGCGAGTCTGGGATCTTGAGAAGATGGAATCGTTAGCATTTTTCCGTCACGTCATCAGCGGGACCGTTCCGGTCGATGGACAGATCGCGATCCGGGGCTATTCTGGGCGAGTTGGAGGCAGCCATGGGTAGGCTAATTCAATCGAAAGGGCGCAGACTTTTTAGCCGCGACACTTAGGTTGCACTTTGTCAGGATTTACGGCGCGAGTCCAAGACCCGGCTGGAGGACGTACCTTGCAGGTCAGCGTGCTTTTACGTGTTTGACGATCGGGGGGCGGACTTTTCTCAATATGCGATAGCCGCAGTATGGGCACTTTATCTCCGGGGTCATTGCAAGCTGGTCGGCCGTCAGCTTAGACCCGCAGTTTATACATTCGTAAAAGAGGCCTCCCGGGTTCCGCTGAACCTGCAGTGTAGGCGGAGCCGTTTCCGGCTGCGTCTCTTCAGGACCCGCTTCCATAGAACCTAACCAGACCGCGATTCGCAGGTCTCTAGCTTCGAGTTAAGGATTTCGTGTTCTGCTGTCCGGACTGTGGCTTCTGCGGCTTCCCGGTGGATTTTGGTTTTTCCTCTTCTTCCTCTTCGGCGACCCGAGAACCTCGTTTCATCGCATAGTAGCCGAGAATCACAAGTGCGACAACAAGGCCGATCAATGCGGGGATGAGTATCTGAAGGTTGCTTGAAAGAACGGAGACCTGAAGGGTCTTCGTGAGCAGCGGGGCCCCTGAAAAATAATCTGGTGACGCAAAAGTGAGCAAATAGGCGCCGGCCGTCCCAGGTGCCTGGAACGTGAAAGAAACGGGCTTTGTGCTTCCCGCCGGGACAGTAACTGTTTGAGAACTAGCGACCCCAGAGGATCCAGACAGGTACAAGTTTACTGTCAAGGTGAGCGGTAGGTAGGTAGAATTACTCTTCAGGTTCAAAGACACAGTTACTGTCTGTCTTGTTGCCACATCGCTTGGAATATCCGCCGAGGGGATGATAAGAGACGAGTCGCTGAAGAAGGATGTCTTTTGGATCTTCTGAACGTTAGTCCCGAGGAGAGTAACTCCGTCTGCATCCCTGCCGAGTGCAAAGAGCACTAGGTTTTTCGCTCCCAGAAGACTGGTGGAGGATATTGAGGTGGAAAAGGCTCCGTCAGACGCCGTGGGTACAGTGGGACTCGAGGCAAGAAGCCGGCTTGGTATGAGGTCGCTGTCGAGTGTAAAAGCGTAAGCTGGAGACTCGATAGGTGGAGACGTAGTAGTGGAACCGCTCGCCTTGTTGGTGCTAGTGATGGTAATTCTGAATTTTCCCGAGTGCTGGCGTGCGCTTGTCACCGGGGAGATCCCGTTGCTCATGGTGAGGGTGACGGGGGGCGAGGATGGGCTTGTCACGCTTCGGACTTGGAGCTGTATCCCCTCCTGGCCTAATGTGATGTCCGCACGGTATATCGCGGTCGTGGGGTTCGTGAAGGGTTGGTCACCCAAAGTGAGGTTGAAGGTCGTGCTGACTCCGTGAGTTTGAGATGTGTACCATTCGTGCTCAATTGTAACGGTTGCGTTGAAGGGTTGTACGGGTTGCGTCGTCGGGTTCACAACTGCGAAGAACATCGTTAGAGATTGGCTAACGGTGAAGACTCCGTTTGCCAGAGTGACGTTGTTAATGTAGAGCCCAGATGATTTCAATCCTTGGGACGTCACTGGTCCTGGTGAAGCGCCACTATCTACAGCAAAGATTGTCGCGTTGACATTTCCGGCCGGCTGGCTGCTTGACTTGTACACCAGTGTTCCTCGGATAGAAAGGCCAGTACCGGACCCTACGCCTCCGTTTGTAGTAAACGAGCCAGGGATGGGTTGAACCTGTTCAACCGTGAAAGACTTACTCATAGTTCCGAAATCGTACCCACCGGTGAAAGTTCCATTTACCAGCCATGAGCCTGGTTTGGCCGACAACGGCACTGTGACGTTGTATAGATAAGTCCCGCCCTTATTGGAGGAGGAAGCAGAGCCTGGGAAGACCATGCCGTTCGGGTCTACCAGAACTAGTTGTTGGGAAGCTGAAACGTTAACCGCCGGGCTGCTCGTCATCCTCACCGTCATGAGATCCCCGGGAACGTAATGGGTCGTCGGCACGCCAAGGACCGTGGGAATCAAGTTCGTGATCGCGTTGGCGCTTCTCGCGTTGACAAGAACAACAGCTGGTCTGGTTCTAGTTGCCGTCATGTTGATTGACACGAACTTTCCGTTGGTACAAGGAGGTGTGTTGCAGTTGCCTTGATCGAACGGATAGAGTGCCGGCACTATAGAGGTTCCATTGAAAGTTATGCTATCCAGGACATATGCTGCAGGCATGACAAAGGTGGTCAGCATTTGCTTCCAAGTGTGAGTGCGGTTCTTGTTGGTGTCGTACGGAAAGGTGACGGTAGCATTGTAGCTCAGCGACAGCCTGCCCTTATGTGCCACTTCGTTGGATGAGTTGAGCTCCATCGAGTGCGATGCAGAATTAGTCGGGTTGGTTTCGGTTGAGGCAACTTCCACATTCGATACCCTCACGTTTAGACCCCCTCCGGTTGAGGTTGAGTTGAACATGAAGATGAGCGTCATGTTGTAACCTGCAAACCTGGACACGTCAACGCACTCGTGTCCGGTGCCGCATGGAAGAGGGATTCCACCGGTGGAGTTCAGTGGGGTCTCAACTGTGAATGTCTGGTTGGCCTTAATGACTTTCACGAAGGGGGTCGGGCCTACAATACTCGAGCCAGTCCCGTTATAGAGCAAGTAGCGCGCAGAAGTCCTTGGGCCCAAAGTCCCGTTCCAGTCGAATCTCACATAGGTTGTGGCGCCTACTCCGCGGGGAATTATGAGGGTCCAGTTGACGGTTTGGGGGGGAACAACAGTCTTGTTGGCGAGAACCGCATACTTGAATCCCGTACCAGGGATGGCACTACCATCCACGGTGTTGATCATAGCGCTTGTCGGCGTGAGGGTTCCGTTGCTAGAGCCTGACATAGTGGCTGATGTCAAGTTGTAAAGGTCGAACTGAGCGAGCGTCGCATTAAACGCATAGAGGGTTCCATTCGGATCCGAGCCGTAGGGAAGGGGGTTGTATGAACTGCTGAGCGATATCGGCGTTGAGTGGTCAATCGGGCTGAAAGGTAGCCCTGAGAGCATCGATGCTAGTATGATTGCAACGCATACAGAAGCACGGATCAATGCTCTTCACGATATTGGAACGCGACCCGCCCCCTGATTCTATTTAACCTTTGGAGAGGGTAACACTCATCCTAATTCCCAATCGGGCACAGTTTCTTCCCGAAAGC